>Ga0105106_10000262_pt1 | contig 37658 bp, 39 predicted proteins | sample PPLLaktember2015_5_FD_79109 | JGI IMG/M metagenome (GOLD analysis project Ga0105106, IMG submission 79109) | Freshwater sediment microbial communities from Prairie Pothole Lake near Jamestown, North Dakota, USA - PPLs Lake P8 Core (1) Depth... | ecosystem: Environmental > Aquatic > Freshwater >... | reverse complement strand
CTGGCATCATCGAATCAGAGAGGAATGGGGATTTGCCTCAGAGGACGGGCCCTCGTTGCTCGGGCTGTTTCGCCAGCAGTACCGCGGCGGGCGGTACTCGTGGGGATATCCGGCCTGTCCAGATCTCGAGGACAACGAGAAGGTTGCCTACCTGCTCGGCGCCGATCGTATCGGGATCACCGTGGGTGAGGAGACTTCCTATCAGTATCAACCCGAGCAGACCACCTCGGCGATCATCTGCCATCACCCACAGGCCAAGTACTTCGTCGCCCGCAAGCCAAGGGAGAAGAGAGATGCTGATTGACGCCAAGGATTGGCTCCGCATCGCGGAGATCAACCCGCCGGAACTGCCCAACCTGCAGCACAGGAGCCTGTCGCCCACCTGGAGCCACGTCCTGGTGACCGACAACGTCTTCGGTCGCATCCGAGTCTCCCCGTATGCCTTCTCGGCCCGGATCACCCATGACACCCCGGATGTCCATCCCACGGTGGTGGTATCCACCAGGGACCGGAACATCCTCGCCATCGAGTCCGAGGTGCGTGGCGCTCTGGGGAATGGCGTCGACTCTTTCCTCGTGGTGATCGGCGACACGGTCCCACATGTCGACCATCTTGCCCATCACTACGAAATCGTGGAGCACCTCACCGAGCTCCAGGAGAACCTGCCCGACTTCGAGGTCGGGATGCCGACGCGTTTCCGGGAATGGCAGTTCCGTCGCCGCATCGAACTGGGCGCCCAGTTCTTCGTCACCGGTCCGATCCTCGACCCGGACGTGCTCGACCTGCAAATGGGCCGGCTCAAACTCAAGTCTGAGGACCCGCCGGTGTTCGTGATGATCATCCCGCCGTTCAGTCCAACCTGGGTGGAGCAGATGGAGTCGATCGGCGCGGTTCCGGCCACCGACCGGTTGAAGCGCAGGCTGTCAGAGTTGGCGCCGGATGTTGGGCGCAAACTGGGTTGGGAGCTCACCGCAGAGCTGGAGACCCGGGCGCGTGATGCCGGTGCCGCCGGGGTGATCCTGATGGGGCTGAAGTTCGACTCGGTGGTCAACGAGGCGGCCCAGAGCTGGCTGGGGCGTGGGGAAACCATCGGCCCAGGTCAGGTTTGAGCAGGCACGGCTAGCGGCCCGTTCCGTGTCCGAACTCGAGAGCAACCTCGATGCCCTGGCCAACGAGACGGCTTTCTCCGGTGTGGTGCGGGTCGACCGCGCCGACAGGGTCGAGCTGGCCAAGGCCTACGGCATGGCCCACCGCGCCCTTGAGATCCCCAACACTGTCGATACCCGGTTCGGGATTGCCAGTGGGACCAAGGGTTTGACCGCCCTCACGGTGGTGAGCTTGATCGAAGACGGTGTTCTCGAGCTCTCGAGAACGGCGCGTTCCATGCTCGGGAGCGACCTTCCGCTGATCCGTGACGATGTGACTGTCGAGCACCTGCTCTCGCATCGCTCCGGGATCGGTGACTACCTCGACGAAGAGGGCGATTATCAGGTCGACGAATATGTCATGCCGGTCCCGGTGCATCAACTCGCCACAACGGAGCAGTACCTCGCCGTCCTCGACGGGTTCCCAACCAAGTTCGCACCCGAGGAACGTTTCGCCTATTGCAATGGCGGCTACGTCGTCCTGGCGCTGATCGCCGAGCGGGCGAGTGGAACACCGTTCGTCGAGCTGGTGAGACAACGCGTCTGCGAACCGGCGGGCATGACCGGGACCGAGTTCTTGCGCTCTGACGAGCTCCCCGGAGACGCCGCTATGGGATACCTCATCATCGATGGCGTTTCCAGGTGCAACGTCCTGCATCTCCCGGTGCGGGGCAACGGAGACGGCGGCGTCTACACCACCGCCGCCGATATCAGCTCGTTGTGGAGGTCGTTCTTCGCGGGGCAGGTCGTCTCGTCGGATTGGGTGGCCGAAATGGTGCGCCCCCGCAGCGGGGTGCCGTCGGAGTCGATGCGCTACGGTCTCGGCTTCTGGCTCCACGAGTCGACCGAAACCGTGATGCTGATCGGCAGTGACGCAGGAGTCTCCTTCTGGACGGCGCACGATCCTCTTCTGGATGTGACCCACACCACGATTTCCAACACATCGGGCGGAGCGTGGCCGATCACCGAACTCCTCACAGATCACCTCGGGTTGTGATCGGGCACCGATTCCTAGCTCCCGCGACCGAACCGGTCAAGAGTTCCCTCGCCCTCTAAAGAAAAAACGCGAAAAGGGCCGATAACCCCTCATGGGGTTGGAACGCCCGATCCGTCCAATTGCGCAAGGGCGCGCAGCAGGCGTCGCCGTCGGAGCGACGCTGCTTCTGGTTGTGCTGGTAGTTGGCCTCGCCTTTGCCAATTCCGTCGGTGCGGGCCGGGTGGCGGCCAATGCGGCGGACCTCCATTGGACCAATGCATCGCTCGGCACTGCCGCACTGACTCGAGCGGCCCTGGTCCAGGCCACCACCTTCTCCGAGCTCGCCGGGTCGCAACTGGCGACCAGGGCGGATGTCCTCGCGGCAATGGATGAGGCCGAAGACGCCGGCGACCGTCTCGCCGAGCTTCGGGACATCGGAGGGTCCCGTGTCTCGACTGCATCGCTCACTCACTTCGTCGCCAGGGTGGAGGATGTGATAGGGGCGCTGGAAACGGGTGACCACGAGACGGCCAAGACCCTGCTCATGGCCGATCTGGAGACGTCGTACATCGACCTGGTCGACTCGCTGCAGGCTGAACAGGCCAGCATCCAGCTGCAGATCGACGCCAACACGGTCGGCGCAAATCGCATGACCGACTTCATCAAGTTCTTCCTGATGCTGGGGATACCCGCCGCCGCGGTGTTCATCTACCGCAGGATCGCCCGCGGCCAGGTGCGTGAGCTTCGTCTCAAAGCCGACCTGGAGTTGGAGAAGGAGAGGGAGATCGGGCGGGCCAAGGACGAGTTCATCGCCGGTCTGTCCCATGAGCTCAGGACTCCCCTGACCTCGATCTACGGGTTCGCGGAGATCCTGACCGATGGAGGCGCCGAAGACGCTGCCACCTCACTCGAGCTGTCCCAGATCATCGCCAATGAGGCCGCCGAGATGACCCGCATGGTCGACGACCTGCTCGCCGCCGCCCGGCTGGAGAGCACCGGGATTCAAATCGAGCTGAGCCCGACGAGGGTCTCTGATGTCATCGACTCGGCTCTGCTCCCCTTCGAGCGAGCCGGCATGACCATCAGGCGGGCGACCGAGGAGACCCTGGTTGCCACCGACGCCGCCCGGTTGCGCCACGTGATCATCAACCTGATCTCCAATGCCGCCCGTCATGGCGGCCCGAATGTGGGGGTGGAGGTCACCACGGGCGACGGCGTCGTCGACATCGAGGTCTGGGACGACGGTGCCGGGGTTCCCGAGGACCGCCTCGGGAGACTGTTCGATCGGTTCATCCACAATGGCCAGGCGACCCTGATGACCGGGACCCTCGGTCTCGGGCTGGGCGTCGCCTCCCGTCTCACAGGTTTGCTCGGCGGCAAGCTCTCCTATCAGAGATTCGCCCAGAAGAGCTACTTCACGGTGACTCTGCCGCTCCTGGTGGCCGAGGTGGGGAGCGGCCATGAGACCGACGACTTCACCGTCGCCGATGTGATCAGGGCGATGTCGGCGTGAGACGACCAGTGCCCCTCGCCCTGACCTTTGTCCTCGTGCTCGCCCTCGCCCCGGGATTGACCGCACTCGCCACCTCGACCGGGAACATCAAAGACAAATTCACCTCGATCGGGTGGGGCGGCTCGGACGGCTCCCTGCCCTGGTCCGGGCCCTGGCAGGAGAACGGCGACGATGGCGACGAGAAGAAAGGCGACGTTCGCGTGGTCAGCTCGGGTCATTGCGCCTCGGGCAATTGCATGCAGATCGCCGCCCTGACCACCCTGCTCAGCGGGCCGATCGGGGCCACCCGTCGCGCCGACACCAGCGACCTGCGAGAACTGGAGCTGTGCTTCGATATCAAAGCGACCGGGTCGCTGCTCGGATCGTCGCTGCGTGTCCAGGTGAAGGGCGAAGAGGGCTGGGAGACGGTGAAGCAGTACTCGTTGGAGACCGAGTTCACCGAGCACAGGACCATCGACATCAGCGAGTTCAGCTCCGAGGACTTCCAGATCAGGTTCCGTTTCGAATCGACACTCCTGGGAAGCGAGGTCTACATCGACAACGTCGAGCTCCAGGGCGTGCCGGCCGAAGAGGGCGGGGACACCACCACGACCACCACTAGCGTCGATCAGACCACGACGACGGTCCCAGGCGACACCACGACCACGACCAAGCCGGCGACAACCACCACCAAGCCGGACACGACCACTACCACCAAGCCCGGGGCCAGCGAGAGCACGACCACGACGACCGAGCCCTCGACCACGACTACCGCGGCACCGGTGACCAAGCCGACACTGTTCGGGCCAGACCGGGACGACACCTCGACCGGAGGCACTTCTTCGACCAGCACCACAGTCCCGGCGGCCGGGCTCGAGGGCACCGATGGCGACGGCTCGGGCACCGGTGGGACCGGCACCGGCCCGGAGGGCAGCGGGATACGAGCCTCGGCAAGAGGCATCCAGGCCAGCTTCGAGGGTGGGCTGTATGGCGACATGCGCACGGTCTCATCCGTCAACGGCGTCGATCTCCAGGCCGACTACAACATGGCCGTCGAAGTCATCCGGTCTTCCTGGGCGTGGATGGTGCTACTCGGGCTGCTGGTTGGCTGGGCCATCGTCTCCGGGCTGGAGCGGCGCCGGGGGGAGCTCGAAGGCTGAGCTCGCGGCCCTCGACGCAGCAAGGCCGCCGCCATTCGCCGGATTGTCCAGGCGGGCGTTGCACCGCTCCCTACCGTGAAGGCCGGTGGACACCGCGTTCGACCTCTTGTTCATCTTCACCTTGCGTCTGCTCGACGTGGGGATGTCGACCGTGCGAATCGTCCTCCTCGGCAGGGGAAGGAGGCTCCCCGCGGCTCTGCTCGGCTTCGTCGAGGCGCTGGTCTGGGTGCTTGCCATCTCCCGAGTTTTCGATGCCCTCGACGATCCGGCCCGGATGATCGCCTTTGCCCTCGGCTTTGCAGCGGGCACCTACGCCGGTTCGGTCGTCGAGGAATGGATGGCGCTGGGTCATGCGTTGATCCGGGTGGTGGCCCCGGTGGCGACCGACCCGGTCGCCCCCCTGCTGCGTGACCGTGGTTACGGAGCCACCGTCCTCAACGGCGATGGGCTGTCCGGTGAAGTGAGGGTCACGTTCTGTGTCGTCCCGCGCAAAGACGTCTACACCGTGACCCAGGTGATACATCGCGCCAATCCACAGGCATTCGTCACCATCGACAACACCTCGACCGTGGACCTGGCACGGCATGAAGGCGACGTCCAGAAGTAGCGGCATCGCCCCCTGAGGGCGACATCCGGGCGAGGCCCCGGGTACGAACACGACGTGCAATGGAACTGACCTGAATTGACAGGAGTTCGCCGAAGCCGGGTCATCCCTAACATTCGGTCTTGGTGGCCGGATGGAGCAGGATGTGGGCGACTTGAATCGGGACGATGCGGAGCTCGCTTCGCGTGTCGCCTCGGGTGATCGTGCCGCCCTCGAGGAGCTGTACAAGGCCTACGGCGGGGCGGTGAAATCGCTGGCATCCCGGGTCTTGAGAGACGAGGCACTGGCCGAGGACGTCGTGCAGGACACATTTGTCGGATTCTGGAGATCTCCGGGGAAGTACGACCCGAGCCGAGGGTCGTTGCGGACATTCCTCCTGACCATCGCGCACCGGAGGGCTGTGGACACGGTCCGCTCAGAACAAGCCCGTACCAGGAGAGAGCTCGTCCCGCCCGACCCCGACCACTTCGACCTCGTCGACGAGGTCCTCGCGGGGGAACTGGCCCAGGAGGTGCAGCGTGCCCTCTCAGGGCTCCCCGAAGGAGAGCGTCAGGCTATCGCCATGGCCTACTTCGGTGGTCTCAGCTATGTCGAGGTTGCACGGCGCCTCGGAGCGCCGGAGGGAACGGTGAAGAGCAGGATTCGCAGCGGTATGCAGAAGCTGGCGACTTCACTGGAAGGTGCTTCACCATGATGACCCACGACCAGATTCTCGAGTTGCTCCCGTTGCTCGCCCTCGACGCTCTCGAAGGAGTGGAGCTTGGCGAGGTCGAGGCCCATCTCGCCTCCTGCGACATCTGCTCGGCCGAGCTGGCGCTGCATCAGTCGGTTACCGCAACCTTCACGGCCGACGGTCCCGCCGACGTGGCCCTCTGGGACCGGATCTCGAAGGAGATAGGTGACATTTCGGAGTCCGGGGAGGTGGTCAGCCTCGACGCTGCCCGACCAGAGCGCAGGTCTGCCGGGATCTGGTTTGCGTCGATCGCAGCGGTGGTGGCCCTCGTCTTCGCCGGACTCGCCCTGGTCCAGCGGATGACGATCAATGAGTTGTCCGGCCCCGACGGGGTTCTGGCTGCGGCCGAGACCGCCTCCAACCAGCCCGGGTCGATCGTGGCCGACTTCGAGACCGAGGGCGGCTCGGTGGCCCAGGTTGTCCTGACCCTGGACGGCGAGGGATTCATGCTGCCAACCGAAACCCTCGATCCATTGTCCGACGATCGCACCTATCAGCTGTGGGTCATAACCCCAGACGAGCAGGTGATCTCGGCCGGGGTCCTGGGAAACGACCCGGAGCCGTCACGGTTCACCTGGACTGGCGAGGTGACCGGCTTCGCCCTGACCAGGGAGCGGGCAGGCGGTGTCGTGAGCAGCGAAGGCGACGTGGTGTCCGTCATCGAGACCTGATGGCCATGAGCACGCGAATCGAGAGCTCCCTGGGCCGGCTCGCCGATCAGCTTCGGCAGCGAGTCGTCTCGTCGGCGACGTCACCCTTCTCTCATGCGCCCTATCCCCTCGCCGACAGCCTCGACTTCCCCGGCGACCCGGGTCTGCTCGGACCGGGGTCGGCCTCATGGGAGGTCATCGGCGATGTGGCAGCCTTTGTGGGAGGGATTCGCGGTCTGCTCGTCCAGGCAGCCCATCCCGAGGTCGTGGCCGGAGTGGGGGATCACTCGAGATACCGGGAGGATCCGCTGGGCCGTCTCTCCCGCACCTCCTCATACGTGACGGCCACCACCTACGGGGCGATGCCCGAGGTGGATCGTGCGGTTGCGCAGGTGCGGCGGATCCATCGGGTCGTCTCGGGTGTGTCCAGCCGGGGGATCCCGTACGATGCCTCCGACCCCGGATTCTCTGCGTGGGTCCACAACGCCCTGACCGAGTCTTTTCTCGTCGCTCATCGCGTCTACGGTGGCATTCCCTTGACGCCCGCCGGCGAGGATCGTTTCGTGTTGGAGCAGACTCGTATCGGCGCTCTGCTCGGGTCTGATCCGATGCCATCGACCGCGGTGGGCCTTTCGCGTTGGATCGAGCTTCATCCAGACCTGGCCCCGTCCCCAGAGATGCGGGAGGCAGTGGATTTCCTCACCGATCCGCCTCTCGATCCCGGGCTCAAGTTCGGCTACAAGGTGTTGCTGGAGGCGGCGGTCGCGACGATCCCACGACGTCTGCGTGGGATCCTCGGTGTGGCCAGGATGCCTGGCTCGGTCGCAGCGGGCCGGGCCGCCACAGCCGGCCTCCGTTGGGCTCTCGGCAACTCTCCCTCGTGGCACCTGGCCCTCGTCCGATGCGGGGCCACGATCCCGGATAGGCGGTTCAGGCAGGCCCTCCAAGTCTCGCCCTGATCAGAGATCCCCGTGGTAGGAGCGCAGGACCGCGATCTCGTCCTCGAGGACGTCGGCCTCCAGAGGACGACCGGCCGACCTGTACTGATCCACGGCGACCTCGCGCTCTTCGATCTCAGCCGACATCACGGTTAAAAGGTCTCGACGTGAAAGCCGCCGACGGGGAACATCGCCGTAGCCGGCGACGCCCTCGGCTCGGGTCTCGATGTCGACCGCTGCCGCGTTCTCGATCGCAGCCAGAGCGGATCGAAGGGCGCTGGTGCGCGGCTTGTCCCCGGACCGCAAGGCGGCGGTGAGGTCAGACCGAAGCCGATCACGAAAGCTCGTGTCGCTACTCTCCACACGCTGCTGGTCCATCGAAACCAAGGGTAGGCAGACGGTCGGTGGAGCTCACTCAGGACTCACGTTCGCGGCATGTGAAAGGGACCCGGGTGACCCGAGCCCCTTTCACGTCGGGACGCCTGATTTGGGAGGAGATCAGGCGTCGGGGGGAAGGAGGACGGTGTCGATGACGTGGATGACGCCGTTGGAAGCCATGATGTCGGCCGAGATGACAGACGCATCGTTGATCATCACAGAATCACCCTCGACGCTGATCGCCACGTCCGAGCCCTGGGCGGTGGTTGCGGATTCGAGAGTGACCACCTGATCGGAAGTCACCGCGTCGGGAACGACGTGGTAGAGAAGGATGTTGCTCAACGCCTCCGGGTCCTCGAGCAATCCTTCGACGGTTCCCTCGGGTAGTGCCGCGAAAGCCTCGTCGGTCGGGGCGAACACCGTGAACGGCCCCTCACCCTCGAGGGTCTCGGTCAACCCAGCCGCCTCGACGGCTGCGATCAGTGTTGTGAAGCCGCCAGCCGCTTCGGCTGTCTCGAGGATGCTCATCTCCTCCATGGCCGCGGTCGTCGTCATTTCGGCCGCCGTGGTGGTCGGGTCGGGAGCGACCGTCGTGGTGGTGGCCTCCGCTGCGGCCTCCGTGGTTGTGGTGCCTTCACTTTCGCCTGCGCAGGCGGCCACCAGGGCCGCGATCGCGGCGACTGCCAGTAGTCGGGTTCTCATCGGTGCTTCCTTTCGAACATTCGGCCCACATCGCAGGCCATCGGGTTGCTTTCTCCTCGTGTTCGACGCCGACACCGATGACGGATGAGTGTCGTTCAGGATTCGGCGGTCGAGATGAGAAAGTCGGCGACCAGCAGGCCGACCGCTCGAGCGCGCAGCGATCCGATCGCATCGAATCCGTGCTGCCCGCCCCACACCTCGTGGTATCGGGCTTCCGCTCCAGCCGAGCGAAGCGCATCGACGAAGTGGCGAGATTCGCCCGGTAGGACGACCGAGTCGAATGAGCCGTGCACTGCGAAGAACGGCGGTGCATCGGGCCGGACCAGGTCGATAGGCGATCCGAGTCGATAGAGGTCTGGAGCTTCCTGGGGATTCGCCTTCATCACATGACGGGCCACGAACGGCCAGTCGTAGCGGGTCCCATTCCGCACCAGGAGGTCGTAGATCCCGTAGTGAGGGGCGCATGCAATCAGCGACGTGTCGGCTGTCTCGAACCCAGGTTGCAGGTCGGGGTGATCCCAGGTGAGGGCGGCCAGTGCGGCGAGATGGGCTCCGGAGGAGGCGCCACTTACCGCGATCCTCGTTGGATCGATTCCGAGCGATTGCCCTTCGCCCCTGGCCCAGGCGATTGCCCGTTTCACCCCGATCAGATGATCCGGGAAGGTCGCCATCGGGGAGAGGGGATATCGGATGTCGAGTATGACCCAACCGGCCAGGGCCAGTGTGTGGATGAGTGGCAGGGCCTGTCGGCCGGGTCGGCCCCTCATCCACGAACCGGGGTGGATGTAGACGAGGGCCGGTCCGTTGACGGTGGAGGGGAGTCGGTATGCATCCAGGGTGAGGTCATCCCAGTAGGCGACTTCAGGGGTCTTCACCACCCCATCGGGCAGGCGGGCTCGGACGCGGAACAGGTCCCGAGCCGAAGGTGACATGCCCGCCTCACGCGCCGCTCTCCAGGTCCGCCCCATCAGTGGCACCAGGGCGAGCTCCGAGAACGCGAACAACAGGAGTCCGGCCTGCCCGATCGGGCGATCGAGAGCCCCTGCCCAGACGAAGGCGCCGGCGACGAGAGCTCGGAGTGCGAACAGCCAGGGCGCCAGTTCCGAGACGACCATTGCGGGCAACCAGAGCGGGGGGAATCCCCGTCCCGGGGGCACCGGGCGCCGCAAGGCGTTGAAGGTCAACAAGGAGGCAGCAAAGAACCAGGTGAAGAAGAGGGCAGAGATCATCGTCCGTGACCTCGTGGCCTAGCGGCCGGCCGGCTCCCGATGGAGGGCTGCCCCGTAATGGGATCCGGCTCCGAACGCGGCGAAACAGACCAGGCTCCCCGGGCCGACACGGCCTGCCTCTCGCAGTTCGTGATAGAGGATGGGAAGGGTCGCCGCGGTGGTGTTCCCGTAGCTTCCGATGTTGGACGGCACCTTCTCCGGACCGAGGTCGAACTGGCGTCTCACCCCTTCGAGTATCCGATCGTTTGCCTGGTGCGCCACGACGACATCGATCTCGTCGATGCTCAGGCCTGAGCGCGCGGCTACCTCCCTGGCCGCCTCCGGCATCAGTCGTACCGCGCTCCGAAACAGGTTTCCTCCGTCCATGTGCGGCAGATGGGCGTCTCGGTCGATCTGCTCATGGCTCACATACGGGCGCTCGCGAAACCCGACTCCGGGAACCCAGATCAACTCGAATCCTGAGCCGTCGGTGTGGAGCGATGTAGCGAGCAGGCCCTCGCCCTCGCTCTCGCCCCGACGCAGGACGACAGCCCCCGCGCCGTCGCCAAACAAGACGCTCCAAGCTCGATAAGCGGTGTTCCGGGCGTATTCGGCCTCGCTCAATTGGCCGTCCCCGCCGAGTGCCAGGTCCCACGATGTCTTGTTCCATGGCTGGAACCCGGCGTGCACCTCGGCACCGACGACCACGGCCACGTCGGCACGACCCGATGAGATCATGGCATCGGCCAGGTCGAGGCCGTAAAGGAAGCCACTGCACTGCTGTCGTATGTCGAAGGCGGCGATGTGGCCGAGGCCCAATCCGGCCTGGACCAGCCCAGCGATCCCTGGTGCGAGGTAGTCCGGCGTCATTGTGGCCGTGACCAGGAGGTCGATTTCTCCAGGTCCAACACCGGCGTCCGACATGCTTCGACGCGCCGCCTCGATGGCGAGATCGGAGGAGCCAACCCCGGGATCGACGAATCGGCGCTCTTTGACGCCGGTACGGGTCGTGATCCAATCGTCCGAAGTGTCCATGATGCGGGCGAGGTCGTGATTGGTGACGACGTTGTCCGGGACGAACATCCCTGTTCCGACGATCACGTTCCCCAACGTCATGCCTCCGTTGTCATCCGCAGCGGTATTCGAGCCCGAACATAGTGTTGGATTGCCACCGTGACCGAAACGACATGGTTGAGACGACTGATCACGATCCCGACGATCGTGGTCCTGTGCGGGCTGGTGAGCATCGGACTGCCGGTCTTGCTCGTCACCGCCTTATTGGTCGATCTCGTTCGCCGGATCGCCGGCGGCAGGCCGGCGATGGCGACCCGTCTCGTTGTCTTCCTGTGGGTCTATCTCATAGGCGAGGTCTGGGCGGTGGTCGCCCTTGCCAGTGTCGCCCTGCTCGGGCGGCCCGTGTCGATCGAGGCGACATACCGGTTGCAGGGGGCGTGGGCGATGTGGACCTTCAACACGATGACCTGGGTATTCGGGCTCACCTTCTCCGTGGACGGTCTGGATCAAGTCCCGCCCGCGCCGATCCTCCTGTTCTCCAGGCATGCCTCCCTCGTCGACACTCTCCTCCCGGCGCGGTACGTGACGAAGGAACATGAGATCAGGCTTCGCTACGTCCTCAAAAGGGAGCTCCTTGTCGACCCTGCTCTCGACATCGCTGGCAACCGTCTGCCCAACTACTTCGTGGATCGGCACTCCCGGGCAGGCGAGGCGGAGGTCGCTGCGATCCGTAGCCTGGCGACCGGGATCGGCGATTCGGGAGGTGTGATGATCTATCCGGAAGGAACGCGGTACTCGGAAGCCAAGTTGGCCAGATACGTGGCTCCTTTGGTCGCCAAGGGTGGTGCCATTGCCGAACTGGCGTCTCGATACGAGCGTGTCCTGCCCCCTCGCCCAGGGGGGGCACTGGCACTTCTCGAGGCCACCGAAGCCGATGTGGTCGTGCTGGCCCATCGCGGCCTCGAGGGATTCGCTCGCGTCAAGGACATCTGGTCGGGTGGTCTGGTCGATTCCCGGATCGATGTGAGGTTCTGGAGAGTGCCCCGCGCCGAGATTCCGCGATCCCGTGGAGAGCGCCTTGAGTGGCTCTACGAGTTGTGGGCGGAAATCGACGCCTGGGTTTCCGGACGGAGGTACGCAGAGTGACCTCCGTGGCCGAATTGCTCCTCGTCTCCGCTCTGGCCTCTCTGGCGCTGATGGTCCTCGCCTGGGTGGTGAGTCTCCTCATCCGGGATGCGTCCATCGTCGACATGATCTGGGGCTTCGGTTTCGTCGTGGTGGCGTGGGTCACCCATCTCGGCGCGGACGCGCCAGGTCCCCGTGGCTTGCTTCTCGCGGTGCTGGTGTCGATCTGGGGGCTCCGCCTCACCGGTTACCTGGTCTGGAGGAACCTTGGCAAACCCGAGGACTACCGGTATCGGGAGATGCGTGACAAGGCCCCGGAGTGGTTCTGGCTGATCAGCCTGTTCAAGGTGTTTCTCCTCCAAGGGCTCCTCATCTGGCTCATCTCGTTCCCGGTTGTGATCGGTCAGACGAGTGAGACCGGCATCTACTGGCTCGACATCGTGGGCGTCACCATCTGGCTGGTGGGGCTTTTCTTCGAGACGGTCGGGGACATCCAACTCGCCCGGTTCAAGGGGAAGCCCGAGAACAAGGGCAAGGTCATGGATCGCGGGTTGTGGCGCTTCACCCGGCATCCCAACTATTTCGGCGACTTTGCGGTCTGGTGGGGTCACTATGTGGTCGCCCTGGCCGGCGGGGCGTGGTGGACCATGTTCTCGCCGCTGGTGATGTCGTTCCTCCTGCTCCGGGGCTCGGGCGTCGCGCTGCTGGAGAAGACCATCTCCAAGCGCCGGCCCGAGTACGAGGAGTACGCGCGTCGCACCAACGCCTTCTTCCCGGGCCCGGTCAAGCGCACCTGATGTCGGTGGCCGTCGTTTGGTTTCGACGCGATCTCAGGTTGCGTGACAACCCCGCCTGGTCGGCGGGGACGAGAGCGCGGGCCGTCTGCCCTCTGTTCGTCGTCGACCCCATCTTGTTCAGCCGTGTATCCGGGTCGCGACGCTCAACCCTGGTGGCGGCCCTGCGCTCGTTGGATGAAGGTCTGCGTCGACAGGATGGCCGGCTGCGGGTCGAGTTCGGCGAACCTCGGGAGGTTGTCCCCCGTGTCGTCGCCCAGGTCGGCGCATCGAGTGTCCATCTCAATCGCGACGTGACTCCCTATGGCACCGGTCGCGATCGCAGCATGACCCAACGGGCCGACGTGGTATCCCATGATGGGGTCTATCTCCAGCCGCCCGGTTCGATCCTCACCCGGGCCGGCGAGCCGTATCGCGTGTTCACTCCCTTCTTCCGGGTCTGGTCGGATCGACCCTTGCCGCCCATGGAGGTGCCGGGCGAGTGTGATGTCACGAACGATGAAGGCGCCGGTATCCCGATGAGCGAGCCCGCTGCGATCCGGATGGGCGAGGAGCCGGCAACCGAGCGGGTGTCCCGTCTCCTCGGCCACGTCGACCGGTACCACGAGGAGAGGGACCGTCCCGACCTCGAAGGCACAAGCACCCTCTCGATCGATCTCAAATACGGGACGATCGCTCCTCACACCATCTATCGGGCGGTCGGCTCGTCCACTGCCGGCCGTGCCGCTTTCGTTCGGCAGCTCGCCTGGCGTGACTTCTATGCCCATCTGATGGCGGCGAGGCCTGAGACAGTCTCCCGGCCGATGCGACAGGAGTTCGAGCGGATGGAGTGGCGGGACGACCCGGATGAGATCGAGGCGTGGAAGAGCGGGATGACCGGTTACCCGATTATCGACGCCGGGATGCGTCAGCTGGCCGCCGTCGGCTGGATCCACAATCGGGTTCGAATGTTGGTCGCCTCGTTCCTCGTGAAGGACCTGCTGGTCGACTGGCGGATCGGGGAGCGACATCTGCGAAGGCACTTGTTGGATGGTGATGTCCCTCAAAACGTTGGCAACTGGCAATGGGTAGCCGGGACCGGGACCGACGCGGCGCCCTACTTCAGAGTGTTCAACCCGGTGACTCAATCGAGGCGCTTCGACCCGGACGGCACCTACATAAGACGTTGGGTCACCGAGCTGTCGTCTGTCCCCACGCCTGGGATCCACGCGCCCTGGGAGGTGCCTCCGCTCGAGCTCGCCGCCATGGGGCTTCGTTTGGGCGACGCCTATCCATTTCCTCTCGTCGAGCATGACTTCGCCCGGCAGAGGGCGATCGACGCCTACCGGGCGGCAGGGTGAACCTCTCAGGGGAAGTCTGAGTCGGTGATCTTCGTCAGGGCCTCCCACAGGTCCTCGCGGTCTCCGGGTCGCTCTCGCGTTGACTCGGTCAGATGGGTGGGCACAACTGCTCGATCGAACCAGAACCGCCCGGTCGTGGTGCCGGGCGCGTCGGCGGTCGCCAGCCACACAATGGTGTCCGCCCCCTGAGCCGGGGTCCGAAGCAGGGGTGTCATCAGCTTGTTGAAGGTGGGTAGGGACTGCTGTACACCGGCGGTGGCCGCCCACCCCGGGTGCATGGCATGGACCACGACCCCGGTGCCGGCCAGGCGCTCGCCCCACATCTCGGTGAGGATCACCTGGGCGCGTTTGGTCCGCGCGTAGGCAGATGCACCCCGGTAGGAGGTCGCTTCGTATTGGAGATCCTCCGGGTGCACGCGTTCGGTGTACATCCCGCCGGAACTGACATTGATGATCCGCGCCGGGGCTGACTCGATCAGTCGGGGGATCAGGGAGTTGGTGAGCAGGAAGTGGCCGGCGAGGTTGGTTGCCAGCGTCGTCTCGAGCCCCTCTTCGGTCATCGTTCGCTCGGGCAGCAGAACCCCGACATTGTTGATCAGCACGTCGATGCGGTCCTCGCCGTCCCGCAGGGTCGCCGCCAGGTCGCGGATGTCGCTCATCAGGCTCAGGTCGGCCTCGTGTGTTACGACACCGTCGTGCTCGCTCCGCAGGGCCTTCAGCTTCTCCGGATTGCGCCCGATTGCGATGACGCGGGCACCGAGAGCGACGAGCGACCCGGCTGCTGCCTCACCGAGGCCCCCGGTGGCACCGGTGACGACCACCGTCTTACCCGACATGTCGGCCCGTACCGGCTCGAAGTCCCTGGCGTGGAGCCGGTAGCCGAGGTTGGTGAACCCGGCGATGGACAGCTTGTTCATCCGCCCAGAGCCGACACCAGCCCGTCCAGCGCTCTCGTCCCAACCCGTCTCAACATCGGTGAGATGAGCGGGACGACGAACTTGACCCAATTGAGGAAGGTGAGGTCGGCCGTGTAGTCGATCACCGTTCGACCGTTCTCGTCCCAGAACCTGATGTCGTCGACGGCCTCGAGGGTGTCTCCCTTCCCGATCAGGACCACCCTCTCATCCGGCTCGAAGACGTCGATTTCATAGACCATCGGAATGGTGCTCGTCCCGAACCGGACATCCAATTCGAACCTGGATCCCTTCCCTACCGGGCCCTCGCCCAGCATCCGCGAGCTGGCGACGCCCGGGTCCCAGTTCTCGATGTTGGAGAAGTCGGCGGTGTACTCGAACACCTCCGATCGGGGTCGCTCCACCGTTCTGCGCTCTTTCAGTCTCATGACTAACTCCTCGATCCAGCTGGCCGGCTCAAAGGGCCAGCGTGCCGGCGAAAACCTGCCATGCCAGCAGGGACTTGGCGACGAGGCTGAGCAGGATGTAGGTCGATTCGCCGAACACGTAGTTCGACCACCTGCCGACCTTCTTGTACTGAAGCACCATGACGATGGCGAAGACGTTGAAGAACACGAACAGAGAGAAGAAGATCCAGTACACGAAGCCGGGTGGTGACGCCTCGAACCCCGGGCTGAACAGATATATGGCGATGGCAATCCAGGGAATCGCCCCTGCGAGCACCCCGAACCAGTAGGAGAGCCAGCTGACCGATTTCCCGGGCGTCTCGTACCTCTCCTGGAGCAGCCCGAACAGGATCATCGAGGCGTTGACCCCGGCGATGGCGATCAGAGCTGCGATGTCGGAGATCCCGACCAGCATCGCGATCAGCACCACCATCACCGAGGACGAGAATGAGTACTCGATCCATCTGGCGTAGTTCCTCTGGCTCTCCAGATTCCTCAGATACCAGGGGAACACCCCGGGCAGAGTGATGGTGAGGTGGGCGACGGCGGACATGAACAAGAAGATCGCCACCCCCCAGGCGATGCTCACATCGAAGAGCGGCTCGATCGACGGATCGGAGGCGCCCGGGATGCCGGTCATGTAGGTCGCCACTACCGGGAGGGTGAAGTCGTTGGCAAGGAGGAGGACTATCACGCCCTGTATGGCGTGGAGCGCTCCCATGCCCAGGTTGTAGCCACGCAGTCTGGCCCGTGGAATTGATGTAACAGTTGTCATATCCACCATTCGTACGCCTCTGCCTGGACGGATGACAGGGGAAAAGGCCCCTATCCCCGGGGGCGTCATCCAGGACCTGCCCCGTCTCCGAACTAACGGCGCGCACCGACAAGAAGGAGACACCATGCGCCGTTCGATATCACTAGCACTGGCCACAGCCATGATCGTCGGAGTATTCGCCATGCCGGCCCTTGCCAGGGGCGGGTCGAAGCCGACCTTGGGCGAGCAGATCCTCGCTGACGCCGACGGCAAGTTCGATCGCCGGTCGTGGGATTACGACATCATCGGCGAGATCGTCAAGGCGATCCTCGACAGCGGGATACCCACACAGTTGGGAGCCTCGGTCGACCCCAATGCCGAGCTGACCGTGTTCCTGCCCAACGACCGTGCCTTCCGCCGGCTGGCCCACGACCTCACCGGGGAGTGGGTGAAGAAGGAGGCCGACGTCATCCCAGCGATCCTCGGCGCCGTCGGCGGAGATCTCGCCCTCGTGAACGCCGTGGTGGAGTATCACGTTGTCGGGGGCAAGATCAAGGCCAAGACCGCATTCCGCTCTGACGGCCAGACTCTCACTTCGATCATGGGCGCCGGGTTCGAGGTCGATGTCAAGGGCAAGAAGCGGGTAGTCCTGATCGACAATGATCCCGATCTCCGCAACCCGAATCTGGTCCGGCGCGACCTGGACAATCGCGCCAGCAACGGGATCTGGCACGGGATCGACCGGGTTCTGCTCCCGATCGACGTCTGATCCCATCGAGCTCCGAGTCGTGAGGGCGCCCCGGTGGCGCCCTCACGATCATGAGGCACCGAGATGCCTGTCGAGGGGCGAGCGGAACCTCGGCACCACCACCCTCTCGCCGATCCATGTCTCCAGCTCGGCGGCCTTCCGCTCGATCTCGGCGACGGCAGCAGAGTCGACTTCTTCGAGCAGCTGCCAGGTGATCTCTCCGGTGCTCCGCTGACCCCAACCGCCGACTATGCGGCCATCGACCCACACCGTCTGCCCCGCATTCCCGTTGTTGTCGAAGAGGCTCGACCCGTGCGGACCGAGGTACCAATCGCGCTCTTTCCAACCCATCGTGCTCGGGTCGAGGGACGGGAGCAACGCCACCCAGCGGCCCGCCGGCTCCACCGGCTCGAGGTCGTCAGGCAGCACGTATGCGGCCCCTGACTCGATACCGACAGCCACGGCCCCGATCGCAGCCAGTGCCTCCCTCACCTGGGTGACCGGCCACCCTGTCCACCACTTCATGTCGGCCTCTGTGCCCGGGCCGAAGGTTTCTAGCCATCTGGTGAGGAGAGCCGCCTGGGCCTCGGCCCTGCCCATTTCCGGCATGGGGCCACCCAGCCACGCCTCCAACGGAGTCCATCGGTAGAGGCTGCTCACCCACGTCCCCTTCGGCCTCGCCCGGATGATCCTGCCCTCTGTTGCGAGGAGGAAGAGCGTTCTCGTCGACATCCCGACGGTGGTGAGCACCGAACCATCCTTCTTGTAGAAGGTGATCTTCTCGCTCAGCTCGGGGACGTCCTTGGTGAGCTCGGTCGCCACCGCCTCGCCCCTTGCCTGCAGTGCCTCCAATGTCTGTTCCGTGACTCTTGCGACCCAGGCGCGGCCATCGGTGGCAATGCCCGCCTTCTCCACCATGTCCACTAGGCGCTTTCGCTCGGGAGCCATCAGCGCCACGGTCGACGAGTAGTGGAGCAAGGGGGCCATTGCTGTCGGAACCACGAACAGTGTCCGCCGCATGGCGAGGATCCTCACCACGGAACGTTCCTCGTAGAGCGCCGAGTCGACATCGCCCCTGGTCAGGCCGGGGACCCGGGCGCGAGCCGAGAGGTAGACGGTGGTCGGGTCCGAGGAATGCAGCCCGACCATGGCTTCGGCGGCGTGCCCCACATCGTCGGCGGGGAGCGCGAGTCGATGCCTGATTGCCAGACGGGCCCGCCGCTCCTCGGTGGAGATCTCTCTCATCCGGGCCAACCTATAACCCGGTCCGTCCAGAACGTGCTACCTCACCAGTATCGCCACGCCGAAGACGATGATCACGAGGTTGCCGAGGATGGACGTGATCGTCCTCGCTCCCGTCGAGAGACGATGGCCGGCCAGGGCGCTTCCCCCCGCGATCAGGGTCTGCCAGGAGAGACTGGCGAGGAATGCCCCGGTGACGAAGAGAACACCGTCACCGGGTGTCATCCCCTCGGCGACACCGAGACCGATGATCACAGCCGCGAAGTAGACGATGGTCGTCGGGTTGATGATGGTGAGGCCGAGGAACCTGGCGTAGGTCCGGGCGAGGTCGCCCCCGGCGCGCACGGTCACTCCCTCGTCGACGGCCTGCCCGCGGATCCGGTAGAGGCCGATGAGCCCGATGATGGTCAAGACGATCCCGCTGACGATGCGCAGCGGGTCTGCGATCGAGCCGATGGCACCGGCCAGGGCGGCACCGCCGAGGTAGGCCAGCGCTGCGTACAGGAGATCGGCTGTCGCCGCGCCGGCGCCGGCGAAGAAGGCGGTCCGGAACCCGCGTCGGATGCCGACGTCCATGATCAGGATGGCGATCGCTCCTACCGGTATCGCGATCCCGTACCCGGCGACCACACCGGTGATGAACGCATTCATGGCAAGCAATTTAGGAATCGCCCCGGCGCGCTCTGGTTACCGTTCTCATGATGTGGGCAGACCGTGATGTCAGGCACGTGGTTCTCGCCCGCTTCATCTCTCGAGTGGGTGGCGAGGCAGCGTTCTTCGTCGGCATCTGGGGCAAGGCCGCGTTCGAGCTCGAGGCGACTGCCGCATGGCTGGCAGCAGTCATGGGCGCCCTCGGCGTCGCCTCGCTGATCGGGTCGGCCGTCGCCGGGGTCCTGGTCGACCGGTTCGGGCCTCGCAGGGTGGTGTTGGTCGGCGAGATCCTGTTCATCCCGGTCGCGATCGGGATGGTCTTCGCCAACACCTTGCCCGGCCTGGTGGTGGCGACGTTCGCGCTCGGATTGGTCGGGACCCCTGTCTTCACTGGAATCTCGTCCTTCGGCCCATTCCTCACCGACGACCCGGACCGGCTCTCCAAGATCAATGCCCTGATCGAGGGTGCATCCTGGGCCGCCTTCGTGGTCGGTCCCGCCATCGGAGCGATCATCGCCGGGTCGATCGACCTCGACGGCATCTTCGTGCTCGACGCGGTCACCTCAGCGGTGGCAGCAGCCCTGATCTACCCGGTCTCCACCCGGCACCTGGCCCGTGAGCGGGAGAAGCACGCGGGCTTTCAGGAGCTCCGCGAAGGATTCTCCTACGCGTACGGAAGCCAGAGCCTGCGCTTCTACATACTGCTCGGATCCTCGGTATGGGTGCTCTTCGGGACCTTCAGCGCACTGGAGCCGCTGTTCTATCGGGACATCCTCAAGGTCGAGCCTGAGACACTCGGCTGGGTGAACTCGATCTTCGGTCTCGGTCTCGTTTGTGGGACGGTGCTCGCCTCACGACTCCCGGCTCGGTACCGGTCGGCCCGCTCCCTCGTGTTGATAGTGGGTCTCAACTCGGTGGGCGTGCTCGCCTATGTGGGCACCGATCAGCTGCGCGTCGTGGTCGGGGCGGGGGTGCTCTGGGGTCTGCTAATCGGGATCATGGCACCGCTGCTGAGGACGCTCATCCAGCTGAACACCGCCGACGAGCTCATGGGTCGGATCACCGGCGTCACCCAGATCCACTCGGAGGTCGGCCACCTCCTCCCACTGGCCATCGCACCGGCCCTGGCAGGTGTCTTCGGGGTGCAGCGGACCCTCATCTACTCGGGGATCTTCCTGGCCGTCTTCGCCGCCCTGTTCATCCCGGCCGCAACGCGGCTCGACAGGGCCCGACATCGGGAAGTGCCGCGCACCGGACTTCCCGATCCGTCAGATGAGCCGAAGTCAGTGGGGCACTGATCGGTCGGTCGTCGGTGGCACGCTGCGATCCGAGGCGAGCAGAGCCAGGAGCCCGATCAAGGCGTGGGTGGCCGCGACCATGCCGACCAGGATCGGGCCGTATTCAGGATCGGCTGGATTCTGGGTGGCCGCTGTCATCGCCACTGCCAGCCCTCCGATCAACAGGGCCGCCACCTCACCGACCACGAATCCGTCAGTGGCCAGCCTCTGCCATCGACCCAACCGGCCGGAGAGCCAGAGCAGTGGGAAGCCACCCTGGGCCAGCAGGGCCACCGCCACCAGCGGCAGCCAGCCAGGAACATCGCCAAACTCGTCGATTGCGACCCAACCGACCACGACGGCGAGGACCAGCGGGGCGATCGATATGACCCCGAGGGCGAGACGGGTGAGGTGACCCACCGTTTCCTCCTTGTTCTCCTTGTAGACCCTGAAGAGGTCGGGCAGCGCCCGCGCCCACAGCCTCAGCGGGGGCTCGCCAGACTCGAGGAGGTCGCCGAACAGGGTGACCTGCGCCTCCCCGAAACGGTCCTGGTGTGACCGAGGCGACAGGGCGATAAGACGTCGATAGGCGAGGCGGTGCTTCCCGAGCGATTCGGGAGTCACGTCGGGCTCCAGCCCAGGTCGACCTTGCCGGCGCGGTCGACGACCTTCTGCAGCCGCTGCAACTCGACTCCCAGGGCGGCGCGCCCGGCATCGGTGATCCGGTAGTACCTGCGCCGCGAGTCGTCCAACTCCGGTACCGGTCGCTCTTCGGTCTCCTCGATCAGGCCCTGATCGCTCAGTTTCCCCAATGCCGCATACAAGGCCCCCGGGCCGAGCTTGACCTCACCGTCGGTGAGTACCTCCGTCTCCCTCATGATCGAGTAGCCATGCCGGTCCTCCTCGGCGAGGGCAAGGAGGATGTGAAGATGTGATGTGGGCAGGGCCATGACCCTCCAATTATATCCTGTTGAACTATATCGACATGTGATATATCGTCAACAGGGATATTCATCGACGACGAGGAGGTGAGGTATGGCCAGACGAGCGATCACTCCGGTCCTGTTGCTCTCTCTGGTGGGGTGTGTTGGCGCTACTGCGGAGATCGATCCCGGCGACGGCGGCAACTACCAGTCCGACCTCGGTCCTTCCGACTTCGTGGAGGTGATCGACAACCCCTTGCTGCCATTCACGCCTGGGAGCAAATGGTTCTACGAGTCGACGGGTGAAGACGAGGTGGAGCGAATCGAAGTGACCGTCCTCGACGACAAGCGGGATGTGATGGGGATTACGGCGACGATTGTGAGGGACACGGTGACCGTGGACGGCGAGCTCGTCGAGGACACCTACGACTGGTACGCGCAGGATGAGGCGGGCAACGTGTGGTATCTCGGAGAGGACACGGCGGAGTACGAGAACGGTGAAATCGTCTCGACTGCGGGAGCCTGGGAGGCCGGGGTCGACGGCGCCCTGCCCGGCATCGCTATGGAGGCGTTCCCTGAAGTCGGCGACAAGTATCGCCAGGAGTACTACCAGGGCGAGGCCGAGGACATGGCCGAGGTGGTACGGGTCGGAGCCGCGGAGGAGGTGGCCGGCCTGTTCTTCGAGAACCTCACCGTGATAGAGGAGTGGACACCGCTCAGCCCCGAAATCGTGGAGGAGAAGTACTACACCGCCGCAGTCGGGCTCGTCCTGGAGACGACGGTGGCCGGTGGCAGCGGGCGTATCGAGCTGATCTCCTTCACGCCGGGCGCCTGACCCGCGCAAAACCGCCATTTCGATCGTCCTCCGGGGTGGGCAACGCCTCGTTAGAGTCTCGCCGCCATGGACGCAGGAACGAACAGAGGGGTAGTCCGTACCGGCGTCTCGATCGTGACCCTGATCGCCGTGTTCGTGGTCCTCTGGGAGGGCTACAAGCTGATATGGACCGCATTGGGATGGGAATGGCCCGTGCGTCCGGACGATCGGACCCTGCCCCACACCTGGGACATCTTCCTGACCCTCTTTCAGCCGGTGCAGAGGAACGGACCCCCGTTCATCCTGGTCGAAGGCAAAGCGGCGCTGATGACGCTGCGGGAGGCATTTGTCGGATTCGTGGTCGGCGGGTTGATCGGGTTCGCCCTCGGTGTGCTCTTCGTCCGCTCGCGAACCTCGGAAAGGGCGTTCATGCCCTACGTGGTCGCCTCACAGACAGTGCCGATCCTCGCCATCGCCCCGATGGTCGTGGTTTGGGGAGGTCGTCTCGACATCCCGCAATGGCTCACGGTTTCGATCATCGCTGCATATCTGACCTTCTTCCCGGTTGCGATCAACACTCTGCGCGGTCTGCGCTCGCCTCAGAGCACGGCTCTGGAGCTGATGAAGAGCTACGCCAGCACGCCGCGAGAGACGCTGTGGAAGCTGCAGGTGCCGACGGCGATGCCCTACATATTCACCGCGCTCAAGGTATCGGCGGCCGCGAGTGTGATCGGGGCCATCGTCGGCGAGTTGCCCGCCGGGTTCAGGGGTGGTCTCGGACGTGATCTCCTCCAGTTCTCACAGCAATTCACCGCTGCACCAGAGAAGTTGTTCGCCGCAGTGCTGATCGCCGGTGCGGCCGGGATGGTGTTCGTCGGGCTGATCACACTTGCCGAGCATCGGTGGGTCCTGGCCAACCGGAGGCCGGCAGCATGAGTGCTCTTGTCGTTGACGCGAATGGTGTGGGCAAGATCTTCGGGGCCGGCCCGGAGCAGACAGAGGCATTGCGCGCGATCGACCTGCAGATCTCGGCCGGTGACTTCGTCTCCCTGATCGGCCCCTCGGGATGTGGCAAGTCGACGTTTCTGAGGCTGATCGGAGATCTGGCTGCCCCCACCTCCGGCACGCTGGAGATCAATGGAAAGACCCCGGAGAAGGCCAGGCTGGACCGTGATTACGGCATCGTGTTCCAATCGGCCACCCTGCTCGACTGGCGCAGCGTGCAGAAGAATGTCGAGTTGCCCCTCGAGATCATGGACTTCTCGGCCCAGGAGAGGCCCGAGCGTGCCCGTGAGATGCTGGATCTGGTCCAACTGGGCTCCTTCGCCGGCCACTTTCCGTGGCAGCTCTCCGGAGGGATGCAGCAACGAGTCGCAATCGCCCGTGCCCTTGCCTTCAAGCCCTCGCTGCTCCTCATGGACGAGCCGTTTGGCGCCCTCGACGAGATGACAAGGGAGCTCATGCAACAGGAGGTGCTCCGCCTGTGGGACGAGACCGGGATCAGCGTGGTCTTCGTCACCCACTCGATACCGGAGGCCGTGTTCCTCTCCACCCGGGTCGTGGTCATGTCTCCACGGCCGGGGCGGATCAGCGAGGAAGTCGCCATCGACCTTCCCCGTGCCCGCAACCAGGACACCCGGGAGGACGGACGATACTTCGAGTTGATCACGGAGGTGAGGGAAGCGCTGCGGCGGGGTGAGCCGGGCGGCGAAAGATGACCGAGCGCGACGACCTGATCCGGGAGACCGCTGCTACCGATGTCTTTGCCGCCTTCGAAGGCGACCTCCCCGCAGCGAGGCGCTCCCGATCCATCCGGAGGCTGGTCGCCCAATACCTGCCCGCCATCGTCGCGTTCTTCATCGTGATCCTCGTCTGGGAGGGACTGACCCGCATACTCGACGTGGAGAGCTTCGTCCTCCCCAAACCGTCCGAGGTGATGTCCAGCTTCTTCGAGACCGCCTCGGTCATCTGGGCGGCTGGGTTCCGCACTCTCTTCGAAGCGCTCGGTGGCTTCGTGATCGGAGCCAGCCTCGCGGTCGTCACCTCGCTCGCCGCCTCCCGCTGGGTCGGATTCCGCGAAGGCATGCTCCCGTTTGCCATCGCGGCCAACGCCACGCCGATCGTGGCACTGGCTCCGATCTTCAACAACTGGTTCTCCATCACCAGCCCCTTCTCCAAGATGGCAGTGGTTGCCGTGGTCGTCTACTTCCCGGTGATGATCAATACGACGCGTGGCCTCCTCGAGGTCGACCCCGCGGAGTTGGAGTTGATGCGATCCCTGGCGGCCACACCCTCGGAGGTGACCAGAAGGGTGAGGATCCCCCGGGCCCTCCCCTTCTTCTTCGCCTCGATCAAGGTCGCCAGCGCCCTTTCTCTGATCGCGGCCATCGTCGCCGAGTACTTCGGCGGTCCCCAGGACGTGCTCGGCCAGTACATCATCAACCGAGCCAACCTCTTTCAGTTCCCCGATGCCTGGGCAGCAATCCTCGTCGCCTCGATCCTGGGCATAGTCTTCTACCTGCTCATCCTCGGGGCGGAGCGTCTTTTCATGCCCTGGCATGTGTCACTTCGCGCCACAGAGTAAATGACCCGATCCGTGCGCGCGACCCCTCCGGCCGTAGATATGGTGATGGGTCTCTGGATATAGGAGGAATCAGATGAAGGTGAGCAGATGGCGCCGTCACGTCTTGTGGCTGGCTGCCCTGGCCCTGTTGGTCGCCGCGTGTGGCGAAGGGGAAGGAAGCGACACCACGGCCGGCGCCACGACCACGGAGGGTGCCCCGGGCACCACAGCGGCCGGCGCCACCACCACCGAGGGTGCCCCGGGCACCACCGCCGCCGAGTGCACCGAGCCGGTCGATGTCCGTCTCCAATTGCAGTGGTTCGCCCAATCCCAGTTCGCCGGCTATTACGTGGCGCTGGACAACGGCTTCTACGAGGAGGAGTGCCTCAACGTAGAGATCCTCGAAGGTGGCGTGGACATCGTCCCCCAGCAGGTGCTGGCCACCGGTGGCGCCGAGTTCGGCATTGCCTGGGTGCCCAAAGCTCTCGTCTCCCGTGAGGGCGGAGCCGACATCGTGAACATCGCACAGGTGTTCGAGCGCTCCGGGACCCTCCAGGTCTCCTGGGCCGACTCGGGGATCACCGAGCCCGCCGACTGGGCGGGGAAGAAGGTGGGCAACTGGGGCTTCGGCAACGAGTTCGAGGTGCTCGCCGCAATCGCCAAGTTCGATGTCCAGGACGTGGAGCTGGTCGCTCAGGACTTCACCATGAACGCCCTGCTCAATGATGAGATCGATGCCGCCGAGGCGATGATCTACAACGAGTACGCCCAGGTCCTCGAGGCAGTCAACCCCGACACCGGGGAGCTGTACCAGCCCGAGGACCTCAGTGTCATCGACTACAACGAGATCGGCACGGCGATGCTGCAGGACGCCCTCTGGGTGAACGCCGATTGGATCGCCGCGGAAGGCAACGAGGATGTCGCCATCCGATTCCTGACTGCCAGCTTCAAGGGCTGGATCCACTGTCTGGACAATTTCGACGACTGCGTCCAGGTGGTCCTAAACAACGGATCCACCCTCGGGCAGAGCCATCAGGAGTGGCAGCTGAATGAGATCCTCGGGCTCATCTTCCCCGCCACCAATGGCATCGGAGTCATGAACAGCGCGCTGTGGGATCAGACCCTGGCCGTGGCCACCGAGCAGATCACGGAGCTGCAGGGGGTCGAGATCCCCGACGGGGTCTATCGGACCGATCTCGCCGAGGCGGCCATCGAGCGACTCGGTGATGCCGATGTGACCGGTTCCGGTTTCGAGCGGCGCGAGATCGTGCTTCAAGAGGGCGGCAACTAAGCAGCGAACGTGCGAGCGGTTTCTCCCCCCGGCGAACAATGTGAGCGCCGGGGGGAGTACCGCCGTCCCCGGGCAAGGGGTTTGGGGGAGTCCCCAGGGGTGTAGTTTGTGATCACGCGCTTTCAGGAGGAGTTGATGCCGAACATCGTCAGGGCCGCCATCGTCCAGACCGAGTGGACGGGCGACAAGGATTCGATGATCAAGAAGAACGCCGACTATGCCCGTGAGGCGGCACAGCAGGGCGCCAAGGTGATGTGCTTCCAGGAGTTGTTCTACGGGCCCTACTTCTGCCAGGTGCAGGAGAACGAGCATTTCGACTACGCGGAGCCGATTCCCGACGGCCCAACCACCAGGCTGATGCAGGACCTGGCCAAGGAGACCGGGATGGTCCTGGTCGTCCCCATCTTCGAGATGGAGCAAGAGGGCTTCTACTACAACACCGCAGCCGTCATCGACGCCGACGGCACCTACCTGGGCAAGTACCGCAAGACCCACATACCGCATGTGAAGGGCTTCTGGGAGAAGTTCTACTTCCGGCCCGGCAATACCGGGTACCCCGTTTTCGACACCGCCGTGGGCAAGGTGGGCGTTTACATCTGCTACGACCGGCACTTCCCCGAGGGCTGGCGCGCCCTCGGGCTGAATGGGGCCAAGATCGTGTTCAACCCGTCGGCGACCAGCCGCGGCCTCTCGATGTACCTGTGGAACCTGGAGCAGCCGGCATCCGCTGTCGCCAACGAATTCTTCGTCGGGGCGATCAACCGGGTTGGGAAGGAGCCGTTGGGGGACAACGACTTCTATGGCTCCTCGTACTTCGTCGACCCCAGGGGACAGATCATCGGTGGCTCCGCTTCGGACACCGATGAAGAGCTGGTGATCCGGGACCTCGACATGGACATGATCGAAGAGGTACGTCAACAGTGGGCGTTCTACAGAGACCGGCGCCCAGACGCCTACGGCGACCTCGTAGCGCCCTGAGGAGGACCGATGGCACGCACCGTTATCAAGGGCGGGACCGTGGTCACTGCCACCGAGCAGTCTCAATCCGACGTCCTCGTCGATGGGGAGAAGGTCGCGGCGTTGGCCGCCTCGGGCAGTCATGACTGGCTGGCTGGCGCCGACAAGGTGATCGACGCGACCGGGAAATACGTGATCCCGGGCGGGATCGATGTGCACACCCACATGGAGCTCCCTTTCGGCGGCACCTTCGCCGCCGACACTTTCGAGACCGGCACGCGTGCCGCGGCATGGGGAGGGACCACGACCATCATCGACTTTGCCGTTCAGACCAAGGGCCAGAACCTCATGGACGGCTTCGAGGCCTGGATGGGAAAGGCCGACGGCAACTGCGCCATCGACTACGGATTCCACATGATCGTCGGAGATGTCACCGACGAGTCACTGAAGGAGATGGACATCGCCATCGACGAGGGCGTCACCTCGTTCAAGATGTTCATGGCATACCCGGGCGTGTTCTACTCGACAGACGGCGAGATCTTCCGTGCCATGCAGAAGGCCTCCGAGAACGGCTCGACAATCATGATGCACGCCGAGAACGGGATCGCCATCGACGTCCTCATCGCCCAGGCCCTCGCCCGTGGCGAGACCGACCCGATCAATCACGGCCTCACCCGGCCGTCGGTGCTGGAGGGGGAGGCAACCCACAGGGCGATCAAGTTGGCCGAGGTGGCCGGGTGCCCCCTCTACATCGTGCACATGACCGCCGCCGAGGCCGTCATCGAGCTCACCATGGCGCGCGACGAGGGTCAGAACGCTTTTGGGGAGACCTGTCCCCAGTATCTCTTCCTGTCGTTGGACGATCTCGGAAACGGATTCGAGGGAGCCAAGTACGTCTGCTCTCCTCCACTTCGGGACGAGGCAGAGGGGCATCAGGAGATGCTGTGGAAGGGCCTGGCCACCAACGACCTTCAGATCGTCTCCACCGACCACTGTCCGTTCTGCTGGGGTGATCACCCGAAGTTCGGCACCCAGAAGCAACTGGGGCGGGACTCCTTCTCCCAGATCCCCAACGGCCTGCCCGGGGTGGAGAATCGCATGGAGTTGATGTATCACGGTGGGGTCCACGAAGGCAGGCTCGGTCTCAACCGGTTCGTCGAGGTGACCTCGACCACGCCCGCCAAGATGTTCGGGCTCTATCCGCAGAAGGGGACGATCGCGGTCGGCTCCGATGCCGACATCGTGGTCTTCGACCCGGACGCCACCCACGTCCTATCGGCGGAGACGCACCACATGTGGGTCGATTACAGCTGCTATGAGGGGTTGCAGATCACCGGGAAAGTAGAGACGGTCCTCTCCCGAGGACGGACGATCATCGAGGACGATGCCTACCACGGGTCTGCGGGCGACGGTCGCTACCTGCGCAGAGGCACCAACCAGTACCTGATCTAGCTGATCCAGCTCCGGTCGACTTCGATCGTTGTTCCTTGCTTGGTGAGGGAGATCGCCGACCGGCATCTGTTCGCCTGAGGTCTGAAGTTCCGGCGACGTAGAGCCCGGCGGATTGGACGGTCGTCGAAGGGCGAACTCGGCCGGTATCAGGCAGTTTCCTGCGCCACCGCGACCCGTCGGAGACCCGCCCAGCCTGCGCTCCCGGCGAGACGGGCGAAGATGGCCATCGTCATGTTGACCCCGGCGTGCACCGCGACCGGGACCCAAATCGAGCCGGTCTCGATCCGCAGCCACACCAGACCTGCGCCGGCAACGGTGGTGGCAATCACTGTGATCATGACGTGAGCGACCCCTGCCAGGCTCCGACGGTTCACCGACTGGGCCTGGTCGAGCCCCGGTCCGATGTGCCAGAGGCCGAACAGCACCGCTCCACCCCAGAGAGCGATCGGTGCGGGGTAGACGGCGATGAGGGCTGCGTGGAGCACCCCACGGAACACGGCCTCCTCGATCAGCGCAGTCATGACCGGGATGCGGATCAATAACTGGGTGGCCGACTGTCGTCGCGTCATAGCGGTTATTCGGGGGTCGGTGAGATGATCACGGAGCTCGGGGCGGGAGAGCATGACCATGCCGACCGAGAACATGATGAGAACGGTCCCCGACCCCCACGCGGCGAGGAGGCCACCGTCAGGGCCGGACAGCCCGACCGTTTCGGGCCCGAACCAGAATGCGGAGACGGCCACCAACGCAGCTCCGACCAGGCCGGTCAGGAAAGGGGCCCAGATCCTGCGGAAGTGACCGGGGAGGATCAAGTAGACGAGGGTCTGGAAGCCGACCGCGTAGGCGACGAGTGGGACTGCGGTTGTCAGTAGGGACATTGGCTCTCGACCGGTGGGGTGCTGGGGACCGACGGAAGGTTCACTCCGCGACCATGCCACGGTATCGGTTTACCGGACCTAAAGGAACAGACCCATTTATGCCTGATTCGGCAGGTCCCGATCAGATCAGAAGGTGTCGCAGTTGCCTGGCGCGCCGGAGGTGAATCCCTCGTTGAGCCATTGGTAGCGCTGCTCGGAGGAGCCGTGAGTCCATGACTCCGGGTTGACCCGGCCCGAGGTCTGGCTCTGGATGGCGTCATCGCCGACCGCGGCAGCCGCCTTCAAGGCCTCCTCGAGGTCGCCCTGCTCGAGTACCGCTGCAGAACTGCCTGTGCGAAGAGTCGAGAGCCAGACTCCGGCAAAGCAGTCGGCCTGCAGCTCGAGTGCGATGCTGGCCTCGTTCGTCCCCAGGCTCTGCACCTGCTCGGTGATCCCCAACTGATGCTGGACGTGATGGCCGATCTCGTGGGCGAGGATGTAGGCCTGGGCGGTGTCGCCGGAAGCCCCGAACCTCTGCTGGAGCTCGGCGAGGAAGTCCAGGTCCATGTAGACCAATTCGTCGGCGGGGCAGTAATGAGGGCCGACCTGCGCCTGGGCCCCGCCACATCCCGACTCGGTGAGACCGCTGAAGACCACGAGGTTCGTAGGCCGGTAGGAGCGATCAGCCTGTTCGAACACGGCAACCCACATCGATTGGTTGTCTTGAAGGACTTCTTCGAGGAAGCGAACCAGGTCGGCATCGGGGTCGTTGGCCGGGTCGATCGGCTCGGCGTCGGTGGCCACCTCACCGGCCGGGGTGAGGATGTTGGTTAGTTCTCCCAGGTCACCGCCGCCACCGAGAAGCGCGATGAGAAGGAACACCACGACTCCAATGGCGCCCCCACCGATTCCAACCGTGCGCATGCTCGGACGCGAGCCGCGCCGGTCGATGACCTGACCCGGTCCAGTCGCCTCTCGTTTCCACCTGACCATGCTGCCTCGTACCCGGAATCGACTCGCTCGACACCGACGATATCTCGTTTGGGCTAGCTTCGATGCATCGACGAGCGTGCAGGAGATGGAGCAGACACCGGCCATCACCCTCGATGAGTTTCTGAGCCGGGCGCGCGCCCGCTTGGACCGGGTCCCCCCGGCGGATCTAGAGGCGGAGGTTCGAGCAGGTGCCCTCGTCGTCGATGTCCGGACCTCGGAGCAGCGGGATCGAGACGGCGAGCTGCCCGGGGCCCACGTCATCGACCTCACGGTGCTCGAATGGCGATTGGCGCCGTCGAGCCGTCATCGTGAACTGGACGTGCCGGGCACCCAGCGGGTGATCCTCGTTTGTTCCGAGGGGTTCAGCTCCAGTTTGGCCGCTGCAAGGCTTCAGGACCTCGGGCTCGCCAATGCCACCGATCTCGAGGGTGGATTCAGAGGCTGGAGAATGTGGAAGGATGGTCTCGACTAGTTTCCGCAGGTCCCGGCTCCGCCTCGACCAGGAGAGATACGGCCCATGAAGCAGATCCAGCATTGGATTGACGGACAGCTCAGCATTGGAGCGTCACAACGCGTTGGCCCGGTGTTCAACCCCGCCACCGGGCATCAGACCGGTGAGGTGGCGCTCGCAACCGCCGCCGACGTCGACGCTGCCGTGAAAGCAGCACGCAGCGCCTTCGAGACCTGGCGCTTCTCCTCGCTGGCACAGCGTCAGAACATCATGTTCGCCTATCGCGAGCTGGTGGCCGCGCGCAAGATGGACTTCGCCAAGCTGCTCACCGCCGAGCACGGGAAAACCATCGACGACGCGATGGGTGAAGTCCAACGGGGGCTCGAAGTGATCGAGTTCGCCTGCAACATCGCCCACTTGCTCAAAGGCGACTTCTCCGAGCAGGTTTCGACCGGTGTCGACACGTACACGATCCGCCAGCCATTGGGGGTTGTGGCGGGGATCACCCCGTTCAACTTCCCCGCCATGGTCCCGATGTGGATGTACCCCCTGGCCATCGCCTGTGGGAACACCTTCATCCTCAAGCCCTCGGAGAAGGACCCGTCGTCCTCTCTGCTCGCAGCCGAGCTGCTCGCAGCGGCCGGCCTGCCCGATGGGGTCTTCAACGTGGTCCATGGTGACAAGGAGGCCGTAGATGCCCTCCTCACCCATCCGATGGTGGCCGCCATCTCGTTCGTCGGGTCGACCCCGATCGCCCGCTACATCTACGAGACCGGGACCAGGAACGGGAAGCGGGTGCAGGCACTCGGTGGCGCAAAGAACCACATGATCGTCCTCCCCGACGCCGACATGGATCTTGCCGCTGATGCCGCCGTGTCTGCGGGCTACGGGTCGGCAGGGGAGCGCTGCATGGCGATATCTGCCGTGGTCGCCGTGGGCGAGGCCGGCGACGGCCTGATCGACAAGGTGCGGAGCCGTATCGAGAAGCTCAAGGTCGGGCCTGGCGACGAGACCGGGGTGGAGATGGGACCCTTGGTGACCAAGCAGCATCTGGACAAGGTCCGTGGCTATGTCGACGCCGGCGAGGCCGCGGGGGCGGTACTGGTCGCCGACGGGCGGGATCTCGTAGTGGAGGGCCATGAGAACGGGTTCTTCCTGGGCCCGACCCTGTTCGACAACGTGAAGACCGACATGTCGATCTACACCGACGAGATCTTCGGCCCGGTGCTCTCCACTGTTCGGATGGAGCATTTCGAGAACGCCATCAGGTTGATCAACGAGAACCCCTATGGCAACGGCACCGCGGTGTTCACCAACGACGGCGGCGCCGCACGCAAATTCCAGGCGGAGATCGAGGTGGGCATGGTTGGGATCAACGTGCCCATCCCAGTGCCACTCTCCTTCTACAGCTTCGGGGGGTGGAAGGACTCCATCTTCGGGAGTCACGCCATCTACGGCCCGGAGGGAGTCCACTTCTACACCAGGCAGAAGGTGGTCATCTCGAGATGGGCCGACCCGATCCATCGTGGAGTGGACCTGGGCTTCCCAACCCACGGGTGAAACGCACACAGGGACTGTTGCTCGTCGCACTCGTGGCGTGCCTCGCTGCCTGCGGGGGCAACGGTGGTGGGTCAGGGACGACCTCGACCGGCGTCACCGTGGATGAGAACACCATCACGGTCTCCACCACTGCGGCCACCCTCTCGGATCTGACCGGTGTCTGGGACAATGGCGTCCTCGTCCTCGAGGTGAACGACAGTGGCGAGTATGTGGTGATGTCCTCCGACGGGTCGACCACCGTGTTGATGGGAGGGTTCGTCGCCCGTGATGGGGACGAATTCAGCTTTGTCACCGCCACGACGGCCGAATGCCCCGGTCAGACCGGGACCTACGTTGCGGTGGTCGAAGGAGATGAGCTGACTCTCACTCTGGTCGAAGATCCGTGCGCCCTGCGTTCCTCCGGGTTTGCCGCTCCGTTCGCCCGCAACGATTGATAACCGCTCCCGACCAGGTCCGATCAAGCGCGAACGGAGTCCGCGTTGGCACGTTCTCGGCGATAACGTGCAGCCGAAGATGTCGATACACACCATCACCCGCCCACGGATCTATCGCAGCGCCACCCTGTACCTGGGCTTGCTGCTCGCACTCGCGGCATGCGGCGGCGGTGCCGATGCTTCCACCACCACGGCCGCACCGGCCGCAGGGTCGAGCCCACCGGCCTCCTCGTCCGGGTTCACCGTCAAGGACTTGGTCGGGAGTTGGGACAACGGCGTTTACGTTCTCACCGTCACAGATGGCACGGAATACACAGTCGCGGCCTCGGACGCTCCGGATGTGGAGCTGATGGGTGGCTTCGTGGCAGCGATGGGGTCGACGGTCAGCTTCGCAACTGCCACAACGGGGGAATGCCCTGCTCAGACCGGGAACTACAAGGCGTCGCTCGAAGGTGACACTCTGACCTTCACCGTCAGCAACGACCCATGTGACACAAGGGCTGCCGGGTTCACCGAGCCCTTCACTCGCAGCGGTTGAACGTCAATCGTCCCCACCCGCCACGAGATCGCGGGCCAGCAGGTCGGCGTGGGTTTCACGTCTGATCACCAAACGGGCTGAGCCATCCCGGACGAAGACAACGGCAGGTCGTCGCACCATGTTGTAGTTCGAGCCCATCGAGTGCCCGTATGCTCCCGTGACCGGGGTGGCGAGCAGATCGCCAATGGCGAGATCCGCCGGGACCTGGGCGCGCCAGGCGAGCACATCCCCCGACTCGCAGTGCTTGCCCACCAAGCGGATGTCACGGGTGCGGTCGGAGTCGGTAGCCCCCGGTGCGAACACCTCGTAGCCGCTGCCGTATAGGACCGGCCGCGGGTTGTCGCTCATCCCGCCGTCGACCGAGACATAGGTGCGCACACCCGGGATCTCCTTGATCGTGCCCACCGTGTAGACGGTGATCGCTGCTTGTGCCACGATCGCCCGGCCCGGTTCGGCCACCACCCGGGCCTCGATCCCGGCGGCAGTCGCGGATTGGTGGATCGCCTTCCCCCATTCGGAGATCGAAGGGGCATGCTCGCCCTCCACGTAGGCAACCCCCAGGCCGCCCCCGATGGACAGCTCTTCGATGTCGAGCGGGGCGACGAACTCACCGATGATCCCGACCGCCCTCTGGAAGGAATCGACGTCGAAGACCTGGCTTCCGACGTGGGCATGGATGCCGACGAAATGCATGGCCCTCGAATTGCGGGCGCGAGCGACAGCCCGGGATGCGAACCCGCCGGCGATGCTGATGCCGAACTTGGAGTCAGTTGCACCGGTGCGCAGGAAGTCGTGGGTGTGGGCCTCCACTCCCGGGTTCACCCTGATCAGCACCTGTGGACCGTTGAGCCTTTCCGAGACGAGGCCATCGATCCGGTCCAACTCATCCAGCGAATCGACGACGATCCGCCCCACACCGGCCTCCAGAGCCTGACGCAGCTCGTTGGGCGACTTGTTGTTCCCGTGAAAGACCAACCGCTCGGCAGGGACACCCGAGGCCAGTGAGACATGGATCTCCCCGCCTGTTGCCACATCGAGCCACATGCCCTCTTCATGGGCAAGACGGGCCATGGCCCCGCAGAGGAATGCCTTCGTGGCGTAGGCGACGCCGTCCGGGAAGGCCGCCACCGCCTCCCGGCATCGGGCACGCAGGTGGCTCTCGTCGTATATGAACAGCGGTGTGCCGAACTCGGCGACGAGGTCGGGCACCGAACACCCCGCGATCGACAACGTCCCGGCGTCGACCGAGGAGTTGTCAGGAAGCAGCTGAAGGGGAAGGATCGACATCGACGTAGAAGCTAGAACGCTGAACGCTGAACGCTATGCCCAGGCCGCTCCCCGCCCTGACCCGGGGCCAAGGTCGTCAGATGGGGTGATCCCCCTCGCCAGGTCGTTCTTGAAGCGGCTCACGATGCCGTCGAGATTGGCGGTGTCGATCAAGAACGAATCATGGCCGTGGGGTGCATGAAGCATCTGATATCGGGCGTTGGGGAGCGCCGAGGCGAGGTCCTCGACCTCGGAGGATGGATAGAGCACATCGCTGGAGATTCCGACTGCGAGGACGGGTGTCTTGATCCCGGCGAGGACGGTACCCGGATCACCACGGTCCCGGGCGAGGTCGTGGCTGTCCATCGCGTCGACCAGACGCAAATAGGTATTGGCATCGAATCGGTCGACCAGCTTCTGTCCCTGGTGGCGCAGATAGCTGCGCACCTCGAACTCGTCTTCGACGGTGCGGCGACCGAACCTCGACTCGAAGTTGACTTTGCCTCGATAGGAGATCATGGCGATCATCCGTGCCACCGCCAGCCCGTTGTCCGGCCCCTGCCCCGGCGCGTAGTAACCACCTTCGAACCGAGGATCTGTCCAGATGGCGGCGCGCTGTGCCTCGGAGAAAGCGACGCTCCAGGCAGAGTGCTCTGCTCCGACACCTATCGCCGCGACCCCTTTCACCTTGTCCGGATAGGTGGCGGCCCATTCCAGCGCCTGCATACCGCCCATCGAGCCACCGATGACCAGACTCAGCGATTCGACTCCCAGGTGATCGATCAGCCGAGCCTGGAGGTGGACCATGTCCCTGATGGTGACACCGGGGAAGGAGCCCCCGTACCAGTGGGTCGTCCCCGGCTTGGTCGAAGTGGGCCCCGTGGTTCCATAACAGCCCCCCAGTACGTTGCTGGCGATGATGTAATCATTCGACGGGTCGAACGATCGAGAAGACCCGAACAGTCCCTCCCACCATTCGTCGGCATCGGCGTTCCCGGTGAGGGCGTGACAGATGAGTATCGCCTCGTCCTTGGGTGCACCCCATGTCCGGAAGGCCACTCGTGGCTCGATCAGCGTCTCCCCGCCCTCCAGCGGGAAGACGCCTTCGAGGTCGTGGAACTTCGTGTCATCTGACAGGGGTGCGGTCAAGCTACCGGCTCCGTCTCCAGCGCCTTCTCGAAGGCCTGCTCGAAGTCGGCGATGATGTCGTCGATGTGCTCGATGCCGACGGAGACCCTGATCTGATCCGAGCGGACGCCGGCCGCCTTCTGCTCATCAGCGGAGAGCTGCTGGTGCGTCGTGGAGGTCGGATGGATGACCAGGGTCTTCGCGTCACCGACGTTGGCCAGATGTGAGGCCAGCTTCACCGAGTCGATGAACCGGCGGGCCGGCTCGTCGCCACCCTTGATCCCGAAAGTCAGGACTGCGCCGAACCCGTTGCGGAGAAACCGCTTGGCGTTCTCGTGATAGGCATGACTTTCCAGACCCGGATAGTCCACCCAGGTGACCGAGTCGTGGGCCTCGAGCCACCGTGCCAGCTCCAGGGCATTGTCGACATGACGCTGGACTCTCAATGACAAGGTCTCCAGACCCTGCAGGAACAGGAAGGAGTTGAACGGGCTCAAGGCCGCCCCGAGGTCCCTCAGCCCCTCGACCCGGGCCCTGATGGCAAAGGCAATGTTGCCGAACGGCCCGTCTGGCCCGAACACGTCGGAGAAGACCAGGCCGTGATATCCGGGAGCCGGCTCGGTGAAGATGGGGAACCGGCCGTTACGCCAGTCGAAGTTCCCCGAGTCGACGATGACCCCGCCGATCGAGGTGCCATGACCGCCGATCCACTTGGTCGCAGAGGCCACGATTATGTCCGCCCCGTGCTCGATCGGGCGGCTGAGATAGCCCGCCGCACCAAAAGTGTTGTCGACGATCACCGGCACCCCATGGGCATGGGCGGTCGCGGCGATCGACGGGATGTCGGGGACATTGAACCTCGGGTTCCCGATGGTCTCGAGGAAGACCGCCTTCGTCTTGTCGTCGATGAGCCGCTCGAAGTCGGCCGGGTCGTCGCCATCGACGAACCGGACTTCGATCCCGAGCCGGGGGAGGGCAACCTTGAACTGGTTGTAGGTCCCTCCGTACAAGTAGCTGGTCGAGACGATGTTGTCTCCGGCCTCGGCGATCGTGAGGATCGCGGTCAGTTGCGCCGCCTGCCCGCTCGATGTGGCGACGGCGGCCACCCCTCCTTCGAGTGCAGCGATCCGCTTTTCGAACACGTCGGTGGTGGGGTTCATGATCCGGGTGTAGATGTTCCCGAACTCCTGGAGTGCGAACAGCCGGGCCCCGTGGTCGGCATCATCGAAGGTGTACGACGTGGTCTGGTAGATCGGCACGGCACGTGCATTGGTCCCTGGCGCCGGATCCTGGCCGGCGTGGACCTGGAGGGTCTCGAATCGGTAATCGGCGGACATCTGCGTTCTCCTCTTTCTCGAGGTTCTGCCCGACAACCGGCTGTGAATCAAAAAGATCCGCAACCGTTGCCGGTGCGGATCCCTCTTGGTGGGGTTGGTAGTGCTCTACGCGACTCGTCCGCACGGCTCTTCGTGAGCCATGCACATACAGACGGTTTTGCGTGCAGCCAACATGTGGGGGGAGAAGGTATCGGAGCCGGCAGGGCTAGTCAACCCCATGCCGGGATTAGGGTAACCGCGTGGAGTTTGGCGTCGTGCTACAGACCGACCCGCCGGCCTCCCGGGTGGTCGACTACGCGAAGCGAGCCGAAGGGCTCGGGTTCAGTCATGCTTGGACCTTCGACTCGCACGTCCTCTGGCAGGAGCCGTTCGTCATCTACTCGCGAATCCTCGCCGAGACCGAGCGTATGGTCGTGGGCCCGATGGTCACCAACCCGGGCACCCGGGATTGGACGGTGCTCGCCTCGTTGTTCGCCACATTGAACGAGATGTATGGACCCAGGACGATCTGCGGTATGGGTCGAGGTGATTCGGCCCTTCGCTACATCGGGCGGCAGCCGAAGACGCTGCAGACGATGGTCGAGTCGATGGACGTCATCAAGCGGCTGGTCGCCGGCGAGGAGATCGAGTACAACGGCCAGTCTTTGAGCATCCCATGGATCACCGAGGGCTGGGATTTGCCCATGTGGGTATCGGGGTACGGCCCAAGAGCCCTTGCCGCGGTTGGAGAGCACGCCGACGGTTTCATACTCCAGCTTGCCGACCCGCAAATCCTGGAATGGACCGTGTCCGCGGTCCGGGAG
>Ga0105106_10000261_pt1 | contig 37776 bp, 31 predicted proteins | sample PPLLaktember2015_5_FD_79109 | JGI IMG/M metagenome (GOLD analysis project Ga0105106, IMG submission 79109) | Freshwater sediment microbial communities from Prairie Pothole Lake near Jamestown, North Dakota, USA - PPLs Lake P8 Core (1) Depth... | ecosystem: Environmental > Aquatic > Freshwater >... | reverse complement strand
CGTGGCTCCACTGCGCGAGGAAGATTTGCCCCGCGCCGCCGCCCGACCGGCTGGACGTGAACGCCAGCTGCTTCCCGTCCGGCGACGGCACCGGCAGGCCGTCGAAGCCGTCCGAATAGGTGACGCGCACCGGCTCCTTCGTGCCGGCCTTGTCCACCATGAAGACCTCGAAGTTCTCGAAGCCCAGCTTGTTCGAGGCGAACAGGAAGTACTCGCCCGACGGATGCTCGTAGGGCGCCCAGCTCATCGACGTGAAGCTGGTGATCTGCTTCCTGTCCGTACCGTCCAGCTTCATCGTCCAGATGTCGGCGATGAGGCCCTGCTCGTCGAAGTGCCGCCAGACGATGCGCTGGCCGTCGTGCGTGAAGAAGGGGCCGCCGTCGTAGCCGGGCTCGGTGGTCAGGCGGCGCTGTTCCGCCCCGTCGGCCTTCATGATGTAGATCTCGCCGAAGTAGCTGGGGTCGGTCGCCAGCTGCTTCTCCTCGGCCGGGGACAGGGTCCGGTTGTAGGCGTCGCGCATGGACGAGAACGCAATCCACTGGCCGTCGGGCGAGTAACTGGCCTCGGCGTCGTAACCCTTCGCGTTGGTGAGCCGGGCCATGGCGCCGGACTTCTCGGCGAACGCGTAAATCTCCATCTCGGTGTCGTAGTCCCACGCGTATCGGCGTTCCTTGCCCGACGCACGGAAGGCGAGCTCCTCGTCCTGGAGCTGCTTCGACTTCGGGTCGTGATGCGTCGACGCGAAGAGAATCTGGTCGCTGCCCGGGCGGAAGAACGCGCACGTCGTCTTGCCGGTGCCGGGGGAGATCCGCTTGGTCTCGCCCGTGGCGAAGTCGAGCACGTAGATCTGGTAGAAGGGGTTGGCGGCGTCGCGCTCGCTCTGGAAGACCAGGCGCTTGCCGTCCGGCGACCAGTAGCCCTCCCCGGCGCGCCGACCTTCCACGGTGAGGCGCCGGACCCGGCTCAGGAAGTCGCGCTCCTGGTTGGCCGCGGGCGCCTGGGCCTGCGCGGCCAGCTCGCCGCGCCGAAGCGCGTCGTCGTCGAACCGCGCGGAGGCGGTGGCGGCGGCCAGGCCGGTCGCCAGGAACATCACCGACAGTCGCATCGTCATTTGGGAGCCTTCAGCAGCGCTCGGATCTTCGCGTTCTGCGGGTCGTCCCGGAACGTCTCGAACTCGAGGGTATAACCCTCGGGATCGTACGCTGTGAAGCCCCGGATGGGCAACGTCTTCGAGTCGGCCACCGGGCTGCGCATCTTCACGCCCCTGGAGACCAGCCAGGCGTGCCAGGCGTCCACGTCGGGGGTGACGAAGGCCACGGCCACCGGCTTGGTATCCGACGCCTTGTGCATCCCGCGCTGCTCGTCCACCAGCCCGATGAAGGACGTCGGGGAGGTCTGGTAGACCTTGGCCCAGCCCTGGTCCACGGTGAGCGTGAGACCGAGGACGTCCTCGTAGAAGCGCATCGCGGCCGGCAGGTCCCTGTAATACAGCCAGGTAACGCTGGCCTGCCCCAGCGGGGCTGGTCGTTGCTGGGCGTGAACGGCCGCCGTGAGCACCGCCGCGACGACCACTGGAATCAGAAACCGCATCGAATTCGCCCCTTTCGTGCCAGTCCCGTCTACATCAGCGTTTGCGAGCCGGGGCGGAAGCGCATCACCGCGGCCAGAATCCGCTGCTCGGCCCCGTTGAGGGTCGGGAACACCGCGACCACGCGCCCGCCGAACGCGTCCACGCCGTTGTAGTCACCCACGAACGAAGACGCCGCGCAGCAGTCGAACGGTTCGACGGGCACCTTGTGATTGGCGAAGGTCCGGCCGCCGTCCACGCTGCGCGCGAGGGTGACGCCCGTCATCGTGCCGGACAGGCCCCGCCGATCGTGGAACACGATGTTGACCGAACCGTCCGTCGGGTCCACGGCCATCCACGTGAACATCTGCACGGCGCCCTTCGGATCGTCGTTCACCCGCACCGGGGCGGCCCACGTGCGCCCGCCGTCGCGCGAGGCCAGCAGGAAGACGTCCGTGTCGCCGTTGCGCTCGTCGATGAAGTTCACGTAAATCGTTCCGCTGCTGGCGGAACTGCCCAGATCGACCGCCGTCACCGGCATGCCGTTGTGCCGTGCCACGCCCGGCACGGGGATATCCCAGCCTCCGGCGAGGGTTCCGATCACCTTGTCGGCACCGAACGTCCACCCGCCGTCGTCGGAGCGGTCGAAGAACAGCCCCTTCGGGCCCGCCCACACCACGTACACTTCGCCCTTCGGCCCCACCGCGGGCACGGCGCCCTCCACGGTGTTGTCGCTGTCCTGCGCGTCGCCCGAGTCGTCCGAGATGGGCAGCGGCGGCTGGAACGACCGCCCGCCGTCGCGTGATCGGGCGAACCAGATATGCGTCCGGTGCAGTGGATCGGCGCTGCCGTACACGTCGAAGCGCGTCCATGCCACGTAGATGTTGCCGCGATGCGGCGAGCCCTCCGCGCGGTCCACTACCGTCCACGGCTTGTCCTCGAAGGGGATGGCCGTGTTGATGTGATCCACGACCGGGACGGGCGGTTCCCACGTCACGCCGTCGGTCGTCCAGCGCACGAAGATGCCCGTCGATGCCACGTCCGGTCGATCCACACGGATGCCGTCGAAGGCGATGTAGGTGTGGAACGCCGTCCCATCCCGCCCGAACACGATCACGTCGTCGCCCTGCACCCGCTTGCCCGGGTTGGCCGCGGGCGTGCCCGCCCACGTGAGCCCACCGTCGGTCGAGACGTAGCCCCAGTTGGTCGAGCGCGGCTGCTGGCCGGGCGCGGTGCTCTGGATGAAGGTGGCAATCACATGGCTGGGATTGGTCGGGTTGATCGCCACCGAGGCTTCGGCCGGGCGCCGCGCGTCGGGTGCGCTCACCTGCACGACACGGATCTGCGGCGACGGTTGCGCCGGTACCAGCGTCGACCCCACGAGCATGAGCACCGCGATAGCGGGACCGAGACGAAACATGCGCAGATTGTACGAGAGGTGCTTACAATCGCCGCATGATGCGGCACCCCTTGCTTCGCGGGCTCGTCGTGACGGCTGTGCTGGGTGTCCCACTGGCGTCAGCGCCCGAGGAGGTGCGCATGATCGCGGTGGAGGGCGAGGGCGCGAAGTACTGGCCGCGCTGGCGCGGGCCGTCCGGGCAGGGTCTCGTGCCGGCGGGCGCCTACGCCGACACGTGGTCCCCCACGACGCGCGTGCAGTGGAAGGCACCTGTACCCGGGCGCGGGAATTCGTCGCCGGTCGTCTGGGGCGACCGCATCTTCCTGACCACCGCGCGCGAGGATGGACGGCGGCTGTCGATGCTGGCGTTCAGCCGCGGAGACGGGAAGCCGCTGTGGGAAACCTTCATCCCGCAGGAGGGCACCGAACAGGTGCACCAGAAGAACGGCTACGCGTCGGCCACGCCCGCCACCGATGGCCAGCGCGTATACGCCTCGTTCGGGCGTCACGGCCTGGCGGCCTTCGACTTCTCCGGCAAGCTCGTCTGGCACCGCCGCTTCGGTGTCATCGACAACTACCACGGCCCGGCGGGGTCGCCGGTGCTCTACAAGGATCGCATCTTCCTCTACCAGGATCAGAATCCCACCACGAACCAGACCGCCTTCGTCGCGGCCTTCGACAAGGCAACCGGGAAGACGCTCTGGCAGACGCCCAGGTCGGAGACGGTCGGTTGGGGCACCGCCGTCGTCATCGAAGCCGGCGCGCGCGACGAGCTCATCGTGTCGAGCCAGCGCCGCGTCGCGGCGTACGACCCCGACACAGGCCGCGAGCTGTGGACGGTGCGCGGCATGACCTTCGAGGTGATCCCCACGCCGGTCGTGGGCCACGGCCTCGTCTTCGCATCATCCGGCCGCGCCGGCCCGACCTTCGCGATTCGTCCGGGCGGAACGGGCGACGTCACACGCACGCACGTCGCCTGGAGCACGCCCAAGGGCTCGCCCTTCGTCCCCTCCGGCATCGTCGTGGACGATCTGCTGTACCTGGTGAACGACATGCAGAGCATCCTCACCGTGTACGAAGCCGCCACGGGGACGCTCGTCTACCAGGGCCGCCTGGGTGTGGCTCAGCGCGAGGGCTTCTCGGCGTCGCCCGTCGCGGTGAACGGCAAGGTCTTCTTCACCAACGACGAGGGCCAGACGTTCGTGGTCCCCGCCGGGCGCGAATTCAAGCTGCTGCACGTCAATGAGCTCGGCGCGCGCACGCTGGCATCTCCGGCGCTCGTGGACAGCACCTGGTACTGGCGAACGGATGCGGGGCTGGTGGCGATTCGCTAGGTCTATGCATGACGAGAGTCCATTAGTGCGACTTCAGGCATATCATGTCGTGTGTGTTGACATCCGTTAGCATATGAATTAGTTTGTTCGTATGCGCACGACGCTGGACCTGCCCGAAACCCTCATCGACGATGCACGCGCCGTTCTCGGCTTCAAGTCGAAGACCGACACCGTGGTCCACGCGCTGAAGGAAGTCGTTCGCCGCAGCAAGACCGAAGAGCTGAAGGCGCTCTTCGGCAAGGTCACCTTCGACGTCGATCCGACCACCTTGCGCGGGAAGCCGGCGCCCCGATGATTGTCGTGGACACCTCGGTCTGGGTGGCTGTGCTCCGCGGCCGGCCACCCGGCCACGAGGCAATGGTCCTGGGCGAGCTCATCGACGCGGACCTGGTGGCCGTTCCCCAGCCTGTCCGACAGGAGCTGCGCGCCGGGCTCTCGAGCCGGGAACGGCGGCCGGTGCTCGATCGGCTGGCCGCCCTGCCGGTGGCGGTGCCGTCTGAAGAGACGTGGAAAACCGTGGAGGACTGGACCGATCGTGCCGCCGAGATCGGTGAGCGGTTTGGCCTTGCCGATCTGCTGATAGGAGCCCTCGCGCACGATCTTGGCGCCCTGGTGTGGACGCTCGACAAGGATTTCGAACGGCTCGAGAAGCTGGACCTCGTACGGCTGTTCTCGTACCGAACCCGCTGAGCGGGGCGGCGCCGCCGCGGCCTCCCGTCGCCTCACTTCATCTCGAACGTCACCTGTGCCGGCTTGCCGGCGACGACGGTGATCTTCGCCGGCGCGGCCTTCAACGCCTCGTGCCACACGCGTAACTCGTAACTGCCTGCAGGCACGTCCCGCAACGTGAACGCGCCATCATCACCCGTGACGGCCGACACCTCGTCGGTCACGATGATCCAGCCGCGCATCCACTGGTGCGTGCTGCAGCCCACGCGCAGCACGCCCGCTGCGACCAGTGGCTTGGCGATCTCGATGCCCGGGATGGGCACGGCCACGTTGAAGAGCTGCCGTCCGTCGGCCTGTTGGACCACCGTGGTGTGCAGCACCGGATCCTTGCTCGAGGTCTTCACGGTGCCGTTCGGACCGACCACCTGGACGCGGGGGACGAAGGCGCACCTGTCGTTCAGCACCATCACTTCGCGCGGGGACGAAGTGGTCTTGACACCGGTGAGCGTGACCACCGCGTTCGCCAGCCCTCCCGCCGCGCTCACCACGATCGCACGGTCCGGCAGTTCCACTCCGCACACCTTCTGGTCGAACGTCACCCGGATGGGTGGGAGGGCCCGCGCACGCGTCGTCACCACCCCCTGGATCGATCCGCCGCCCTGTGCCGCGGCCGTCGCGGCCCACCCCAGGACCAGCCATCCCGCCGCTGCCGCCGCCAACCACGTCGAATCCCGCCGCATCATGGCCAACCCTCTCGAGCGTTCCAGCGCCCAGTTTCATCCATTCACCGGCCGGGGCGGGCATTCCGACAGCTTTTTGTCTCGGCAGGCCTGGTGGCGCGGTACGCTTTCAGGATATGCGCACCACCTTCATTCCCGGTCTCCTCGCCGTCATTATCCTGGCGATCGGATCCGGTCGCACCCTCGCGCAGTCGGGCACGACGCTGAGTGGGACCGTCACGCAGGCAGAGAACGGGCAGGCGATGGCCGGGGCCCTGGTCATCATCGACGAGTTGCGGCGTGAAACGCGAACCGGCGACGACGGTACCTATCGATTCGAGGGTGTTCCGCCCGGCAGCTACCACGTGGGCGTGCGCGCCGAAGGCTACACGACCCGCCGCACCGAGGTGATCGTGGGGGCCACGCCCGCCACGCTGGACCTCGCGGTGGAGTTCGACCTCCACTTCGCCGAGGTGGTGTCGGTGAGCCCGAACCCGCGGCCGCAGTTCGAGTCGTACCAACCCACCTCCGTGCTCACCGGCCAGGATCTGACGCGGCAGCTCGACAGCACGGTGGCCGGCACGCTGCAATCTGAGCCGGGCATCGCCACGCGCTCGTTCGGCGCCGCGCCGGCGCGCCCGGTCATCCGTGGCCTGGACGGTGACCGCGTGGTCGTGCTCGAGGACGGCCAGCGCATGGGCGACATCTCGAGCCAGTCGGGCGATCACGGCGTGCCCATCAACCCGGCTGCCGCCAGCAAGATGGAAGTGGTCCGAGGGCCTGCGACGCTGCTGTACGGCGCCAACGCCATCGGCGGGCTGGTCAACGTCATCACGGACCAGATTCCCACCGAGCGGTTCTCGGGTACGTCGGGTAACTTCACGTTCGACGTCGGCACCAACGGCGGGCAGGCGGGCGGCGCCGGCGACATCCACGTCGGCAACGGTGAGTGGGCGTTTCACTTCGGCGGCAGCGGCCAGCGGATGGGCGACTACAGCACCCCCGAGGGCACTGCCGAGAACACGCAGTCGCGGACGGGCATGGCCAGCCTCGGCGGCGCCTGGACCGGCGAGCACTCCTATGTCGGCGCCAGCTACGGCTACACCGATCAGAAGTACGGCATCCCGGTGGTCGAGGAAGGGCAGATCAGCCTCACCCCGCGGCGGCACGCGTTCAACATCCGCGCGGGCGGATCGGCGCTGCCGGGGTTCATCCAGTCCTATCGCGCCACCTTCGGCGTGCGTCGGTACGAGCACCAGGAGTTGGAAGGGACCGACGTCGGCACGACCTTCGACAACGACACGCTCGAAGGCGAGGTGCTGCTCTCGCACAGGAAGACGGGCGCGTTGCTGGGCAGCGTGGGCGGATGGCTCCTCAACCGCCAGTTCGCGGCGCGGGGCGCCGAGGCGCTGTCGCCGCCGGTGGACCAGAACAGCCTGGCCGCGTTTGCCTACGAGGAGGTCGCCTGGTCGCACGCGACGCTGCAGTTCGGCGGGCGTCTCGACCACACCAGTTACACGCCCGAGACCGCGCTGCCGACTCGCGACTTCACCGAGTGGTCCAGCTCGGTGGGCCTGCTGATCCGGCCCGAGGCTGCGAACGACAACCTGGTGATCGCCGCCAGCCTGGCGCGCGCCGCGCGCCCCCCGGCCCTCGAGGAGCTGTACTTCTTCGGCCCTCACCTCGGGAACTTCGCGTACGAGATCGGCAACCCCGACCTGGAGGCCGAGCGCGCCCTCGGCCTCGACCTCGCGGTCCGCGTCCGCGGCGATCGCTTCGAGGGCGAGGTCTCGTTCTTCCACAACGCCATCAGCAACTTCATCTTCCGCAACCCGATCAGCGACGAGGAGTTCGAGGAGCGGGAGGAGGAGTTCGACGATCGGTTTGGCGTGGAACACGGCGCGGAAGACGAGGAGGGCGATCACGGGCACGGCGGCGACCTGCCGTACGTGGAGTTCGTGGGGCGCGACGCGACCCTCTGGGGTGTGGAAGCGCACGGCGACGTGAAGCTCACGCCGGAATGGACCGTGGAGTTCACCTTCGACATGGTGCGCGGCCGGCTGACCGACACCGACGAGCCGCTGCCCCGCATTCCGCCCTATCGCGGCATCGCGGGCCTGCGCTACCAGAAGAACGCCTTCCAGGCTGGTGCGGCCGTGACGGCGGTGGCCGATCAGAGCCGCGTGTACGGCGACGAGACGCCGACCAGCGGGTGGGCCACCCTCAGGTTCCACGCGTCGTACTCGTTCATGCAGGGACGAGTCCTCAACACCGTCACCGCGCGCCTCGAGAACGCCACGAACACGCTCTACCGGAACCACCTGAACTACCTGAAGGACGAACTGCCGGAGATGGGAAGGAGCTTCAGGCTGGTCTACGTGCTGGGGTTCTAGGGCTGGTGCGATCGGGTGCGATCCGTGTGCGGCGGGCTTGCCCGCCGGAGCTCGCGCTGCCATGTGGGCGAGCGAAGGTGGGCGCGGGCCAGGGCATCCGCCCCGCGCTAGGTGCGTTGCGGGCGGGCGGTGCGCGTGAGGGCCATGAAGATGGTGCACGCCATGGCCAGCGTCACCAGGATGAGCGCGGTCAGCGAAGGCTCGAGGCCGCGTCTCGCGAAGACCAGCGCCACCGAGAACCACGCGCACGAGACCGCCACCAGCTTCACGCCGCGCGAGATTGACCGCTCGGCGTGATAGCGCTCCACGTGCACCAGCGCCTCGCGGAAGAGCGGCATCCGCTTCACCCATCCGTGCAGGCGCGCGCTCGAGCGCGAGAACGCCCACAGCGCGATCAACAGGAAGACGGTGGTCGGCAGCCCTGGCAGCAGAGCTCCAAGCGTGGCCAACCCGACGGAGGTGAGGCCCACGACGATGTAGACGGCGCGTGCGAAGACGGGCATGCGGACCTGACGCCCCCGATTATAATCCGCGACCATGCATCGGATGGTTCCCTTTGTCCTGGCGCTTGGTCTCGGGCTGGCGGTGGCTGCGGGCTGGCCGGCGCCCTCTTCGGCGGCGGCGACAGGCGTCCAGACACAGGTCCCGGCCTGGCTGTCCCCCTACCGCGACGACGCCCATCGCCTCATCTCGACCGCGACCGCCGATCAGTTCGGCTGGGACCGCCTGGCCGAGCTCACCGACACGTACGGCGCCCGCCTGACCGGGTCCGACAACCTGACCCGGGCCATCGCCTGGGCCCAGGACACCATGAAGAAGGACGGCCTCGAGCGGGTTCGCACCGAAAAGGTGATGGCGCCCAGGTGGGTGCGCGGGCAGGAGAGCCTGAAGATCGTCGATCCGCCGCATCACGTCATCCCCCTGCTCGGGCTGGGCGGCAGCGTGGCCACGCCGCCCGAGGGCATCGAGGCCGAGGTCATGGTCGTCTCGACCATGGACGAGCTGCAGAAGCGCTCCTCCGAGGCCAAGGGACGCATCGTCCTGTTCGACGTCCCCTACACCAATTACGGTGAGACCGTGGCCTACCGCTCCGGCGGCGCGCGCGCCGCGGCCAGGCACGGCGCCGTGGGCATGCTGCTGCGCTCGGTGGGGCCGACGGGGCTGCGCACGACCCACACCGGCGGGATGGCCTACGGCGACGAGGCGCCGAAGATCCCGGCGGCGGCAATCTCGGTCGAAGACGCGCAGCGCATTCACCGCATCGTGAACCGCGGGCGCACGGTGCGCGTCCGCCTGAAGATGGAGGCGCGCTTCGAGCCCGACGTCGAGTCGGCCAACGTCATCGGCGAGATCGTCGGACGCGAGCGTCCCGACGAGATCGTGCTGGTCGGCTGCCACTTCGACTCGTGGGACGCCGCGACCGGCGCCTCGGACGACGCGGTGGGCTGCATCGTGACCTGGGAGAGCCTGCGGCTGATGAAGAAATTGGGGATTCAGCCTCGACGCACCGTGCGGCTGGTGCTGTTCACCAACGAGGAGAACGGGCTCCGCGGCGGAAATGCCTATCGGGACGCGCACGCCGCGGAGGCGCAGGATCATATCTTCGCCATCGAGTCCGACTCGGGCGTCTTCGCGCCGGCGCGCCTGGCCTTCAGCGGTTCCGAGTCGGCGCGCCGCATCATTGCCGACATCGGGACGCTGCTGACCGGCATCGACATGCAGAGTGTCGGTCCGGGCGGCGGCGGGGCCGACATCGGTCCAATTGCGGCACTGGGCAAGGTGCCGATGATGGCCTACTCGGGCGATTCGACGAAGTACTTCACCATCCACCACACTCCCGCCGATACGGTCGAGCGCATCCTGCCGGCCGAGGTGTCGAAAGCAGCGGCGTCTCTTGCCGTGATGACGTATGTGGTGGCGGAGATGCCCGAAAGGTTGCCCAAGTAGGTTCGCACGGTTCAAAGCACCAAGGTTCAAAGCACGGAGGTTCAAAGCACGGAGGTGCGAATGAGCGACGCGCCGGGCTTGCCTTCAACGTAGACCGCGATCGTGCCGCGCGGGGTTGCGACGAGGACAGGGTACGACGACGGCGTGTCGGGCGGGCCGAGACGGGTGGTGGCGCCGAAGAGCGGCTGGCCCGCTTCGTCGAACCTCATCGTGCGAACGACGGCTTGGCGGACGCCGCTCATCACCTCGTCCCACGCCAGGGTGATGCGCCCCGAAGCGTCCGCCAGAATCTGTGGGTGCATGGGCTTCGGGCTGCCGAGCGTGGGGATGCGCACGCGTGGCGAGAAGGTTCTGGCATCGCGCGAGACCGCATAGAACAGCGCGCCTTCGGGCGTGGCGCCGCCAACCACGGTGGGCCACACCACGTGCACCGTGCCCTCCGCGTCCACCGCCATCGCGGGCCCATCGTCCGGGCAACCCGCGAGGTGCCAGTCATCCTGGCTCACGCGGCCCGGAGCGGCGAACGACCGGCCTCCGTCTCGCGATGCCATGAAGGCAATATCGCGAAGGTTACCGGGGTAGACGTGCCGCCAAGCGGCGAAGAGCTCGCCGCGCGGGCCCGTGGCCATCGCCACCTTGCAGCAGTAGCAGACGCCTTTCACCAACTCGCGCTCGGCCTGGAGCGCGCCGGTGCCTTCGCGCGCGTAGTACAGCCCTGAGAGCTGCGCCATGGCCGCGCCATCGATGGCCGCAGCCTCGTGATGCTCATGGCTCTGCGCCTTCTGCGCGGCCAGCCCGCGGTGGTCCAGCCACATCACGTGGGCATCGCCGTTGGCATCGAGCGTCATCGCGTGCCAGCCCCGATCGCCGGCGGCACCGGTCGCCTGAAGCGCCCGCCCCGGCGTGAAGGACCGGCCCCCGTCGGTGGAGCGCGACATCTTGATCTCCGTGCCGGTCGTCTTCGAGCCGAACGCGACGACGATGTCGGGCACGCCGCCGCCCGGGCGTGGGACCAGCGCAACGCGCGGCGGCAACTCGCCGCCGAGGCGCGCCTCGCCGTCGATGGCGTTCACGCGCGCGGGTGCGCCAAAGGTCTGCCCCTCGTCCTGGCTGAGCGCGACGTAGACGTCGGTCTTGCCATCTACGGTCGCGCCCCAGGTGACGGCGACGAACCGCCCGTGCGCCGCGGCCCACGGGGTCTGGTTGGATCGGCCGTCCACGGCCAGCGTGATGTGTGGCCCGCTGGCATCGCCGGTGGCAATGGCGAGCATGACGCCAACCGCGAGAAGGGCGGGAAGCCTGGGGACGCGCATTTGCGAGTAGCCTACGTGAGACGATGAAACCCGTGGTGCGGCAAATTGACTCAGGGGCAATCGAGGCTGTTCATCCCCGGATCGACCCCCTGTGGTCGCTCGAAGCCGGCCCCGTGGTGACGGCCCGCTGGCTCACCCGGTTCCGGTGGGCCGTCGCCGCCGGCGCCGTTGCCACCCTCATCGTCGCACGCGTGTTGCTGGGTGTTCAGTTCTCGGGGGGCGGGGTCCTGCTGCTGCTGGCGGCGCAGGTGGCGAGCAACGCGTGGCTCGACCTGATGATTCGGCGTGGTTCCGAGCCTTCGGTTCGCACGCTTGGCGGGCTCATCCTGTTCGACATCGGCATCCTCACCGCCTTGATGGTGCTGACCGGCGGGCCGTCGAATCCGTTCACGATCAGCTATCTCGTCTACATCACGCTTGCGGCCGTCACCCTGAACGCGGCCTGGACGTGGGCCGCGGCCGTCGCGTCGGTCGTCGGCTACGGTTTGCTGTTCGTGACGCCGCTGCGCGCGCTGGTCGATCCTCATGCCGGGCACCTTGGCATGGACCCGGGACTCGGCCACCAGGTGGGCATGGGCGTGGCGTTCGCGGTCGCGGCGCTGCTGACGGCCAGCTTCGTCACCCGCATCCGCTGGGCGCTCGAGGCACGGGAGCGCGCGCTCGCCGAGGCGCGGCGCGCGGCCGCGCAACAGGAGCGACTGGCCTCGCTCACCACGCTGGCCGCCGGCGCGGCGCACGAGCTGGCCACGCCGCTCAGCGCCATCGCGGTCGCGGCCCACGAACTGGACCTCGCGGCGTCCGCACCCGGCCTTCCCCCGGAGATTGCCGAGGACGCGCGGCTCATCAGGTCGCAGGTCGACCGCTGCCGCGAAATCCTGGACCAGATGAGCGGCCGTGCGGACGCCTCGGTGGCGCACGAGGCACAGACGCTGCCCCCTGAGCGCATCGTGGAGGGGATGCTGGCCACGTTCGGCGCACACGATCGGGAGCGCGTGCTCGTGACGATGGCGCCCGGCCTCTCCAGCGTGCAAGTGCCGCTGGAGGCCGCGGCGCGGAGCCTCAGGACGCTCGTGAAGAACGCGTTCGACGCATCGCCGGCCGACGCGCCCGTGCAGGTGAGCGTTGACACCGAGAGGAACCAGGTGCGATTCCGGGTGAAGGACAGTGGGACGGGCATGACCGCCAGCACCCTGCAGCGCGCAGGCGAGCCGTTCTTCACCACCAAGCCGGTCGGGTCCGGGTTCGGCCTCGGCCTGTTCCTGGCCCGGACCTTTGCCGAGCGCTGGGGAGGGAGTCTTGCGCTATCCTCCGCACCGGGCGATGGTACGACGGCAACACTGCTGCTGCCATCCGCCGGCACTGAAGGAAGCCCCTCATGACCGATGATCGCACGCTGCTGCTGCTCGACGATGACGACGTGTTCGCATCGCGCATGTCGAAGGCTCTGTCCGCGCGCGGCTTCGAGGTCACGCGCGCGGCCACGGCCGCAGAGGCCATCGCGTCGGCACGGGACGACAGCCCCGAGTACGCGCTGGTGGACCTGCGCCTGCCAGACGGGCACGGCCTCGACGTCGTGGCAGAACTGCACGCCATCGATCAGACGACGCGCATCGTCGTGCTCACCGGCTACGGCGCCATCGCCACCGCGGTGGAGAGCTTGAAGCGCGGGGCAACGGACTACCTGACCAAGCCCGTGGATGCGGACCAGGTGGCCGCCGCGCTCGACAAGGAGGGGGGCTCGTCCGGGGGCGCGCGCGAGTTCACGGTACCGTCCCTGGCACGTGTCGAGTGGGAGCACATCCAGCGAGTCATGACGGAGTGCTCGGGCAACGTGTCACAAGCGGCGCGTGTGCTCGGCCTCCACAGGCGTTCGCTGCAACGGAAGCTGTCGAAGTACCCGGTCAATAGATGACTGCCCTCGACGTCGCTCGGGGCGGGCACGGTTTCTGCTTTCAGTCAGGTCAGGCACGCCGCGGCACGATGCTCAACCGGTTCCGCGCACACCGACAGGAGTCGTTATGGTCGAGTTCAAACACATCATCTGCCCGACGGACCTGAGCGAGTCGTCCCGCCCGGCCCTGACTTACGCAGCGGCGTTCACGGTCTGGTATGGCGCCAAGCTGTCCATCCTGCACGTGGTGCCCACGTTCGATGCGATCCAGGTGCCGCCGGGTGCGCTCGGCGAGTCGGTGCAGGTCGTCTACCCGTCCACGCGCGAGGACGTGGTGGCGGAGATGCGGCGCCAGTCCGAGGCCATGGGCGCCGCGGCCGTGGGCCCCTACCTCGTGGCCGAGGCCGGCGATCCGGTCGACACCATCGTCGATCAGGCGCTGACCATCCCATCCGATCTCATCGTGATGGGTACGCACGGCCGCAGTGGATTCAACCGCCTGCTGTCCGGCTCCGTCACCGAGCAGATTCTGCACCGGGCGCCGTGCCCGGTGCTCACCGTGCCACCGCTCGTGCAGGCGGCCCCCGGGGACGTCACGTTCAAACGCATCGTGTGCGCCATGGACTTCTCGCCGGCGTCGCTGCAGGCCCTCGGTTTCGCCCTCGATCTGGGCCGCCAGGCCAACGGCAAGGTCACTGTGCTTCACTCCATCGAGTGGCTGGCGGACGAGGAGCCGAGGGTGCACGCCCACTTCAATGTGGCCGAGTACCGGACCTACCTGATCGACGACGCGAAGAAGCGACTCGACCTGCTGGTGGCCGGCGAGGAGCGCACGTGGTGCGAAATCGAGAACGTCGTGACGGTGGGACGGGCCTATCGCGAGATCCTGAAGGCGGCCGCGGCTCGCAAGGCCGACCTCATCGTGATGGGCGCCCAGGGACGCGGCGGCCTGGGCCTGGCTCTGGCCGGTTCGGCCACGCACCAGGTGGTCCGATCTGCCGAGTGCCCGGTGCTGACCGTTCGGGGCGCCGAGGTGGCGACGGGCGCCTGACGGCATCCGGAGGGGAACCGTGGGCCGGGCGCAAGTGTCGGTACGTCGGCACCGCCCCCCGGCTGCGTGACGGCGCTCCGGCGGTAGAGGGACCTTCGGAGAGTGAAAGAGTGAGCGGACGGCGCCTTGGGGCACGTGACGAGAGTCGGTGGCGCGAAGCCGGAGGGTGGCGTGCTGGATTGGGAAAGGGGCGGGCGGATGCGACGAGCGGGCAGATTGACGGGTCTGGTAGTGGTGATGCTGGCGGCGGCCGGGCTGCTCGCGCGCGCCCAGGGCCAGATAGCCGCGACCGGGGCGTGGGTACTCGAGCCGGTGGCGGGTGCAACCGCCACCTCCGCGTACGCGGTGATCGAGAACCCCTCGATGTACGAGATCTACGTGGTGAGTGTCACCACCGACGCCGCTGGCGCCGCGGAGGTGGTGACGGGACCACCGGATGCAGTGAAGCCCGTGCTCGAGCTGTTGGTGCCGGCGTACGGCCAGACCGAACTCAAACCGGGCGGCGTGCACATCCGCCTGAAGGATCTGAAGAAGCCGCTGAAGGAAGGCGATTCCGTGGAGCTGACGCTCACCACGGACGGCGGGGTGACCATCAAGGTCACGGCGCCCGTGAAGAAGGGGTGAGGGCACTCAGCACTCGCCACCTGGCACGTGGCACTCGCACCCCGCACTCTGCACGCGTGCGTGCGAGCGCCTACTGCTTCTTGATGTTGTAGCCGCCGTCCGCGCCCTTGTCGCGGTACTTGGTGTGGCACTGGGCGCAGCTGCCCATCATCTGCTTCATGTGCTCGCCGGCGCTGGCCATGTTGTTGGCGGCGACGGCCTTCTCCACCTCCGCGGCGTGATTCATGGCGGCGGTGGCCCATTCGGCCGCGTCCTGCGTTTTGCGCCCGGTCCAGAAGGCGGCGTTGTTCTTCTGCAGCTCCGCCATCCGCTTCGCGTCCGCGGCGACGGCGTCGCCAGCCTGGGCCTCCATGTTCTTGCGCATGGAGCCGACCGTGGCGCCCACCGACTTCATCAGCTTGTCGAACTCTTCTTCACTGGCGGGCGCCTGCGCGGTCGGCACGACGGCGAAGCCGATGGCGAGCAGCCACGCGACGGTGGCAAGGGACACGAAACGAGCAGCACGCATGGGACCTCCCTGGACGCTGTGGGGCGGCGCACGCCGGCGCCCGCCCCGGGAAAAGAGCGCTCACTATAGCAGAGGTAAGACGCGGGATACCCTCAGGCGAAGTCGCGCAGGTAGGGCAGCTTCGCGGCGAAGGCGCGCACCTGGTCGAAGTCCTGCAGCAGCAGCCCCAGGCCATCCCAGCGCCCGGTGATGAGGGCGTCGCGGGCGGCGGCGGGCAGGTGCACGGCGATGTCGAGCGTGCCGGAGGTCGCGCGCATCGACTCGAGATCCAGCCGCACCACAGTCTGCGGGTCGCGCTCGATCTCGGCCTGCAGCGCGGCCACGTCGGCGGGCGACGCCGTGACGGCGGGCAGCCCCAGCATGACGGCATTGCCGAAGAAGATTTCCGAAAACGACTCGCCGATGATGCCGCGGATGCCCCACCGGACGATGCCCTGAGGGGCGTGCTCGCGCGACGATCCACAGCCGAAATTGCGATTCACCACCATCAGCGACGCGCCGGCGAAGCGCGCGTCGTCCACCGGGTGCGTGCGGCCCTCCCGCGCGGCGTGCGCGCGGTCGTCGCCGAAGAGGTGCTGCTCGAGGCCGTCGAACGTGATGGCGCGCAGGTGCCGCGCCGGCATGATGCGATCGGTGTCGATGTCGTCGCCCACGAGCGGCAACGCGCGCCCGCTGACCGAGAGTATTCGCGACGCGCTCATTGCACCGCACCTCCGCGCGGGACCACGCTCCGCACGTCCACCACTTCGCCGGCCACCGCTGCCGCCGCGACCATCGCGGGGCTCATCAGCAGGGTGCGGCCCGTGGGACTGCCCTGGCGGCCACGGAAGTTCCGGTTCGAGGACGAGGCGCACGTTTGCGCGCCCGACAGCTTGTCGTCGTTCATGCCGAGACAGAGCGAGCATCCCGGCTCGCGCCATTCGAAGCCGGCGGCCTTGAACACCTCGTCCAGGCCCTCGGCCTCGGCCGCGTGCTGCACCTCGCGGGAGCCGGGGACCACGAGGCCGCGGACGTGACGCGCCACGCGCTGGCCCCGGACCAGGCTGGCCGCGGCCCTCAGGTCCGACAGCCGCGCGTTGGTGCACGATCCGATGAACGCCACGTCCACGCGGCGGCCCTTCACCGCTTCGCCCGCGTCGAATCCCATGAACTGCAGCGCTTCGAGGGCGGCCTCGCGCTCACCGGGTGGCAGCGACCTCGGGTCGGGGATGGGCTCGTCCACCGCGACGCTCTGTCCGGGGTTGGTGCCCCACGTCACGACCGGACCGATGCGGTCCACGTCGATCACACGGTCGTCGTCTGCCGGCGCGGTCGCGTCCGAGGCCATCCGGCGCCACCACGCCACCGCACGCTCCCAGGCGTCGCCCTTCGGCGCGTGCTCGCGCCCACGCAGGAACGCGAAGGTCGTGTCGTCCGGGTTCACATAACCCATGCGGGCGCCGCCCTCGATAGAGAGGTTGCACAGCGTCATGCGCTCGTCCATCGTCATGCGAGTCACGGCATCGCCGGCGTACTCGTAGGCGAAGCCCACGCCGCCGTTCACGCCGAGCTGGCGGATCATCGAGAGCGCCAGGTCCTTCGCGGTGACGCCGGATCCCATCGTGCCCGCGAAGCGGACGCGGCGCAGCTTCGGCTTGTCCATCGCCAGGCACTGCGAGGCCAGCACGTCGCGCACCTGCGAGGTGCCGATGCCGAACGCCAGCGCGCCGAAGGCGCCGTGCGTGGAGGTGTGGCTGTCGCCGCACGCGATGGTCATGCCCGGCTGCGTCAGCCCGAGCTCGGGGCCAATCACGTGGACGATGCCCTGGTGCGCGTCGCCGAGGCCGAAGAGCGGGATGTGGTGCTCGCGGCAATTCGCCTCGAGCGTGGCGATCATCTCCTCGGCCACCGGGTCCCGGGCGGGCCGCCGCAGGCTGGACGTTGGGATGATGTGGTCCATCGTCCCGAAGATGCGGTCGGGGAACGCGGGCGTGAGCCCGCGCTCACGCAGCATCGCGAACGCCTGCGGGGTGGTGACCTCGTGGATGAGGTGCAGGCCGATGAAGAGCTGCGTCTGCCCGGTCGGCAGTCGCCGGACCGTGTGCAGATCCCAGACCTTGTCGAGGAGGGTCGCCACTATGCCTTCAGCCGCTTGTTCACTTCGGCCCAGTTGATGACGTTCCAGAATGCCCCGACGTAGTCGGCGCGGCGGTTCTGGTACTTCAGGTAGTACGCGTGCTCCCACACGTCGAGGCCGAAGATGCCGCGCTTGCTCTCCATCGACGGCGTGTCCTGATTGGCCGTGCTGTGGATGACGAGCTTGCCGTTGTCGTCGCTCAGCCACGCCCAGCCACTGCCGAAGCGGCCCATCGCCGCCGCCGCGAACATCTCCTTGAACTTGTCGAAGCTGCCAAAGCTCGCGTTGATGGCATCGGCCACGGCGCCGATCGGAGGCCCGCCCGCGTTGGGGGCCATCAGCGTCCAGAATTGCATGTGGTTCCAGTGGCCGCCGCCGTTGTTGCGAACGGCGGTCCGCACGCTCTCCGGCACCTGGCCAAGGTTCTTCAGCATTTCCTCGAGCGGCATCTTGCCCGCGGCGCCGGCATTGGCCACCGCGTTGTTCAGGTTCGTCACGTAGGCCTGGTGGTGTCGGTCGTGATGAATCTGCATGGTCTGCGCGTCGATGTGAGGCTCGAGCGCGGCAAACGGGTAGGGGAGAGGGGCCAGCGAGAACGGTCCGGCTGGCGCCGGGGCCTGAACCAGGGTGTCGATTCCGCCTGCTCCGGCGGGGCGGACGGTGGCCAGGGCCAGGCCGCCAAGGCCCAGGGTCGAAAACATCTGTCGGCGCGTCAGCGTCATGGGTGTGTTCCCCTCGATGAGAGGCCTACAGCTTACACCTCCGGGTATATTGCTGGCATGCGTTACCACCTGCCCGTTGTCCTTGGCTGTCTGACCCTCGCCGGTGCGCCGGTTCCCGCGCAGGAGGCTGCCCGCCGCGCGATCGCTCTGGAGGATCACTCGCGCCTGGTCGCCGTGGCCGACCCCCAGCGCTCGCCCGAGGGCGAATGGGTGGCCTACACGGTGACCACCAACGACGTCGAGAAGGACAAACGGAATACCGACGTCTGGATGGTGACGTGGGACGGCAGCGCTCGCGTGCAGCTCACCTCGTCGCCAGACGACGAGTCGTCGCCACGTTGGAGCCCCGACGGGACGTTCCTGGCCTTTGTCGCCTCTCGGGGAGCCGAGGAGGAGAAGAAGAAGGGCACGCAAATCTGGCTGCTCGACCGGCGTGGCGGCGAGGCGCGCAAGGTGAGCGACGTGAAAGGCGGCGTCTCCGAGATCCAGTGGTCGCCAGACAGCACGCGCATCGCCTTCGTCATCGGCGACGACGACCCGGACGAAGACCCTGAGAAGAAGGAAGGGTGGAAGCGCAAGACGCCTCCGCCCATCGTCATCGACCGCTATCACTTCAAGCAGGACCGCGAGGGTTACCTTCGACGCCTCTACGATCACATCGCCGTGCTCGACGTCGCGACCGGGAAGCACATCGTGCTCACGAGCGGGCAGGTGGACGACGGGAACCCGGCGTGGTCGCCGGACGGGAAGCAGATCGCGTTTCTCAGCAAGCGTGCGCATGCCGACCCGGACCGCACGGCGAACCAGGACCTCTGGGTGATCGAGGCCCGCGAGGGCGTCTTCCCGCGGCAGGTGACCAGCACCCCCGAGGGCGAGAGCGGGCGACCGGCGTGGAGCCCCGACGGCGCGCGCATCGCCGTGCTGCTGGGCGACGTGGACCGGAACTACGCGTACGACATGAACACACTGGCCATGGTGCCCGCGCCGACGGGCACCTCGGCGCCGGTGCCGAAGCCCGCCATCTTCATGTCGCAGCTCGATCGCGCGGTCTCGAACATCGCGTGGTCGGCCGATGGCGAATCGGTGTCGTTCCTCGTCGAGGACGATCGCCGCATGCAGCTGGCCTCGGTGCCGGCGGGCCGCGTGTCGACGCGGGGCGTGGAGCCGCTCACGACGGGCAAGCGCGCGGTGCGCGCGCTCAGCCCCGGCAAGGACGGCAACTTCGCGGTCCTGATGACCACGCCAACGCAGCCTCCAGAGGTATTCGCGCTGGAGGGCGGCGCCTTCCGCCAGCTCACCACGCACAACGACGCGTTGCTGAAAGAGCTCCAGCTGGCCACCACCGAAGACTTCCAGTCGAAGAGCAAGGATGGCACCGAGGTGCACGGCCTCATCGTGAAGCCGGCGGGATTCGTGACGGGCCGGACGTACCCGACGGTGCTCATCATCCACGGTGGCCCGAACGGGCAGGATGAGCACGAGTTCGACTTCGAGCGCGAGTTGTTCGCGGCCCACGGCTACGTGGTCCTTACCGTCAATTACCGGGGCAGCGCCGGGCGGGGCAGCGCGTACCAGAAGGCCATCTACGCCGACTGGGGAAACCTCGAGGTGATGGACATCCTGGGCACGGTGGACGAGGCGGTGAAGCAGGGCATTGCCGACCCTGAGCGGCTCGGCATCGGCGGGTGGAGCTATGGCGGCATCTCCACGAATTACACCATCGCCACCGACCCGCGGTTCAAGGCCGCCGTCAGCGGCGCCGGCAGCTCGATGCAGGCCTCGATGTACGGCCTCGATCAGTACATCGTCCAGTGGGACATCGAGATCGGACCGCCGTGGAAGGCGAAGGCCCTGTACGACAAGGTGTCCTACCCGTTCTTCCATGCGGATCGGATCAAGACGCCCACGCTGTTCATGGGCGGCGAAAAGGACTTCAACGTGCCCATCGCCGGCAGCGAGCAGATGTACCAGGCTCTCAGGAGCCTCGGCGTGCCGACCGAGTTGGTGATCTACCCCGGGCAGTTCCACTCGCTGACGGTGCCCAGCTACCAGCGCGATCGCCTGCAGCGGTACCTCGACTGGTTCAACAAGTACCTGCAGCCGGCGAGCACCACGTCCCCGGGCCAGTGAGCACCGCACGCTTCTCGGTGGTCGAAGCGACGGTGGCGAGCGTGCACGCCGCACTCGCCTCCGGCGAGACGACGTGCGTGGACGTCGTGCGCGCGTGCCTCGATCGCATCGAGGCGTTCGACCGCACGGGCCCTGCGCTCCGCGCCATCCTCACGGTGAACCCGCGCGCCCTCCAGACCGCGGCCGAGATGGACCGCCTCCGCGCCAGGGGCGCGCCGCTGCCGCCGCTGCACGGCATCCCGCTGGTGCTGAAGGACAACTTCGACACCGCCGATCTGCCGACCACGGGCGGCGCGGTGACGCTGGCCGATGCCATCCCGCCGCGTGACGCGTTCGTGGTGAGCCGCCTCCGCGAGGCCGGCGCCATCGTGATAGGCAAGGCCAACCAGACCGAGCTGGCGTTGAACGGATCGTCGGTCAGCTCGCTCGGAGGCCAGACCCTGAACCCGTACGACCTGACGCGCACGCCCGGCGGATCGAGCGGCGGCACGGGCGCGGCGATCGCCGCCAGTTACGCGGTCCTGGGCACGGGCAGCGACACGGGACAATCCATCCGGTCGCCGGCATCGGCGTGCGCGCTGGTGGGCGTGCGACCCACCCGCGGGCTGGTGAGCCGCCGCGGCGTGATGCCGTTCAGTCCCACGCAGGACGAGGTGGGGCCCATCACCCGCACGGTGGAGGACGCGGCGCGCATGCTCGACGTGATGGCGGGCTACGACCCGGAGGACGCCGCCACGGCGCTGGGCGTCGGCCGCGCCCCCGCGTCTTATCGCGCGGCGCTCGGGCCAGACGCGCTTCACGGCGCGCACCTGGGCCTGCTCGAATCGTTCGTGGGCACTGCCGACGTGCACCAGCCGGTGAACGCGGTGGTACGCGACGCCGTTGCCCGAATGGAGGCGCTTGGCGCGACGGTCGTTCCCGTCGAGATTCCCGGCCTCGACCGACTGACGCGCGATCTCAGCCTCATGCGCCTCGAACTGGCCGCCGCCTTCGACGCCTACCTGGCTTCGCTCGGCGAACGCGCGCCGGTACCGACGCTCGCCCAATTTGTGGCCCGTGGCGAGTTCCACCCCTCTCTCAGGGCCGACCTCGAGGCGGCGCTGCAGGTGGTGGGCGGGCCGGCGACGCCCGAGCACGCGCACATGTGCCGGCGTCGCGACGCGCTCCGCGACGCCGTTCAACAGGCACTCGACGCCCAGGCGCTCGATGGGATCGTGTATCCCCACCAACGGCGGCTCGCGGTGCCGGTGGGCGAGGAGCAGGTGGACCGCAACGGTGTGCTCTCGAACAGCACCGGATATCCCGCCGTGGTGTTTCCCGCCGGTTTCGCGGCCCCGACGGCCACGGCCCCCATCGGCGTGCCGGTCGGGATGGAGGTGCTGGGCCCGGCCTGGAGCGAGGGCCGCCTCCTGGCGTTTGCGTATGCCTTCGAGCAGGGCGTCTTGCCCAGGCGTACACCGCTCAGCACGCCGCCCATGGCTCACCGGTAGACCCTGCCACCCTGATCGTCGTCATACCGCGCGGGGTGCCCGCCCGTGATACGATGATTCAAAGTGAGATCAAGTCTCACTTCGGACCCAGCCATGCCCCATCACCGTCCGCTAGCCCGCGTGCCCGTTGGCTCGACAGCCGTGGTGTCCCGTGTCTCCGGTACCAGGACGGTGGTGCGGCGACTGATGGAAATGGGCCTGGTGCCGGGCACCCCCGTGACCGTGCAGCGGACGGCCCCCCTCGGCGACCCCGTGGAGCTTCGCGTGCGCAACTACGCCCTGTCGATCAGGCGGGCCGACGCGCTCGGTATCGAAGTGGAGTGAGATGACTCCGACCGTGCTGGCGCAGGGCCCCCGCGCGCGCCAGGCGCTGGTGCTCGTCGCGGGCAATCCCAACTCGGGCAAGTCGACCGTGTTCAACGCCCTCTCGGGCGCGCGGACGCGCGTGGGCAACTATCCCGGCGTCACCATCGAACGACGGTCGGCCGTGGTCAGCCTGCACGAAGGCGCGTCGATCGAGCTCACCGACCTCCCCGGCACGTACTCGCTGAGTGCCCGCTCGCGCGAGGAACAGATTGCCGTCGAGTCGCTGCTCGGGCGCGGCCCTCGCCGCCCCGATGCCATCCTCGTCGTCGCCGATGCGACGGCCCTGGCGCGGGCTCTCTACCTGACGCTCGAAATCCTCGAGATTGGCCGCCCCGTCGTCATCGCCCTCAATATGACGGACGAGGCCCTGCGCGACGGCATCGCCATCGACGCCGCGCGCCTCGAGCGGCTGACCGGCGCGCGCGTGATCCCCACCGTGGCCAGCAAGGGCGTCGGCACCGACCAGCTGAAGTCGGCGCTGGCCGAGGCGGTCCGCAGCCAGTCGCTGCCGCACGTCCCCGAGGTGGTTCGTCCGCCTGCCCTCCAGGCCGACCTGGCCGAGCTCGAGGGACTGATCCTGGCCGAACGCCTGATGGATCGGCCCGAGGAGGCGCGGGTCTGGGCGCAGTGGCTGCTGCTGTCGCTCGATCACGAGGGCTCGGACGAGTTGACGGGCATCCCGCCGACCATGCGTGCCGCCGTGCGTCGCATCCACCAGCGAGGGGCCGAGGCCGGCCGGAACATGGACCTCGAGATCATCGGCGCCCGTTACCAGCTGGTCGATCGATTGATCGCGGAGGCCTGCTCCGCGCCCACGCCGGGCCGCCGGAGCTGGACCGACCGTGTCGACGCCGTGCTCACGCACAAGGTGGGCGGCGCCCTGGCCTTCGCGGCCGTGATGATGGTGGTGTTCCAGGCGCTCTTCAGCTGGTCGGAGCCGGCGATTGGCACCATCGAGTCCGCGATCGCGGCCGTGCAGACGTGGGTGGGCAGCGTCATGCCCCCCGGACCGCTCACGAGCCTCATCGTCGACGGCGTGATTGCCGGCGTGGGCAACGTGGTCGTCTTCGTCCCGCAAATCGCGCTCCTCTTCCTCTTCATCGGGCTGCTCGAAGACCTGGGATACCTGGCGCGCGCGGCGTTCGTCATCGATCGGGTGATGCGCGCCGTCGGCCTGCACGGCAAGGCCTTCGTGCCCATGCTCTCGGGCTTCTCCTGCGCGGTGCCGGCGGTGATGGCCACGCGCACGCTCGAGAGCCGGACCGATCGGCTGCTGACGATGCTGGTGCTGCCGCTCACATCGTGCAGCGCCCGGTTGCCGGTGTACGTGCTCGTGACCGCCACGGTGTTCGCCCCCGGCGCCAGCGTCGGGTTCCTCAGCGCCGGCGCGGTGGCGCTCTTCGCCATGTACGCGCTCTCCGTGGTGGCGGCCCTGGTGGCGGCGGCCGTGCTGCGCCGCACGGTGCTGAAGGGCCCCGTGCCGACACTGGTCCTCGAGCTGCCGCCCTACCGCCTGCCGGTGATGAGCGTGCTGCTGCGAGGGGTATGGCAGCGCCTGAAGACGTTCCTGGTGGACGCCGGCACCGTGATCCTGGCGCTCACCATCGTGTTGTGGGCGCTCCTGTCCTATCCGAAGAGCGACGCCGTCGCAGCGCAGGCCGAAGGCGAGCGCGGGGAGGTGGCGGCCCAGGCGCTGCCGGACGAGGAACGCGAGGCGCGCCTCGCGGCGATCGACAGCCACGAGAGCGGCGCGCAGCTGCGCAACAGCGTGGCAGGGCGCCTCGGACGGCTGATGGAACCGGTGATCGAGCCGCTCGGCTTCGACTGGCGGATTGGCGTCGGCATCCTCGGCGCGTTTGCCGCGCGTGAGGTGTTCGTGGGCACGCTGGGCGTGGTCTTCGACATCTCCGACGCGGACGAAACCAACGAGCCGCTGCGCGAGGTCCTCCGCGGCGCCACGTGGCCGGATGGCTCGACGCTGATGACCCCGCTCGCCGGCATCTCGCTGATGGTGTTCTTCGTGCTCGCGTGTCAGTGCATGAGCACGGTGGCGGTAGTGAAACGCGAGTCGGGCACGTGGCGCTGGCCGCTCTTCATGATTGCCTACATGACGGCGCTCGCCTACGTGGCGTCGCTCACGGTGTACCAGGTGGGCAGCCGCCTGGGTTGGGGTCTGTCATGACCTGGCAGGACCTGGGCGTGGTGGTCGTCGTCGGTGGCGCCGTCTATTACCTGGCGCGCAAGTTCTTCGGCCGCCCGAAGCGCAGGGTGACCACCACGTTCGTCCCCCTCAAGAGTCTCAAGAAGTAATCCGCCTCGGGCCCGCGTCACGCCTGCCCGGCCCCGCACGGACCTGCGCGGCCGCGCAGTGCGGTGACACTTGATGACTTGCCACCGCCGCTGAGGTGGCACAAGAGGGCTGACCATTCTCTGGGTCGCGACCATGCCCTTCGCGGCCGACACCCGTGGTCTGCCCGGCGCCGAGGTGGGACCTTCCGCTCTGTGGGCGCGCCTTTCGGGCGGTGACCCGGCGGGGGCGCTGGCCGGGGCGCTGACCGGCGTCCTGTTCCTTCCCGGGTTCCGCCTCGACCTCCTGCTGTGCGTGACCGGCCTGGTCCTGTCGCTCGGCCGGCCGCTACCGGCGCTTCGCCTGCTGATCCGGCGCGCGCGCGCCATCCTGCCCGGCTACTGGCTCGGCACTCTCGCCGTCGCCGCGCGACCTCATGGAGCGGGCGTAGCCGCCTTCATGGGGTGAGCGCGTAGCTCAGGCTTTCGCGCAGCACCGGGTCTGCCTCCTCTAGCGCGCGACCTGCCACCGGTCGTTGAGGCGACCGTCGACGTCGATGGCCTCAACGGCGAACCGATCCCTCGTGGCGCGGGCGCGGACGAAATGGTGAGCCAGGATCACGCGGTCCGGCCCTTCGTCTGCGGCCCTCGGCGCCTCGAGCGTGCCGCCGGCCCCGCCCGTGATGAGCACGTGCAGTAGCCGGCGACCGACCGGAACTGTCAGATGCTCGTACGCGTGACTGTGGCCGGCGATCACCAGGTCCAGTTCTCCATGCGTGACCAGGCGGTGTACGACGTGGCGCGTGGCCTCGTCGCCGTCGTACCCGGTCCATGAGCGGGAGTAGGGAGGTTGGTGGACCAGCAGGATGCGCCACGAGGCGCGCCGCCACGCGTCGGAGCCCATCTCCCGCTTCAGCCACAGCCCCTGCGGACTCGCCTCGGAGATGCCCAGGGGAAACTCCATATTCAGGTCGATGGCGGCCAGTCGCACAACGCCGCAAGACCATGCGAACCAAGGCGCGCGACCGCCGGGACGGAAGAGATCGAGGTATTGCCGAGCGCGCAGGTCGTTGTAGAAGCCGTCGTAATCGTGATTGCCGGCGATGGCCACGACGGGCACACGACGGGCCAACGGCGTCACGGTCCTGATGAACGCGCGCCAGGCGGCCGGGTTCGATCCGTCGTCGACGAGATCGCCCACGCCGACCGAGAAGTCGTGCGGCGCCTCTGCCATCGTCGACGCCAGTCGGGCGAAGGTATCCCATCCTCCCTGGCTGTCGGCCCACGCCGTGAAGTTGCAGGACTGACCCGGCCCCGGCATCTGCTCGCGGAAGCGTGCCGATTCCACCGGCGCGAGTCCGGCTGGCAGCGGTTCCCGATCGGGCGGCGATCGGTCGATCATCGATGCGGGAACGATGCGGACCGACGTGAGCCCGCCTCGCATGGCATTGTTCAGCACGCGGACGGTCACCTCGCGAAACCGGCGGACGATGCCTCTGGAGGCGTCCGGCACGGGGAACCACCGCGCGTGATTCGCAAGGCGCTGCCCATCGACGAACACCTGCGCGCCATCGTCTGCGTGCACCAGCAGTGCGCTGCCTTCAGGGATCTCCAGCGCGCGGCGATACCAGAGCGGCATATTGGGCTCCAGCACGCGGTGAGGGAGGTCGACGCGATCCGTGGACGGCGGCATGGAGGCGGCCTCTACGATCAGGCCCTCCTGAGGCGTGCCGCGCGCGAACAACCACTCGGTGCCCAGGTCATCGCCCATCGCGCCTTGCGTCGACAACTGCAGTACCGCCAGCGCGCTCGCGACCACCGAACCCCAATGCCGCACGAGTGCGACTCTAGACCCCGGGTATGTCGTCGACGTGACGATGCACTGCCGTCGCAGCGCCGTCGCGATGCCTTCACGCGCGGCCTCTATGCTCGACAGCTCGAGACGTACTCACCTGGAGGATCCCGTGCTGCTTCGCATACTGATTCTGGCGTGTCTGGTCGCCATCACCGCCCACTCCGAGGGGCGCGCATTCGCGCAATCTACCTACGGCGCCGTTCTCGGCGTGGCCGCCGACGACAGCGGCGGCGTGCTGCCGGGCGCCACGGTGACGCTCACCGAGGTGCAGACGGCTGTCGCCCGCTCGACGACGACGAAGGAGAACGGCAGCTACGAGTTCCTCAACCTGACGCAGGGCCTGTACCGCGTCGACGTGGAACTTCAGGGGTTCCGAAAGTTCTCGACGGAGCCCTTCCGGGTAGAGGCACGGGAGACCAAGCGCATCAACGCCATGCTGGTGGTCGGAGGGATCACCGAGGCCGTGGTCGTGCAGAGCGTGGCACCCATCATCAACACCGAGACACCGACGGTGTCCTCGGCCACGTCGAACCGCGAGCTGCAGGAGCTGCCATTCACGTTCCGCACCCAGAACACCTCGCCGATCCTGGCGATTCAGGTGATTCCTGAGGTGCAGCGCTCCAATCAGCAGTTCTCCCTTTCGGGAAGCCTGCCCTACCAGAACGAGGTGTCGGTGGACGGCATTCTCACGACAAGCGTTCGCCGCAACGGCATCGGCGCCGAAGGCTTCAACGTCTTTCCGTCCATCGAGTCCGTTCAGGAGATCAAGGTGAGCTCGGTGAACAACACTGCCGAGTACGCCCAGCTCGGCGACATCACGACGGTGTCGAAGCCTGGGACGAACACGTTCGGCGGGACCGCCTTCTGGAACTACAACAACGAAGGCCTGAATGCGAACCCCAACTACTTCACCCCGTCGCAGCGACCCAATCCCAGCGACAACCACAACGTCGGTGGAAGCCTCGGCGGCCCGCTCCTCAGGAATCGAACCTTCTTCTTCGGGACCTTCGAGCGGCTGGACATCTCCCGGACACAATCGGCCACGGCTACCGTTCCGCAGGACGCGTACCGGAGCGGCGACTTCTCGGCGCTGTCGACGCCGCTCGTCGATCCGGCCACGGGCCAGCCGTTCCCGGGCAACCTCATCCCCGCCTCACGCATCAACCCGGTGGCCTCCCGGCTGCTGGGGTCGTACCTCCCCGCACCCAACGATGGCGCGGCGCTCTACCGCTACAACCTGGATGCGACGGAAGTGTCGAATCAGTTCGACGTGCGCGTCGACCAGAACTTCAAGTCGGGCCACACGCTGTTCGGGCGGCTCAGCTGGAAGGATCTCGAACGGCTGTCGCCGACCACCTACCAAAGCCTAGGACCGCGGACCTTCGACAATCCGGTGTCGACGTTCGTCGTGTCCGACAACTACGCCATCTCGGCGAATCTCCTCAACGAGGCGCGCGTGGGTTTCACCAAGGCCGACCAGGGGTTCACCACCGGGCAGGTGGGTGCGGACGTCATCGGCGACCTCGGCCTGCGGTTATTGTCGCAGAGCATTCCTGGCGGCACCGGCACCCCGTACGTGGACATCGCCGGTTACAGCCGGTTCGGCGAGAGCCAGGAGGAGCCGCTCACGCAGGACACGTTCCAGGTGGCCGACAGTCTCACCTGGACGCGCGGCAACCATACGATGAAGAGCGGATTCGACATCCAATGGTTCAACTGGACCAGCCCGGTGAACTTCACCGGTGCCGACGACTTCGGCGTGTTCCGGTTCAACAACAACATCGCGGGCGGTGGCACCGGGAACCCCGTTGCGAACTTCCTGCTGGGCCTCCCGACCGACGTGGACCAGACCGCGTCGGGGCCGAACGTCGACGGCGTGGCGACGCACTACGGCTTCTACGTCCAGGACGAGTGGCGCGCCGGCGCCGACATCACGCTGAGCGTCGGCGTGCGCTACGACCTGCGGCCCGGCTTCGAGGATCGGGAGGGCAACATCACCAACTTCCTGCGTGACACGCCGAACGGCGATGTCGTGGTGCCGGACGCCGCCTCGCTGGCGCTGACCTCCCCCGGCTTCGCTGGGTCGATCGGGACGTCGCGCCTCCTGACCGCGGACGAGGCCGGGCTCCCGCTCGCGCTCCGGAACAGCGACACCAACAACATCGCGCCTCGCCTCGGCATCGCCTGGCGACCGGGGGGCGACACCCGAACTGTGGTGCGCGCCGGCTACGGCCTGTACTACACGCGGGTCCTCGGGGCGGTCTTCAATTCGCTCACCGGCATCCACACCTCCGACAACGTGACGTTCGCCAACAGCTTCGATGCCACCACGCGCAGCTACGCCATCGTCTGGCCGAACACGTTCGCCGGCGATCCCGGACGCGGCGTGACGCGCGTGGGCACGCAGAACTTCTCGACCGCCAACGATCCGGACTACAAGGACCCGATCACGCAGCAGTGGAGCCTGACCTTCGAACGCGAGCTCAACCGCCGCAACTCGCTCCGTGTGACGTACTCGGGTTTCCGGAGCACCGACCTGACGATGGCGCCCGACCTGAACCAGATTGCGCCGAACACCGTCGGGTATGCGAACTTGCCCCGCGAAGCGCGGCCCTATCCGAACTGGAACCGCGTCAACACGCGCGACAACGGGGGGTATCACCACTACCACGACCTGCTGTTCCAGCTGCGCGGCGACCTGACATCCTTGGGCCTCTCCCACACGACCAGCTACAAGTGGGCGCGCTCCATCGACAACATCGAGGACCGCGGGGCGGGGCAGAGTGACTTCCAGTCGGAGATCAACGGGCGCACCGATGACCGGTTCGACCCCGACTACATGCGAGGCAAGACGACCAATATCCCGGATCACCGGTTCGTGAGCAGTCTGATCTGGAACCTGCCGATCGGGCGCGACCGTGCGTTCGGCGCGGACATGCCGGCGGCACTCGACGCCCTCGTCGGCGGCTGGACGCTGTCGTCGGTGGTGCAGGTTCAGTCGGGCGCCCACCTGACGGCGTTCTACAACACGCACTGCGGGTCTGGCACCAACTGTTACGGCAGCGAGAAGGCGGATGCGGTCAGCGGGCAGGATCCGAACGATGGGCCGAGGACCCTGGCCCAGTGGTTCAACACCGGTGCATTCACCGTCGCACCCTTCCGCGATGCCAGCGGCCGATCCATCTTCATCGGGCGCTTCGGCCGCGCGGAGAAGGGGGCCATCACGGGCCCAGGCGTCTGGAACGTGGACTTCGCGGCACTCAAGGACTTCTCACTGGGGTCCCAGATCCGCCTCCGGGTGAACGTGTTCGTGACGAACCTGTTCAACCATGCGAACTGGGGGCGTCCGGACACGAACGTCACCGGCGCGAACTATGGCCGCATCACGACGCTCAACCCGGACTTCCCCCTGCGGACGATCGTGCTGGGGGGAAGGCTGATTTTCTAGCGCGGTAAGCTATGCCGACAATGACATGGCTGTTCCTGGCGGCGGCTCTCCTCGGTGCGGTCGGAGCGCCCGGCGCCCAGCCCGCGCCGGCGCCGGCGTCCGTCGTGCTGGTCACGCTGGACGGCGCGCGTGTCGAGGAGATGTTCGGCGGTCTCGACCTCGACATCCTGCGCTCGACGCTCGAAGCGAACCAACGGGTCGAGGACCAGCCGGTGTACCGGCGGTTCTGGGCCGAGACGCCCGAGGCGCGGCGCGAGAAGCTGATGCCGTTCTTCTGGGGCACGCTGATGAAGGCGCACGGGTCCGTCGCGGGAAACCCCGCGAGGAACAGCCGGGTACGCCTGACCAACGGCCACCGGTTCTCGTATCCGGGCTATTCCGAGATTCTCGTCGGTCGCGCGCACGACGAGACGATCAAGAGCAACGAGCCGGTTCGCAATCCGTACCAGACGGTCCTCGAGTTCATGAGGAGCCGCGCCGGATTGTCGCGCGAGCAGGTGGCCGTCTTCGCGTCGTGGAGCGTGTTCGACGCCATCGTGGAGCACGCCGAAGGCGCCCTCACCGTGAACGCGGGCTTCGAGCCGTTCGAGACGGCGGGCCCGGAGGCCCGCGTGCTGAACGCGCTGCAGGCCGAGACGCCGACGCCGTGGAACTCCGTCAGACACGATGCCTACACGTTTCGCTTCGCCATGGACCACCTCGCGCGGCACAAGCCGCGCGTGCTGTACCTGGCGCTCGGGGAAACGGACGACTGGGCCCACGACGGCCGCTACGATCGGGTCCTCGAAACCTACGCCCGTACAGACCGATCCCTGCAGGAACTGTGGAACTGGCTGCAAGCCCAATCGGAGTATCGTGGCCGTACCCACCTGCTGCTGACCACGGATCACGGCCGTGGCCGCACGACGAAAGACTGGCGCGACCACGGCAAGGACGTGGCCGGCGCTGGGGAGACGTGGATGGCGTTCGTCTCGCCTGGCATGAAGCCACGTGGCGAATGGCGCGATCACCCGCCCCTCACCGCCAGCCAGGTGGCCGCGACGTTGCTCGCCTGGATGGGACTGGACTGGCGCGCGTTCGATCCCCTGGCCGGCAGCCCGGTTCATTAGACGAGGCACCCGATGCTGGACTCGGCCCTGCGCGCGGCGCACCTGTCAGCGCCGTTCATCGTCACCTGGGACGATCACGAGACCGACAACGACTATGCAGGGGACCGCGACGAGCACGACACGCCGCCCGAGGTCTTCCTGCTCCGGCGTGCCGCCGCCTACCAGGCGTACTTCGAGTCGATGCCGCTTCGGCGAGCCCAGTGGCCCACGGGTGCGTCGCTTCGCCTCTTTCGACGCCTGCGCTTCGGCTCGCCCATCGACCTGAGCGTGCTCGACACGCGCCAGTACCGCTCGGACCAGGCCTGTGGCGGCGGGAGCGCCACGGGGTGCGCCGCGGCCCTTGACCCTGCACGGACGATGCTCGGCGACGAGCAGGAGCGCTGGCTGTTCGAGCACCTGGCCACCGCCAGGGCTCGCTGGACTGTGCTCGGCCAGCAGGTGCCGACCTTCGCGCGCGACCACCGCAAGGCCAATCCATCGGGGCAGTTTGCCATGGACAAGGGGGACGGCTACGTTGCGGCACGACAGCGCCTGTATGCGCGCCTCAAAGAGACGAAGGCCCCAAACCCTCTGGTGTTGTCTGGCGATGTCCACCTGCACTACGGCGCGGATCTGAAGGTGGACTTCACCGGCGACGGGGGAGACGTGGCCCCCAATTGGAAGGCGACGCGCACCGACACCCCCCACATCAAGTACCACAGCGGCCGGCGGGGATACATCGACTGCACGGCCACTCCGTCGACGCTCAGGGCCGACTTCAAGATCGTCGAGAAGGTGTCAGTGCCGGGCCTGCCGGTGCTGACGGGCGGATCACTGGTGATGGAAGCGGGCAAGCCTGGGTGCGTTCGCGGTTAGGATAGGGCCATGATTCGACTGACCCTCGTCTCCCTGTTCCCGGCACTACTGCTCGGCCTGGCCGCCGTCGCCTCGGCGCAGGTAGCCGATCGCAAGATCATCACGCTCGAGGGGGCCAAGCGCATCCTGGCGGCTGCCGAGGCCGAGGCCCGCAAGAACAACTGGAACGTCGCCATGGCCGTGGTTGACGAGTCGGGCAACCTCATCGCGTTCCAGAAACTGGACGACACGCAGGTGGGCAGCATCGACATCGCCATTGGCAAGGCACGCACGGCGGCGCGGATGAAGCGGCCGACGAAGGCGTTGGAGGATGCCGTCGCGGGCGGCCGCACCGTGATGCTGGCCGTCGAAGGCATCGTGCCCCTCGAAGGTGGCGTGCCGGTCACGCTCGATGGCCGCATCATCGGTGCCGTGGGCGTCAGCGGCGTCACGTCTCAGCAGGACGCCCAGGTGGCCTCGGCCGGCGCGGCCGCGCTGGGCAAGTAACGGGGACGGCCTGCGACAATTCACCGCAGCGGCAGGCTCCCGCCCAGTCACTAGACTCCGGGGGTGACGCGCTGCCGAGCCCTCTTCCTCACCATGGTCCTGGGACTGGGCCTGCCGGCCTCGGCCCAGGAGACCATCAACTACGCCAGCGTCAGCGGCCGCGTCACCGATCCCCAGGGCGCCCTCGTCTCCCGGGCCACCGTGACGGCCAGGCACACGGAAACCGGCGTGACCGCGTCGGCCGTCACCGACGCGGCGGGGCGCTTCCGGTTCCCGTACCTGCGCGTCGGCCTGTATGAGATCACCGTCATTCACCCGGGCTTCGCCCCCTCCACGCGACAGCTGACACTCACCGTCGGCAGCGCCTTCGAAATCCCGTTCGCCCTGGCGCTCGAGGGCCTGACGACGGCCGTGACGGTGAGCGCCGACGTGCCGGTTCTCGAGTCGGCGCGCAGCCAGGTGGCAACGACGGTCTCGCAGACCGAGCTCAGGAACCTTCCGCTCAACGGGCGCAACTTCCTGGACATCGCGCTGCTGGCGCCCGCGGTGGCCCCGCCCAACATCAACAGCACGCAGCTGTTCGCCGAGACGTCTGCCGTGCCTGGCGTGGGGCTCTCGGTGGGCAGCCAGCGCAACCTCTCGAACAGCTTCATCGTGGATGGACTCTCGGCCAACGACGATGCGGCGGGGTTGAGCGGGATGCCGTACGGGGTGGACGCGGTGGAACAGTTCCAGGTGGTGACCTCCGGCGGCCAGGCCGAGCTCGGTCGCGCGCTGGGCGGATATGTCAACGTCGTGACGCGCAGTGGCACGAACGACGTGCACGGCACCGCGTATGGGTTCTTCCGCGACGACCGCTTCAACGCGGGCAACGCGCTGTCGGGCACGACCCTGCCGATGGAGCAGAAGCAGTACGGCGCCAGCATCGGTGGTCCCATCACCAGGAGCCGGACGTTCTACTTCGCCAACGGCGAGCAGCGGCTGCTGGATCAGTCGGGCCTGACCACCATCAACGACGCGAACGTGGCCATCATCAACGCCAGGCTCGCCTCCGTGGGCTATCCGGGCGCACCGGTCACCACGGGGCTCTACGAGAACCCGGTCCACAGCCTGAACGTGCTGGGGAAGGTCGACCACGCGTTCAGTGGCCGGGATCAGATGAGCATCCGTTACAGCCTGTACGACGTGACCTCGGAGAATTCCCGAGGCGCGGGCGGCCTCAGCGCACCGTCCGCGTCCGCGGGCCTGGACAACCAGGACCAGTCCATCGCCTTCAGCAACACGGTTACGCTCGGCTCGCGCACGGTGAACGAAACGCGCGCGCAGTTCACGCACAGCGACCTGCTGGCACTGCCCACCGACCCCATCGGGCCGGCCGTGAGCATTGCCGGCGTGGCGTCGTTCGGCACGTTCCCATCCAGCCCGCAGGGGCGGTTGAACCGCATGTTCCAGATCGTGGACAACGTGTCTCAGCAGCGCGGCGCGCACGCACTCAGGGCAGGCGTGGACCTCCTCTACAACGACGACCTCATCACCTTTCCGCGCGCGGTCCAGGGGGCGTACTCGTTCTCGTCGCTCGGGAACTTCCTGGCCGGCGTCTACAACAACGCCGGCTTCTCGCAGACGTTCGGGGAGACCCAGGTGAAGCAGGGCAGCGCCAGCCTCGGCGTCTACGTGCAGGACGAGTGGAGCGCCACCTCCAGTCTGACGCTGAACATGGGACTGCGCTACGACCTGCAGTTCCTCGACACCATCGACACGGACGGAAACAACCTGTCGCCTCGCGCGGGGTTTGCGTGGACACCTGGAGCGTCGCGAGATCTCGTCGTGCGCGGCAGCGCAGGTCTCTACTTCGACCGCGTGCCGCTGCGCGCGCTGGCCAACGCGCTGTTGTCGGCTGGCAACACGACGGACCTCGCCAACCTGCGGCAGACGGGGATCAGCCTGTCGCCCGGGCAGGCCGGGGCCCCGGTGTTCGCTGACATCCTGCCGGCGCCCGTGCCGACGGTGACGCTGGTCAACCTCTCCACCATGCAGCGCGACCTGCAGAGCGCCTATTCTCGTCAGGCGAGCGTCGAGGTCGAGCGGCAGCTGGGACGGCTGGGAACCATGAGCGTGGGCTACTCGTACTTGCGCGGGCGGGGGCTTCTCATGGCGATCAACCAGAACGTGCCCTCGTGCGTGCCGTCCGGCACGAACAACGGGTGCCGGCCGATCTCCGCCTACGCGAACAACAGCCAGTACTCGTCGGCCGGCACGTCCACCTACCACGGCCTTCTGCTGTCCTTCGCCCAGCAGCCGTCCGCGTGGGGCTACTACCGCGCCAGCTACACGCTGTCGAAGGCGATGAACAACGTCGGGGAGTTCTTCTTCAGCGGGCCCATCGATCCGTTCGATCTCTCGAAGGACTGGGGTCGCGCGGACAACGACCGCCGGCACCTCTTCGTCTTCTCGGGCGGGGTGAACACGTCCATGGCGCCGGCAACGACGGCTTGGCAGCGCCTCAGTCACGGGTTTCAGCTGAGCTCGATGCTGCAGGCCTATTCGGCGGCGCCGTTCAACATCACATCGGGTGTCACCACCATCCAGGGAACGGCGGGCCGCCCGGTCGTCGATGGCGAATTCATCGCGCGCAACTCGGGGGTGGGAGACGACTTCTTCACTATGAGCCTGCGCGTGAGCCGGACGTTCCGGCTGGGAGACGCGGCGCGGCTCGAGGCGATGGCCGAGGTGTTCAACCTCACGAACGCGGTCAACGAGATCGCGCGGAACACGAACTTCGGGACGGGCGCGTATCCGGCCAATCCCTCGCGGTCGTTCAACCAGGTGACGGCGGTGGGCGACCCGCGCAGCTGGCAGTTCGCCCTTCGCCTGCGCTTCTGAGGCGGACCGCTTCGACGTCGCCGAAGCATCGGCGGTCGCCCCGGCCTCCCGCCGGAGCCTCGTCGCCGACCGGGACCAGGCCGCATTTCGTCCCTCCCCACCGACCGCTCGTCACGAAATCGCAGCCCCGGCGGCTGGCCAGACCCTTGCTTCGGCATAGCGGCATGGTCGAGACACGCCGTCCGCCGCGCGTTGTCCTCGCTGCGCTGCTTGCGCTGGTGGCTGGCGCCGTCGGGGGGTGCAGCGAGTCGCCGACCAGCCCCTCGTCCACAAACGCCCTCCCCCTCGTGCGTGAGACGGCTTCGATGCGGTATTTCCACGAGCCCGGCGACACCATCGACGTCGATCGCCAGGAAGTGTTCAATGCATGGGCGCTGGGGCGGCTCGGCGTGCACCCCCCTCACCCGGTCGAGTACCGGAAGTACTTCTCGCGCGAGGCGATGGGCCGCTACACCGGCAACGCCAGCACCAACGGCTATGCCGAGCCGGAGCGATGGCGTTTCCATACGATCTGGCCGTTCGACACTCACGAGGTGGTGCACGTCTACACTGCCATGATCGGGCGGCCGTCCGACTTCTTCAACGAGGGCATGGCGGTGTCCTTTCAGGCCGATCCGGCCCGGGGCGATTTCACCGTGCGCTTCAACGGGCAACAGGTGCACGAGGCCTGTCGTGCTTACCTGGCGGGGGCCACCCTGCCGTTGCCGCTGTCGCGATACGTGACGACCGAGGGGTTCCGCGGGATTCAGGACAGCGTGCTCAGCTACCGCATGGCAGGCTCGTTCGTGCTGTACCTGACCGAACGCTTCGGCCTGCCCGCGGTGCTGGGGTTCTTTCGAGGCGGGGCCCGCGACGACACGTTGGCCACCACCCGCGCACGATTGCAGGCGGTCCTCGGCGTGACGCTCGAGGAGGCCGAGGCGGAATGGCTCGACATCCTTCGGCGATAGGGAGGGGCGGCTCCTGAGTCCGTTCGATGCTGGCCGACCCCGAGTGCCGGCTACGTCGCCGACCAGGGCGACGGGCGCCTGTTCCGCGCTGCTGTGCCCGTGCCTGAGATGGTCGCGGGAGGCGTGCGGCCCAGGTTGCTCCTGTTGCGGGGCGCGGTGATGGTCATCCTGGTGACCGCGTGCGCCAACGTGGCCAACCTGCTGCTGGCCCGCGCGGACGTGCGCCGGCAGGAAGTGGCGGTGCGGGCGGCCCTCGGCGCCGGGCGTGCCGACCTCGCCCGTCAGCTGCTGACCGAAAGCGTGACCCTCTCGATGATCGGCGGGGCCTTCAGCCTTGCCGTGGCCTGGGCAGCCCTTCGGCTGGTGGTGGTCCTGCGGCCCGCGGGCCTGCCGCGCGTGGACGAAGTGTCGCTGGATCTGCCAGTCCTCGGTGCGGCCGCCGTCCTCGCGATGGTCACCGGTGTGGTTTTCGGCCTGGCGCCCGCGCTGCGCCTGTCCCGGCCCAACCTCTCCGGCGTGCTCGGCGACAGCGGCCGCAGCCTCAGCCCCGGTCGCGCGCGGAAGGTCGCCCGGGGCGCGCTCGTGGTGGCGCAGGTGGCCTCGTCGCTCGTCCTCGCGCTCGGAGCGGGCCTCCTCATCCGCAGTCTCGTGGAGCTCAACCGGGTGGACCTCGGGTTCGACCCGCGTGGGGTGCTCACCGCACAGCTGCAGGTGCCTGCCCCCGATTATCCGCAGAACGCCGAGGTCGTCCGTTTCTACCGTCAGCTGGTCGAGCGGATTCGCGAGTTGCCAGGCGTCACCGACGCCGGCGCCGTGCGCATTCTCCCGCTCAGCCGATCCATTGGCGACTGGTCGATTACCATCGAGGGCCGCCCGTTCGATCCGATGGAGAACCCCAACGCCGACTTCCAGGCCGTCACGCCCGGGTATTTCTCCGCCATGGGGGTCGTGATGCTGCGCGGCCGGCCAATCTCGGAGGCCGATCACGAGGACGCGCCGCTCTCGGCCGTCATCAACGAGACCATGGCCGAGCGCTACTGGCCGGGGGAGGATGCCCTGGGCCGGCGGTTCAGGATGGGGACGGCGGATCAGCCATGGCTCAGCATCGTGGGGATTGCGCGCACGGTGCGCCACAACGAGGTGACCGAAGCGCCGAGGGCCGAGATGTACGTCCCTCACGCGCAGCTGCCGCGGGAAATTGGCTCGACGCCGCGCGGCATGGCGCTGGTCGTGAGGACGAGCGGTGATCCGCTGGCGCTGGCGGGGCCGGTGCGGGAGGCGGTGCGCGTGCTGGATCGCAACCTGCCCGTCTCCGATCTGCGGCCCCTCGCGGCCGTGGCCGCCGACGCGCTGGCGCAGCCGCGCTTCACCACGTGGCTCCTCGGCGTGTTCGCGGCGCTGGCGCTGGCGCTGGCCGCGGTCGGCATCTACGGCACGGTGTCACTGCTCGTGGCCGAGCGCTCGGCCGAGGTGGGCATCCGGATGGCACTCGGCGCCGACCCGGGATCCATCCTCAGGTTGGTGATGGGGCAGGGGCTGTCCCTGGCCGGGGCAGGCGTCGCCATCGGACTGGCAGGAGGCGTGGCTCTCACGCGGGGAATCGCGAGCCTGGTCTACGGTGTCGGCACGCTGGATCCGCTCACGTTCGTCGCCGTGCCGGCGCTG
>Ga0105106_10000260_pt1 | contig 37795 bp, 31 predicted proteins | sample PPLLaktember2015_5_FD_79109 | JGI IMG/M metagenome (GOLD analysis project Ga0105106, IMG submission 79109) | Freshwater sediment microbial communities from Prairie Pothole Lake near Jamestown, North Dakota, USA - PPLs Lake P8 Core (1) Depth... | ecosystem: Environmental > Aquatic > Freshwater >... | reverse complement strand
GGCCTGTTTCCGGCCAAAGCAGAAACGGCACGAAGCTTGTTTATAAGGGGGGCGTCGCCAGTTTGTTATCTACGGCACTGTGCCGTAGATGCTGGGGGGAGCCAAGCTGGCGGCAATTCTCGTGAGGGAGGGGCAGTCCGTGGCATACACGGGCTGCCCTTTTCTCTTTCGGGCGCTATGCGCTCCTCACTTCTCACTTCTCACTTTTCACTTTCAGACGCTGACCCCCTCGGGATACTGCAGCGCCAGCCGCAGCTCCTTGGCGAGGCCGTCAACCGTACCTTGTCGTTTCCAGGCGCCGTCGGTTTCGAAGCGGAGCGAGCCAATACGACGCCCCCACGGCGAGATGACTCGGCCGATGGCTCGCGAGTCCGCGCGGTCAGCGTGCTGCTGGTCGATTTTCTGAATCACGTCGGGCGCCACGCGGATGAATGCCCGCAGGGCCGCCGCCGACTTGATGCTGTACTTGCGGCCGTTCCACGCCGGCTCGAAGATGTTCGCGATCTGCTTGAAGTAGTTGACAAAGAATTTCTTCGCATCCTCGCGGAAGTCGTCGGCCTTGCGGTTGCCGCCCAACGCTTCCGGGTTGGCGAAGAGCTTCTTGAGTTCCTGCGCCAGGGGCGCCTGGGCCACGCGGCCCTTCCCCACGCCGAGCAGCTTGATGTCGCCGTGCAGCGGCGATTCCTCGCGGTCGTTCAAGGCCCGCACCACGTCGTGGGCAGCCGCGAGCGATTCGTCACGGTAGAGCTGCCGCCCCGAGAGTGTCACCAGGTGCGACGCGTTCAGCCGCGTGTGCTTGGCGTTGATCGTCACGAACATCTGGACGATGTGGTCCTCGGGCAGACGGTCGAAGATGATGGCTGGCACGGTGAACGGCTCGTCGCCGAAGCGATCGATGTCCGCGTGCAGGGCCAGCAGGCGGTGCTGCCCGTCGATGGCGCGCAGGACACCCTCGCGCTCGGGGACCTTGAGCCGCCCGACCGAGCCGCCGGGCTCCACAGCATCGAACGTCAGCTTCTCGTCGGCCGAGATGATGACGGCGCCTGGAATCGACGGCAGGTCGCGTGCCTGGCGGCACTGCTCGTAGTACTGGACCAGCTCATCGATCTTCTTCCGGATGATCTGCCGCTGATAGGCCTTCTCGCTGGAGGCAATCCGCCGCTCGAGCAGGTCCCAGTTGATCTTCGACTGCGGCGCCCTCTTGCCCCCCCTGACGCCCGCCGCCTGATCGATGTAACTCAGCACTTCGAAGCGGACCAGTTTGTCGATATCACTGGCGGTGAGAGAGGCCTGATAAAATTGCACGCCGAACTGCTGCATCCGGATGGCGGCGACACTGATCATAGGATTCGGCCCAAAGGGTTGGATTCTACCGTCCTGCGCCCCCGGCGCTCAACGTTTTTCGCCTGTTTACCCTATCTCGCTGAGTTAGAAGGAGTTACCACAAATGCGTGGTCTTTCACACGGCAAGCTCGGCCTGCCCCTCTTCGTGGCCGTCGTCCTGCTCGCCGGCTCGGCCGCAGCGCCCAGTGCGGACCAGTCACAACGGGCGCGGTCGGCAGCCCGGGGCGCCGCCGAAGGCGCCCAGAACGACGCCGACTTCGCCGCCTTCGTGAAGCAGGCCACCACGAAGCCCGAATTCCTGTCGCCGCTGGTGGATCACCTGCCGAGACGCGCCGGAGTGCCCACGCCGAAAGAGATCCTCGGCTACCACATCGGCACCGAGAAGAAACTCACCTACACGACCGACCAGTTCCGATTCTTCCGCACCCTCGAGAAAGCGCTCCCCGGCCGCATCAAGACGTTCACGGTCGCCCGCACGGAGGAAGGCCGTGACATCGTCGTCGCCTTCATCAGCTCCGAGGCCAACATCAAGAGCCTCGAAGTCAACCGTCTGAACATGCAGCGCCTGGCGGATCCGCGCGGGTTGCCCGAGGCCGAAGCGCAGAAGATTATCGCCGCGACGAAGCCGCACTACCACATCACCGCCGGCCTCCACAGCGGCGAGACCAACCCGCCCGAGAGCGTGATGGAACTGGGCTATCGCCTCGCCGTCAGCGAGGAGCCCTATATCCGGCAGATTCGCGACAACGTCATCGTCAGCATCACGCCGTCCACCGACGTGGATGGGCGGGACCGTTACGTGGACTGGTACTACGCCTACAAGATCAACGAGGCGTACGAGGGCGGCGAGAACTACGGCGGCCCTCCGTACTGGGGCAAGTACGTCTTCCACGACAACAACCGCGACATCAACTACGGCGTCGATTCGCTGCGCGCGCATCTCGAGTGGTACCTGAACTGGGTACCGCCCATCTGGCACGACGTCCACGAGGCGCAGACGCTGCTCTACACCTTCAGCGGGCAGCCCCCGCAGAACGCCAACCTCGATCCGATGCTCTACACCGAGCTGCCGTTCTTCGCCACCTACGAGGTGAACCGGATGACCAACTACGGCATGCCTGGTGTGTGGCACTTCGGGTTCGTGGACATGTGGTCGCCCGGCTACCTGGGGTTCTCCGCGGCCAACCACAACGGCATGCTCCGGATGTACGAGGTCTTCAACCAGGGCGGCGCCAACACGAAGAAGGCGCGGCTGCAGGGGTCGCAGACCACCAGGCAGTGGTACCGACCCAACCCCGCGCCCGCGGGTGAGGTGGACTGGTCGATCCGCAACTCGATCAACTACGCGCAGACGGGCCTGCTCACCGCGCTCGAGCTGACCTCCAAGTTCCCGAGCATGGTCGTCGAGAACTTCTACAAGAAATCGGCAAACGGCGTCGCCGCCGGCCTCAACAAGCCGCCGCACGGCTTCGTGATTCCGGCGGGCCAGCGCGACCAGACGCAGATGGACCGGGTGGTCAACCTGCTCCGCCGCCAGGGCATCGAGGTGCACAGGGCGAGCGGGTCCTTGACCGTGAAGGAAGGCACGTTCGCGGCCGGCTCCTACGTGGTGAAGTTGAACCAGCCCTATGGCAGGCTGGCCAAGACGCTGCTCGAGAAGCAGACTTACCCCGATCCGCAGCTGAACACCTACGACGACAGCGCGTGGACGATGCCGCTAGCGAACAACATCGAGGTGAAGACGATCGAGGACAAGGCGATTCTGGACGCGGCGGCCACGCTCCTCACCTCGGACGTGACGACGATGGGCGCGGTGTCAGGCCTCGCGCAGGGCACCTTCCTGGCCGTCAGGCACAACGGCTCGCTCAACCTCATCACGCTCCGGTACCGCCTGAAGGACCTGGCGGTGAAGAGCGCAAAGGCGGCCTTCAAGGCCGCCGATGCCGAGTTCCCGGCCGGGTCGTTCCTGATGCCCTTCTCGGACCGGGCGCGCAAGGAGATCGAATCGCTCGGGCTGGTGGCGACTGCCATACCCGAGATGCCTGAGGTCGAGATCGTCGACGTGGATCTGCCGCGGGTCGCGATGTACACCACCTGGGCCAACACCGAGAAGGTTGGCTGGGTGCGCCTCGCCTTCGATCGATTTGAGATCCCGTTCGATCTCATCCACAAGGATCACGTGCAGGCCGGCGCGAATCTGCGCGCGAAGTACGACGTCATCGTCGTGCCGCACCAGACGCAGAACGGCAAGTCGGTCGTGTTCGAGCAGCCGAAGCTGTCGCGGCCGTTGCCCTACAAGAAGAGCGACGAGTTCAAGTCCCTCGGCATGTATGCCGAGACGGACGACGTGCGCGGCGGCATGGGGCTGGAAGGCGTGACCGAGTTCCAGAAGTTCCTCGACGCGGGCGGCCTCGTCATGACCTTTGGCGTCTCCAGCTACTTCCCGGCCGAGTTCGGCTTGGCCAGGGGCGTGGATGCCCAGCGGCCGGCGGCCGGCTGGTATGCGCCGGGCCCGTACGTGCAGAGCGAGATCCTGCAGCCGGCGCACCCGGTGTTCTACGGTTACCTCGGCCAGAAGACACTGGCCGTGCGTTGGGCTGACGGCCCGCTGCTGCAGGCGGGCCCGCCCGCCGAGTTTGCGGGGTTCATGGGTTCCACGCCCGAACGGCCGCAGGTGCTGGCGCGTTACCAGGGTGGCGAGGCGGGCGTGCTGAGCGGCCTGATGCGTGGCGCCGATCAACTGCGGAACCGGCCGATGATCGTGGACGCGCCATCGGGCAAGGGTCGCGTACTGCTCTTCGCCAACAACCCGATCTACCGGTGGCAGACGTTCGGCGAGCACGCGCTCGTCTTCAACACGCTGCTCTTCTGGAACGATCTGCCGACCGGGCCCGCGGCCCAGCCGACGACCACGGCGCCGCCGCAGTAGCGGCGCCGGCTACTGCGGGCGCTGCTGCAGGAACTCGCGCATGAGGGCGGCGTTGCGGTCGTTGGCGCGGAACCAGATGTCCACGAGCACGCCGACGACCGGGATGGCGCCCAGGATGACGTCCGTCAGCACGTTGGCCAGCATCTTCGAGACGAGGGCGGCCGGGGGGCCATAGCGGAGGCTCCGCGCCACCAAAGTCAAGGAGATGGCGCCGGCGGCCACGTCACCGACGACCGGCACCAGCCCCATCGCGGCATCGAGGCCGACCGGCCCGATGACGGGCAGGGTGATGGCGCTGTCCATCAACCGCGCAAAGCGGTCGATGTAGGCGCCGAAACGGCGATCGGCCTCCGCGAGATCAATGCCCGTGGCCCGCGCGTAGGCCCCGAGCCGGGTCAACGCGTGGGCGGCCGTGGCCCCGACGCGGCGGTCGATCGTCTGAGACACCTGCTCGGCGGTGCGCACGAACATCCACCGCGCGACGAAGAACCCCGCCACCGACAGGACGGCCGCCACCGCGAACGCAACCGCCATCCAGGGGAGCAGCCACTCCAGCATGCTCCCGATTATGACGTCAGGCGCGACGCGTGGCCGTGAGGAACACGTCGGGATTCGCGATGGTGAGCTGGCTGGCCCTGGCGCCGCCGCGCGCGAAGGCGATTCTCACGGACGGCACGCCGGACGGAAAGAACACGAGCCCGCCGGTGTGCATCAGCAACTGGCGCGTGCCACCCGGGCGCTCGATGCCCAGCCGGTCGTTTCGCACATCGATGATGAAGCGGTCGCGGGCACCGGGCCCAAAGGCGTACTCCCCCACGACTGCGTCACGGTCGGCGTGGTCGAGAGGCTGGCTGGCCAGGCGCCGGTCGGCGTCGCCCACCGACTCGAGATACGTCACTACGGCGGCCGCGCCTGCGCCGCCCGCGCGGGCGTGGGCCATCAGGGTGATCCCGTGTGGGCCCAGAGTCCGCTGAATGCCCGGGCTCGCGCTCACAAACGCCCTGACGACGTCGAGCTGACCCATCATCGCCGCCGAGAAAATGGTGGGTCGGGCTCCATGAGCGATCAGCAACTCGGCAATCTCCCGACGTCCGACGTGTGACGCCGCGCCGAGCGCGTTCTCCCAGTCGCCAAACCCCCAGTCGATGGCCGCATTTGCCAGTGCTGGTTGCCGTTCCACCAGTTCGCGCACGCGCGTCACGTCCCTGTGGGACACGCCGACTACTTCTCTCGCCAGGGCGGGATCCTGCAGGGGCAGCCAGTCCGGCCAGGCCGCGCCCTCCTGTGGCGCCATCGAGCGCGACATCCCGGTCGTACCTGCGGCGACCGAGACGGCTGCGATGTGCGAGACATCCGAAATAAACGACCGTCGATCAACGTTCATCGGGCCTCCCATGGCGTATTTCGCAAGGAGCACCCCGCTATGTCCAACGAGGGTTTGCGCCGCGATGCCCGAGGGGCGAAGGCCTTCGGACTGTAGCGGTTAGCGTGTGAAGCGAGGGGCATCCGGATCCCGCTCGATGACGTGGCGTCGCACGGCCTCGGCCAGACGGTTGGCCGCCACGTCTTCGATGTCGCCAAGGTCCGAGGGCGCACGTGCCACGCGTGTCACCCACAAGTGCGTGTCGTCGTCGAGCCGGATGAGGTGGACAACCAGGCGCACACCGGCGTCGTCGTTCTGGATCTGGCCAAAGACGAAGTACCCGGCGCCGGTTTCGCCTTGCACCGCCGCGGGGCTGCGCTCGACCCGTGGCGCGCGAAGGGTCGGGGTGTTGCCGATTACGCCGATCTCGCGAGGCCCCAGGGCGGTGAGCCGTTCGACGGCAATGTCCGCCGCGGTCGAGGCCAGGCGGTCGTACTCCGCCAAGCCTGTCTCGTTATCGAAGACCGCGACCGCGACGATGGGGCGCGGCGGCGTGATGCGCGCCCACACGGTCCATACCAGGCCGGTGACGACGAGCAGGGTGAGCACTGCGACAGGCCACCGGCCACGCGCCCGGACGACGGAGGGGCCGTGCGACTCGCCGAGCGCCGGTGCCGCAAGGACATCACCCGGCTGATGTGCCGGAGGCGAAGCCATGTCCGACTGAGCCGCGGAGGTGGGGATGACGGGCTGCAGCGGGGCGACGAACCGGTAACCGCGCCTCGGCAGGGTCTCGACGAATCGCGGGTTGTCCGCAGAATCGCCCAGCGCGGTACGCACCTGCCCGATGCAGTACGCCAGGCCCCGATCGAAGTCGACATGCGTGTCGGCGCCCCACAGATGCAATCGCAGCTCGTCCCGGCTGATCACCTCCCCCGGGCGCGACAGCAGCAACGCCAGCGCGCGGGCCGGTTGCGGCTCGATGCGAACCAGCCGACCCTGCTTGCGAAGCTCCGTCGCGGCGACGTCGAACTCGAACAGGCCGAAGCGGTACAGCACGGTGTGGAGATCCCGCTATTTGACGATCAGTAGTCGATAGTTGGCCGGGTGCAGGAACTGGATGCCGTCCTCCGTCAGGATCGCATCGTCCTCGATGGGGATGCGCAGCTTGGCGCCGTCCCATTCGGGGATGGGGGTATAGGCGAAGTACTCGAACGAGAAGATGTGCTGGGTCCGCAGGACGAACGTGCGCTGCAGCGGCTGCCAGGTCGTCATCGAGGGACCGATGTCGTGGCCCGTATTGCCGACGGGATGGAAGCCGTACACCACGTCGGTCTTGTCGTCCTTGTTCGGGCGGTTGAACTCGATGACACCGTACCCGGCGGCCGCGAGCGCCGCGTCCATCTGCTTCATGGTTTCATCGGCGCGCACCCCTGGCTTGATGGCCTTCTTCAGCACGCTGCGCACGGCAATCGCCTGGTCGAACGCGTTCTGGATGCTCCTGGGTGCGGCGCTCTCGCCGGGCTTCAGGACATAGGCCACGCGCTTGACGTCGGTGCCGAAGTTCATCAACTGCACCCCCCAGTCGATCATCATCACGTCACCGGGCTGGATGATCCGGTCGGTCGAGGTGGCCACGATGCCGTTCGGACCGGTGACGTAGATGGACGGCATGTCGAATTCCGAGCCCAGACCCCGCTCGAGCAGTCGATCCTGCAGCCACCAAGCCACCTCCTCGAGCGTGGTCTTCCCGGTGGTGATGACCTCGTTCGACAGCGCACGCTCAGCCAGCTGGATAGCGATACCCGCCGCTTCGCCGAAGGCGACAATCTCCGACGCCACCCGCCTCGACCGGAACTCGGAGACGAGCTTCTCGGCGCTCACCAGGCGGCTCGCGTACGGTTCGCCGAGCGTCTTCTTCAAATGGGCGAGCATCGTGGCCGACAAGCCATCCGCCGGGCCAATCTCGTCTGACATGTTCACCCCGATGCGTGCGGGATTGCGCTCCTTCACGAGGTCCGCCAGCCGCGAGGCCGCCACGACCTGGTCGTAGGCGCCGGACTGTTCGAGCAGGTAGCCGGACGGCCCGAGCGCGATGCGCTCGATACGGTCGCCGCCCCGGTCGGTGAACATGTAGTAGCCACTGCCGGTGACGTAGCCGCGGCCGAGGTCCTGCCAGAGGGGATCGTAGTGGTTCTCCTTGACGGCCACGATCCACATGTCGATCTTGTTGTCGCGCATCGCTCGCGGCAGCACCTGCTCGAACTTGTCGAGGCGGATCTGCCGTTCCATTTCCCACCGGCGGCGTGCCTCCTGGGCCTGGACCGACAGGCCGGAGACGAGGATCAAGACGAGTGCTGCGGCGACACGCGACATGGGCCGCATTGTAACCAACTGGCAAGGCGGGTTCGCGGATCTACCTCAGCACGGGCGAGAGGAAATCGAGCGCGCGCGGAAGCGGGCGCCGCGACATCACGCGATTCTTCCAGAGCACAATCGCATAGAGCAGCGCGACCAGCGCCGCCGTGGCCAGGATGGCCATCGCCCAGGACAGGTTCCGTTTCAGCGGGAGCGCAAGGCCGCCGTACACCATCTCGACGTGAATCCAGTAGACGAAGAGCGACGATCGCCCCATCGTGACCAGGGGCCCCCACACCAGTCCGGTGAGCCACGCCAGCGGGATGGTGGCCACGACGATTCCCAGCCGGATGAAGAAGAACGTCGGCGAGCTGCTCCAGAAGGTGGAGTTCGCGTAGATAGTCGGCAGGAACGACGCGGCGTAGCCGCCCGCCACGCCCACGAGCGCGGCAACGGCAAGACCCAGGTGGAGCACGCGTTCCTGCGGCCGCGTGCGCGCGGCGTCGAGCAGTTCGCCGGCGAGCGCACCCGCCATCAGGAACCCGGCCCACGGGAAGATCGTGAACGTGCTGCGATTCGGGTGGGGGCGGAGGTAGGCCTCGATCGGGTCGGGCAGCACGCCAATCCATCCCGCCTCGCGCACCACGGGCGTCAGCATGGTGAACGCCGTCGTGGCCAGCGCGTAAAGCCAGATTCGCGCCGCGCGGCTGCCGGCCAGCCGCCAGATCCAGGCCGCAGCCACCATGGCCAGGCCCATCACGTTGAGGATGTCGACCTTCAGCAGGTTGACAAGCGCGCCCCAGCCGAGCAGCTGGGCCTGCAGGCGGAAGAGAAACGCCAGTCCGAACACCTGCCAGCCCCGGGCGTGCACCGAGCGCGCAGCCTCGACCTCCCCCACCGTGCGCGCGCGGCTCTCGCCTGCCATCGCCAGGGCCACGCCGGCCAGCAGCAGGAAGAGCGGCGCCGCCAGGCCATTGACGAACACCGTCAGGAAGAACCGGTGGTCGTGCCGATCGGCCTCCCAGGTCCACGCATCGGTGACGTGGGCCATGACCATCACGATGACGGCCACGCCGCGCAGCGCGTCCAGGTAGGCCTTGCGCTCGGTCAGGGCCGGACCTCGTAAGTGGTCGTGAACGGGATGTCCTGCCGCAGCGTCTGCCACACCGAGCAGTACTTGTCCCTCGAGAGCTGCAGCGCCCGCTCGATGGCCGAGGCCGGCACCTCGCCGTCCACGACGAAGCGCAGGTCCACCTTGACGAAGCGACGCGGCGGCTCGGCGGCGCGCTCCGCGGTGAGCGAGGCCGACAGCCCCCTGAGGGGATGGCGCCCCTTGTTGACGATATCCACGACGTCAATGGCCATGCAGCCGGCGAGCGCAAGCGCGAGGGTCTCGACGGGACTGGGGCCCGCCTTGCCACTGCTGTCGATCGTGAGCGACGAGTGCCCGCTGCGGGCGTGGAACTGCAGGTCGTGGGTCCAGGTGAGCGACGCGGTGGTGATGGGTCCAGCCATGGATGGGCTACACGTTACCGGTTCGGACGCGCCGCTTGCAACGCTCGTCCCTTGATGCTAAAGAATTAGCAATGAACGCACGCCTGTCAGTGGTCGTCGCGATCCTGGCCGTCGGGACGGTTGCCGCGTCATCCAAGGGTCCACGCTTGGAGGCCTTCGTGCGGGACATCGCCGTCTTCGACGCGCGCTCCGGGACACTGCAGTTCCATCAAGACATCCTCATCGGGGGCACCCGGGTGCAGGCGGTTCGCCCCCACGACCCCTCGCCGCTCGATGCCAAGTACGTGCTCAATGGTGCCGGCAAGTTCGCCGTGCCTGGGCTGTTCGACCATCCCGCGCCCGGCACACCCTCGACCGACACGCGTGGAGCCCTCCTGGCGCGTGGCGTGACGTCGATGTGGGCAAGCGGGTGGTCTCGGACGGAGGCCGACCGCTGGCAGCGCGGTCTCGACCGCGGCGAGTTCTACGGCCCTCGCCTCGTGGGCCTCGAGCTGCCTGCCCGAATGACGTTTCCAACGGGCACGCGACCGGGCGGCTCCAACGTTCTTGACACGCTGGTTCGTCTCACCAGCGTCGAGGGGATGACGGCGGGCCAGGCGTTGCAGGAGGCGACCCTTGGCGAGGCCAGGCGCGCCGGCCGGGATGCGGAACTCGGATCCATCGAGGCGGGGAAGATTGCCGATGTCCTGATCCTGTCCGAGCACCCCCTGATGGACATCCGGAACGTCCGGGCCATCGATGCCGTGATCTTTCGTGGGGAGGTCCTGACCCAGGCGCACCTGCACCTGCTGAAGCAGGGTCGGTTGAAACCCGGCGACGGGCAGTTGAGGAGTGGACCACGATGACGGCACCGGAAACGCTGTCCCGCCGCGAGCGCCAGATCATGGACGTGCTCTACGCGCGCGGGTCGGCGACCGCCGCCGAGGTGCGCGAAGCGCTGCCCGACCCGCCGAGTTACTCGGCCGTCCGGGCGTTGCTCCGTATCCTCGAGGAGAAAGGGCATGCCCGGCACGAACAACAGGGCCCCCGCTACGTCTATCTCCCACAGGTGTCCCGCGAGCGCGCCCGCAAGTCGGCCTTGAAGCGGCTGGTCTCCACTTTCTTCGAGGGCTCGGCCGCGCAGGCCGCCGCGGCGCTCATCGGGACCGAGCGCCTGTCGAAGGCCGAGCTGGCGCGCCTGTCTTCGCTCATCGACAAGGCCAGGCGAGAGGAATGATGACACTCGAGCTCGCACTCCGGGCCACGGCACTGCTCGGCGGCGGCCTCGCCGCCGCACATGCGCTGAAGACGGCATCGGCCGCCACGCGCCACACGCTGTGGCGGCTCGTCCTCCTTGCCGTGTTGCTGCTTCCGCTCATCACCATGGCGTCGCCACGCTGGGTGGTGGTGGACGGCCGGCATCTGTCCGGAGTCACGGGCCCGATGCGGGCAGAGACGAGCGCGAGCTCGCGGCCGGCACCAGGAGGCGATCCACGGGTCACCCCAGGGTCACAGGTCTTGTCGTTCGCTGCGTCCCACGCGGCCACTTCCATCGTGGCGGCGGCCGCCCTCGCCTGGGCGGTCGGCGCGGTCGTCATCGCGCTCTTCTTTTCCCTCGGTCACCTGCGGCTGTGGAGCCTTCGCCGCCGCTCGGCGCCCGCGCCTCTGTCGTGGGCCGCCTCGACGTCCCGGCTCGCCTGCCGGCTGGGTCTCGCCACCGCGCCCGACGTGCGCGTGACGCCACTCGTGCCGGGACCGCTGGTCTGCGGCCTCGCCCGCTCGACCATCCTCATTCCGTCGGAGGCCGCCAACTGGCCCGAGGCGCGGCGCGACGCCGTGCTCGTGCACGAGCTCTCGCACATCCGCCGCCGGGACGTGCAGGCGCAGCTGCTCGCCCATGCCGTGTGCGCCATTCACTGGTTCAATCCGCTGGCGTGGCTCGCCGCACGCGACATGCGTCGCGAGCGAGAGCTGGCGTGCGACGATGCCGTGCTCACCGCGGGTGTGCCGCCGGCCTGGTACGCCACCGAGCTGCTGGCGATGGCGTCAGAGGCCCTGGGCCGGCGCGCACCGGTTGTGGCGTTATCGATGGCGCACCCGTCGGAAATGGAGGGCCGCCTGCTCGCGATGCTGGCCGACCGCCCGCGGCGCATGGGCCTCGTCGCCCGCGGCGCCGTGCCACTGCTGGTGGCGTGCGCCGCCGTGGCAGTGGCCAGTGCGTCCACGTCGACCTCGCTGGCGGTCGAGGGCATCGAGGCTTCGATGACGCCAGAGAATATCAGTCCGTGGATCGGGACCCGCCTGATCGACGAGGAGGCCAGGCGCATCGACGCATACGCGCGCGAGGCAACGGGTTCACCCGACGCGGCGGCGCGTGAGCGCGCGACGTTCCAGATTGCCCTGACCGCGGGAGACAAGGTCGTGCCCGCCCTCCTGAAGGCGCTCGAGGACCCGGACAGTCACGTGCGCGAGAAGGCAGCCGTTGGCCTGGCGTGGCGACGCGACCCGCGCATCGTGCCCGCGCTGCTCGAGGCCGCGGCCGATGACGACGCGCACGTCCGCGAGAAGGTGCTCGTCGCTCTTGTGTTCTCGGGCGATGCCCGCGCGGATGCCGCGATCGATCGCGCGCGGATCGATCCGGATCCGCACGTGCGGGACAAGGCCCTGAAGCTCTCGGTGCTCCGATGATCCGGACGTCGTGCCATTCGAACCGCCAAGAGGCCAGCCATGACCCTCTCCGGTGATCTTCGCTACGCGCTTCGCCTGCTGGGTCGCGCTCCGGTGTTCACGATCAGCACGATCCTCGTGGTGGCGCTCGGCATCGGCGCCACGACCGCGGTGTTCAGCCTGGTGTACGCGGTGCTCCTGAAGCCCCTGCCCTACGCGAATGCCGAGCGGCTGGTCGTCGTCTGGGAGAACAACGTCGTGCTCAATCGCTCGACGAACGTGATCAACGCCGCGAACTTCCTGGCGTGGAAGGAGCGCAACCGGACATTCGAGGACATGGCGATCTTCTCGCCGACGCGCGTCAACCTCACCGGCAGCGGCGAGCCCGAGGAACTGGAGGCCATGGTCGTCTCGGCGAACCTCCTCGCGATGGTCGGCGCGCGGCCCGTCACGGGCCGGGTCTTCTCTGCCGGCGAGGACGCGGAGGGGGCGTCGCGGGTGGCGATCATCAGCGATGGCCTGTGGGCGCGCCGGTTCGGCCGGCGCAGCGACATCCTCGGCCAGGTGGTGACGCTCTCGGACCAGCCGACCACCGTCGTCGGCGTGCTGCCTTCGACATTCGAGGTCCTCGGGCAGCGCGCCGACGTCTGGCGCCCGCTGGTCCTGACGCCAGCGAACCGGTTGTTTCGCGGACGGGGCTTCCTGGCGCTGGCGTTGCTGGCACCTGGCGTGTCCCGCGATCAGGCACAAGCCGACCTGGAGAGCGTGGCCGAGGGCCTGGTGCGCGAGCAGCCGGACTTCAACGCGGGATGGAGCGTGAACGTCGTGCCGCTGCGCGTGCAACTCACCACCGACATCAGGCCGGCCCTGCTCGTGCTGCTCGGCGCGGTGGGAGCCGTCCTGATGATCGTGTGCGCGAACCTCGCCAACCTGCTGCTGGCGCGCGCCTCCACGCGCGCGCGGGAGATGGCCGTGCGCTCCGCCCTGGGCGCCGGGACGGCGCGCCTGTCGCAGCAACTGCTCACCGAAGTGGTTGTGCTGATCGCGGCCGGAGGGGCGGCCGGACTGCTGCTCGCCTCATGGCTGCAGACGCTCATCGTCACGACGGCCCGTGCGCAGGCGCCGGTCCCGCTGTTGGGTGAGGTCTCGCTCGACGGGCCGATCGTCGGCTTCGCCGCAGGCGCCACCGCACTCACAGCTCTTCTGTGCGGGCTCGCGCCGCTGTGGACGCTCCGCCGCGCGTCGCTGGTGACATCGCTCAGGGACGGAGGGCGAGGCACCACCGAGTCCGGGCACGGCCGGCTGCGCGCCGGTCTGGTCGTGACCGAGGTGACGCTGGCGGTCGCATTGCTGGCCGGCGCCGGGCTGCTGGTCCGGAGCGTGCTGGCCTTGCAGGCCGTGGACCCCGGCTTCGATCCTTCGCGCGTGCTCACGATGCAGGTCATCCGGTCGGCCGCCTCTCCGGCAGACGCCCCACGCGTGGCGCGTTTCCACCAGGATGCAGTCGATCGGCTCCGCGCCATTCCCGGTGTCACGCACGCGGCGGGCACGGTGTTCCTGCCGCTGGCGGGGATGGGGTCGGCAACGTCGTTCTGGATGGCGGATCGACCCGAACCGTCCGCCGCGGATCGCCCGGTGGCCGATATCCGGCCCGTGACGCCGGGCTACTTTCGGGCCATGGGGATCGTGATGCTCGCGGGACGTGATTTCGAGGCCGGGGACACGCCCGAGCGCCCGCTCGTGGCGGTCGTGAACGAGACCTTCGCCCGCCGCTTCTCGGCCGGTGAGAATCCGATGGGCCGGCGGCTCACCTACTCATGGGACAAGCCCACCACCGTCGAGATCGTGGGCGTCGTCGAGGATGTGCGGCTCACCACGCTGGATGGCGAAGTGCGGGCGACGGTGTATCTGCCAAACGCGCAGCGAACGATTCCGATGATGACCTACGTGATGCGGACGGAGGGCGACCCGGTGTCGCTGGCCGGCCCGGCCGTGGCCGCCGTACGCGCCATGGCGCCCGATCAACCCGTGTCGCAGGTGAGGCCGCTCGACGACGTGGTGGGTCGGTCGCTCGCGCGCCCCCGCATTGCCTCCACCGCGCTGCTGGCATTCGCGGTGGTCGCCCTGCTGCTGGCCGCGATCGGTGTCTACGGCGTCATCGCCTACAGTGTCTCGCAGCGGTGGACGGAGTTCGGCGTTCGGCTGGCGCTGGGCGCCTCACCCGGCGCCATCAGGGGGATGGTCATTCGCCGTGGCGTCACGCTGGTGATGCTGGGCCTCGCGCTCGGGCTTGCCGCGGCGTTCCCGTTGTCGCGGGCGCTCGAGTCGCAGCTGTTCGGCGTGCGGCCGCTCGACTGGCCGACCTATGGGCTGGTGGCTGCGGTGATGGCGATCGTGGGCCTTGCAGCCAGCTGGATTCCCGCCATGCGCGCCACGCGCGTGGATCCGGTGGCGGCGCTCAGGGCCGACTGAACGTATCATCCCGGGCATGCCATCCACGGATCGCGCGCGGCGGGGACGCCGCGCATTCCTGAAGCAATTGCCCGGTGCGGTCGCCGCCGGCCTGGCCGCGCCAACGCTGGCCGAAAACGCCGCCGCGATCGCACAACCAGCGGCCGCCCCGGATTCGACGACGCTGACCGCCGACATGCTGGGCGTGGCACAGCAGGTCACCGCCCTCGCGCTGCCCCCGACCGATCTGGAGCAGGCGCGCACGCTGGTCGAACGCAATCGCGCGAACATCACCCAGTTGAGAAGCGTCGCGGTGCCATCTGACACCGAACCTGCCTTTGGCTTCCGACCTCGCGGCGGCGCGTTGCCCGGCGACGGGTCGAGCCAGGCTGGAACGGTGGACTTGCCGGAGCTCACCACCCCGGCCCTAGCGCGGCCCGCGCGCCTCGAGGATCTGGCGTTCGCGCTGGTGACGACGCTGGCGGCGCTGGTGCGCGCGCGCCGTGTCTCGTCGGTCGAGCTCACCCGGATGTACCTCGAGCGCCTGAAGCGCCACGATCCGACGCTGCACTGCGTGGTCACGCTCACCGAACCCCTGGCGCTGGCCGAGGCCGAAGCCGCAGATCGCGAGATCGCGGGGGGCCGTTACCGTGGCCCGTTGCACGGCATCCCGTACGGGATCAAGGACCTGTTCGCGACGAAAGGGATCCCCACCACCTGGGGGGCCCAACCTTACGCGTCCCAGGTGTTCGACTACGACGCCACGGCCGTCACGCGCCTCCGCGAGGCCGGCGCGGTGCTCGTGGCCAAGCTGTCCACGGGCGAGCTCGCCGTGGGCGACCTGTGGTTCCGCGCGCGCACGCGCAATCCGTGGAACCCCGAGAAGGGCGCGAGCGGCTCGTCCGCCGGGCCCGCGTCGGCCGTGGCCGCCGGACTGGTCGGCTTCGCGGTGGGCACCGAGACGGGCGGGTCGATCATCTCGCCGGCCTCGACCTGCGGCGTGGTGGGACTGCGGCCCACCTACGGGCGCGTGCCTCGCACGGGGTGCATGACCCTGCGCTGGACGCTCGACAAGGTGGGTCCCATCACACGTTCGGTCGGCGATGCGGCTCTCGTCCTTCAGGCGCTCGTGGGCCCGGACGGGCACGACGACACCGTCACCCCCGTGCCGTTCTCGTGGAACGGGAGCCGCGAGATGAGAGGCCTGCGCATCGGTGTCGTGACACGCGAGTTCGATCTGCCCCCGGATGGCGCCTCGGCGGAGGAGCGCCAGGCGTGGACCCTGCGCAAGGTGCACCTGGATGCGGCGCTCGCCGTCTATCGCAAGGCGGGCGCAACCTTCGTGCCCATCTCGCTGCCGGATCTCCCGGCCGCGGCCGTCTACGCCATCCTCAACGCCGAAGCCGGGGCGATGTTCGACGAGCTGCTCAGGAGCGGCGGCATCAACGAGCTGGCGGACAAGGGCACCAACGGCCGGGCCAACCAGCTGCGCGCAGCGCGGTTCATTCCCGCCGTGGATTACATTCGCGCGCAGCGCGTGCGGACGCTCCTGGCCACGCGCATGAACGCGACGTTCGAGAGCATCGATGTGTTCCTCGCGCCGTCCTCATCCGACAGCGTCACGATGACGAACCTGACGGGACATCCCGCCGCCGTGGTGCCGGCCGGCCTCGTCGACGGCCTGCCGATGGCCCTGATGGTGACCGGGCCTTTGTGGCGCGAAGACCTGGTGCTGCAGGTGGCCGGCGCGTTCGAGTCGGCGACCGACTGGCACGAGCGCCACCCGGCCCTCGGCTAGCCGGCGTGCACGACCGTGCGCCGGCTGCGGTGATCGCGGACGATCTCGGCCGGCAGGTGCTTGGCGAGATACACCTTCGACTCGGCATTGTCGGCGGCGCTCGGTTCGAACTTCACGACATTGAACTGCAGCTGCGCCAGCACGGCGCGCATGTCGTGATAGCGGTTCTTCGTCTTGACGACGATCTCCTCGAAGCCGCTGGCGATGGCCCACGCCTCGGACTCTTCGCTGAGGGCGCGGAAGTGCCCCTGGCCGCGCCAGTCGCGGCGGGTGGCGCCAATCCAGGAATAGAGCACGCGGCGGCCGTCGAACTCCACGTGCCCCCGAAGTCGTTCGACCAGGTCGCGCAGCTTCGACACCGACTCGTCGGCGCGGATCTCGTGGACGACCTTGTAGGACACCGGCACGAGCGACGCGGGGTCGTCGGGGAGGGGTGCCTCGGCCATCAGGATGAGCGACTCACGGTCGCCCAGTCGATTGATGATCTCCGCGGCCGTCTTCCGCCGCGGGAACTCGCCGAAGTACTCCTCGATGTACTGGATCTCCAGCGCGCCGCTCTCGAGGGGATACTGCTTGATCAGGTATTCCACGCCTGCTCCCAGCCCGCGATTATAGCCGCGTCAGTACTCCATCCCCAGCACGTGGCCCGCGTCGTCGACGTCGAGCTTGTGCGCCTGCGGCACCTTCCCCAGGCCGGGCATCAGCATCATGCTGCCGGCGATCGCGACCACGAAGCCGGCGCCCGCCGAGAGCGTGACGTCGCTGATGGTGAGCGTCCAGTCCCGGGGCGCCCCCATCACCTTCGGGTCGTCGGTGAAGGAGTACTGGGTCTTGGCGATGCAGACCGGCAGGCGGTTGTAGCCCATCGACGCGAATCGTTCGAGACGCGCCCGCGCCGCGGGCTTGAAGCTGACCCCGCTGGCACCGTACACCGTGGTCGCCACCGTCCTGATCTTGGCGTCGAGGGGCATGTCGGCCGTGTAGATGGGCGTCACCCTGGATGGATCGCTCGCCGAGGCGGCTGCCACCACGCGGTCCGCCAGATCGGTCATGCCGTCGCCCCCCTTGAGGTACCCTTCGGAGAGCGCCGCCTCGACGCCGTGCGAACGGCAGTGGTTCAGGACCTTCTGGAGATCCGTATCGCTATCGTTGGCAAAGCGGTTCAACGCCACCACTGCCGGCACGCCCCATCGCGACAGGTTCGACAGGTGACGGTCGAGATTCGGGAAGCCGCCCTCCACCGCGCCGTCGGGCGCGCCACCCTGGGCGCGGAGGGCCTTCAGGGTCACGATGACGACCGCCGCGGCCGGGACGTGGCCGGACATGGGCATCACGAGGTCGAAGAACTTCTCGGCGCCGAGATCGGCGGCAAATCCGGTTTCGTTGACGACGTAGTCGGCCAGGTGCAGGCCGATGCGCTGCGCCAGCACGCTGCTGGTGCCGTGGGCGATGTTGGCGAAGGGCCCGCAGTGCACGATGGCGGGCACGCCCTCGGTAGTCTGCACGAGGTTGGGCATCAGCGCCTCGTTGAGCAGCACCATCATCGGACCGACGGCCTTCAGGTCACTGGCAATCACCGGGTGTCCATCGGTGTTGAACCCCACGACGATGCTGCCGAGCCGCCGGCGCAGGTCTGCCCGGCTGACCGACAGGGCCAGGATGGCCATGATTTCGGACGCGGCCGTGATGACGAACCCGGTCTCGCGCGCGGGCCCGCCGTCGCGGCCGCCGAGGCCCGTGACGATACGGCGCAGGGCCCGGTCGCTCATGTCCATCGCGCGAGGCCAGAGGATCTCGCGCGGGTCGAGCTTCGACTCGTTACCGAAATGCAGGTGCGCGTCGAGCAGCGCCGCCAGCAGGTTGTGCGCCGCAGTGATGGCGTGGAAGTCGCCGTTGAAGTGCAGGTTGATCTTGTCGATGGGCTCGACCGATGCCCGGCCCCCTCCGGTCGCGCCGCCCTTCTGGCCAAACACCGGACCGAGCGAGGGCTCGCGGAGCGCCGCCACGGCCTTGTGCCCCCGCTTGACCAGGCCCTGCGTGAGGCCGATGGTGTTGACGGTCTTGCCCTCGCCGCTGGTCGTGGGCGTGATGGCCGTGACCAGGATCAGCTTGCCGCGCCGCTCGGGATATCGGTCCAGCGCCTCGAGACGAATCTTGGCGGTGTACCGTCCATAGGGCTCCAGGAGGTCTGCCGACAGGCCGAGGTGGTCAGCAATTTCGGTAATGGGACGCATATGGGCCCATTATCGGCTGTTTCCGTGCCGTTTTCCGCTTTCTGCCACGTGCGCTCGCGCCCGAGCGTCATAACGGTGGCATGCCACGCGACTACCAGCTCCAGACCCGGCTCTTCGTGGCGCGGGATCTCGAGACCACGTTCCGCTTCTTTGCCGATGCCGGCAACCTGCAGCGGTTGACGCCGCCGTGGCTGGACTTCTCGATTCTGACGCCACGGCCCATCCCCATGCGCGCAGGGGCCCTCATCGACTACCGGATTCGCGTGCACGGCATCTCCATCCGCTGGCAGACGGAAATCGCCGAGTGGCAGCCTCCCCACCGGTTCGTGGACCGGCAGCTCCGGGGCCCTTACCGCTTGTGGCACCACACGCACACGTTCACGCCCGTCGCGGGCGGGAGCCTGGTGGAAGACACCGTCCGCTATCGTCCGCTCGGCGGCGCGCTCGTGCATGCCCTCTTCGTCCGGCGCGACCTGCAAGGCATCTTCACGTTCCGGCAGGAGGAGATCCTGAACGCCTTCGGCGTGACGGCCTGCGATCCGATCTCGGTGTCCATTGAGCCGGTCCTGATATAGTTCGAGCGCCCACCCGCGTGGGCGCCCCGGATGCAGGACCTCACGACAGGGTCGGTCACCACTCATCTGCTCAGGACCACCAGCTTCATGCTGGTGAGCATGGTCTTCCAGACGCTCTACGTGCTGGTGGACCTCTACTGGGTGGGACGTCTCGGCACCGACGCCGTGGCCGCGGTGGCCATCAGCGGCAACCTGATGTTTCTTGTACTGGCCGCCACCCAGATGCTCGGAGTCGGCACGACGACCCTGGTGTCACACGCGGCCGGCCGCAGGGATCAGGCGCGCGCCAACGCGGTGTTCAACCAGGCGCAGGCACTGTCCCTCGTCGCGGGCGTCATCTTCCTGGTCGCGACGCTGGCGTCGAGCGGGGTCTACGCCCGCGCCATGAGCGCGGACGAGGGCACCACGCGACTGGCGGTGGAGTACCTGGCCTGGATGGTGCCGGCCATGGCGCTGCAGTTCGCGCTGGTGGCCATGGGCGCGGCGCTGCGCGGGACCGGCAACTTCAAGCCCGGCATGATCGTACAGACGGCGTCGGTCATCATCAACATCGTGCTGGCCCCCATCCTCATCTTCGGATGGGGCACGGGCTACGCGATGGGCGTGGCAGGTGCCGCGCTGGCGTCGTTCATCGCCATCCTCATCGGCGTCGTCTGGCTGTCGACGTATTTCGTCGGCGCTTCGGCCGACCTGTCGTTCTCGGTCGCCGACTGGCGACGGCCCAACGTGCGGATGTGGGCCGAGATGTTGAAGATTGGCCTCCCCGCCGGCGCCGAGTTCGCGCTGATGGCCATCTACCTGGCCGTGGTCTACACGGTGATCCGCCCCTTCGGCGCCCCGGCGCAGGCCGGGTTCGGTATCGGCCTGCGCATCATGCAGTCGGGCTTCCTGCCCATCGTCGCGCTGGGCTTCGCGGTGGCGCCGGTGGCTGGACAGAACTTCGGCGCGCGGCATCCCGAGCGCGTGCGCGCGACCTTCAAGGCCGCCGCGCTCATCGCCACGACCGGCATGGCGCTGTTCGCGTTGCTGGCACACATCGCGCCGGCCGCGCTCATCGGCATCTTCTCGGACGACCCCGCCGTCATCGCCGTCGGGGACGAATACCTGCGCATCTCGTCCTGGAACTTCGTTGCCTCGGGCCTCATCTTCGTCACGGCGTCGATGTTCCAGGCCATGGGCAACACCATTCCGTCGCTGGTCACCTCGTTCACGCGCATCGTGGTGGTGGCCATCCCGGCCTTCCTCCTGTCGCGCATGCCGGGGTTCGAGATGCGGTGGATCTGGTACCTGTCGGTCATCGCCGTCACGCTGCAGATGAGCCTGAACCTGCTGGTGCTGCAGCGCGAGTTCCGGCTGCGGCTGGCCTTCGCGCGGACGGACGGCTGATTCCCCCGCGGCAGGCACGCCTCAACGTATAATTCACGCCGCATCCCAATCCCGTGGGCGCCCTCCGGCCGCCACGGGCCGGAAGGAATCGACCCCGATGAAACTGGCCGTTCCACGAGAATGCCGCGCCGGCGAGCGCCGCGTCGCCGCCACCCCCGAAAACGTCGCGCGCCTGACCAAGCTGGGCTTCGAGGTCCTCGTGGAAAGCCACGCCGGGGCGCTGGCTTCGTTCGGTGACGACGACTATGCGGCGGCTGGCGCGCGGGTCGTCGAGGACACGCGCGCCCTGTGGCAGGAAGCCGACATCGTCCTCAAGGTGCAGCCTCCGGACCAGCACCCGGTGCTGGGCGTCCACGAGGCCGACCTGCTGCGCGAGGGCACCACGCTCATCAGCTTCCTCTGGCCCGGCAAGAATCAGGCGCTGGTGGAGCGTCTGGCCACGCGCAAGGTGACCGCCCTGGCGATGGACCAGGTGCCGCGCATCTCGCGCGCGCAGAAGATGGACGCCCTCTCGTCCATGGCCAACATCGCCGGCTATCGGGCGGTGATCGAGGCGGCCAGCTTCTACGGGCGGTTCTTCACGGGCCAGATGACGGCCGCGGGCAAGGTGCCTGCCGCCAAGGTGCTGATCATCGGCGCGGGCGTCGCCAGCCTGGCCGCCATCGGCGCCGCGCGAGGCCTGGGCGCCATCGTGCGCGCGTTCGACACGCGTCCGACGGTGAAGGACCAGGTGAAGAGCATGGGCGCGGAGTTCATCGAGCTCAACGTCCAGGAGGAAGGCGAGGGCGCCGGAGGCTATGCGAAGGAGATGAGCCCCGCGTTCATCGCGGCCGAGATGGCGATGTTCGCCGCGCAGGCCAAAGAGGTGGACATCATCATCACGACGGCCCTCATCCCCAATCGTCCGGCGCCGATCCTCATCACCGAGGACATGGTCAAGACGATGAAGAAGGGATCGGTCATCGTCGACCTGGCGGCCGAGAACGGCGGGAACTGCGCGCTGACCGAGCCAGGCACGGTGGTGGAACGCTACGGCGTGCACATCCTGGGCTACACGGACCTGCCGAGCCGGCTGGCACCGACGGCCAGCTTCCTCTACGGCAACAACCTGGGTCACCTGCTGAGTGACATGGGCGGCGGCGCCGGCTTCAAGGTGGACGTGAACGACGAGGTGGTGCGCGGCGCGCTCGTGCTGCTGAACGGCGAGGTCATGTGGCCGCCGCCCAGGCGCGAGGCGCCCCCGGCGCCCCCGGCGCCGGCCGCGAAGCCATCCACCGGTCAGGCGGTGAAGGGGCGCGAAGCCAGGGCTGACGCCCGCTCGGGCGCCGGCACCGCGATCGCCCTGGTGGTGGCCGCGGCAGCCTTCGTCGGGCTCGGCCTGGTTGCGCCGCCCTCCTTCCTGGCGCACCTCACGGTGTTCGCGCTGGCCTGCATCGTCGGGTGGCAGGTCGTGTGGAACGTCACGCCCGCGCTGCACACGCCGTTGATGAGCGTGACGAACGCGATCAGCGGCATCATCGTCATCGGCGGCATGCTGCAGGTGAGCGGACCGATCTCGGACCCGGCCGTCCTGCTCGGCGCGGCCGCCATCCTGCTGGCGACCATCAACATTGCGGGCGGCTTCCTCGTGACCCAGAGGATGCTGAAGATGTTCAGCCGAAGATAGAGGTCTCCGTTGCCTGAGTCACTCGTCACGATCGCGTATATCGCCGCCGGCATCCTGTTCATCTTCAGCCTCGGCGGGCTGTCGGCGCAGGAATCGGCGCGGCGCGGCAACCTGTTCGGCATCACGGGCATGCTCATCGCCGTCGCGGCGACGATGCTGGGCCCGCAGGTCACGAGCTACGGCCTGCTGGCGGCCATGCTGGCCGTGGGCGGCGCCATCGGAGCGGTGCTCGCGGCGCGGGTCGGGATGACCTCGATGCCGCAGCTGGTGGCCATCCTGCACAGCTTCGTCGGCCTGGCGGCCGTGCTCGTGGGCTTCGCCTCGGCCCTCGGCCCGCCGACGGGCCTGACAGGCGTCGAGGCCCGCATCCACGAGATCGAGATCTTCATCGGCGTCTTCGTCGGGGCCGTCACCTTCACGGGATCGGTGGTGGCCTTCGGAAAGCTCCAGGGCCTGATTCGCAGCAAGCCGTTGATGCTGCCCGGCCGGCATGCCCTGAACGTGGCGATGATCCTCGCCTGCGTCTACATGGGCACGCAGTTCGTCGGCGTCGAGGGCCCGGCCGGCCACCCGCCGGCAGCGCCCCTCATCATCTGCACCGTGCTGGCGGGCATCATCGGCATCCACCTCGTGATGGCCATCGGCGGCGCCGACATGCCCGTGGTGGTGTCGATGCTCAACAGCTACTCGGGCTGGGCAGCGGCGGCCGCGGGCTTCATGCTGGCCAACGACCTGCTGATCATCACCGGCGCGCTCGTGGGATCGAGCGGCGCGATCCTCAGCTACATCATGTGCAAGGCGATGAACCGCTCGTTCCTGAGCGTCATCCTCGGCGGCTTCGGCGCGGAGGAAGGCGCCGCGCCGGCCGGCGGCACCCAGCCGGCGGGCGAGGTGACGAGCATCACGGCCGCCGACACGGCCGATCTGCTGCGCGACGCCAAGAAGGTGATCGTCGTGCCCGGCTACGGCATGGCCGTCGCGCAGGCGCAGTATCCGCTCTACGAGATCACCAAGCTGCTGCGCGATCGCGGCACCGAGGTACGGTTCGCCATCCACCCCGTGGCGGGCCGGCTGCCCGGCCACATGAACGTGCTGCTGGCCGAGGCCAAGGTGCCGTACGACATCGTGCTCGAGATGGAAGAGATCAACCACGACTTCCCCGAGACTGACGTGGTCATCGTGATTGGCGCCAACGACATCGTGAACCCTGGCGCGCTGGACGATCCATCGAGCCCCATCTACGGGATGCCGGTGCTGGAGGTGTGGAAGGCGAAGACGAGCATCGTCCTGAAGCGTGGGATGGCCAGCGGCTATGCCGGGGTCGAGAACCCCCTGTTCTATCTCGACAACACCCGCATGCTCTTCGGAGACGCGAAGAAGACGGTGGACGCGCTGCTCGCGGAGCTCAGGCAGGACGGCGTCGCCCGCAGCGCCTGACGGGGAAACGAAACCACGAGGTCACGAAGAACACGAAGATCGGCACGAAGCCATTTGGCACCCCCCTGATGGTCTTCGCGATCTTCGTGATTCCCTCGTGTCGTCGTGGTTTTTCTTTTCACCCGCGGGGCATGAACGCGAGGAAACGCTTCGGGTTGTCCTCGAAGATCTGCCGCAAGACCTTGTCATCAAGGCCGGCCGCCAGCAGCATGGGCGTGAAGACCGTGGACGCCTGTGCCAGGCCCGCCCCGCCATTCCTCTTGAGACCACGCGGCGACGAGAAGTCCGACGACACGAGCACCTTGTCGGCATGCCCTGCGTCCACCATGGCCTTGATCGTGGCTGCCTTCTGCGCGTCCGGAATCAGTTGAATCGTCACGCGATCGAAGCCGACGTAGGCCCCACGCTTCGCGATGGCGCTCGCGATTTCCGCCTTCGGATCGTCCAGGCAGCACACGTGGCCGATGGCAATGTGCGCCGGCGAGGCGCCGGCGGCTTCCAGCACGTCGAGCTGCTCGAGCGCCGCGTCGCGGGGCACCTCCGCGGCGCCGGGACGCGTCCCCAGGTAGGCGTTGTGGGTGAAGATGGGCAACCCCGTCTTCGCGTGGGCCTTGCCGACGGCCTCGAACACCTTCCGCTCGTCGGCGGTCATCACGCCACCCTGCTGCCCAATTTCGCCGAAGGCGCCCAGCCGATCCGTGAGGGCCTCGCGGGCGAGCTCGGTGGCCAGCTCGTCCGCCGACATCGCGGCGACATCCGGCGGGTAGGTGCGCTGCATGTAGTAGCCGCCGCTGGCCACCACCGGCAGGCCCGACTCGGTCGCGATGCGGCGGAGGGCGGCCAGGTTCCGCGCCATGTCGGCGTGCCCGCCGTCGACAATGCAGCCGATGCCGTTGGCCGCGGCGGCGCGCGCCTCCTCGATCATCATCGGCACGTCGTCGGTGAAATGCTGCTCGGCGCCCAGCGGGTAGCGCATCGAGAGGTGCTCATGGAACAGGAGGCGGCCCGAGAGCGACGCGGGCTCGACGTCACGGAGGAGCGTGCGGATGATGGCGGTCCCGGGAGGGGCAGCCTGTCGCGCGAACGCAGTGGAGCCCAGCGCCAACCCGGCGCCGGCCATTGCCAGGGTGGACAGAGCGTGTCGCCGATCACACACGAACCGGCGGGTCTCGGCTGGGTTCTCCACGCGCGCTCCTCCTCGATGACCGACCAGCACAACGGACGACGGCCGTCTGGAGGGTGATTATCGCTCCACCCGCGCTCGCTGATCGAGTGCGGCTGTCGCGCGCGGGCATACAATGCGCGTATGGGCTTGTTCGCATACCGCCTGCTCGGGGCCGCGATGCTCGACGCGGGGATGTACGAAGGCATCGAAGCCGACCGCCGGACGACCAACCAGGCCCTGGCCGTCGTGCTGATGGCCAGCCTGGCAGCGGGCATTGGCGCGGGTGAGTGGCTGGGCACCCGCGCCTCGACGGTGGTGCTGGTGGCCGCGCTGGCCGTGATCACCTGGTCGGCGTGGGCGATGCTCATCTTCCAGATCGGCACCCGGATGTTGCCCACCCCGGAGACGCGGGCGGACTGGGGCCAGCTGCTCAGGACCACGGGCTTTGCGGCGGCACCGGGGCTGCTGCTGGTCTTCGGCCTGGTGCCGCAGGCGCGGACCCTGATCTTCGCGGTGACGGGTCTATGGATGTTCGTGGCGATGGTGTTCGGCGTGCGTCACGCGCTGGACTACCGCAGCACCGGACGTGCCCTGGCGGTGTGCGGGCTGGCGACGCTGCTGGTGCTGGCGGTGGCGACCGGCCTCAGCATGCTGTTCGTGCGGCCGGTTTCGTAGCCGCAGGCATGGGGCACATGAGGAGAGCGACCCCCACGCTCGTGCTCGCCGCCGCTCTCGTGGCGCACGCGGCGAACCTGACGGCGCAGGACCGGGCATATCGCATCGCCGGTCAGGTGGTCGATACGTCCGGCGCGCCCGCGGTCGGTGTGCGCGTCTGCGCCTATCCGATCGAGGGCGGCCCATCGTTCGGCGCCAGCTGCACGCGCTCCGGGAACGAGGGGAGCTTCGTGCTCGACACGCGGGCCGGAGGCCGTCATCAGGTGATGGCCGAAGACCCGGACGGGGGCCACCTGTCGCAGAGGCGGCCCTTCTATCGCGCGCCGGGACTGCCGGTGGTTGACCTCTTCCTCGACGATCGCACGCCCTCGGCCACGGTCACGGTGGTGCTGGCCCCGAAGAACGGTATGCTGCTCCTGCGCGCCGCTGATGCCGAGACGGGCTGGCCCCTGGCGGCGGACCCGCAGGTGTGTTTCGTCTCCGACGAGCGGCGCGACGACGGTGTCTACACGCTTGCGGCTCCGCACGTGCCGTTCACGCTGGACGCCTTGACGCCCGAGCACGAGAGGTGGCGGGATCCGTCCCATGGCAGATCGGGCGCGCCGCTGATAATCGCCTCGGGCGAGACGCTCGAGACGACCATGCAGTTGGCGCGGAAGCCGGCGTTTCGCGGCGTGGCACTCACCGATCAGGAGAAGCAGCAGGGCGTCCACCTGCCGGCGCCCCCACAGGCTGCGCCGTTGCCCGCCGGGACGAGCAATACGTTCACCTTCATTGGCGCGCAGCCGGGCCGCTGGCGGGTGTTCGCGGTGGACGCACAGGGCCGACCGGGCTTCAAGAGCCCGTGGCGCGTCTTCGTCCACGAACGCTGATCGCGGGAGGACCAGCCTACCTGCCGAGAATGGCGGCGGCGTCCGGCGCGCCCATCGCGCGCGCGATGCTGGCGGCATCGAGCCCTGTCGCGTCACGGGCGTCGCGGCGAGCGCCGCGCGCGACGAGCAGCCTCACCATCTCGGCCCGGTTGAACGCCGCGGCCATCATCAACGGCGTGCGGCCGTCCCCGGGCGCCGCTTCGATGTCGGCGCCGGCGTCGAGCAGCATCGTGGCCACGTCGATCATACCCTTGAACGCCACGCCGGCCAGAGGTGCCTGCCCGTTGCCATCACGCTGGTTCGGATCGGCGCCGCGATCGAGCAGCGCGCGCACGCACGGCAGATGGCCATGGTAGGCCGCCAGCATCAGCAGCGAGTCGCCGCGCGCGGTCGTCGACGAGACGGGCACGCCCGCGTCGACGGCGCGCGCCAGGGTCTCGACGTCGCCCGTCCGGGCGCTGTGGATGGCAACATCCAGGAGGCGTTCGGGGGGCGGGGCGGGTGTCTGAGGCATTGAGCGATTGGAGATTGCAGATTGAGTGATTGATTGAGGATTGGGAAATTGACTGATTGGGTGATTGATCGGGTGATTGGGTGATTGGAGGATTGGGCGATTGATTGGGCGATTGGGTAATTGGGTGATTGGGCGATTAGGGCGATTGGGGCGTCGAGGCGGTGCTTCACGACGAGGGCGAGGCGCGTGATCCACGACGAGGGGAGGGGAGACCAATCACCCAATCATCAATGAATCGCCCAATCGCTCAATCACTCAATCACCAATCAATCCCGCAATCCCCAATCCCCCAATCCTCAATCAATCATTCAATCTGCAATCACCCAATCATCAATGGACAGGCTCACCCCTCAGGCAAGGTCGAATCGATCGAGTGTCATGACCTTGTCCCACGCGGCCACGAAGTCACGCACGAACTTCTCCTGCGCGTCGTCGCACGCGTAGACCTCCGCAAGCGCACGGAGCTCGGAGTTCGACCCGAAGAGGAGGTCGACGCGGCTGCCGGTCCACGTGCGCTCGCCCGTCCCGCGAATACGACCCTCGAAGGTCTCCGCGGCGTCGGACGTCGACCGCCACTCCGTGCCCATGTCGAGCAGGTTCACGAAGAAGTCGGTGCTGAGCGCGCCGGGCCGCGAGGTGAAGACGCCGGCCTCGGATGCCCCGGCGTTCGCGCCCAGGACGCGCAGGCCGCCCACGAGCACCGTCATCTCCGGCGCGGTCAGCGTGAGCATCTGCGCCCTCTCGATCAGCAGCGCCTCGGCCGGCACCTGGTGGCCCGGTGCGAGGTAGTTACGGAAGCCGTCGGCCGTCGGCTCGAGCACGGCGAAGGACTCCACGTCGGTCTGCTCCTGCGACGCATCGGTGCGCCCGGGCGCGAAGGGCACCTGCACGTCGTAGCCGGCGTTCCTGGCGGCCTGCTCGACGGCGGCGCACCCGCCCAGCACGATCAGGTCGGCCAGCGAGACCTGCGTCTTGCCGCCGGCGTGCGCGTCGTTGAACGCCTTCTGGATGCCCTCGAGGGTCGCCAGCACCGCCGTCAGCTCGGCCGGGTCGTTGACCGCCCAGTCCTTCTGCGGCGCGAGGCGGATGCGCGCGCCGTTGGCGCCACCGCGCTTGTCGGTACCGCGGAACGTCGACGCCGACGCCCAGGCGGTCGAAACGAGCTGGGCGATGGACAGGCCCGACCCGAGAATCTGGCCCTTGAGGGCGGCGATTTCCGGTGCGCCGATCAGTTCGTGTGTGACCGGGGGCACGGGGTCTTGCCACAGCTGCGGCTCCGCGGGCACCAGCGGGCCCAGGTACCGCGGGCGCGGCCCCATGTCGCGGTGCGTCAGCTTGAACCATGCCTTGGCGAAGGCATCGGCAAACTGGTCAGGGTTCTCGAAGAAGCGCCGCGAGATCTTCTCGTAGGCCGGGTCGAAGCGGAGCGCGAGGTCGGTGGTCAGCATGGACGGCGCGTGGCGCTTCGACGGGTCGTGGGCGTCGGGGACTGTGCCCTCACCCATGCCGTGCTTGGGCTTCCACTGATGGGCACCCGCCGGGCTCTTGGTCAGCTCCCACTCGTAGCCGAACAGGTTCCAGAAGAAGTTGTTGCTCCACTTCGTGGGCGTCGTGGTCCAGGTGACCTCGAGGCCGCTGCTGATGGTGTCGCCCCCCTTGCCGGTGCCGTAGCTGCTCTTCCAGCCGAAGCCCTGCGCCTCGAGGGGCGCCGCCTCGGGTTCGGCGCCGACGTGGGTGGCAGGGCCGGCACCGTGGGTCTTGCCGAACGTGTGCCCGCCGGCGATGAGCGCCACCGTCTCCTCGTCGTTCATCGCCATGCGGCGGAACGTTTCGCGAATGTCCCGCGCGGCGGCCAGGGGATCCGGGTTGCCGTTCGGCCCTTCCGGATTCACGTAGATGAGGCCCATTTGGACCGCGGCCAGAGGATTCGCCAGCTCACGGTCGCCGCTGTAGCGCTTGTCGTCGAGCCACGAGTCCTCGGTCCCCCAGTTGATCTCCTCGGGCTCCCAGACATCCTCGCGCCCGCCGGCGAAGCCGAAGGTCTTGAACCCCATCGACTCGAGGGCACAGTTGCCGGCGAAGACCATCAGGTCGGCCCACGAGATCTTCCGGCCGTACTTCTTCTTGATCGGCCACAGCAGCCGCCGCGCCTTGTCGAGGTTCACGTTGTCCGGCCAGCTGTTCAGCGGCGCGAAGCGCTGCTCACCGGCCCCCGCACCGCCGCGGCCGTCGCTGATGCGGTACGTGCCCGCACTGTGCCACGCCATCCGGATGAAGAGCGGACCGTAGTGGCCGAAGTCGGCCGGCCACCAGCCCTGCGACGTCGTCATCACCTGCTCGATGTCCTTCTTCAGGGCATCGAGATCGAGGGTCTTGAACTCTTCGGCGTAGTTGAACTCCGCGCCCATGGGATCGCGCGCGGGCGGGTTCTGGTGGAGGACCTTCAGGTTCAACTGATTCGGCCACCAGTCCCGGTTCGACCTGCCACTGTGTGCCCTGCCCGAGACCGGGCACTTCGATTCGCTTTCCATGTGTGACCTCGTACTGTGGTGTGGATGCAGCCTGGTTGTCAGGAACGGGAATTCTTCTCAGCTCTTGCTGACCTGCTCGGCGGGGCCTCCGTCCGTGCAGTCTTCCGCAAGCGCCGGCGTGTCGGTGGCTCGACGCGGGATGGCGAACGGGCCTTGGCCAGGCACTCCGGACAGCGCCCCCAGTAGGCGACCTCGGCCTCGTCGATCTCATAGCCCCTGTCGTCGACCGCGGTGAGACACGGGGCTGAGCCAACCGCGCAGTCGACGTCGACCAGGCGGCCGCAGATGCGGCAGATCAGATGGTGGTGGTTGTCGCCGACCCGATCCTCGAAGCGCGCCGGTGACCCGGCGGGCTGAATACGCCGGAGGAGCCCTTCGGCGACCAGGACAGCGAGCGCGTCGTACACCGACTGGAGCGAAATGGCCCCGATCTCGGCCCTGACGATCTCGGCGACGCCGTCGGCCGTGATGTGAGGCTGAGCCGATACCGCCCGCAGGACCGCCAATCGCTGGGCCGTGACCTGAATACCGCGTTGCCGAAGGAGGTCAGCCGGGTCAGGGGTCACACTAAGCACGGTAACTCAGTCTTTGGACCTATTCAAATATTCGATTGTGCATGGAACCACCTCCGGGCCGCAGGGGGCGCCGTCCGGAGGTCCTGCAACGGTGGACCTGGGCCTCTCGACCATAGTAAACTCACCGCACTCCCGTGCACGGCCAGTGTCCTCGAAAGGCGAACACGCCTATGCCCATTCGTGTCTTCGTGACACTTGCGGCCGTACTCCTCGCGACCGCCCAGGGGACGTTTGCCCAGGACCTCGACACCCCGGTCAACACCCCGGCGCCGGCCGTACTGGCCACCCCACCCGCTGAAGCGAACGCAGCCGACGCCGAGTCGCCCGATCAGGTCCCCGCCCTGGTTCAACCGCCCCTCGTGCCGCCTGCCAATCCGGGCAGCCCAGTCACGTTTGGCGATTCGAAGCCCGTCAATCCGTTCACGGCCATTCCCCGCGACCTGAAGCGGTTCTTCTCCAAGGATACGGCCGCGGTCATGGGCATCTTCGTGCCGATGGCTGGCGCGGCGTTCTCATGGGACCAGGCTGGCATCCACGAGTCGCAGGAACACTTGTCGAAGCCGGCGTTCGAGCCGGGCAACATCGGTGGCAGCTTCGCGGTGCAGGCCGGCGCTGCGCTGGGAACATGGGCCATCGGCAAGATGTCAGGACGTCGGAAGGTCGCTGAGGTCGGAAGCGACTTGTTCCGCGCGCAGATCGTCTCGCAGCTGGTGGTGCAGGCTGGAAAGATGGCGACGGGCCGGAGTCGGCCGGACGGCAGCGACGGCCGCGCGTTCCCCTCGGGACATACGGCCAGCGCGTTCGCCATGGCGTCGGTGCTCGAGCGTCACTTCGGCAAGAAAGCGGGCATCCCGACCTACGCGTTCGCGACCTACGTGGCGTTCGCGCGCCTCTCGGCCAACAAGCACCACATCAGTGACGTCATCATGGGCGCCGGACTGGGCATCGCCGCCGGCCGTACGGTCACCATGGGCATTGCCGGCGCGAGGTTCGACATGGGCGTGGCCCCCACGCAGGGCGGCGCGGCCGTCACCTTCACCAAGCGCTGACAAGGAAACCACGAAGACACGAAGGACACGAGGCACGGGCACGAAGGTTCTCTGGGGAACCCCTGAGAGGACTTCGTGAGCTTCGCGATGGTCTTCGTGGCGTCGTGGTTTTCTTTGTTGGGCTTCTACTCGGCGATCGACTTCCAGTTCCGCACCAGGTGATCTGCGGTGCGCCACGCCAGCGCCTGGAGCGTGAGCGTGGGGTTGTGCGCGCCGCTCGTGCCCATCACGCTTCCGCCGAGGATGCCAAGGTTGGGCACCTCGTGTGAGAACCCCCAGCGATTGACGACGTTGGCCTCGGGGTTGTCGCCCATCCGCGTGCCGCCGTAGGCATGCGTGTTCAGCCCCATCGTTCCGAGCGGTCCGCGGATGATGTCGGTGGCGCCCGCGGCGCGGTACCACGCCTCCATCTTGTCCTGGATGAAGGTGCCGATCCGGCGTTCGTTGTCGCGGTAGTCCGCCGTGATGCGCAGCACCGGGAATCCGAGCGGATCCTTCACCTGCGGATCCAGGTCCAGGTAGTTGTCCTCGTACGGCAGCGTGGTCTTCTGCAGGTAGGCGGTATTGGCGCGGTCGGCGTGCTGCCGGACGAAGGCTTTCCACTGCGCGCCCCACCCCGGCGCCCGCCCGAACGTGTTCATGTTGGCGGCCTGGATGGGCCGCCTGTCCGAGTAGACCCAGAGGTTGCCGCCGCCGATGAAATCGAGCCCCGCATGATCGAAGTTGTCGTCGGCCCAGTCGTCCACGGCCACGCCCTGTGCGGGCAGCCCATACCAGGTGTTCAGGTCGAACGGGAACAGGGCGGTGACCGACGCGCCAGTCGTGTGCGAGAAGTAGTGCCGGCCTACCTGCCCGTGGTTGTTCGACAGTCCGTTCGGGAACGCCTTCGATTTCGACAGCAGCAGCAACCGGGCGTTCTCGTACGTGTAGGCCGCCAGCAGGACAACCCTCGCCGGCTGCACGAACTCTTCGCCGTCGGTGACATACCGCACGGCCGATGCGCGCCCTCGGGCGTCCACGTCGACGCCCGTGACGTGCGCGCGGGTGACGACGCTGAACCGGCCCGTCTTCTGCCCGCGCGGGATAGTGGTGACGTTGGTGCCGTTCTTGGCGTCCACGTGGCAGCCGCCGCGGTTGCAGTAGCCGTGGTACATGCAGGGCGATCGGTCCTGGAACGTGCGGGAATTGATCTGCGCGGGGCCAGGGAAGGGCCGCCAGCCGAGCCCGCGCGCAGCGGCTCCCATCAAGTCGGTGAAGCCCGTACCGCGGAGGGGCGGCATGGGGTACTCGCGCTGGCGCGGCCCCTCGAACACGTTGCCGCGCAGATCGGGCGTCCCCTTCAGATTGCCCGCCTTGCCGGACACGCCCGTTTCCCACTCGATCTTGTCGTAGTAGGGCTCCAGTTCCTCGTACCCGAACGGCCAGTCCTCGACGGTGGATCCCGCAGGGACGCGCGTCCGCCCATAGCGGCGCGTGGTCTCGCTCACGACCTTGAAGTCCCACGGGTTGAGCCGCCAGCTCTGCGCCCAGTAGTGCAGCGTTGTCCCGCCGACGCCGTTCATCATCGGGTGGCTCGACGCGCGCGTGGTCGGCGCCGTCGCGCTCACGCGGTGCGTGGGCACTTCGTGGTTGGCCTTCTGCACGGCCTGCGGCCAGTCGCGCACGTTGTTGCGGATTTCGTCGGGTGCGAAATCACGCCGCGTGAGCCAGGTGCCGGCCTCGAGGCCGATCACCTGCAGGCCCGCCTCTGCCAGCGGCAGGCAGGCAATCCCGCCCGCGGCCCCCAGGCCAATGATGACGACGTCGGTGCCCTTCAGCGTTTGAGCCATCACGCCTTGTCGAACATGTCGCTGTCGTAGGCGGAGCGTCGCAGCGGCACCGGTTTCGTGCCCAACCGCTGGTCGTCCGGCACAACCGCGGTACGCACGCCGGGATAGCCAAGCAGGTCCCATCCCACGAAGCCCTGGTTGCCGCCGTAATACGGATCCCCGAACGTGCCCTGCCACGTGTGCGCCTTGATCAGGGCGAAGAAGGCGGCGGAACTGCCGTCGAACCCGGCGCCCGAACCCGTGGCCCCGCCCGTCTCGAGATCGATCAGCAGCGAATCCTGATCGGTCGGGGACAGCTCGCGGAACGGCCGTCCACGCGACGAGACGGCGTAGCGCTCGAGCGCGGCCAGCCCGCCGCGATAGGCGTCGCGAGACGGGGCGAGAGGTCCGGCCAGCGACCGATCGATGTAGTGCACGGCGCCGGCCTCGACCGCGCCCGGGCCACTCTCGTCGGAAGGGATGAGGCGCGCCACGATGGCCGTCAGCAGGTCGGCCTCGTCCGCCGTCAGGGCCTCGAGCGGCCTGCGCGCAGAGGACTGGCGATCGTGGGACGTCGGATGCGGCGCCGGAGTGCTCGGCGAGTGGGGCGCATCGGAACGCTCCAGGGGACTGGCCGCCCCGGCGGCCGCCGCGCCCGCCACCTTCAACAGATCGCGCCGCGAGATCATGGCTACGATGCGGGCTTGCGCTCGTAGATGGCGACGAGCTCGCCCTCACCCACGACGTGGCCCTTGATGGCCTCGAGCAGCTCCGCCTTCGTGAGCCCAGGCTTCAGGTCGAGCACCGCGTCGATCGCATACACCTTGAAGTGGTAGTGATGCGGCTTGCCCGGTGGCGGCGCCGGGCCGCGGTAGATGGGACGACGGAAGCCCGAGGTGCCCTGGACGGCGCCGGCGACCTCAGCGGGCATGGACGTCGCGGGGTCGATGGGGATGTTCTCGGGCAGGCCCGTGGCCGTGCCGGGGATCTTGTAGATCACCCAGTGCACGAACGGCTGCGGCATCGGGACGTCCGGGTCGTCGCAGATGACGGCGAACTCCTTCGTCGAGGCCGGCGCGCCGGACCACTGCAGCGGCGGCGAGATGTTGCGGCCGTCGGCCGTGTAGTCCCTGGGGATCGTCTCGTCGGCCTTCAACGCAGCGCTCGTGACGGTGAGCGGCTGCGCTGTCTGAGCCCCGGCCGCGGCGGCAGTGGCCAGGACCAGGACCAGCGACGGCATCAGTCGGGCGGCTCGCATGGCGCAGAGTATAGCCGGGGTGGCGGAAACTGCGTCAAATCCGCCCCATTCGTGCCAGTCCCCTCAGAGAGCGATCACGACAATGCGATCGAGATGAACTTGATATCCAGGTACTCCTCGATGCCCCACTTGCCGCCTTCGCGGCCCACGCCCGACATCTTCACCCCGCCAAACGGCGCCTGCGCGGCCGAGGGCAGCCCGTCGTTGACGCCGACGATGCCGTAATCCAGCGCTTCGGCCACATGGAACGCGCGAGAGAGATCGCGGGTCCACAGGTACGCCGCCAGCCCGAACGGCGTATCGTTGGCCTGCCGCACCGCGTCGGCGTCCTCCGAGAAGCGGATGATGGGCGCCACCGGACCGAAGGTCTCCTCCTCGAGGATACGCATCCCTCGCGCGACGCCGGTGAGCACGGTGGGCTCGAAGTGGAGGCCCTCGCCCACGCCGCCGCCGACCACGGCCCGCGCGCCCCTGGCCACCGCATCGTCGACGTGCGCGCGCACCTTGTCGCGGCCCTGCACGTCCACCAGCGGGCCCACCTGGGTGGCTTCGTCCAGCGGGTCGCCCACGCGAAGCGCGGACACCAGCGTCGTGAACTTCTCGACGAACGCGTCGTGCACGTCGTCGTGCACGTAGATTCGGTTCGCGCACACGCACGTCTGGCCGGCGTTGCGGAACTTCGACGCCGCGACCTCGGCGACCGCGCGATCCACGTCGGCATCCGCGAAGATCAGGAACGGCGCGTGGCCGCCCAGCTCCAGCGACACGCGCTTCATGGTCTTCGCCGACTGCGCGGCGAGCTTCACGCCCACCTCTGTGCTCCCGGTGAAGCTCAATTTCCGGATGGCGGGGTCATCGAAGAACACCGTTGACAGCGCCACCGGATCGGAGGTTGGCAGCACCTGAAAGACATCAGCGGGCCCGCCGGCGTCGACCCACAACTCGGCCAGGCGCACTGCGGTGAGTGGCGACTGCTCCGCCGGTTTCAGGACGACGCTGCATCCGGCCGCGAGGGCCGGCGCGGCCTTGCGCGTGATCATCGCCGCCGGGAAGTTCCACGGGGTGATGGCGTAGACGGGACCGACCGGCTGCGGCTGCACGAGGATGCGCTTGTGGGCCGCCTGGCTGGGGATGGTTTCGCCGTACACCCGCTTGGCTTCTTCCGCGTACCACTCCACGAACGACACCGCGTAGCGGACCTCGCCCCGCGCCTCGGTGACGGGCTTGCCCATCTCCTGCGCCATCAACCGGGCGAGCTCCAGGTCGTGGGCCAGCATCCTGGATGCCCACGCGCGCAGGACCGTGGACCGTTCGTAGGCGGTCGTGCGGCGCCAGGGGGCAAACGCGGCCACTGCACGGGCGACGGCCGCCCGCGCCTCGCTCGGCCCATTGTCCGGGGCATCGGCCACGGACTTCCCGGTCGCCGGATTCATCACTGCAAACGTCGCACTCATCGCTCCGCCTCCCCCTGCATGATGGCCCAGAGGGCCTCGACATCTCGCCGTTCGGTCTGCTCGGCGCCGACTGAGACACGCACCATCCACCGCCCGTCGAGCACCGCGGGTGTGAGGTACGCGGCGCCCGATCTGTTGATGCGATCGCACCACCGCTGGGTGTGCGCGTCGAGCGCCGCGCCCTCCAGGCCCGGGGGCTCGTGGCGCAGGCACACGGTCTGGAGCGGCACCGGCGCCAGCACGCGCCAGCTGGCGCGCGCCCGCACCTCGTCGGCCAGCCACCGCGCGTTGGCCATGTCGCGTCGCAGGCGCGCCTGAAGCCCGGAGACCCCCTGCTCGCGAATGAGGAACCACAGCTTCAGCGCCCGGAACCGCCGCCCGAGAGGAATGCCCCAGTCCCGATAGTTCTTCACGCGGCCGTCGGCCGCCGACTGCAGGTAGCTGGGGTTGGTGGACATCACGCGAACCAAGTGCTCCGCGTCCTTCACGAAATACACCGAGCAGTCGAAGGCAACCCCCAGCCACTTGTGCGGGTTGAGCACGACCGAGTCGGCGCCCTCGATGCCGTCCCACATCCAGCGGCACTCGGGCAGCACCATGGCGGAGCCGGCCATCGCCGCATCCACGTGCGTCCAGAGGCCATGCCGGCGCGCGACCTCCGCAATGCCGGCGACGGGGTCGAGCGCCGTGGTGGTGGTCGTGCCGGTCGTCGCCACCACCGCGCACGGCATCAACCCGCGCTCGCGGTCGTTCAGGATCGCCTCTTCGAGGGCATCGACGCGCATGGCGTAGTTCGTATCGTGCGGCACGTGACGGATGTTGTCGCGGCCGAACCCGGCCAGCAGCGCCGCCTTGTCCACCGAGCTGTGGCTGTGCGCCGAGGCATAGACGACCAGCGGGGCCCCCTCAGCCTGCAGACCGCCTCGATTGGCGCCGTGGCCGGTGGAGCGTTCGCGCGCGCAGATGAGCGCCAGCAGCGTGCACGTGGAGGCCGTGTCCTGGATGACGCCTTCCCAGGCGTCCGACAGGCCCACCATCTGGCGCAGCCAGCCGGTGGCCACCTCCTCCACTTCGCTCAGGGCCGGGCTCGACTGCCAGGCCAGGCCCAGCACGCCGAGGCCCGTGCTCACGTAGTCGCCCAGCACGCTGGCCAGCGAGCCGTTGCAGGGGAAGTAGCCAAAGAACCGCGGGTGCTGCCAATGCGACAACCCCGGCACGACGATGCGGTCGAGGTCGTTGAGGATGGCTGTAAAGGACTCGGGATGATCGGGCGGCCGGGCGGGCAGCTGCGCCTTGATGGCGCCGGGCTCCACCGGGGCCATGACGGGGTGCTGCTCGACCCGTTCCCGGTAGTCGGCAATCCAGTCCACCACCGCGTGGCCGGCGCGGCGAAACTCATCAGGCGTCATCGGACGATCATAGTCGGGAGTCACTCGTGCGGTGCGCAGCGCGCCCGGTTTGCGGCTACGATGGGCAGTTGCCGGGTGCACCGGGACCGGCTCAACAGGAGGACGTCAACGTGAAACAGATGACTTGGGCGGTGGCAGCCGCTCTGGCGGTGGGTGTGGGAGCGCACGTGCTGGGCGCGCAGGGCGCAACACAGGCGAATCCGCAAATGAGCTTCTTCATCACCAGCGCGGGCTCGGGCGATGGCGCCAACCTCGGCGGGCTGGCTGGCGCGGACGCGATCTGCCAGAACCTGGCGAAGGCCGTGGGCGCGGGCAACAAGCAGTGGCGAGCCTATCTGAGCACGCAGGGCGCCAACGCGGTCAACGCCAAGGACCGCATCGGGCCAGGACCGTGGTTCAACTCGAAGGGCGTGCAGATTGCCGCCAACGTGGCCGAGTTGCACTCGGACAAGAACAACCTGACGAAGGAGACGCAGCTCACCGAGAAGGGCACCGTCGTGAACGGGCGCGGCGACACGCCGAACCAGCACGACATCCTGACCGGATCGAATCTGGACGGCACGACGTTCCCGGCTGGTGAGGATCACACCTGCAACAACTGGACGAGCAACAGCACCGGTTCCGCGCAGGTGGGCCACCACGATCGCCAGGGCGGCGGGGCCAACCCGACCTCCTGGAACAACGCGCACGCGTCGAAGGGCTGCAGCCAGCAGAACCTGATCGCGACCGGCGGCAACGGCTACTTCTACTGCTTCGCGGTGAAGTAGGGTCTTGGGTCTTGGG
>Ga0105106_10000258_pt1 | contig 37945 bp, 31 predicted proteins | sample PPLLaktember2015_5_FD_79109 | JGI IMG/M metagenome (GOLD analysis project Ga0105106, IMG submission 79109) | Freshwater sediment microbial communities from Prairie Pothole Lake near Jamestown, North Dakota, USA - PPLs Lake P8 Core (1) Depth... | ecosystem: Environmental > Aquatic > Freshwater >... | reverse complement strand
GAGCGCCCGCGCGCGGGGTCGCCACGCGCCCGACGTGGAGGCCGCGCGCCGCGAGCGCCGCGGCCACCCGATCCGCCAATGCGTCGGCGCCGCCCACCACCAGGCAGGCCGCGGGCAGCGCCCCTGCGGCCTGCGGCGCGAACGCGTCCCACGCCACCCGGTGCAGGGTCTCGGCGTCCGGCGCCGTGGCGGCAACGGCGCCGCGCCCCACGAAGCGGAAGCGGCCGCCCTCGCAGGCGAAGACCAGGCGACCGCGCGCGTCGTAGGCGCGCACGTCGCCCCGTCGCTCGAGCGGATCGTCGACGGCCTCGGCGCGGGCTTCGACGCGAACCTGCGTCGCGTCTTCGGGCAGCGACAGCACGACGCGATCGGCACCGACGGGGAGCCATTGGCCGCGGCGGGAGTCTGGCGATTCATCACGCAGCACGGTGGCGAGGAGCACCGTGGCGCAGCCGTCGAGCAGGGCTGGAGCCAGCGCGTGAGCGCCGGCGCTCGCGGCAGGCCCGGTCGCGACGATCGCACGGCTCCACGCGCCCTCCGCGGCGAAGCGACGCACGCCGCGCATCGAGGGCCCGAACTCGAAGCCTTGCGCCGCCAGCTTTGCATAGAACGCCTCGGCGCCGGCCTCGTCGCAGCGCTGCCACGGCTCGGCGTCGGAGGCGCGGTCCTCGTCGCTCGCGACGGTCTTCGTGCCGCGCAGGCGGGCCGTCGCGCAGAGCCGCCACGCCTCGACGCGTCCATCGGACTCGACGCGCGCGTGGATCCCGAGCCGCCAGCGATCGGCGTCGGGCTCGAGGCGCGTCTCGATCCGAAGCCGGGCGCCGTCGGGCACCACGAGCGCGTGGCGGAACTCGACCGCTTCGAGCTCGAGCGCCGGGGCTCCATCGTCGGTTCGGAGCGCCGCGAAGGCGAGATCGAGCCAGGCGACGCCGGGCATGACCGTCGCGCCCTGGACGCGGTGGTCCCGGAGCCACGACAGCGTGCTCGGGTCGACGTCCGCCTGCCACGTCCGTGCGTCGCCTGCGAGATCGACGGCAGCTCCGAGGAGCGGATGCCCGCCGCGCGGCGCCGGAGCCTGCGTGCCCTTCCGCGCACCATGGCTCGACGTCGGTCGCCACGGTCCTCCGAGCGGGAAGCGCGTGCGCTGCCACGGGTAGGACGGGAGCGGCGCGGATCGACCGGCGATGCCGAGCAGGTCGGCGTAGCGCGCGTCGACGCCGGCCGCGAAGAGCTCCGCGGCCGCCTCCACCAGCGCGCCCCGCGCTCCGCGCTGCGCGCGCGCGCCCGCCGACACCACGGGGACGCTCCGTCCCGTCGGGGCCGCGCAGTCGCGGATCGGCCCGCCGAGGAGGGGCTCGGGCGCGAGCTCGAGACAGACCTCGGCGCCGTCGGCGAGCGCCGCCTCGAGCGCCGCCCGGAAGCGGACCGGCTCGCAGAGCTGTCGCGCCCAGTACGCCGCACCGAGCTCGCTCCCATCGACGAGTCCGCCGCTCGCGCCGGTGTAGAGCGCGTGCTTCGCGCGTTTCGGGCAGATCCCGGCGAGCGCCTGCTCGAGGGGCGCGCGCAGCGGTGCGAGGCAGCCGCCGTGGAAGGCGCGGTCGACGTGGAGGCGGCGGTGCCAGACGCCGAGCTCGTCCAGCCGCCGCGCGAAGCGCTCGACCTCGGACGTCGCCCCGGAGACCGAGACGGATTGCGGCGCGTTCTCGACCGCGAGCGTGACATCGACGCCCTCCCGGGCGAGGAGATCCCACGCCTCGTCCCACCCCATGCGCAGCGCGACCATGCTGCCGCGTGCGAGCTCGGAAGCGACGGCGCGGCTGCGCTCCGCGACCACCCGCGCGGCATCCTCGAGATCGAGCGCTCCGGCGAGATGCGCCGCTGCGACGTCGCCGATGCTGTGGCCCACGATCGCGATCGGGTCTGCGCCGGCCTCGAGCCATTCCCGACCGAGGCTGGTCTGGAGCGCGAAGAGCAGGGGCTGCGCGAGCTCCGGGCGCCCGAGGCTCGCATCGGCGGACGCGAGCAGGTCGCGCAGGTCGCGCTCCAGCGCAGGGCGGAGCGCCGATGCCACATCGTCCAGAGCGCGCGCAAAGACGCCCTTGCGCTCGAGGAACGACGCCGCGTGGCGCCACCACTCGGCGCCTTGTCCCGAGCAGACGAACGCGAGGCGCGCGGAGCCGCGCCGCCCGGCGGCGCCGCGCTTGAGGTCGCTCGACGCAAGGCCGTCGCGGTAGGACGCGAGCGCTGCGCGCCACGACGCGACGTCGGCGCCGAGGACCGCGAGGCGATGCCCGTGAGGCGTGCGGCGCTCGAAGCTCGCGGCCGAGACGTCGTCGAGGGAAGCCGGCGTCGCCGCCTCGAGACGCGCGAGATGACGTTGCGCGAGCTCACGAAGCGCGGCCTCGCTGCGCGCGGAGAGCGCGAGGACGGAGAGCCTCTGCCCGCTCGTGTCGGTCTCTTCCGTCGGCTCCCGTCGCACCGGCAACATGACGGGGTCGGTGTCCTGCAGCACCACGTGCGCGTTCGCGCCGCCGATCCCGAAGGAGCTCACGCCGGCGATCGCGTCGCCCGGCGCGGCGGGCCACGGCTCGCCGCCGATCGCGACCCGGAGCTTCGCGCGCGCGAACGGGATCGCAGGGCTCGGCTCGCTGACGTGCAGCGTCGGCGGGATGCGCCGTCGCGACAGCGCGAGGCAGGTCTTCACGAAGCCCGCGATTCCGGCCGCGGCTTCGAGGTGCCCGAGGTTGCTCTTCACCGATCCGATGTGGCAGGGCTCGCGGCGCTCCGGCGTGGCCCCGAGGACCGCGCCGAGGGCCTTCGCCTCGCTGGCATCCCCGATCCGCGTGCCGGTCCCGTGGGCCTCGACGTACTGCACGCGGCCGGGATCGACCGCCGCATCGGCGTAGGCAGCGCGGAGCAGCGACTCCTGGGCCGCTGCGCTGGGAGCTCCGACACCGTTGGACGTGCCATTGTGGTTGATCGCGCTCCCGAGCACGCGCGCGTGGACCCGGTCGCCGTCCGCACGGGCGCGCGAGAGGGCCTTCAGCACGACCACGCCGCAGCCTTCGCCGCGCACGATCCCATCGGCCCGCGCGTCGAACGCCTTGCACAGCCCGTCCGGCGCCATCAGACCGGCCTTGGTGTAGAAGACCGAGGTGCCCGGTGCGAGGATGACGTTGACCCCGCCCACGATCGCGAGCTCGCACTCGCCCGAGGCCAGGCTCCGCAGCGCGAGGTGCACCGCGACCAGCGACGACGAGCAGCCGGTGTCGACCGCGAGGCTCGGGCCGCGCAGATCGAGCCGATGCGATAGGCGGTTCGGAATCAGGGTGGCGATGCTGCCGGTCCCGCTGAAGGGGCCGATGCAGGTGGGATCCGACTGCAGCAGGCGCGCCCCGTGATCGTGGAACATGACCCCGGCGAACACGCCCGTCCGGCTGCCGCGCAGACGCGCCTCGGTCAGCCCGGCGTCCTCCAGCGCGTCCCACGCGACTTCGAGGAAGACGCGCTGCTGCGGATCCATCTCGGCCGCTTCTCGCGGCGTGATGCGGAAGAATCCGGCATCGAAGGCGTCCACGTCCTCGATGAAGCCGCCCCGTCGGTTCCCGATCTTTCCGGGCGCCGCGGGGTTGGGATCGTAGTAGTCGTCCTGGAGCCAGCGCTCGGGCGGCACCTCCGACACACCGCAGCGTCCCCCGTCGAGGAGCGACCAGAAGGCTTCGGCGTCGCGCGCGCCGGGGAAGCGGCAGGCGAGGCCCACCACGGCGACGTCGTCGCGATCACGCGTCACGGCAGCGGCCCCGCCGAGGCCGGAGGCCCGGCCTCGAGGTGGCGCGCGAGATCGCGGACGGTCGGATGCTCGTAGAGCGCCGTCGGCTCGAGCACGACTCCGAGCCAGCGCTCGATCTCGCCCGCGACCGTCGCCGCCGAGAGCGAGCTCAGCCCCTGGTTCGCGAGGGGCTCGTCGAGATCGATCTCGTCGGGGTCGATGCCGAGCTCGCGCGCCACGCGGTCGACGAGCCCCCGCTCGAGCTCCGGCGCTCGCGGCGCACGTCGCGTGGCTCCGCGGCCGCGATCGTACGCGGCGAGGGGCTCGAAGCGGCCGGCCAGGTAGCGCTCGCGCGTCTCGCGGCGCTGGATCTTTCCGTTCGGTGCCTTCGGAATCGCGCCCGGCGCGATCAGCAGGATCGCGTGGAGCTCGATGCCGTGCTCCTCGGCGACGCAGCGGCGTGCGCTCGCGATCGCGCGCTTCGGATCCACGTCCGGCGTGCACTCGAGGACCACGGCGAGCGCCTCGCCTCGCTCCCCTTCGACGCCGAAGGCTGCGCCGCAGCCGGGCCGCGCGCCGGGAATCGCGCGCTCGAGGCTGCGCTCGACGTCCTGCGGATAGAGGTTGCGCCCCGCGACGACGACCACGTCCTTGCTGCGCCCGGTGACGTAGAGCTCGCCGCTTTGCACGAAGCCGAGGTCGCCCGTTCGCAGCCAGCGGCGCGCCGTCCCGTTGGCGCCGCGACGCACGAATGCGTCTGCCGTCCCGTCCGCGTCGTCCCAGTAGCCGAGGGCGACGCTCGGGCCGGCGACCAGGATCTCGCCGACGTCCCCCTCCGCGCGCTCGGCGCGGCTCACCGGATCCTCGATCCGGATCGCATGCCCGGGCAGCGCTTCGCCGCACGCGACGTACACGCGCGCGTTCGGCGAGCCCTGCGAGGCCGCGACCGCCTTCCCCGTGGCGAGCCGCGCTGCGTCGAGCGTGCGCAGACGCGGCGGGGCGCTGGCCCCGCTGCCGGCGGCGATCAAGGTCGCCTCGGCCAGGCCGTAGCAGGGAAAGAAGGTCTCGCGGCGGAAGCCCGCCGATGCGAAGCGCTCGGCGAAGCGATCGATCGTCTCCGCCCGCACGGGCTCCGCACCGTTGCACGCGACGCGCCAGCTCGTGAGATCGAGACCCTGCACATCCTCCTCGCCGATCTTCCGGACGCAGAGGTCGAAGGCGAAGTTCGGCGCCGGCGCGATCGTGCCGCGGTGGCGACCGATCGCCTCGAGCCAGCGTCGCGGATGCTTCAGGAACGTGGCGGGCGCGAGCAGGACCGACTCGAAGCCGACGTAGAGCGGGTGCAGCACGCTTCCGACGAGGCCCATGTCGTGGTAGCTCGGCAGCCAGGCGACGCCGCAGTCGTCGGGACCGGATTCGAGCACGGATTCGAGCGCGGCCTCGTTGGCGAGCACGTTGGCGTGGGAGAGCGTCACGCCCCGCGGAGCGCCGGTGGAGCCGGACGTGAACTGGAGCAGCGCCGGAGCGTCCGCCTCGACGGCGGGCGCGCGCCACAGGTCGGCGGCGGTGTCGTCGACTTCGTCGGTCGCGAGCGTCGCGATCTCGCGCGTCTCGTCGAGCCCGTCGAGGAGCGGCGCCATGGCATCGAGCAGCGGCCGGGTCGACACCAGGAGCCGCGGGGTCGCACGGCGCAGGATGCCGCGCAGGCGCTCGATCGTGCGCTCGATGCGCGTGGGTTCCGGCGGATACGTCGGCACCGCGATCGCTCCGGCGTAGAAGCAGCCGAAGAGCGCGTCCACGAAATCGAGACCCGGCGGGTGAAGGAGGAGCACGCGGTCGCCGACGCCCGCGCGCTCGCGGATTTCGACCGCGATCGCCTGGGCCCGTGTCGCGAGCGCCGCGCGTGTGCGCCGGGCGGCCTCCGCGCCCCGGTCGTCGAGGAAGCGGAATGCCAGCGCGGCGGGGTCTTCCTCGGCCGCGCAGCGCAGCATCGTGATCAGCGTATCGCTCTCCGGCTCGGCGATCGTCGCCCTCGTTTCGCGCCTCACGTCGTCCCCCTCTGGTTTCATTCGAAGGCCGAGAGACGGCCCTCGCGCCGGATCAACGCCGCCGCGACCCGACGTCGCGCGGCGATCGCGTCCACGCGAGGCCGCGGCCCGAGCAGCCCGACCTCGTCACCCGATTCACGACCGAGCTGCACGGAGGCCTCGCGCAGCCCCGCCTCCGCCCGTCGCCAGGAGGCGTCGGCCTGGAGCGCCACCAGGTCGGATGCGAGCTCCCCGGCGTCACCGGTCGCGGCGACGCGTCGCCCGCGCAGCCACGCGCTCTCGGTGGCGAAGAGCTCGAGAGCGAGGTCGGCCAGGACGAGCAGCAGCTCCTGGGCGGGAAGCGCCGGCGTGCGCGGGACGAGCACGCGTTCGGCCAGCCAGGCGAAGGCGCCGCGCAGCGCGCGGACCGTCGCGCGCGCCGGGTCGTCGTCGGCGGGGCCCGGCGCGGCATCGAGCGGGATCTCGCCGCGCCGCACGCGCAGGCCGATCCAGGTCGCGGCGACCAGGCGCATCATCTCGTTGCTGCCCTCGAAGATCCGGAACACGCGCGCATCGCGGTAGAAGCGCTCCGCCGGAGCCCGTCCGCTCACGCCCATTCCGCCGTGCACCTGCACGCAGAGATCCACGCAGCGGTCGGCCGACTCGGAGCCGAGGACCTTGAGGAGCGAGCACTCCGCGGTGTGCTCCTGCAGGGCGGCCGCCGACGACGCGCTGCCGTCGGGATCGGCGCCCTGGAGCCAGGCGTCGATCAGGCCCGCGCCTCGCAGCACCGCCGCCTCGCCCACGTAGACCCGCACCGCCATCTCCGCGAGCATCGCGCCCACGGCGGGGAAGCTCGCGATCGGGCTGCCGAACTGGCGTCGCTGAAGCGCGTAGCCGGCGGCGAGCTCGAGCGTCTCGCGACACAGCCCGATGCAGCCCGATGCGAGCTTGAAGCGCGCGTGGTTCAGGATCCCGAGGAAGCCGAGCTGGCCCGAGCCGACGCGCCCGATGCGTTCGGCGAGCGGAATTTCGACCTCGTCGAGGTACACCGCGCGCGTGCTCGAGCCGCGGATCCCGAGCTTCGACTCCTCCGGGCCCGTCGTGAGCCCGGTGGTTTCTCGGGGCACCGCGAAGAACGTCGGATGCTTGCCGTCGACCTTGGCGAGGACGACGAAGAGATCGGCCAGCCCGGCGTTGCTGATCCACATCTTCGAGCCGCGCAGGCGGTAGGCCGCACCGTCGTGCAGCGCCGCGGCGACGGTGCGGATGCCGAAGATGTCGGAGCCGGCCTCGGGCTCGGTGCAGGCGAGCGCCGCGATCCGCTCGGCGCTCGCGAGCGCCGGCAGGTGCCGTGCGCGCTGGCTCTCGTCCCCGAGGTACAGGATCGCGTAGGACGCGAGGCCGGTGTGGACCGCGTGGGTGACGGCGAAGGACGGACAGCGCGCGACCTGGGCCGTGACGAGGGCGTTCGCGACCTTTCCGAGCCCGAGCCCGCCGAAGCGCGCCGGCAGCTCGAAGCCCGCGAGACCGAGAGCGCCCGCCTTCGCCATGAGCTCGCGAACCAGCGGAAGGTCGCCGCCCTCGATCGCCGGCACGCGCGGCAGGATCTCGTGATCCACGAACGCGCGCGCCGACTTCGCGATCAGCCGATGCGTTTCGTCGATCGCCTCGGGCACCAGGACGTCGGCGGGATCGGTGTCGCCGCCGAGGAAGCCGCAGCCTCCCGAATCGACGCGAGACGACACGCAGGTGCTCATCGCGTAGCTCCCCGACATCGCGCACCGTCAGCGGGTACGCGGCGCTCTCCCCGGCGTGAGACGCTACGCCGCGGAGAATTCTGCGGGCAACGTGAAGATTCGGCGCACGAGCGGGAAATGACGGGAAGGTGTGGCACGGAGCTTGTCTTCAGCGCCCCGGATGGATGCGGCCGGCGTCTGCGCGAAGCGCCCACGCCGACGTGATCAGGTGTCGAGAGTCCCACGCGAACCGGCCGTCGATGCACCGCATTCCGTCGGCGAGGCGCGCGACGAAGCGACCGTCGCGAGCGTCGAGCTCGACCTCGACGTCGGCGAACTCGAGCCATCGCCCGTCCTCGGGAAAGACGCACTTGAACACGCTCTCCTTCGCGCTGAAGAGCAGGCGGCACCACGGACGGTCGTCGAGGTCCGCGTCGGCGCTCGCGCGCCGGATCTCCGACGCGGTGCAGATCCGCGACACGAGACCGTCGGGAAGCGGGAGTGCGCGCTCCGCGTCGATGCCGATGCCGCGCAGATCGCGGTCACGGGCCACGACCGCGGCGCAGAAGCCGTCGGTGTGGGTGATGCTTCCGACGATGCCGGGCGGCCATGCGGGCATCCGGTGGCGACCGACCTCGAGCGCCGCCAGCGGGGCGCCGATCCGCGCGAGCGCACGGCGCGCGCAGTGTCGGCCCGCCGCGAACTCGCGGCGCCGGCGCGGGACGGCGCGAGCGACGAAGACGCTCTCGGACGGCGCGAGCGGCGCATCCCACGCCTCCGAATCCGCCGTCTCGACGACGGCGTCGCGCGGGAAGAGCGCTTCGATCGCTTCGCTTCGCATCCCCCTCCCCGTTCGGCGCCACGCGCGCGTGCGCCTCTGCATGGGATGGACGGGGAGCACCCTATCACGCGGCGCGTGCGGCGCGTGCGAGACGGAAGCCGCGCCGAACCGGCGTGCGTCAGCGGGCGGCGGCGAGGCTCAGCCGCGAGCCCGAACCGCCGCCGCGTAGCCCTCCCGGTAGGTCGGGAACCGGAAGCGGTAGCCGGTCGCGAGGAGCCGCCGGTTCGAGCAGCGCTTGCTGCCCCGCGGTCGCGCACGCGCGTCGGAGCCGTCGGCGGCTGCGTCCGCCACCGGCGGCTCGGGAAGCCCGAGCTCGTGCGCGATCCAACGCAGCACGCCGGCCTCGGCCGCGGGCTCGCAGTCGACGCCGATGAGCACGGGCGCTGCTTCCGCCGCGAGCAGCAGATGCCGCAGCACGCCGGCGCAGTCGTCCCGGTGGATGCGATTGGTGTAGAGCGGCGGGCCGGGACGCAGCCGCGCCTCGCCGCGCCGGACGCTCTCGACGAGGCGCATCCGGCCGGGCCCGTAGATTCCGCCGAGCCGGACCACCGTCGCAGGGAACGGACCGCCGAGCAGCGCCGACTCGCCCTCGAGGAGGCGCGCGCCGGAGAATCCGGCGGGCCGGGTCTCGCTCGTCTCGTCCACCCACTCGCCGTTCGACTGCCCGTAGACCGCCGTGCTCGAGGTGAAGAGGATGCGCCGCGGGCGCTCGCCCGCCGCGACCAGCGCGTCGAGCAGGCGACACGGGCCGTCCAGATACGCCGCGCGGTAGGCATCGTCCGAGAAGCCGTCCGCCGCGGCAGCGTAGACCACGGCGTCGAGGCCGCGCGGCAGGGCACCGAGCGTCGCCGCGTCGGAGAGATCGGCCGCGATCGGCGCGACGCCGGGCGGGAGGCCGACCGGCCGCCGGCGCAGGCCGAAGACCGCGTGGCCGTCCCCCGCGAGATCGGCCGCGAGGGCGCTGCCCACGTAGCCGCAGCCGGCGACGAGGACACGGAGCCGCGGCGCGGGCTGCGACACGGATCAGCGCCGCGTGCGGCGGCGAACCGCCGACACGCCATCGAGCCTGCCGCGTCGCTGCGACGCGAGGGCATCGAAGACCGGCCGCCATCGCAGGTCCAGGATCGGGTACGCTTCTCGAAGCACGCCTGATCATATCTGGAGACGCGAGATGAGCTCCCTCTTCGCCCTCGTCGACCATCCGGCCGCGGCGCTCCTCGGCGGCGCGCTGATCGGCGCCGCTGCGTCCCTGCTCTGGCTCGGCCTCGGCCGCATCGCCGGGGTCTCGGGCATCCTCGGCGGCGCCCTCCGCCCCGGCGCGGCGTCCGCGGGCGACGAGCGCGTCTGGCGCCTCGCCTTCCTCACGGGCCTTCCGCTCGGCGCTGCGATCACGGGCCTCGCGGGCTTCGCGCCGCGCGTCGAGGGCCTCGCGTCGGGGCCCGTGCTGATCGCGGCGGGGCTCCTCGTCGGCTTCGGCACGCGGCTCGGGAACGGCTGCACCAGTGGACACGGCGTCTGCGGCCTGCCGCGTGGCTCGCTGCGCTCCCTGGTCGCGACCCTCACCTTCGTCGCCACGGGGATGCTCACGGTCTTCGTCGTGCGCCACGGCATCGGAGGCTGACGCCATGAGCCGCCTCGTCGCGCTGCTCTCGGGAACGGTCTTCGGTGTCGGCCTGACGCTCTCGGGCATGGTGAGCCCCGCGCGCGTGCTGGGCTTCCTCGACGTCGCAGGCGCCTTCGACGCGACGCTCGCCCTCGTGCTCGGGAGCGCCCTCGTCGTGTCCTTCGTCGGGCTGCGTCTCGCGCGGCGCCGCACGACGCCCCTCTGCGCCGAGCGCTTCTCCGAGCCCGCCGCGCGGCGGGTCGACGCGCGCCTCGTCGCGGGCGCCGCGATCTTCGGCGTGGGCTGGGGCCTCGGCGGCTTCTGCCCCGGGCCCGCCCTCGCGGGTCTCGCGCTCGGCGTACCGCAGGTCTTCCTCTTCGTCGCGGCGCTCGTCCTCGGCGTCCTGCTCCACGACCGCACGCTCGGTCGCGAGGCGTGACGTAGCCGGCGCCTCGCCCGGGACCGGCGCGGCCGGTACCCTGGCTCGACCGTGACCCTCGACATCCCTTCGCAGCCCGACGCGCTCGTGCGCGCGCTCTCCCGAGACGGGCAGGTCGCCGTGCGCGCGATCGTCGGCACGGCGCTCGTGCGCGAGGCCGCACGCCGTCACGCGACCAAGCCAACCGCGAGCGCCGCCCTCGGTCGCACACTCCTCGCCGCGATCCTGCTCGGCGCCGAGGGCGACGAGGACGAGACGGTGCAGATCCAGCTCAGCGGCTCGGGCGCCCTGCGCAGCGCGACGGCGATCGCCGACGCCGCGGGCCGGGTGCGCGGCTTCGTCGGGCTGCCGTCGCTGCACCTGCCGCCGCGGGACGATGGCAAGCTCGACGTCGGCCGCGCGCTCGGCGACGGCACGCTCACGGTCGTGCGCTTCCACCCGTCCTGGAAGGAGCCCTACAGCGGCATCGTCCCCCTGGTGTCGGGAGAGATCGCCGAGGACGTCGCGAGCTACCTGCGCAACAGCGAGCAGAAGCCCTGCGCGGTGGCGCTCGGCATACACGTCGACGGGTCGGGCGAGGTCGACGCGGCGGGCGGCTTCCTGGTCCAGGCGCTCCCGGACGCGAGCGAAGCCACCCTCGGCGCGCTCGAGGCGAACGTGCTCCGGCTCCCGACGCCCTCGGATCTGGTGCGCGCGGGCCTCGGCGCCGGCGACATCGTGCTGCGGCTGCTCGAAGGCCTCGGCGCCGGCGAGCTCCACGCCACGACGCCGCGCTTCCACTGCAGCTGCGACCGCGACCGCGTGCTGCGCGCCGTGACGCTCCTCGGCCGCGACGAGATCCGCGAGATCGCGGCGAAGGGCGAGGAGGTGGAGGTGCGCTGCGCGTTCTGCGCCGAACGCTACGCCCTGCCCGCCGACGAGGTCGGGAGCCTCGTCCTCGACGCCTGAGCCCACCGACGAGCTCGGGAACCTCGCGCTCGACGCCCGAGCCGGCCAGAGCACGGCCCGGAATCGGCGTCAGTCTTCGAAGCGCTTGCCGCGGAGCTGCTTGCGTTCGCTCGCGCGCTTCTTCTCGCCGAGGCGACGCTCCTTCGCGCCGCGACCCGGCTTCGTCGGGCGGCGCGCCTTCGGCGGGCGCGCGACCTCGGCCAGCATCGCGTGCAGGCGCTCCACGCAGTCGGCGACGTTGCGGCCGCGATCGCGGTAGCGGTCGCTCGCGAGCACGAGCTCGCCTTCGGCGGTGAGGCGCGACGCGAACCGGGCGACGAAGCGCTCGCGCACCGCCGCAGGGATGGCGCTGCTCTCCGCGGGCCGCCAGCGCATCACCGCCTTGCTGCTCACCTTGTTCACGTTCTGGCCGCCAGCGCCGCCGCTCCTGGCGTAGCTGAACGTGAGCTCGCCGGGAGGAACGCGCAGCTCGCCGCCGTTCATCGCGCGCCCCCACCGTGGCGCTCGCGCGCGCGCCACGTCCCCTCGCGCTTCGCCGTCGCGTCGCGGAGCGCTTCCTCGGCGTCGATGTCCTGCGCGGTCGCGAGGTCCGCGAGGGCGAGCAGCAGCTCGCCCCAGGCGCTCCGTCGCTCCGTCGACGTCTGTGTCGTCTCGTCGCGCAGCCGCGCGAGCGCGCTCGCCGCGTGCGCGCCGGCCTCGACCGCGTCGAGCGGAGCGAGCCTGGCCCGCGCGGCGCGCCGCGCGAGCTTCTGCGCGCGCAGCAGCGCCGGAAGGCCACGCGCCACGCCATCGAGGGCGCTCGTGGCGGCGTCCCCCGCCGCCGCGCGCTCGTCCGCCTTCAGCGATTCCCAGGCCTCGCTCTGCGCCGCGGCGGAGGCGACGCGTGCGTCTCCGAACACGTGAGGATGTCGGCGCACGAGCTTCTCGCACAGCGTCTCGACCACGTCGCCGAAGCCGAAGGCGCCGCGCTCCTCCGCCATGCGCGCGTGGTAGACCACCTGGAGCAGGAGGTCCCCGAGCTCTTCGCGCAGCGCGGCGAGGTCGCCGCGGCGGATCGCGTCGTCGACCTCGTACGCCTCCTCGATCGTGTAGGGCGCGATGGTCTCGAAGCGCTGCTCCACGTCCCAGGGGCAGCCGGTCTCGGGGTCGCGCAGGCGCGCCATGATCGCGAGCAGACGGGAGACGTCGGTCACGCGAGCCCCGTGATCTCGCCGCCCTGGAGGTCGATCGACTCCGCGAGGGGCCGCCTCGGCAGGCCGGGCATGCGCAGGATCTCGCCCGTCAGCACCACCAGGAAGCCCGCGCCCGCGTTGATCTGCACCGCGCGCACGGTCAGGTCGAAGTCACGCGGCCGCCCGTAGACCGTGGGGTCGTCGGTGAGCGAGCTGTGGGTCTTCGCGATGCAGACGGGGAGCGCCCCGAGCCCGAGGCGCTCGACCTCGGCCAGGTCGCGCTCGGCGTTCTTCGTGAAGACGACGTTGCGCGCTCCGTACATGCGCCGGGCCACCGTGCGGATCTTGTGGGTCGGCGGGTCGCCCTCCGCGTAGAGCGGTCGGAAGGGCCGCGCGCTCGCCTCCGCGTGCGCCATGAGAGTACGCGCGAGCTCGAGCGCGCCCTCGCCGCCCTTCGCGAAGTGGTCGCTCGTCGCGAACGGCACGCCGAGGGCGGCGCACGCGCTGCGGACGGCGTCGATCTCCTCGGCCGTGTCGCCTGCGTGGCGGTTCAGGGCGACGATCGGCGCCTCGCCGAAGGCGCGGATGCTCTCGACGTGCTTCTCGAGGTTCACGATCCCGCGCGAGACCGCGACGGCGTCGGGCACGCCGAGCTCGCGCAGCTCGCGGCCGCCGTGGAGCTTGAGGGCGCGCACCGTCGCCACCAGCACCACCGCCGCGGTGTCGAGGCCCGCGCTCGTGCACTTCAGGTCGAAGAACTTCTCCGCGCCCTGGTCGAAGCCGAAGCCCGCCTCCGTCAGCACCCAGTCGGCGAGGTGGAGGCCGAGCTTGGTCGCGATCACCGAGCTGCAGCCGTGGGCGATGTTCGCGAACGGGCCGCCATGGACGAGGGCGGGCGTGCCTTCGCGCGTGCGCACGAGGTTCGGCCAGAGCGCGTCGCGCAGCAGCGCGAGCATCGCGCCCGGGGCGCCGAGCTCGCCGGCGGTGACGGGCTCGCCGCCGCGCCGGAACGCGACCAGCGTGCGCGCGAGGCGCTCCCGCAGGTCGACCGCGTCCTCGGCGAGGCAGAGCATGGCCATCACCTCCGAGGCCGCCGTGATGTCGAAGCCGGTCTCGCGCGGCACGCCGTTCGCCGCGCCGCCGAGGCCCGTCACGATCTCGCGCAACGCGCGCTCGTTCAGGTCGATCACGCGACGCCAGAGCACGCGGCGGGCGTCGATGCCGAGCGGGTTGCCGTGGTGGAGGTGGTTGTCGACGAGCGACGCGAGCAGGTTGTGGGCGCTCGCGATCGCGTGGAAGTCGCCCGTGAAATGCAGGTTGATGCGGTCGGCCGGCACGAGCTGCGCGGCGCCGCCGCCGGTGCCGCCCCCCTTCGCGCCGAGGCAGGGCCCGATCGAGGGCTCGCGCAGCGCCAGGCAGACCGACTCGCCCATCCGTGCGAGGGCGTCGGCGAGGCCGATGCTGGTGGTCGTCTTGCCCTCGCCGGCGGGCGTCGGCGTGATCGCGGACACCAGGACGAGACGCGGCGGCCGGGACGAGCGGCGCGGGCGGGCCCGGACCGCGGGATCGACCTTCGCCGCGTCGCGGCCGAAGGGCACGAGGTCGTCGGGCGCGAGGCCGAGGCGCTCGGCGGCGGAGAGGAGCTCGGGTCGGATCGACGCCATCCCATGATCGTCGCCGCGCGGCGGACACGGGGCAAGGTCAGTCCTTCAGCAGGGCCTCGAAGCGCGCCTTCTCGGTCGCCTTCATGAAGGCGTCGTGGGCCGTGATCGTCCCCGCCTGGACCAGCGCGAACAGCGCGTCGTCCATCGCCTGCATCCCCAGCTGCTTCCCCGACTGGATGATCGACTGCAGCATGGGCGTGTTGCCTTCGCGGATCACGTTCGGCAGGCCCGGGGTGCGCAGCAGGATCTCGTTCACCGCGACGCGGCCCTGCCCGTCGGCGGTCTGGAGCAGGAGCTGCGAGACCACGCCGACCAGCGACTCCGACAGCGAGAGCCGGATCTGGTCCTGCTCCTTCGCGGGGAAGGCGTCCACGATGCGGTCGATCGTCTTCGCGGCGCTGTTCGTGTGCAGCGTGCCGAACACGAGGAGGCCCATCTCCGCCGCGGTGATCGCGAGCGAGATCGTCTCCATGTCGCGCATCTCGCCCACCAGCACCACGTCGGCGTCCTGGCGGATCGCGGCGCGAAGCGCCGGCCCGAAGCCCTCGGTGTGGAGGCCCACCTCGCGGTGGCTGAACACGCACTTCTTGCTCTCGTGCACGAACTCGACGGGGTCCTCGATCGTGACCACGTGCTTCGCGTAGGTGCGGTTGATCTTGTCGATGATCGCCGCGAGCGTCGTCGACTTGCCCGAGCCCGTGGGCCCGGTCACGAGCACGAGCCCCTTCTCGAGGTGCGCGAACGACTCGATCGCCGCCGGAACCTTCAGCTCCTCGAGCGACACGATCTTCTCCGGAATGATCCGGAACACCGCTCCCGCGCCGTTCTCCTGCACGAAGTAGTTGGCGCGGAAGCGCGCCACGCCCTCGAGCCCGTACGCGAAGTCGACGTCGTTCTGCTCCTCGTACTGGCTCCAATGCCGCTCCGCGGCGATCTCGCGCAGGAGCCCGCGCAGGTCGCCGTCCGTGAGCGTGTCCCAGCCCTCGACGTCCTGGAGCTCGCCGCGCACGCGCATGCGCGGCACCAGGCCGGCGGCGAGGTGGAGGTCCGACCCCTTCGTCGTCTTCAGGCCGGAGAGCAGCTCGTCGAGTCGCGCCATGGTGTCCCCTACGCCGCCTGCAGCTTCTTCGCGTCTTCCATGTGCCGCGCCGCCTCTTCCTTGGTGATCACGCCCTGGGTGACCATCTGCTGCAGCGACTGGTCGAGCAGGTACATGCCCTGGGCCGCGCCGGTCTGGAGGATCGAGCGGATCTGGAAGGTCTTGTTCTCGCGGATCAGGTTGCCGACGGCCTTGTTCACGACCAGCAGCTCCGTCGCGGGCACCCGCTTCGAGCCGTCGGCCGTCGTGACCAGGCGCTGCGACAGCACCGCGCGCAGCGCCTCCGAGAGCATCGTGCGGACCTGTCCCTGCTGGTCCGACGGGAACGCGCCCACGAGCCGGTTCACGGTGCGGATGGTGTCGTTGGTATGGAGCGTTGCGAGCACGAAGTGCCCCGTCTCCGCCGCCGTGAGCGCCAGCGAGATCGTCTCGAGATCGCGCAGCTCGCCGATCACGATCACGTCCGGGTCCTCGCGCAGCGCCGCCCGGAGCGCGCGAGCGAAGCTCTCGGTGTGGCGCTTCGCGCTGCGCTGGTTCACCAGGCAGCGCTTCGAGGGATGCAGGTACTCGATCGGATCCTCGATCGTGAGGATGTGATCGCTGCGCTCCTCGTTCACCAGGTTCACGAGCGCGGCCATGGTCGACGACTTGCCGCAGCCCGCGGGCCCCGTCACGAGCACCATGCCCTGGTGGTAGTGCGTGAGCTTCGCGAGCGTCGAGGGCATTCCGAGCTGGTCGAGCGTCGGGGGCGAAGCCGGGATCGCGCGGAACACGCCGTCGATCCCGCGCTGCTGCTTGTACACGTTGGTGCGGAAGCGGCCGACGCCCTCGAGCGTGTAGCAGAGGTCGAGCTCGCCATGCCGTGCCAGGTGCTCGCGCTGCTCGTGCGTCAGCACGGACGCGATCAGCGCTTCGCTGGCCGCCGCGTCGAGCGGCGCATCGCTCAGGTCGACGAGCTTGCCGTGGCGCCGGACCCGAAGCGGCCCGCCTGCGTGCACGTGGATGTCGCTCGCGCCTTCCGCCACCGCCTGGCGCAGGATCTCGGTCATGCCGCCCCGGGGCGCGCTCGCGGAGACGCGCGCGGGCGTCGCCGCCGGCGGAGCCGCCGCCCGTGCGGGCTCGGCGGGCGTCGCGGCGACGGCCTCCTCGGCTGCGGGCGCCGCGCTCGGCACCGCGCGCAGGGGCGCGCGGGCCGGGGCAGCGGGCTGGGCTTCGGCAGGCCTGGGCGCCGGCGGCGCGGCTGCGCCCGCAGACCCCGTCTTCGCCGCCGCGTCGGCGCGCTGCTTCTCGAGCACCTGGCGCTGCACCTGCAGCAGCTGGTCGAGCTGCGCGGGACGGAGAAGGCCTTTGGCGACGAGCGCTTCACCGAGCCGCTTGCCGTCTGCCGTGCGTCCGAGCTCGGCCATCACGGCGTCGAGCTGCTCGATCGTGACGAGTTTGTAGTGGACGGCGAGCCGCCCCAGTAGCACGTTCTGCGTGGCCATTGCCGGACTGCATCGGCAGCTCGCCCCGGCTCGTTGAGGGCCACCGCAGGTCTCCGGCAGCTTCAAGTTCGGCGGCCGACGAGCCGATGAGCGACGCAGTTTTCAGGGAGGATCCACGCATGTTCCGCACCCTCCACCGCATGGTGGCCGCTCTCGGTCTCGCCGTCCTGCTGGCCGCCTCGGCGTCGCCGGCGTTCGCGACCGAGTCCGATCTGCTGCAGGCCCAGGACCCGCACCGCGACGATCCGTCGACGATGTGGTTCGACGTCTTCATCACCCGCCCGCTCGGTCTGGCGACGACGATCGCCGGCGTCGGCTTGATGGCGCCCGCGGCGGTGATCATGACGATCACGGGCCACCCGCAGCAGCTTCCCGAGGCGTGGGATTACTTCGTCGGTGACGCGGCGGACTACACGTACGGGGATCCGATCGGGACCCACTAGTCGCGCCCGGGCCCGCTTCGGCGGGCCCGACGCGACGGGCTTGCCTGCGCAGCGTCGTCCCGGGAGGGCACGGCCGCGCTGGCCGACGTGGCAGGCGTGATGCGGGAGCGTCACGCCCACCACGTCGTGCGCGTATTCAGGGGCCGAAGCAGGAAGCGACCTCGAGCTCGCGCCCTGCCCGCACCGCCTCGTATCCCTTCCAGAACGCGGCGTCGATCCGCCGCAGGCGCGCCGGCGTCGTCGTCCGCCGCCAGCGCCGCAGGTGCCCGGGCCCGCCGTTGTACGCCGCGTAGGTTGCGCGCACCGCGCCGTCGATCCCTCTCCCCTGCTGGTGCTCGCCACGCGCGAGCGCGTAGTCGACGAGGTAGTGGAGCAGGATCTCCGACCCCGCCGTCGCGTTGTAGAGCGGATCGCTCGCGAGGGCGCCGACGTCGTAGAAGCCCCGCCACACCCGCGGGCTCACCTGCATCACGCCGAGCGCGCCGACCGGCGAGCGCAGCGGCTCGACCTTTCCCTTGATGCGCACGTACTGGCGCCAGCACGATTCCTTCCACGCGGTCGCGAGCACGAGGTCGCGAAAGCGCAGCGTGTCGGGCGCCGCGCCCGGCCGTGCGGCGAGGGCGTGCTCGGCAGCGCGGGCGAGCAGCTCGCGCATCGCCGGAAGGTAGCGATCGAGGTCCGCGCGACGCGGCACGAAGCCGCGGAGCCTCGCGTCGAGCGCCCGGAGCGGCTCGGGCTCGACGAAGAGCCACTCGATCGGAACGCGCGCGGCGCCCGGCGGACCGGGCGCACCGGATGAGCCCGGATCTGCTGGCGCGCCGGGCGAGCCGGGCGCGCCGGGCGAGCCGGGCGGACCGGGCGCGCCCGGCGCTGCAGGCGCGGCAGGCGCACCGCTCGAGTCGTCGCCCTCCGTCGGCGGAGCGCCGTCGCGTGGTGGTGTCTCTCCGCCGTCCTCGGGCGGGAGCGCGAGCGGGGGGCCGAAGCCGAAGGTGGCGCGCAGCTCCGCGTCCACGTCGTCGCTCGCTGCGGTCGGGTCTCCGGCCTCGTCCGGTGCGACCGCGCGTGCGAGCCGACGCAGGCCGTCCGCCGACAGCTCGACGCCCGTCGTGGGCCCGAGCCGGTCGAGCAGCGCGAGGGCGTCGCCCGAGGCGACGAAGCCGACCCAGCGCCAGGGATGATCGCCGGGCGCCCGGCCGGCGATCCGCCGGAGCAGCGGCGCGAGACGCGTCCAGGTGTCGACGAAGAGCGTGCGCACGGGATCCTCGCCAGGCGGGGGTCGCGGGTTCGACGGGTCGAGCAGGTCGAGCATGTCGCGCCGCGCGTCGAGCAGGACCGCGAGCAGCTCCTGGCGATCGGAGGAGAGCGGCGCGTCGGCGCCGGCGCGCTTCACGACGAAGGTCAGGAAGCCGTCGAAGCGACGCACGGCGGTGGCGAAGCGTGCGTACTCCTCGCGCGAGAGCGGCGCCTCGGGCGCAGGCCCCGCGGCGGGAGGGCGTGCGCCGGTCGGGATCTCGGCGCGGAGCACGATGCGAAGGCCCGCGGGCGAGGCGTCGACGGAGGCGAGCGCCACGGAGTCGGCGATGGCCTGCGCGCGCGCCGCGTCGCGAGGGCCGGCGCCTGCGAGCGCCGGCAGGGTGGCCCGCAGGTCGCCGACCGGACCGCGCAGGTCGAGACGCCAGCGCTCGAAGTACGGATGCACGCGCTCCTTCACGGCGTCCCAGAGGCTCCCGGTCGCGAAGCGCGCGAGGGGCGAGCCGGCGACGAGCTGGGAGTCGAGCACCAGGAAGCCGACCGCGCTGCCGTCGTCCGCGACACGCGGCGCGAGCAGCAGCTCGAGACGTCCCTCCGTGCTCGAGGCCAGGACGCAGGCGCCGGAGACGAGCGTGCCGGTGCGCGCCGTCAACGCGCTGCGGACGCGCACCGCGTGCTCCGCGAAGCTCACGATCGGATCCGACAGCACGAGGGTGTTGCAGCCGGAGGCGTCGCCGGCGATCCGCGCGGTCTCACCGTCGCCCCGGTAGCGCGCGTCGACCAGCGCCGCGCGCAGGAACGCCGAGTCGAGCGTGACCGGGACCTCGAGGGGCTCGGCGCGCGCAGCGCTCGACGCGCCGAGCAGGAGCAGCGCGGCTACCAGCCGCGCAGGTCGATGGGCCATGTCTCGAGCACGCGCTCACCGTCGACCAGGTGCATGCGCTCGTGGTAGGCGACGGTCGGATCGACGTGGGCCGGCACGACGCGTACGCGGTCGCCGACCCCGACGGGACGTTCTGGCGCGAAGGTCACGTGCTCGTCGGAGCAGAACCAGACCTTCCCGCCCTCGATCGAGGGATTGCCGTGGTCCATGCCGAGGGCCTTGAGGCCGCAGTCCGCGACGGCGTAGCCCGGCGACACGGAGATCACGCTCGCGAGCACGCCGAGCGCCTGCCGGAACGGCAGACCGAGCTTCGCGTAGGCCGTGTCCATCAGCGCGTAGGAGCCGGCCTGGATCTCGGTCGCGGCGGCGTTCAGGTCGTAGCTCCCGGTGCCGCCGGCGGAGACGACGTCGCCGCCGACGTCGCGATGCGCGCGCGAGAGCTTCGCCATCGACTCCTCGACGATCGCAATCCGCTTCGCGCGCGCGTCGACGGCCATGGCGTGGCCCTCGTAGCCCATCACGCCGCGCACGACGAGACCGCGCGCGCGGGCGCGCTCGGCGAGACGACCCGCGTCCTCCGGCGCGCAGCCGCAGCGCGGGAGGCCGACGTTCACGTCGATCAGCACCTCCCTCACGCCGCCCGCCGCGGCGGCGTCGATCGTCGCCTCGGAGTCCACGGCGAGCGTCACGCGCGAGCCGGCGCGCACGACGGCGCCGAGGCGCTCGGCCCGCACGACCTCGTTCGCGAGCAGCAGATCGTCGCCGAGGCCCGCCGCTGCGAGGCCCTCGACCTCGCGAATCGTGGCGCAGGTGAAGTGCGCGTGGCCGGCCGCGCGCTGGCGGCGCGCGAGTCCGACGCATTTGTGGGCCTTCACGTGGGGCCGCAGGCGCGGCCCCGGAAGCACCGCAGCCATCGTGGCCAGGTTGTGCTCGAGGGCAGCGGCGTCGACCACCAGGGCCGGCGTCACGAGGTCGCCGAGGCTCTTCATCGGGGCGCACGGTGGGCCGCGGCCCCCATGCCGTCAACCCGCCGGGTAGCGCCCTTCGCGGCAGCCCGGGCAGACGATCGTCGGCGGCGCCGGCGCGATCGTGACGCCGAGGTACGCCGCGGCGCCGGCTGCGAGCTCGCGCCAGCAGGTCGCGCACGCCGCGCTGCGCTCGAGGGAGATCGCGACCCAGCCGACGATCGCGGCAGCGGAGGGCCGGGCTTCAGCAGTCGGTGCGGCGGGCTCGGCCGTCTGCGCCTCGCCGGTCGGCTCGTGGGAGGCGGTGGGCGCGCCGGCGTCGCGCCGGGCATGGTGTCGTCGCCAGCGCCCGCCGAAGCCCCGCGCCGCGAGGCGGCGCCGCGCACGCTCGGCGTGGCCGACGAGATCCTCGACCCAGTCGCCGAGGTCGTCGGACACGCGCTCGGCCGCGTCGAGCGCCTCGTCGACCACTTCACGCACGAGGTTCGCGACGGGAATGCGGAGCTCCTCGGCGGCGCGCCGCAGCTCCTCGGCCAGCTCGCGCGTGATCTGCGCGCCGCGCTCCCGGCGCTCGCGATGCGACGAGAAATCGCAGCCGGCGTCGGGACCGGTTCCCGATTCGCGCGCGCCCTCTTCCCGGTGCTCGTGATCCTGGTCGTGATGCTGATCGTTTCCGGGCTCGGGTCCGGGTCGCGGGTGCATGGGATCTCCTCGCGCTTCCCCCGAGACGGCGCCCCCTGGATCTACCACGCTGCGGGACGTCGGGGCAATGCAGCGCGCCCGCTGCAGCGTGCATGCACCCCGCTCGCTGCACCTGCGCATCGCGGCGGCCCGGCGCAGCGGCGTCGCGGAGGCGCGACGTCGCCGCGTCGGAAGATCAGGGCGTCGCGCAGGCCGGCTGGATCGTCGCGAGGGGCGGCTGGAGCAGGGCGCGCTGGACGATCGCCGAATCGGCCGTCGAGCAGCCGCCGCTGCCGCCGACGTCGCAGAGCGCCGGCCGCGCGAGCGTCGCCGTCGGCGGTACGAGATTCGCCCGCAGGATCAGCGTCGCGTCGTTGGTCGTGACGCGGCCGTCGCCGCTCACGTCCCCACACTGACACGCGTCGCCGATGCCGTCCGGGCCCGAGCCCGTGCCCACGCCGCCGACGTCCGACTGGTTGGCGTTCGCGATCTGGGCGCAGTTGTCGGCGCCGTCGAGCACGCCGTCGCCGTCCGCGTCACCGCCGTTCGTCGGATCCTCGTCGATCCACTGCCCGAGCAGGGCGACCGCGAGCGCATCCGGCACCGACGAGATCTGCGGCATGCGGCCGGCGCCGGTCGTCTGGACGCGGTGCCAGAGCATGCTGCGGGTGCGATCGCCCGGCAGCAGGCGCATCGGGGAGCTCAGGCCGAGCGTGCCCTGCGTCGGCGGTACGTTCACCACGTTCATGTCGGCGAGGTCGGTGGCGAAGCGCAGGTCCATGCCGCCCGGCGCCGGCCCGCCCGGCTGATGGCACATCGAGCAGTTGGCAGCGAGATACGAGCGCGCGCGGGCGCCGACGGGCTTGCCGGTGTCCGCGGGGTCGCTGTAGCGCAGGTAGCTCGACGGGCTCCCCACGGCGTTCCAGAACAGGCCGAGCGCCGTCCACGCCGAGAGCTGGTTCTCGGTCCGGTTCTCGCACGCCCAGTCGAGGGCGCTCTGCGCCGTGCGCACGCCGAGCACGCGGCCCTCGGTCTGGGTATGGCACGAGAGACAGTCGCCGGGACCCGGGAAGGTCCAGGTCTGCGAGACCGGGCCCTGGCCGCGATCGACCGTATAGCTCGCCGTCTCGGCGGAGGTGATCAGGGTCGCGTCGGTCTGCGCGGCGTTCCAGCGATACGTGTAGGCGACCCAGCGGTCGAGCTGCCGCAGCAGCACGCGCGTCTCGACCCGCGTGCGCCCGCCGCCCGCGACGGGCAGCTCGAAATGCTTCACGAACACGGTGGCGAGCGGGAACGTCCACGCGCCGGACGGCGAGAAGGTGATCTTTGCGCCGGCGGGCAGCGCGAGCCAGCGTCGCTTCTCGGCGCCGTCGGACCAGAGCGGCGTCGTGACGGCGTACTCGATCAGGCCCGGCTTCGGTGTGAGGGAGGCGGTGCTCGTGAAGAGGCCCGTCTGGGAGAGCTGCGTCGGGAACTGGCCCGTGCCGCCGCTCGAAGCCTGCAGCTTGTAGAGCTTCCCGTCGAAGAGGTTCACGAAGAGCGGCTCGCCCAGCGCGTTCTCGACGATCGCCGAGATGCCCGAAAGCATGGTCAGCTCGATCTCGTCCGCGCCGGCCACCGCCGACGGGTACGCCCAGACGCGGCCCGAGATGAAGTCGGCGAACAGGTAGGCGCCGTAGAGCGAGGGCAGCGCGTCGCCGCGGTAGACGACGCCGCCGGTGATCGAACGGCCGTAGTCGCGGTCGTACTCGTGGACCGGCGGCGTGAGGCTGCCGTCGTCGCAGCCCGCGCTCGGGTTGTAGCAGTGGAAGCCTTCCATCCGGCGCCAGCCGTAGTTCCGGCCGCCCCCGGAGCCTGCGGGCTCGCGATCGACCTCCTCGTACTTGTCCTGCCCGACGTCCCCGATCCAGAGGTCGCCGTTCAGACGGTCGAAGGAGAAGCGGAACGGGTTGCGCAGGCCGACGGCCCAGATCTCGTCGAGCGTCGCGTCGCTCGGATCGCGCGCACCCACGAACGGGTTGCTCGGAGGGATGCGGTAGCCGGAGCCGAGCCCGCCGGAGACGTCGAGACGCAGCATCTTGCCGAGCATCGACTTCCGGTTCTGTGCAAAGTTGCAGACGTCGCCGCCGCCGCCGCCGTCGCCGGGCGCAAGGTAGAGGTAGCCGTCCGGGCCGAAGGCGAGCGTGCCGCCGTTGTGGTTGGTGAAGAGCGTGCCCCCGACGCAGTTCGCGCCGCTGCCCGGCTTCGCGACGTAGAGCAGCAGCTCGATCGTGCTCGGGTCCGCGACGTTGCGGTCGGCGCTCACGCGCAGGCGCGCGATGAACGTCGCGCCCTGGAGCGACGGGAAGACCGGGATGTTCGCCGAGTAGTAGATGTAGAAGAGACCGCTCGTCGCGTAGTCGGGCGCGAACGCCATGCTGAGCAGCCCGTGCTCGCCGGTGGTCGTGACGAGGGACGCGATGTCGAGGAAGGGCGTCGCGCGCTTGACCCCGTTCTCGATCACGAAGATCCGACCCGCGCGCTCGACCACGAACAGGCGCCCGCTGCCGTCCGGAGGCGCGGCTGCGTAGATCGGCGCCGAGAACGTGATGCCCGGGTAGGCGTCCACCAGCGTCATCGGGCCCGGGTCGGGGAGCGAGTCGAGCGGGAAGCTGTGGCCCGCGAAGCTGCCGACGCCGACGCTGGTGAGGCAGGACGGGGACGTCGGCGCGGGCGGCACTGCGGAGGCCGCCGTCGCGGCGAGCGCGGCCAGCACGATGAGCAGGGCGCCCGCGCGCGGCGCGCGCAGGGATCGAGCGACAGGAGCGAACACGCAGCGTCCTCCGTGGGGGCAAGTGCCTCCAAAGCCCCGGAAGGGTCACATATACCGGGCGGGGCACACCTGACGCACTCGCAGCCCGGCTCGCAGGGGCGCGTCCTGGCTCCCGATTCCGGGCTCTAGAGGTCCCGCAAGGATTCCGCGGGCGAGACCCGGGCCGCGCGCAGAGCCGGTACGACGCTGGCGGCGACCGCCGTCCCCGCCAGGGCGAGGGCGATCACGAGGGCGATCGTAGGATCGACCAGGGGCGGCGAGGAGCCCGGATCGTCAGGCTGGAGACCCGTCGCGAGGATCTGCACCAGGCCGATCCCGAGCAGCGCGCCGAGGCCGCCTGCGGCGAGGGCCACGGCGGCGGCCTCGGCCAGGAACTGCACGAAGATCGCCCGGCGCGAAGCCCCGACCGCCTTGCGCAGGCCGATCTCGCGCCGCCGCTCGGCCACCACGACCAGCATGATGTTCATCACGCCCACCGCGCCGACGAGCAGCGTGATCGCGCTCGCGGCGTAGAGGAAGAGGTGGAGCCCCCCGAACACGGCGCGCACCAGCCCGAGCGCCTCCTGGATGTTGAACTCCGAGAGCGCGGCGTCGGCGCGCGGGTCGAAGCCCTGGTGCAGGCCGACGAGCTGACGCACCTGCGGGGTGACGCCGAAGCTCTCGCCCACGGTCGCGGGCTCGAGCACCATCACCTCGACGCGATCCTCCTTCTTGAGCCAGCGCTGCATCGCGCTGATCGGCACCAGCACCCCCTCGTCGTCCCGGCCCGAGATGTGTACGAGCTGCGCGCCCTTTCGCACCGCCACGCCGACCACGCGGAAGCGGATCGACTCGATCTGGATCGTGCGCCCGACCGCCGGCGCGCGGCCGAAGAGCCGCGTCGCGGCCTCGGCGCCGAGGAACGCGACGCGCGCACCGTTGCGCTCGTCCTCGACGGTGAGGAAGCGCCCGGACGCGAGCGCGAAGTTGCGGATGCTCTGGGCGTGGGCCGTCACCCCGAACACCGTCAGGAGTCGCGTGCGCGGCGCCGCGCGCACGATCGAGGAGAACATGGCCAGGTTCGGGTCGGCGTGGCTCACCGAGGCGAGCGTCTCGGCGCGCTTCACGTCCTCGAGCTCGAGCTCGACCGGACGCGCGCCGCGCTCGCCGACGTCCTGCTTCGCGACGCGCCCCGGGAACACCCAGACGATGCGCTCGCCCACCTTCTCGACCTGGTCCGTGAAGTGGCGCTGCGCACCGGTCGTGGTGGTCGTCAGGTAGGTGAGCATCAGCGTGCCCCAGACGATGCCGAGGGAGGTGAGCCCGAAGCGGAAGGCGTGGGCGCGCAGGCTGCGGAGCGTCTCGCGCAGGAGGTCCATGGCTCACTCCTGCCGCAACGCGATGCTGGGGTCGACGGCCATCGCGCGCCGGGCCGGCGCCAGGGCGGCGGCCAGCCCGATCGTCGCCATGCACGCGATCGCGACGACCACGATGCGCGGCGAGAGCTCGGGCAGCGGCACCAGATCCGGCGCCGGGATGCGGGCCAGGACCAAGCAGGCGCCGACGCCGAGCAGCACCCCGAGCACGCCGCCGCCGAGCGTGATCACGAGGGTCTCGAGGAAGAACTGCCGCAGCACGTCGCGCGGGCGCGCGCCGAGGGCGAGGCGCAGGCCGATCTCCTGCCGGCGCTCGTGCACCGCGTCGAGCATCAGCGTGAGCACGCCGATGCCGCCGATCCCGAGCGTCGTCACGGCCAGCACGAAGAGCACGGCGGTGAAGCGCTCGGAGCCGAGGCGGTTCAGCATCTCGACGCTGCTGAACATGCCGACGGCCTCGTCGTCGTCGGGCGGAACGCGCAGCCGCTCCGCCAGGATCGCCCGCACCTCGTGCTGCGCTTCGAGCAGGCGATTCCGGTCCGGGATCCGGAACACGATGCGGCCCACCACGGTCTCCTCGGTCCACGGCGCGGGCCAGAATCCCTGGTAGGTCGAGAGCGGCACCCAGACCTGCTCGTCGAGGGCGCTCGAATCGCGCGAGAGCTGCGTCCCGACCCGCGCCAGGAGCCCCACGACCTGGAACGGCTTGCCCTCGATCCGGATCCAGCTCCCGACGCCGCCCGCGGCGCCGAGCAGCCGCGTGCGCGCATCGACGCCGAGCAGCGCGACGCGCCGGCGCTGGAGCTGGTCCTGGGGCCCGAGGCCGCGGCCCGCGGCGATCGTCACGCCGCGCATCTCCTGCAACACCGGCTCGACGCCGCGCACGTCGAGGGTGCGCATGCGCTCGCGGAACGAGATCCCGCGGTGGGCCGAGGACTCGCCCGCGATGCGGTCGGGCAGGCGCGCGCGCCGGCGCAGCGCGAGCACGTCGTCGTTCGTGAACCAGAGGAAGCGGCGGTCCACGGCCGGCGAGAACTCCGCGCGCACGCGCCCGGGCCAGACCTGGGTCAGGTTCCGGCCCGAGCGGAAGAAGCCGCGCTCGACCATGGTCTGCACGCCGGCGCCCCAGCTCGTCAGGAAGATCACCGCCGCCGTGCCCCAGACGACGCCGAAGAGCGTCATCGAGGCGCGGCCACGGTGGGAGGCGAGCGTGCGCCAGGCCTCGGCGAGGATCCCGAGCAGGCTCACGGCGCCGGCTCGTCCGCGGCGATCGTGCCGTCGCGGATCGTGACGCAGCGATCGGCGCTCGCGCCGATCGCGGGATCGTGGGTGACGATCACGACCGTGCGCCCGCCGCGATGCAGCCCGTGGAGGAGCTCCATGATCTCGGCGCCGGTGCGGCTGTCGAGATTCCCCGTCGGCTCGTCGGCCAGGAGCAGCGTCGGCTGGTTCACGAGCGCGCGCGCGATCGCCACGCGCTGGCGCTCGCCGCCCGAGAGCTCCGCCGGCAGATGCGCCGCGCGCTCCGTGAGGCCGACCTGCGCCAGCGCCGCGAGCGCGCGCCGGCGGCGCTCGGCGCGCGCCACGCGCCGGTAGAGCAGCGGCAGCTCGACGTTCTCCGCGGCCGTGAGGCGCGGCAGCAGGTTGAAGCTCTGGAACACGAAGCCGATGCGCTCGCCGCGCAGCTGCGCCAGGGCGTCGGGCTCGGCCTGCGAGACGTCGCGCCCCTCGAGCTGATAGCGGCCCGCGCTCGGGCGCGAGAGACAGCCGAGGATCTCGAGCAGGGTGGTCTTCCCGGAGCCGGACGGCCCCATGATCGCGACCAGCTCGCCGGACCCGATCGCGAGGTCGACGCCGCGCAGGGCCTGCACCTCGGCGCGGCCCATGGCGTAGGTCTTGCGCACGCCCTCGAGGGCGATCAGCGGCGCGGCGCTCATTGCAGCACCACGCTGTCGCCCTCGGCGAGGCCGCTCTTGATCTCGACCTTCGCACCGTCCACGACGCCGATCTCGACGCGCACGTCCTGCCCCGCGTCCCCGCCGTCGCCGGACGCGCCGCCGAGACGGCGCACGAGGGCGCCCTCGGTGCCGTAGCGGAGCGCCGTCTCGGGCACGTGCAGCGCGCTCTCGATCACCTCCGCCACGATCTCCGCGTCCCCTGACATGCGCGGGCGCAGGAGCGTCGCGTCGGCGTCCGTGAGCTCCACCTCGACCTCGAAGTAGGTCACGTTCTGCACGCGCTTGCCGAGCGGCGTGATCTTCCGCAGCACGCCGGCGAAGCGCCGCTCCGGGAAGGCCTCGGTGCGCACGCGCGCGGTCTGGCCGAGCGCGATGCGACCGACCTCGTTCTCGTCGACCAGCCCCTCGAGGTGCACCTTCGCCGCGTCGGCCACCGTGGCGAGGAGCGTGCCGCCGGTGACGGCGCCGACCGGGGCCACCGCGGTGCCGATTTCGACGTCGACGTCGAGCACCGTGCCGTCTCGCGGCGCGGTGATCGTCGCATAACGGCGCTGCACCTCGAGGGAGGTGACGGCGGCCCGCGCCTTCGCGAGCGCGGCGCCGGCCTTCTCGGCGCGATCGCGCCCGTCGTCGAGGGCGCGCTCGCTCGCCGCCTCCTTCTGCTTCAGGCCGGCGACGCGGCGGAGGGCGATCGACGCGTAGTGAACCTCGACCTCCGCCGCACGGAGCCCCGCCCGCGCTTCGGCGAGCATGGCGTCCAGCAGCTCCTTCTCGAGCTCGATCAGGGGCTGGCCGGCCTTCACGCGATCGCCGGCCGAGACGTGGATCGTCTCCACGATCCCCGGGATGCGCGAGCGCACCTCGACCTCGTTCTCGGCCTCGATCGTCCCGGTGGCGACGACGATGCGCTCGAGCCGGCCGCGCTCGACGCGGGCCGTCGGGCCGGTCGGGGCGGCGTCGCCGCGCCCGCAGGCGAGCGGCGACGCGAGCAGGAGCGAGAGCAGAGCGCGCAGGGCGCGCCGGCGGAGCGAACGGTGCATGGCACCACTCCTCGCGCACGGCCGCCCACCGCCCCGATCTCCCGACCGCGCGCGCCGCGCCAGTGTCGCACGGCGCGGCGCACGCTGTCGATGCAGCCCGCCGACTACGCCTTGATCGCGATCGTCTGCGGCTTCGGGACCTCGCTCTTCGGCACGGTCACGGTCAGGATGCCGTCGCGGAAGCTCGCCTCGATGCGCTCGGCGAGGGCGTTCGCGGGCAGCGTGAAGGAGCGCTGGAACGATCCGAAGGTGCGCTCGACCCAGCGCCGCTTCCCCTTCTTCTCCTCGCGCTCGCTCTTCTTCTCCCCGTGGATCGTGAGCACGCCGTTCTCGAGCTCGACGCCCACGTCTTCCTTCTTGACGCCCGGCAGCTCGACGCTCACGACGTAGGCCTTGTCGTTCTCGTCCACGTCGACCGCGGGGCGCAGGCCCCGCTCGGCGGATGCCGGCATGTCGAGGTCGCGCAGCAGCCGGGAGATCCGGCCGCCGAGGCCGCCTTCGGAGGGGCGCCATTCACGCAGCGCGTCGAGCTCGGCAAAGGGATTCCAGGCAGCGACGCTGGTCTTCGGTTCCTTCTCGCCCATCGGATCTCTCCTTCCGGGCCGCGTCGGAGGTGCGCGGCCCCCTGTGCGTTGGATGTGCAACCACGATGCCACGTTCCCGCGCGCTCTCGGGTCCCGATCGCGGCGAGTCCGTGGCTCCGGTACACAGCGGGTCGCCCGGCGGACCCCGGGCTGTGGCGCTTCGCCGCGCCCTCGGAGGAGCCCGATGCCCCGTCTCCGTCGCGGAATCGCCCTCGTCCTGGTCGCCGCCATGGCGTTCCTCGTTCCGACCCTGCTCGCGCTCGAAGGACAGGAGGTCGTGCAGATCCGCACGACCGCCCCCGACGGCTCGCCTCGTGTGACGCGCGCCTGGGTCGCCGACGACGACGGCGCGGCCTGGCTCGAGGCCGCGACGCCCGACCGCGCCTGGTACCGGGACCTGCTGCGCGACCCGCGCTTCGAGCTGGTGCGGGGCGGCGCGACGACGTCGGCGCTCGCGGCGCCGCAGCCCGGGCCCGAGGGTCACGAGCGGATCCGGCGGCTCCTGCGCGAGAAGTACGGCTGGGCCGACGCCTGGGTCGGCCTGCTCCAGGACACCTCGCAGTCGATCGCCGTGCGCGTCACGCCGCGCTGAAGCCCGCCTGGCTCTCGAGCACGCGCTCGGATCCGAGGCGCCGCCGCAGCACGGAGATCGTCTCGGCCGCGTAGCCCGGCTCGGCCCAGGCGCCGAAGCCGAGCGCGCGCAGGCGTGCGAGCGCGACCGCGCTGCGCCGGCCGCCGGCGCCGTCGCCGCGGAAGAAGTCGTCCACCACGACGCGCTCCGCCACAGGGTCGAGCAGCGCCGCGAGACGCTCGGGGTCGCAGGGCAGGAGCGGCGCGATGGCGGCCTGCGTCCGCACGCCCGCGGCCCGCAGCGTGCGCAGCGCGTCGACGCGCAGACGCGTCGCCGGCGCGTTCGGCTCGAGGGCGCAGCGCACCCGCTCGTCGTCGGTCGCGATCGTGATCGAGACCCGCAGCGTCGGAATGCGCGCGAGCAGATCCACGTCGCGCACGACGAGCGGGCTGCGCGTCTGCAGCAGGAGCTGCGCGGGCGGATGCCCGACCATCACCGCAAGGCAGCCGCGCGTGAGCTCGAGCCGGCGCTCGAGGGGCACGTAGGGATCGGTCGCGCTCGAGCAGAAGAGTCGCGCCGCCGCGAGGCGACCCCGCGCGGCGTCGCGCGCGAGCAGCGCGGGAGCATTCGTCTTCGCCGCGATCCAGCGCGACCAGGGCAGGCGGTAGGGGTTCGCGCGCTGCACCGCGAGCTCGCGCACGTAGCAGTAGGCGCACTCGAACTCACAGCCCGCGTAGGGCTGGAGCGAGTGCGTGAAGCCGGCGAGGTATCCGCCCGTCGGCGTCAGGATCGAGCGTGCCTCGCGCTGGAAGACCGCGGCCCGGGCCATGGAATCCTCGGGCGGCCGCGTCGGCCGCCCCGTCCGTGGTAGCCTGCGGCCGCGCCGATGTCGCGCGGCGGAGGATACGACATGGACGCAGCCTCGATGCCGGTCCCGCTCTCGATCCCGCTCCGGGCACTGCTCGGCTTCGCGATCTGGACCGTCCTCACGCTGCTCGGCAGCGTGGGCGTCTACCGCTGGAGCCGGATCCTCACCGGGCGGGCCGAGCTGAAGGAGTTCAGGGCCGATGCGCCCCAGGGCAGCGACTGGTACCTGCGCGCGATGCGTGCCCACGCGAACTGCCTCGAGAACCTGCCGGTCTTCGGCGCAATCGTGCTCGCGATCGTCGCGAGCGGGATCACGGGCGTTGCACTCGATCGGCTCTCCGTCGTGATCCTCGGCGCGCGGGTCTGCCAGACGGTCACCCACATCGCCTTCACGCCGACGAACCTCGTCGTCGGCGTGCGCTTCGCCTTCTTCTTCACCCAGCTCGCCTGCATGCTCGCGATGGCGGCGATCGTGATCGGCGCCGCGTGGCGCTGAGCGCCGCGCCCGACGCCGCGCACCCGGCGATCGCCCTCGAGCTCGCGGGCGCGACGCGTCTCTACGGCGCGCGCCGCGCGCTCGATCGCGTGAGCCTCGCGGTGCCGGCAGGCGCCGCCGTCGGGCTCCTCGGACCGAACGGCGCGGGCAAGACCACGATCCTCCGTCTCGCGCTCGGCCTCGTCGCGCCGAGCTCCGGCTCGGTGCTGCTGCGCGGGCGCGACCCGTTCAATCCGCGCGCGCGGGAGAAGGTCGGCTGGCTGCCCGAGCGCCCCGCCCTGCCCGCCCGCATGACCGTGATCGACTTCCTTCGCCTCCACGGCGAGCTCGCCGGTCTCGCCGGCGCCGACCTCGAGAACGAGATCGACGCGCGCCTCGCAGAAATGGGGCTCGCCGATCGCGTGACCGAGCGCCTGGGCGGCCTCTCGAAGGGGCTCGCGCAGCGCGTCGGCTTCGCCCAGGCGCTGCTCGGATCCCCGGAGCTCGTCTTCCTCGACGAGCCCACGTCGGGCCTCGATCCGCTCGGCATCCGCGACGCGCGGGTCTGGATCGCCGCCGCGCGCGCCCGCGGCGCGACCCTCGTCGTGAGCTCCCACGTGCTGACCGAGATCGAGCGGCTCTGCGATCACGTCGTGATCCTGCACGAGGGCCGGATCGCGGCGAGCGGCCCGCTCGGCGAGCTGCTGCGCGACGGCGAGAGCCTCGAGGACGCCTACGTGCGGGTCGTGCGCGGCGCGCCCGCGGCCGAGCTCGCGCCGTGAGCCGCTTCCGCGTCTTCGTCCTGCTCGCGGCGGACGCCCTGCGCGACGCGCTGCGCAGCCGCGTCGGCGTCGGCGTGCTGCTGGTGGCCGTGCTGCTCGTCCTCGGCGTCGATCGCTGCACCGGCGCGCCCTCGGACGGCATCACCTTCAACGGTCGCGAGCTTCCGGCGTCGGTCGTCGGGACGATCTTCGGACCGCTCTGCTTCCTGGTGCTCAGCTTCGTGCTCGTCGCCGCGGCGGCGCTGATCGCGAGCGACGCCCTCGCGCGGCCCGTCGACGACGGCTCCGCCTCGCTCTGGCTCGCGCGCCCGGTCGGGCGTGCGACCTATGCGCTCTCCCGCCTGGCCGGCGGGCTCGTGCTGGTGGCGGTGATCGCGCTCGGCGTGCTGGGCATCGCCACCGCCATGCTCGCGTCGCGCTACGGCCTCGACTGGCGGGTGGGCATCTCCGGCTACGTGACCTTCGTGGCCGACGCCTTCGTCGTCTCCGCCGTCGCGATGCTGCTCTCGCTGCACCTGCCGCGCATGCTGACGCTCTTCGGCGTCTTCCTGTGGCTGCAGTACGTCGCCTTCACCAACGGTCTGCACGTGGTCGGCGCGCTCTCGGAAGGCGGCGGACGCCTGGTCGAGGGCTGGGGGCCGCCGCTCGGCACCGCGCTCCTGTTCGCGGTCGGGCCCTGGGCAGGCCTGCATCTGTCGCCCGAGCAGCGCGCGCTGGTGGCGGGGCGCCTCGCGGTCTGGGCCGCAGTGGCGGTCGCGCTGCTCGTGCTCTCGTTCCGGCGGCGCGACCTCCGCTGAGCGCCCGGGGCGGGCCCGGCGCGATGGCCGGAGGTCGCCGGAGGATCAGGTTGTGCTCCCTCGATTGGGCCTCTGGAGTGCACAACTGGAGGATCAGCGGAAGTCGTCGAGGGCCGCCGGCCGCCACGCCGCCGAGACGACGCGCCAGTTGCCGTCCTCCTCGCGCAGCGAAAGGTCGAAGCGGTAGAGGTCGGCCCGCACGCCGGCGAGCAGCTCGGGGTCGTCGATCGGCGCTGCCGCCATCGCGACCAGCACCTCCACGCGCGCCTCGCCCGGCGCTGCAAGCTCGACGGAGACCACGCGCGTGAGCAGGTGCACCGCGCGCTGCTGCAGGAGATGCAGGCTCGCAATCGCTCCGACGGCCTGCTTGTCCCGGCCGGCGGCGTCGCGGTAGGCGTCGGAGATCTGGCTCTTCAGCGCCGCGGCGTCGCCGGCCTCCGCGGCCTGCTCGGCGCTCGCGAGCGTCGCGACGATCCGGTCGTGCGCAGTCGGCTCGTCGCGCGTGCAGGCGGCGGCCGCGGCGGCCGCGAGCAGTGCCAGTATCGCGAGGGATCGGCGAGCGCCGGTCGCGCGCGCGCTCATCGGCGCGAGCCCAGCACACCCGCGAGATGCTTCCCGGTGTGGCTCGACTTCACGCGCGCCACCTCCTCCGGGGTGCCCTGCGCCACGATCTGGCCGCCGCCCGGGCCGCCCTCGGGCCCGAGGTCGATCACGAAGTCGGCGGTCTTGATCACGTCGAGGTTGTGCTCGATCACGAGCACCGTGTTGCCGCCCTCGACCAGGCGCGCGAGCACTTCGAGCAGGCGCGCCACGTCGTGGAAGTGCAGGCCGGTGGTGGGCTCGTCGAGCACGTAGAGCGTGCGGCCCGTGGCGCGGCGCGAGAGCTCGCGGGCGAGCTTGATGCGCTGGGCTTCGCCACCGGAGAGCGTCGGCGAGGGCTGGCCCAGGTGCAGGTAGTCGAGGCCCACGTCGGCGAGCAGGCGAAGCGGCTGCGCGACGTTCGGATAGGCCGAGAACAGCTCGACGGCCTCGCGCACCGTGAGCTCGAGGACGTCCGCGATCGAGCGATCCTTGAAGCGCACCGCGAGCGTCGCCTCGTTGAACCGGCGGCCCTGGCATTCCTCGCACTTCACGTAGACGTCGGCCAGGAAGTGCATCTCGATCTGGCGCACGCCGTCGCCCTGGCAGGCCTCGCATCGGCCGCCCTTCACGTTGAACGAGAAGCGGCCCGGTCCGAAGCCCTGGACGCGCGCGTCGGGGAGCTGGGCGAAGAGCGCGCGGATCTCGTCGAAGACCTTGATGTAGGTCACCGGGTTGCTGCGCGGCGTGCGGCCGATCGGCCGCTGGTCGATCGCGATCACCTTGTCGAGCTGCGAGAGCCCCTTCAACGCATCGTGGGCGCCGACCTTCTGGGACGAGGCGTGGAGCTTGCGCGCGAGCGCCGGGTAGAGGACGTCGTTCACGAGCGTGGACTTGCCCGCGCCCGAGACGCCGGTCACCGCGACCAGCGTGCCGAGCGGGATCGCGACGTCGATGCCCGCGAGGTTGTTCTCGCGCACGCCCAGGAGCTCGAGCTGACCGCTCGGCTTCCGGCGCTTCTCCGGCAGCTCGATGCGGCGCCGGCCCGAGAGGTAGGCGCCGGTCAGGGATTCCTCGCAGCGCGCGAGGCTCTCGGGCGTCCCGGCGTGCACCACGCGCCCGCCGGCGACGCCCGCGCCGGGCCCGAAGTCGACCACCCAATCCGCGGCGTGGATCGTCTCCTCGTCGTGCTCGACCACCACCACGGTGTTGCCGATGTCGCGCAGACGCTCGAGGGTGTCGAGGAGGCGGCGGTTGTCGCGCTGGTGCAGGCCGATCGAGGGCTCGTCCAGGATGTAGATCACGCCCGTGAGCTCGGTGCCGACCTGGGACGCGAGGCGGATGCGCTGGGCCTCGCCGCCCGAGAGCGTGGGCCCCGCGCGGTCGAGGGAGAGGTAGCCGAGGCCGACCGCCGACAGGAACTCGAGACGCGCACGGATCTCCTTCAGGAGATCGCTCGCGATCTCCTTCGCGGCGCCCTGCAGCGCGAGGCCCGCCAGGAACTCGCGCGCCGCCTCGATCGTGAGCGTCGAGAGCTGCACCAGGGTGCGGCCCTCGACGCGCACCGCCGCGCTCTCGGCGCGCATGCGGGTCCCCTGGCACGTCGAGCAGCGCGCATCCCCCAGGAACTTCGCGTAGTGCTTGCGCGCGCCCTCGCTCTTCGTCTCGCGGAAGACGCGCAGCAGGCGCGGCAGCACGCCCTCGAAGCCGATCGTGAAGCTCGCCTTCCCGCCGCCCGAGCCGACCCAGCGCACGGCGTACTGGCGGTCGCCCGTCCCGTGCAGGATCTGGTCGCGCTGCTTCTTCGGGAGCTTCTTCCACGAAACGTCGAAGGGGATCCCGAGCTGCTTCAGGATCTGCGTGCGCAGCGCCGACCAGCTCTTCTTCTTCGAGAGGTCCGTGCCCCAGGGCTTGATCGCGCCCTGGTCGATGGTGAGCGCCTCGTCGGGTACGACGAGGGCCGGGTCGGCCTCCATGCGCGTGCCGAGGCCGTTGCAGTCGGGACACATGCCCTGGGGACTGTTGAAGCTGAAGCTCTGGGGCGTGAGCTCCGGGAACGAGATCCCGCACTTCGTGCAGGCCATGTGCTCGGAGTAGATCTTCTCGCCGCCGGGCTCCATCACCGCGACGAGCCCGCCACCGCCCAGGCGCAGCGCCGACTCGACGCTTCCCGTGAGGCGCGACACCAGGCCCGGCCCGACGACGACGCGGTCGACCACGACCTCGACGTGGTGCTTCTTGCGCTTGTCGAGGGCCTCGACGTCCTCCGCGAGCACGATCTCGCCGTCGACGCGCAGGCGCACGAAGCCGCTCTTGCGCAGCTCGGCGAGCTTCTCGCGGTGCTCGCCCTTGCGGTTCACGAGCACGGGCGCGAGGAGCTGGAGCTTCGTCCCGGCCGGAAGCGCACCGAGCTCGCGGGCGATCTGCTCGGCGGTCTGCCCCTTCACTCTGCTGCCACAACGGTGGCAGTGCTGGACTCCGATCCGCGCGTAGAGGACCCGCAGGTAGTCGGCGATCTCGGTGATCGTGCCGACGGTCGAGCGCGGGTTCGTGCCGGTCGTCTTCTGCTCGATCGAGATCGTCGGCGAGAGGCCGCGGATCGTGTCGACCTTCGGCTTCTCCATCTGGCCCAGGAACTGGCGCGCGTAGGCCGAGAGGCTCTCGACGTAACGCCGCTGCCCCTCTGCGAAAAGCGTGTCGAAGGCGAGGCTCGACTTGCCCGAGCCCGAGACGCCCGTGAGCACCACGAGTCTCTTCTTCGGGATGCGGACGTCGATCGACTGGAGGTTGTGCTCGCGCGCGCCGCGGATCTGGACGTGATCGAGCTCCATCGCGGGCAGGCTAGCAAGGTGCGCCCGCGCGGGCGCTCGGGAGCGTGCCGCTACGGGCCCAGGCTCGGCGCGCCGGGGGCGCCGAGGCAGCGGCCGGGGTCGGCGCTGGCGGCCGTTCCGAAGTTCGCGGTCCAGTAGACGCCGTAGGGGCCGCCGGTTGCGATGCCGAGGCCGATGTGGCGCTGCGTCGTGCTGAGCAGGATTGCGCGGTGGCCGCTCGAGCCCATCCAGCCGGCGACGGCGGCGGCGGGCGTGCCGTAGCCCGCGGCGATCGTCTCGGCGCCCGGATTCGGGTAGCCCGCGGCGCGGATGCGCTGGTCGAAGGTGCCGCCCTCGGGCGTGACGTGGCTGAAGTAGCCGCGCGCCGCCATGTCCTGGCTGTGGCGCCGCGCGGAGTCGACGAGGCGGACGTCGAGGACGTAGGGCGCGAGGCCCTGCGCTGCGCGCTCGGCGTTCACCAGCGCGACGGTCTGCAGCTCGAGCGCCGTCGGGCAGCCCGCGCTCTGCTGCGCGCGGGCGACACCGCAGAGCGCCAGGTAGACCAGGGTCGTGACGAGGGCGAGACGACGCATCCTCCATGGATCATCGGAGCGATGCCTCCCGGGCCTGCGTGACGGGCGTCACCGGACCGCGACGGGCCCAGCGCCCGGTCGCGAGCCAGCCGCCCGTGGCCAGGGTGACCACCACGCTGCCGACCAGGCTCGCGGCAAAGATGCCGGTGGGCCCGAGGGAATCCGCCAGCGCGTAGCCCAGCGGCAGGGTCACGACGAGCGAGCAGCCGACGGAGAGCAGCATCGGCACGCGCACGTCGCCGGCGCCCTGCAGGCTGCGGAAGAACACGAAGTAGAACGCCCAGGCCGCGAAGTTCCCCGCCTGGAAGAGCATCACCTCGCTGCCGAGCCGCACGACCTCGGGGTCGCTCGAGAGCCACGACAGGATGCGCTCGCGGTACAGCACGAGGCCGAGGGCGACGCCGCCGAGGATCACGGCGTGGACCGCGATGCCGAGGCCGATCGCCTGCCACGCGCGGCGCGGGTTCCCGGCGCCGAGGGCCTGGCCGACGAGCGTCGCGCAGGCGCCCGCCACCGGGAACGCGAGCATCGGGCCGACCATGCCCACGCGCAGCCCGATCGAGTAGGCGGTCTGCGCCGTCGCCGAGAAGTCGCCCATGCGACGCAGGAAGACGACGGTGACGAGGAAGCCTCCCAGCATCTGGAGCGCCGGCGGCCACGCGAGCGCGGTGATGCGCCGGAGCAGCGCGGGATCGGGGCGCAGGTCGCGCAGCCGGAGCTGGATGCGGCCGCCCTCGCCGAAGAGGGCGTAGCCGGCGAGCGCGAGCCCTGCGATCTGGCCCGTGGAGATCCCGAGGGCGATGCCCGGAACGCCCAGGGGCGGGAGCCCGAGATGGCCGAAGACGAGCACCCACTCTGCTCCGAGCGCGACCAGCGTCTGCACCAGCGCGACCACGAACGTCGTCGTGGTGTCGCCCGCGCCGTTCAGCACCGAGCTGAACAGGACGGAGAGGATCATCCCGAAGGCGAGCGCGAAGACGAGGCGGACGTAGGGGACGCCCACCTCGAGCACCGAAGGCGCCACGTTCATGCTCGCGAGCAGCGGGCGCGCGAACGCGACGCCGATCACGGCCACCACGAGCGAGAGGCCGATGCCGAGCACGAGCACCTGGCCCGCGACGCGGTCCGCGTCCTGCTGCACGCCGGAGCCGACGGCGCGCGCGATCAGCCCCTGGGCGCCGAAGCTCGCGCCCATCACGAGCATCAGCAGCACCTGGCGCAGGGACTGGTTCGTCACGATCACGGCCGTGGTCGCGTCGTCGCCGAGGCGCGACACGAAGGCCAGATCGATCAGCTGGAAGGCGACGCCGCCGACGAGGCTGTTCGCGACCAGCGGCAGGGCGAGGACGAGGAGCGAGCCCAGGAGCCCGCTCCTCGTCAGGTCACGACGCGACAACCGTCATCGGGACGGCGCCTACTTCGACGGAGGTCCGGACGGGACCTCGCGGAACGGCTTGTCCTTGTCGACGCGCATCTCCGGCGGAAGCCGCAGCACGCGCTCGGCGATGATGTTCTTCAGGATCTCGTCCGTGCCGCCCGCGATCCGGATGCCCGGCGTGCCGAGGTAGCTCTCCTGCCAGAGCGCATCCATCGGCACGACCTTGACGTCGAGCAGCGAGCCCGCCGCACCCTGCAGCTCGACGGCGAAGCTCGCCATCTGCTGCGCCATGGGCGCGCCGACGGCCTTGCCGATCGAGCCCTCGGGGCCGGGCGT
>Ga0105106_10000257_pt1 | contig 37952 bp, 31 predicted proteins | sample PPLLaktember2015_5_FD_79109 | JGI IMG/M metagenome (GOLD analysis project Ga0105106, IMG submission 79109) | Freshwater sediment microbial communities from Prairie Pothole Lake near Jamestown, North Dakota, USA - PPLs Lake P8 Core (1) Depth... | ecosystem: Environmental > Aquatic > Freshwater >... | reverse complement strand
CAACTACGACAACAAGAAGGAGCCCAACCGCGGCGCCGGCCCGACCCGCCCCCCCGAAACGACTTTCTACCAGCACTCTCCCTCCTGGCTCTTCCACCTCGAGGACACCTGGACGCTGAGCCCGAACCTCCTTCTGAACTTCCAGTTCGGCGGCTACGACATGTGGTGGCAGACGGCCCTCCAGGAGGGCGTGGACATGAACGCCCCGGCGGTCCGGATCTACTACAGCGAGCCCTACGCGCAGATGTACGAGGACGCGTACTACCAGTATTCCAAGTACTACAGCGACCGGTACTCGGGCACCGCCTACGCCGACTACTTCCTGGACGACACGCTCGGCGGCGACCACGAGATCAAGATCGGCTTCGAATACCAGAACACCCCCTTCCACACGGACCGGGATTTCCCGGGCAACCACCTGCTCTACTTCGACTATCCCGACCGGACCAGCTCCTGGGAGGTTTGGACCTTCCGCGCCGTCAAATGGGACCAGACGAACGAGATCTACTCCGGGTTCATCCAGGACATCTTCTCGCTGAAGAAGAACGTGACCCTCAACCTGGGCCTGCGCTTCGACAGCACCCACATGCATACGAACGCGACGACGACCGAGGGCAACGAATGGACGGATTATTATGACACGACGTACGGCGAAGGCATCCCCACGCCCACCTCGTCGCCCGCCCGGAGGAACGTCGTGGCCTGGAACGTCTTCTATCCCCGCATCGGCATGACCTACGATCTCTTCAACGACGGCTCCACGGTCCTCAAGTTCAACCTGTCCCGCTATTCCTACCAGGTCAGCTACGATCCCGCCTACAAGATCATCGACACCAGCTACTGGGAGGTCGATTACCGCTGGTACGACGACAACGAGGACAAGCAGGCCACCGTCGACGAGCTCGGCAGCATCCACTACATCAACATCGCCACCAAATATTCGATCGATCCCGACCTCAAGGCCCCCTACATCGACGAGATCGTCGTCGGCGCCGAGAGGAAGATCACCAACGACCTCGGTGTCAGCGTGAACTTCATCGCCCGGCAGAACAAGAACCTCTTCTACGACTACAACCGGGCCTGGAACACGTCCACCTCCTTCACGCCTATCGAAGCCCAGGATCCCGGCCCGGACGGCACGGAGGGGACCTCGGACGACGGCGGCTTGATCACCGTCTACAATCTGGCCGCGGACCTGGTCGAAGAGATCGACTATTACGTCACGACCAGGGAAGGCTACAAGGAGTCCTACACCGGAGTCGAATTCAGCCTGCGGAAGAAATTCTCCCACCGGTGGCTGGGCCAGGCGTCCGTCACCTACGGCCGCACGAACGTCAAGCTCCCGATCACGGCCGTCAACGATCCCAACAACCGGGCGCTCAACGACGATGTCGTGGCCTGGAACGACTGCCCGTGGGTCGTCAAGCTCATCGGCAGCTACGAGATGCCGTTCGGCATCACCCTCGGGGGCTTCTTCAACTTCCGCTCGGGCATGCCGACCCAGCGGTTCTTCAGGTATTCGGGTCTGAACCAGGGCCGGATCGAGGTCGCCGCCGAGAAGTTCGGGGACAGCCGCTACCCCAGCCTCAGCATTCTCGACCTCCGGATCAGCAAGGTTTTCCGCACCCAGAAGTTCGGCACCTTCGAGCTCATCGGCGACGTCTTCAACGTCTTCAACGACTACACCACGCTCGATTGGAGCGAGCGGTCGGGGACCGCCTATTATCACGCGATCACCACCGTTCTCGCGCCGAGAATCATGCGGCTCGGAGTGAAGTGGCAGTTCTAAGCGCGATCTGAAGCGGCTTTTTCGTCTGTTCGAAGGGGAACTCCCGCGAGTTCCCCTTTTCTTTTCCCTATGCTATGCTGGCGCTGAGGCGATCATATGGGGCATTTGCGTCTGTTTTCCGCTCTCGCGGGCCTGGCTTTGGGCGCCGCAGCCCTGGCCGCGCCGCGCGAGGCGTCAGCGGCCCCGGACAAGCTCAATCTGGTCGTCGTCACGGTCGACACCCTGCGGGCCGACCGGGTCGGAGCCTACGGGTTCGAGGGGGCCCGGACCCCGGCGATGGACGGGCTGGCCCGGCGGGGGACCCGCTTCGCCCGGGCGTTCAGCCACGTCCCGCTCACACTCCCTTCTCACTGCACGCTCTTCACGGGACTGCTGCCGCTCTCGCACGGGGTCCGTGACAACGGCGAACGGCTCGGCCCGGCGCCGCGGACCCTGGCCGAGATCGCCCGCGGGCAGGGCTACGCCGCGGCCGCTTTCGTCGGCGCCTTTCCCCTGGACTCGCGGTTCGGCCTGGACCGGGGCTTCGAGGTCTACGACGACCTTTACGGCAGCCGGAACAGGGTCCGCGACATGGCCTTCGTCGAGCGGCGCGGCGAGGACGTCAACACGGAGGCCGCGGCCTGGATCCGCGGCCGGGGCCGGGAGCCCTTTTTCCTCTGGGTCCACTATTTCGATCCCCACGGCCCCTATGATCCGCCCCCTCCCTACGACAAGGAATTCGCCGGCCGGGAATACGACGGGGAGATCGCTTACACGGACGCATGTCTCGGAAATCTCCTGGCAGCGCTCGGGGAGGCCGGCCACGCCGCCGATACGTGCATCGTCCTGACGTCCGATCACGGCGAGGGATTGGGCGCGCATCGTGAAAAGACGCACGGCATCTTCATCTACGATCCGACCCTCCACGTCCCCCTGATCATCGCGGCGCCCCGGCGTCAGGCGGCGGGACGGACGGTCGAGGCCCAGGTCGGACTCGTCGATGTCCTGCCGACCGTCCTGGAGCTCATGGATTGGCCGGCGCCGAAGGGCCTGCCCGGACGGTCCCTTGTCCCCCTGATGACGCGCTCCGAAGCCGGGCGGAGGGACGCCGGGCAGACGCTCTACATCGAGTCCATGAACCCCCTCCTGAGCCGCAACTGGGCTCCGCTGCGGGGGATCCGCACGCCCGAATGGAAATATATCGACGCCCCGACGGCGGAGCTCTACGACCTCCGGGCCGATCCCGGCGAAAGCCTCAACCTCCACGACAAGCGCCCCGAGATCGCCGGGCGTCTCCGCGGCGAGATGGAGTCTCTGATCGGACAGCAGCCCCTGCCGCCTGCCGGCAGGGCGGCGGATCCGGCCCTCGACCGGGAATCGCGCCAGAAGCTCCAGTCTCTCGGGTACATCGGCAGCGGCGTCGCCCCGGCCAAGACGCCCCGGCCAGACCCCAAGTCGATGATCGAATGGGACAACCTCCTGAGCGACGCCGTCAACGCCTCGGAGACGGGCCGGCACGAGGAGGCCGCGGCGATCTACGAGGACATCCTCCGCGGCCAGCCCGATTACATCATCGCCTACGACTACGCCGCCTACAATCTGACCAAGATGGGCCGTGGCGGAGATGCCATCCGGCTGTTGGAGACAGCGGTCGGCCGGGACCTGGGGACCGACCAGATCCTGGCCCACCTCGGCCTTTATTACCAGGAAGCGGGCCGGCTCGACGAATCCATCCGCGTCCTCGAAAAAGCCCTGGCCCTCAATGGCGACGTGGCCGAAGCCCACAACGATTACGGGGTCAGCCTCTTCGGAAGCGGCCGGATCGAAGAGGCGGCGGGGGCGTTCCGGAAATCGCTGGCCCTCGATCCGCGCTATGCCATGGCCTTGAACAATCTGGGCAACTGCTATCTGGCCCTCAAGAGCTACGCGGAGGCCGCGGCGCAGTACGAGGCGGCGATCGCCGCCGACGGCCGCCTGGCGTCCGCCCGCAACGGCCTGGCCGCCGTCCGCTACCGCCAGGGCGCGATCGACGAAGCAGTCCGGCTCTGGGAAAGATCCCTGGAGATCGACCCCCGGCAGGCCGAGGCCCCCTACAATCTCGGCCGGGTCTATCTGAGGCAGGGGCGAAGGGAGGACGCCCTCCGGCTCTTCGAGCTCTATGTCCGCCAGGCCTCTCCCCAACGGGACGCCAAGGACATCGAGGAGGTCAAAGGTGTCATCGAGCGGCTCAAGAAAGAGATCCGGGGATCATAGCTTCATGAAGAGAACGGCGGCGATTCCGGTCCTGGCCCTGATCGTCCTGGCGCTGGCCCTCCCCGCTTCGAGCCAGGAGCCCGGCAAGGCGCGTCCGAAGGACCTGTCCCCGCGGTATCGCGACTGGCTGGAGAGGGAAGTCGTCTATATCATCAGCGCCAAGGAGAGGTCCGTGTTCCTCCAGCTTTCTAGCGACCGGGAGCGCGATGTCTTCATCGAAGCCTTCTGGAGGCAGCGGGACCCCACGCCCGGCACGCCGGACAACGAATTCAAGACGGAACACCTTAAGAGGCTCGCTTACGCCGACGAGTACTTCTCGCGCGACACCACCCGGCCGGGCTGGATGACCGATCGCGGGCGGATCCACATCCTTCTTGGGCCGCCGCTCGATATCAGCCGGTACGAGGGGCAATCCTACGCCCACCCGACGCAGGTCTGGTCCTACATGGGCCGTCAGGAATACGGCCTGCCGACCAGCTTCGACATCGTCTTTTTCAAGCGCCGGGGGACCGGCGAATTCGTCCTGTACAGCCCGGCCCAGGACGGCCCCATGAGCCTGCTCGTCAACTACCAGGGCGATCCCTCGAACTCCGCGGCCGCTTACGAACAGCTGCGCAAGTTCGACCCCCGCCTGGCCTATGCGTCGCTCTCTCTGATCCCGGGCGAGGGGACCACGTTTGGGCAGCCCTCTCTCGCCTCCGACATGCTGATCGGCCGCGTCTTCGCCATCCCGGAAAAGGCCGTCGACGCGAGGTACGCCGACGCCCTGCTCAAGTACAAGGACATCATCGACGTCGACTACTCGGCCAACTTCATCGGCAGCGACAGCCTGGTCTCGGTCATCCGGGACGCCTCGGGGCTGTTCTTCGTCCATTACGCCATCCGCCCGGAGAAGCTCTCGGTTCTGCCTCACGACGGAAAGTACGGGGTCAACTTCGATCTCAACGGGATCGTGAGGGATACGGAAGGGCGGGTCATTTTCCAGTACGACAAGTCCTTCCCGCTCGACTTCGGGCCCGCGGCGATGAAGGAGGTCCAGAAGACGGGCGTCCTTATCGAGGACGCCATCCCGCTCGCGCCGGGGGAATACGAATTCAGCCTGCTCATGAAGAACACGGTCTCGAGGGAATTCACGTCGTTCGAAAAGAAGCTCGTTGTCCCCGGGAGCCTCCCCGACGGCTGCGCCATCAGCCCGCTCCTGCTGGGCTATCGGGCCAAGCCCGTTCCGCCGGACCCCCGCCAGGTCAAGCCATTCCGGGCCGGCGACGTCCAGATATCCTGCCGGCCGGGCTGGACCTTCGGCTCCGGCGAGACCCTGGCCGTATTCTTCCAGGTGTACGCCATGCCCGCGGCCCTCCGGCAGACGGGGCGCCTCGACTACGTTTTCGAGCGGCAGGGCGCGGAGGCGCTCCGAAGCGAGGTCCCGCTCGCGGAGCTCGCCCCGATGGACGTCGTCCGGGAATTCCCTTTGAAGGACCTGCCGCCCGATTCCTACAAGCTCCGCGTCTCGGTCCGCGACGGGCAGGGCCGCACCGTCGTCGCCGCCGAATCGGACTTCGAGGTGTCCCCGGCCGTCGAGATCCCGGAGCCCTGGATCGTGGCCAAGGTCATGCCTCCGGCCGACCACCCGATGTACGCCTACCTCATGGGAGGACAGCTCGAGAAGGCGGGGGATCTCGCCGGCGCCGCCGGGCTCTTCGCCCGGGCTTACGGGGCGAACCCGAACATGCTCGACTACGCCCTCGCCTACGCGGGCGTTCTAGCCGGCGGCAAGGACTTCGCGAAGGCCAAGGGGATCCTCCTCCCCTTCTCCAAGGGCGAGGGCAAGAACCAGGAGGCACTCGCTCTCCTGGGGACGTGCCACCAGGCGCTCGGCGAGCTCCGCGAGGCGGTGCTCTGCTACAGGACTTATCTCGACCGCGCCGGCACGAAGCTCGAGGTCCTGAACGCCCTCGGCCAATGCTACTACGACCTCGGAGAATCCAAGGAAGCCGCCGCCGCGTGGAAAAAATCTCTGGAGATCGATCCGCGCCAGGACGCCATCAGGGAGCGGCTCGACCGGATCAAGTAGTCCGCGAGGCCCGGGACACCGGGCATCCCCTGGTCGTCGTCAATCATGGAGCGACTGAGGAGGCGGGCGTCCGCGGCCTGTCCGAGTTCCTCCAGAAGCACTACCCCGGGCGGCAGGTCATCCACTATACCCAGGGCTGCGGCTACGAATGGGTGACGGGAAGCGGCGCGTAACCGCCCCCGTATTCAGGCCCGGCGGGCCGTGATGACGCGGGGCTTGCCGGCCAGGTCCCAGGCCGTCTCGATCTCGGTCCAGCGCCTGCCGAACAAGCCCAGCACCCTGTCCCGCTGCCCGTCGCCGATCTCGAAGATGAGGTAGCCGCCCGGCTTCAGGAAGGTCGCGGCCCGGCGGATCAGGCGCTCGATGAGCTCGAGCCCGGACTCCCCGGCGAGAAGCGCCCGCCGCGGTTCGAAATCCCGGACGTCCACCGGCAATCCGTCCCACTCCCCCCGCGAGATATAGGGCGGGTTCGAGACGATGAAATCGAACTTGCGGCCCGTGCCCCGGAAGGCCGAGAGGAGATCGCTCCGGTGGAACTCGATGTGCCTCGCCTTCTGGCGCGCGGCATTTCGCCGGGCGACCCGCAGGGCCCGCTCGGAGATGTCGACCGCGTGGATCTCGGCCCGCGGCAGCTCCCTGGCCAGGGCGATGGCGATGCAGCCGCTGCCCGTCCCGACGTCGACGATCCTCTCGGCCTCGCGCGTCGAGAGCTCGAGGACCTTTTCGACCAGGCCTTCGGTCTCGGGCCGCGGCACGAGGACCGACGGCGTCACTTCGATGGGGATCGACCAGAACTCCCTCGTCCCGGTGAGATGGGCGAGCGGCACACCGTCGAGGCGTTTTCCGATCAGGCGCCGGAAGAAGGCCTCGGCGAGCGGCGGGCAGGGCCGTCCCGGCGCCGCAAGGTAGCTCTCCTCGCTCAGCCGGACCGCGCGGAGCAGGAGGACCTTGGCTTCGAGGACGGCTTGGGGCCGGTCGCCAAGAAGGGCGACGCCGGCCCGGAAGAGGTCGAGCAGGGTCGTGTTATCGCCCAACGTCCTTGGCCTGGCCGGCGTCCCGGACATTCTCGCCCAGGGCCTGGGCTTGGGCCTGGCGGACGAGATGGTCCAGGATCTCGTCCAGGCCCCCGTCGAGGAAGCCCTCCATGTTATGGAAGTTCTCGTTCAGCCGGTGGTCGGTGATCCGGGACTGGGGGAAGTTGTAGGTCCGGATCTTCTCGCTCCGCTCCCCCGTCCCGACCTGGGACCGGCGGTGGTCGGCGATCTTCGCCTGCTGCTCGCGCTGGGCGATGTCGAGGAGCCGCGAGCGCAGGACGCGGAGGGCCTTCTCCTTGTTCCGGTGCTGCGACTTCTCGTCCTGGCAGGAGACGACGAGCCCCGACGGCTTGTGCGTGACGCGAATCGCGGTGTAGTTGCGGTTGACGTTCTGGCCGCCGGGCCCGGACGAGCCGAAGGCCTCGATCTTGAGGTCCTTGGGATCGAGCCTGAGGTCGATCTCCTCGGCTTCGGGCAGCACGGCCACGGTCGCGGTCGAGGTGTGGATGCGGCCGGAGGCCTCGGTCTTGGGCACTCGCTGGACGCGGTGGACGCCGCTCTCGTACTTCAGCAGCGAGTAGGCGTCCTTACCCCGGATCTCGCCGATGGCTTCCTTGATCCCCCCGATCGGCGAGATGCTCGTGTCCAGGACCTCGAACTTCCAGCCCTTCTTTTCCGCGAACCGGGAGTACATCCGCAGGAGGTCCTGGGCGAAGAGCGATGCCTCGTCCCCTCCCGCGCCGGCGCGGATCTCGATGATGACGTTCTTCTCGTCGTTGGGGTCCTTGGGGAGGAGCATCGCCCGGAGCTCGCCGGCCAAGGCCTCTTCGCGGGCTTCGAGCGCTTCGACCTCGCCTTCGGCCATCCGCCTGAGCTCGGGGTCGGTCGCCGGATCGGCCAGCAGCGCCCGGGCCTCCCCGAGGTCCTTGCGGACGCGCTTCGACTCCTCGGATTTGCGGAAGACGGGCTCGAGCTCGGCCCGTTCCTTGGCCAGCTCGCGGATCTTCTGGGGGTTGGCGGCGATCGCGGGATCGGAGAGGGCTGCGGTCAGCTGGCGGTACTTGTCCTCGATCGCCTGGAGATCAGGGATCATCGCGACGATTTTTTCTTCTTCGCGAGGCTCTTGACGTCCCTGGCGGCCCGCAGGTCCCTGGCGGCCTTGAGGTCCTTGGCGTCGCCGAATTTCTTCTTGAACTTCTCGACGCGGCCGGCGCTGTCGATGAACTTCTGCTTCCCGGTGAAGAATGGATGGCACTGGGAGCAGATCTCGACCCGGATCTCCTTCTTCGTCGAACGGGTCATGAACGTGCTGCCGCAGGCGCAGGTCACGACGCATTCCTGATATCCGGGATGGACATCTTTTTTCATAGGCCGATCTCCTTGAGCGCGGTATTATAGCAGAATCTAAGCGCCGCCGCAAAGGACCGGGATCTCGGACGATTTCCTCTCGAAGTCGGCCCGGTCGATGCGGAATTTCAGGCTCTTGAGCCCCGTTTTCAAGGCGTCTTTATAGGCCCGGGAATCGAAATAGCCTTTGAGCGGGCGGCTGAACGGATAGATCTGTTCGCCGGCCTGCCATTCGTAGACGGAGCCGTCCTCGCGCCGCAGGCAGTTCAGGTGGACGACCCAGGCCAGCTGGCGGAAGGGCATGTGGCTGAAGGCCCGGCGGACGGCCAGGACCTCGGCCTCCTTGCGCGGGTCCCAGAAGTGGAAGTAACGCGAGAAGAGGACGCCGTTGTGGAAGTAGGCCGGAAAGGCCAGGAGACAGTCCTTGCGGGTCAGCCGGCCGACATAAGCGAACAGGTCCATGATCTTCGAGCGCATGCTCAGGCCGGGGCGGGTCTGCCCCGGAAGGGGATGGAACGGCTCGCCGCGCTTGGCGAGGGGATTCTGAAGGGTCAGCCACTCGAAGGCCAGGGCCTTCTGCGGGTGAAGCTCCGGCAGCCCCGCCACGGTCGGTTTGGGGACGAATTCACATTCCTTGACCTTGACGTCGACGATGACGTTCTCCGGGCCCGGCTCGCGAAGGAATATCTGGAGCCTCTGGAGCGGATAGTCCGAGGAATCGAGCTCGTAGGCGAGTGGCCAGAGGAAGCGCTTGCGGGCCTCCTTGAGGAAGCCCTTCTTGTTGAGGACGGCCAGGATCTCGTTGGCCGAGTAGCGGCCGAGGAAGAGGGAGCTGCCCCGCTTGACGTGGAGCTCGCTGAAGATCTCCGTCTCGTCGACGAGAGGCGTCTCGGTCCAGAAGGCATCGGCCGCGCCTCCGGGTCTTTTCATGACCTCATTTTAGGCGAAGCGGGCGCGGCCGGCAAGCCCCCTTTCGGGCGCTTCGGGAGGGCGCCGGCCCCGGCGGCCGGGGCCTCGGGAGGCGAGGCCGCGAACAGGGCCAGGACATCGTCCCCGAGAGACACCCGCCGTTCGAGCTTGAAATCGCCGAGCTTCGGCTTGATCTTGAAATAGTGCCGCAGGACGATGAGCCCCCCCGGCTTGACCACGCCGCGCTTGCGCAGGACCTTGAGAGGGTTCCGCTCCTCGAGCAGGCTGTAGGGCGGGTCGAGGAAGACGAGGTCGAAGCGAACGCCCTCCTTGGCCAGGTCGATGACGGCCCGGTTGAACTCCCGGTGGAGGACGACCGCTTTCTCCTCGGCGTCGCACTTGGCGATGTTCTGCCGGATGACCTTGATGGACGGATAGAACTCGTCGACGAAGACGCACTTGCCGGCGCCCCGGCTCAGGGCTTCGAGGCCGACCGAGCCCGTCCCGGCGAACCCGTCGAGGCAGACGGTGCCGCGGACCCGGTCGCCGAGGATGTTGAACAGGGCCCCCTTGACCTTGTCCTGCATCGGCCGGACGGAGTCGCTGGGCACGATCTTGAGGCGGCGGCCCTTGTAGATGCCGCTGATGATCCTGATCATGTCAATAGATGACGACGACCTGTCCGGGCCGGCTCTCGAGCCGCAGGACGCCGGCCGGGAGGTCGTACCAGTCGTCGAGGCTCGTCGCCTCGACGCCCTGGAGGCGCGAGACGACGCCGATGAGGACATCGACGAAGGCCGGCAAGATCGCCTGGGTGCCGAGGTAGAGCTTGTCCATATGGATCCGGATCCGGCCGTCCTCCGTCTCGACGCGGGCGGTGAAGAGCAGGTCCTGCTTCTGGGCCATGATCCCCGAGGCCTGGGACTTGCCGAGGTCGAGGTTGATGCGGCCCTCGATCCTGTCGCCCGCCAGTAGCTTGAAGACCGCCTCCTTGATATAGGGCCCGCCCTCGGCTTCGACACGGCAGGCGGCGTAGGCGTTGAGCTCCGCTTCCGCGAAGGTCAGGCGGCGGGACCCGGGCTGGCCGGTCCGGGCATGCGCGGGACGGGCCGCCTCGGCCTCGATCTTATCCAAGGCGGCGAAGACGCCGGCCGCCTTGGCCCGGATCTCGGGCGTCACTTCGGCGGAGCCGGCCCCGAGGGCCGCGGCGAACAGGGCCCAGGCGGCGAAAACGGCCCGGCAGAGCGGTCTCATGCGTGTCATCATGGCGGAATTCCATACTTATGTTAGCAGATTGGTGAAGAGGAATAAACCGCCCGCTTGCGTTCGCGCGGCCGGTTAGTAGTGGGACAGGGTGCCGTCCCTCTTGGCTTTGCGCACGGCCAGCCGGAAGGCCACGAGGCTCAAAGGGACGAGGACCGCGTCGAAAGCGGCGAGTGCGGCGATGTCGGGCAGGACCTCGGCGAAGGCCGCCGAGGCCAGGAGGCTCTTCCTCATGCCGTCGAGAGCGTAAGTGACCGGGATCAGCGAGGACACCCAGCGGATCCAGGGCGGCAGCAGCGCGACAGGAAAGACGACGCCGCCGAGCAGGCCCGAGACCGTCCCCAGGATCCAGCTGAAGGGATTGCCGGTCTTATAGACGAGGACGAAGCTCGCCGAGAGAACGCCGACGCTGAGGAAGCAGATGATCGTCAGAAGGCCCACGAGCGCGACGCCCGCCCCGCTGACCCGGCCGAGGGCCAGGCCGAAGAACGCGAGCGCGACGGCGAGGTGGAGCGCGGTGCGGAAGACCTGGAAGAGGAGCGAATAGAGGGACGAGCCAAAGAGGACCATCGGGACTGGCACGGGCGTGACAAGAAGGGCCTCGAGGGTGCCCGAGAGCTGGGCGCTGCGGACGACCGCGGCCAGGCCTTCCTGGAACATGCCCAGGAGCCCGGCGAAGGCGACCCCGACGACGGCGAACGAAAAATAATCGCCGCCGAAGGGCCCGAGCGACGGCGTCCCCGCAGGAACGAGCTTGGCGACGAAATAGAACGTCGCCGAAGACAGGAAGATGCCGGCGAGGGACGCCACGAACGAGAACTTGTAGGTCAGGGCCTCGCGGAGGTCGCGCCGAAGGAACGCCGCCAGCACCGCGGCCCCCGGGCGTCTCAGGCGGGCCTGCCCGGTCACGGCCGGCCCTCACCGCCGCCGACGGCCCGCTCATAAGCTTGATGGAGGGCGGCGCGACCGCCGCCCGCGAGGGACGCGGCCGGGCCGCTCAGATGGATGCGGCCGCGACTGATGACCGCGATATCGTCCGCGCAGTCCGCGGCCTCGCCGAGGTCGTGCGTGGCCCAGAGGATCGTCTTCCCCTGCCGCCCGGCGAGCTCGTCGCGAAGGAACGACCGGATCCGGTCCGCGGCCTGCGGATCGAGGGACCTCGTCGGCTCATCGACGAGCAGGATGGCCGCGTCGGCGAGCAGGGCCCGGGCAAAGGCGAGCATCTGCCTCATGCCCGTCGAGTAGCCGTTGAAGCGGAGGCCGGCGGCCCCGTCGAGCCCGGCGATCCGCAGGACTTCCTCGATCCGGCGGTCGCGGGCCGCGCCTCTCAGGCCGTACAGGGCGCCGAAGAACTCGAGGTTCTGGCGCCCCGTCAGCCGCCAGTAGAAGCTCCGCTCGTCGCTGACGGCGGTGCCGACCGCGGTTCTGGCCGGCCCCGGCTCGCGGGCGACATCGTGGCCGTCGACCAGGGCCCGGCCGCCGTCGGGAAGGACGAGCCCGGCCAGGATCTTGATGAGCGTCGTCTTGCCCGCCCCGTTGGGCCCGAGCAGGCAGAAGACGCGGCCGCGGCCGACCTCGAGGTCGAGCCCGTCGAGCGCGGTCACGGTGCGCCTGTCGAACGGCTTGAAGACGAGCTCCCGGAAGCCGCGGAAAATGGGATACCTCTTGACCAGCTTCTCGGCGAGAAGGACCGGCGCTTCGCTCATTTCAGATCCAACATTCGCCGCGCCGAGGTCACGGCCGGCCGGAGGATCCGCTCGGCGTACCGTCCATAGAGACGGGGAGAACCCGCCGCGACGCCCGTCGCCGCGGCGAGCCAGTCCCTGGGCGGGAAGAAGATCTCGCCCAGGACCCGGACGGCCAGGCCTGGGTCGCGCCTTTCCCAGAGGGAGAAGATCGAGGGCATGTAATACGGCCAGGCGGGCGCATCGGTCCGGGCGGCCGTCGAGGCTTCGGACCAGAGAGCGTGGAGCCCGGCCAATTCGAGCGGCCCCGGCCGCAGCTCGTTGCGCGGCTCCGGCGGGACAGATCCCGGCCACAGGGTCTCGGCGAGGTGAAGACCGTAGAACACGGGACCTCTGATCCGCTCGTCGCGGGCGACCCGGCAGACCCAATTCCAATCGAGCCCCTCCCGCCCGGCCAGCCTGACGATGTCGGCGAGCCAGATGAGCCTCTGGTACGAATGCTGCTGGGCATGGACGCAGAGGTAGCAGAGCTCGTTTTCCGCCGGCAGGATCATGGCCTCGGTGCCTCGGACCCGCAGCCGGCCCGCGGAATACCAGATGCCGTCGCCGTCCGTGTTGGGGAAATGAAGGCCAAGGGGATTCGCGTGGAATTCGAGAAAGAGCGGGCCCTTGCGGAAATAGGGCGAAAAAGTCCAATCGAGGGACCCGGACGGGGCGCCGGAGGCTTCGACGAATCCGAGGCCGGACAGGAGCTCTCGGAGTCCGGCCCAGTCGGCAGGATGGACGATGAAATCCACGTCCCAGAACGGGCGCAGGGCGATGTCGGGATAGGCGTCGAGAGCCAGCCGGCCGCCCTTGATGAGGGCGGCGCGAAGGCCGGCCCGGCGGACGGATTCCAGGAAGGGCTCCAGGTCGCGGTAAACTTGGGTCGTCCGGGCCAGGTTCTTCATGAAGGCCAGGCGGAGCGTCTCCAGGACGGGGCCGGGGACTGCGCCGGGGTCCTTCCTCAGGTTCTCGAAGACAAGCGGCAGAAGCCCTTCCCGGCCGGCCTGGCCGATGGCCTTGTCCCAATCACGGACCTGGCCAGCAAGGCGGACCGCCTCCGCTCTCCCTGCGGGGTCCGCCTGCGGACGCGAGCAGAGGACGAAAAGTCGAGACGGCTGGAGTTCGCTCAAGCGGAGGTCAATCGGGGGGAAGATAGGCCCTGCAGACGCCGGGACGAGGACCCGCTATCGGATCCTGAACGGGGAGACCGGCTCGTCCTCGAACGTCGCGGCGAGCGGCACAGCCCCGGCCACGATCGCGGCCAGTCCGAGCGGCGCCAGGAAGAACGGGGGGACGCCGCGCTTACAGACGATATAGACGAAGTCCCCTTGGGCGCACGGCTCGGAGGCGCGAAGAACGGCGGCCTTGCCGGACGTGACCCTCTTCACTTTGGCCCCGAGCTCCTTGAGGCCCCGCATGTCCTGATAGAAATCCGTGACCTGGCCTTTAATGTGGATGCGGTCCTCCGCCTGGATGAGCCCGATCTCGATGAAGACCTCGGCCTCCTTCGTCTCGGGAAGATAGCGGATGACCTTGCCGATGTAGGCCTCGCCCTTCTCCCTCTGCTCCTTGATGACGGCCTCGGCGGCCGCCGCGGCGGCGGGATCGTAGGAGTTCAGGGCGATGGCGATCTTGGCCGTCTTATCGGCCGTGACCCCGAAGAAATCCTGGGAATTGTAGGTCCCCGCCGGGGACTTCACGCCGAGGGCATAGATCCCCGCGCCGAGTCCCGGGACCTTGAATACCCCCAGCTCATCGGACTGGCCGGCCTCGGTGACGACGCCGGTCGTCAGGTTCTTGACCACGACGACCGCCCCCGCGACAGGGGTCGAGCCGTCCTCACCGAAGATGAACCCGATCAGGTTTCCCTTGCCTGAGTCCTGGGTTCCGGCGGCCGATGAGGATAGGACGAGGATCAGCGCCAGCGCCGACCCCCATGAGACCAATACCTTGGCACCTCGCCTCATGGGCTTCCTCCTAGGCAATAAATATGATAGGCCTCTCGTCGAGGACTGTCAAGCATGTTAAATCTTTGATAAATATTCAGATAGATCGGTCTGAGGGGCCGGGAACGACCAGGGTGATCCTTCCCAGGCTGAGCGGGTCGCTGATGACCGAGACCACGAGGACCGCGCGTCCCGGTCCGAGAGTACTGCCGAATTCGGCAGAGCCGGTGTCCCCATTTCCTTCCCAGACCACGCGGCCGTCGAGGAAGACCGCCACCAGGGGATGCCCTCCGGACACGGCGGGGGTGAAATCCAGACGGATCGTCCGTGACCCGCCCGTGGTGACCAGGTCGATCGTATGCGACCCGCCCTTGTCGAGGAAGAGCCCGCCGAGGTCGATCGTCTCCGGAGTCGTCAGCCGGTCGATGGAGGCCCTGACCTCCGAGGCCTTGGCCTCATCGTTCACCCGGGCATAGCAGCGCTCGAGGCCCAGGAGGACATCGAGGTCCTCGGGGGCGGTCTCGAGGGCCAGCCGGTAATAGCGCTCCGCCTCGTAGACGTTATCCAGCTTGAGGTTCGATTCCCCGATCAGCCGGAGGATGCGGACATAGCTCGGCCTCCCCGACGCGGCGATGACGAGCGAGCTCGAGGCGAGGAGGGTCCCCACCCTGGCGATGTCGCGGTAGCGGTTCAGCTTGAAGTCGAGCGTCATTCGGAAGGCCAGCGTCCGAAGGTCCCGGAACGGCGAAGCCGCCCGGTCCTCGTCGTAGAGGCCCCGTTCCTTGATGAACGTTTCGAACTCGCTCAGGGCCGTGAAATCGTCCTCGAGGCCGACGTAGGCGGCGATCGTTCCGTCCTCGTCGCCGAGCGACCGGGTCTCGTCGATCCGGTTCATGGCCAGGAGGCGGTGGGCGGTCTTGCGGATCTCGGCATACTCCTTGGGATCGAAGAGCTTCCGGGCGGTGAGGTCCTGATAGAACCGGACCGATCCGAGCGCCTCGATCGCGGCGGCACCGTGCGCAGAGGCCTGGGCCAGCCGGAAGGAATCCGCTTCGCGCCGGGCCAGCGCGAGCTCCGCTTTCGCCCGGGCGACGTCGAGGGCTTCGGCCCTCGCCAGCGCCGCCTGCCGCGCGGGGAGGGACAGCGCCCGCTCTCCCAGGAACCGGGCGTAGGTCCGCAGAGCCGCGGCATCTTCCGGCAGGACCCGGTCGATGAAGCCGAAATCGCGGACCGAGAGGTTCCAGGCTTCGAGGAGATCGATCAGGCGCTCCTCGTCGCGGCCGGCGAGGGCGTTCTTCAGGAGCTCGACGACGAAGTCCTTCTCCCCCGCCGCCAGACTGTCCCAATGGCCGAGAAGGACCTGGCCGACGTCGAAATGGATCTGGCTGCTATGGCCGGTGAGGCCGGCCGCCCTTTTGTACTCGTCGAAGTATCCGAGCCCGGCCGGGAGGGAGAGGAAGCTCATATAATGGAGCGCCTGTCCGAGCTCGAAGTGGGCCGCCGGCGAAGACGGATCGAGGCGGAGCGAGCGGAGGTAGGCCTCGACGGACCGGCGGAACAGGCTGTCGCGCCTGGCCGGGTCCCCGAGGGCTTCCGCGCCCTGCTCGAAATAGGCCTTACCGAGCTCGAAGTGGACCGCTTCGTTCCACGGGAAGACCGCGTTGGCCCGGGCGAGCAGAGCGGTCTTGGCGGCGGGATCGGAGGTGCCCGCCTTGGCCCGCCAGTAGAGCCGGGCGTTCCAGGCGACCGCGGCTTGCAGACAGACGAGGACCGCCAGGGCGGCGATCGTGAGGATCTTCTTCGTGATGTTCATGGCCGTCCTCAGCTCTTCCGGTAATAGGCCATGACCAGGGTCAGGCACAAGATCACAGTGAACAGGACCATGTTGGCCGGGATGTGCAGGTTGAAGTCGGTGACGGCGTGCAAGCCCGCCCCCGCCAGGGAGACGATTCCGCCGAGGGCGAGCGCCCTTGCCTGCGCGTTACGCCTCTGCCGCCACACGAGATACGCCGAAACGGCGAGGTAGACGACGCACCCGATGAGGAGAAGGGCGCCGGCGGCGCCGATCTCGGCGACATATTCCAGGTAATCGTTGTGGGCATGGATGAGCCGCAGCTCGGTCGTGCTCGTCTTTTCGTAGGCGCCGTAAGCCGAAGCGAAGGTGCCCAGCCCGGTGCCGAAGAGCGGAAAATCGCCGACGATCTCGGCGGTGTTGGCCCAGTATTGGGGCCGGTCCTCATGGAGCAGATCGTCGAGCGCGAAGCGCCGGATGGTCGATCCGACGCCGACGGAGAGGGCCAGGATGGCGACGGCCGCAAACGTCCACTGAACGGTCTTGCCGACCCAGGGCTGGCGGAAGCCGGTCCGGCTGAACGCAGCGACCGAGAAGCCGAGGAAGAGGAAGATGGTGAAAGCCAGGACGACCAACCCCGACCGCGAGTTCGAAAGCACGATCGCCAGGGCCATGACGACGGCGGCCGCGAGGAGGAGGACGTTCAGGAGAATGCCCTTGGAGGTCCAAAGGAGGAGCTTCTCCCTCAGGCCTTTGACCCCGAAGGTCATCATGTTCATCCGGGCGATGGCCAGACCGAGGGCCAGGGGCACGAGCATCTCCAGGTAGCCCGAGAAGTGGTTCCGGTTGACGAATGTCCCGGTTACCGAATCCGGGCTGAACATCTTCTTATAGAAGAGGATGCGCGGGTCGTCGCGGGTCAGCTCGAAGAGGCCGTAGAGGGCTTGGAAAACGCCCGAGCCGACGAGGACGGCCAGGAGCGTCCTGATCTGGCGGCCCCGCTTCACGGTCCGGAGTATGAGATAGCCAAGGATGAAAAGCGCGGCCAGGAAGAGCCCGGCCCGGAGGGTCGCCGCGGGGGCGATCGAGAGGCTCATGAACTTTATCCGGGCGAACTCGGGGGCGTAGAGCTCGCGGAACCCGTAGCTTCCCGGCGAGAGGATCCGGACGAGCCCGGCCGGCAGGGGCACGATCTGGAGGGCGAGGAAGCCGAACAGGGCGATCACGACAGGTCTCAGCCTCCGCAACACCGGCGGAAGATGGGGATTGAGCGAAGGCTTCGGCTCGAGGAGGACGTAGGCGGCGGCCATGAGCGCCGCGGCCAGCTCGATGACGAAGACCGACCACTCCTCGACCGAAGCCGCCGGCAGCGGGCTCCAGAGCAGCAGGGCCAGCAGGCCGTATTCGATGACCTTGGTCTTCATGGCTTCACTTGCGAAGCAACCCCGGCCCGGGCGTCGCGCTTGTCGCCGGTCCCGGCCCCCTCGGTCGACTCGTATTCATACTGATAGTAGTGATAAAAGGGCGTCCCTATCCCCTGCCGCCCGATCCGGACCTCGTTGAAGACGACCCCGATGATATCGGCCTTGGACTTGCGGACTTCCTCGACGGCCCGCAGGAGGGTCCGCCGGGTCGTCTTCCCGGCCCGGACGACGAAGACCGTCGAATCGGCGAGCGAGCTCACGATGACGGGGTCGATGACGGCCAGGACCGGAGGCGTGTCGAGGAGGACGACGCTGAACTCGTCCTTGGCCCGGGCCAGGAGCTCCTTCATCCGCTTCGAGTTCAGCAGCTCGGCCGGGTTGGGCGGGTGGGGGCCGCTGGGGATCGTCCAGACGTTTTCGATGCTCGTCATCTGGACGACCTCCTCGAAGCCGCACTTGCCGGCCAGGAAGCTGCTGAGGCCGTTGGCGTTCCTGAGATTGAAGACCCGGCTCAGCCGCGGCTTGCGCAGGTCGGCGTCGACGAGGAGGACCTTGCCCTCGAGCTGGGCGAACGAGACGGCCAGGTTCGTGACCGTGGCCGTCTTGCCCTCCTGGGGCACGGTGCTGGTGAAGACGATCGTCCGGGGGGCGCCGTCGGCATGCGAAAAGAGGATCGAGGTCCGGACCGTCCGGTAGTCCTCGGCGATGGAGAACTTGGGATAGAGGTGGTTGATGAGCTCGATCTCGCGGACCGCGGGCGGCACGTCGCCGGGCTTGTCCTCCTCGGTCCCGTACGAGCGGAAGCCGTGGACATCGTTCTTCTTGCCGCCCTCGGCCGAGAGGTACGGGATGATGCCGAGGGACGGCAGGCCGGCCAGCTTCTCGACGTCCTCGGGACCCTTGACGGTGTTGTCGAGGTATTCGACGAGGAAGATGACCCCGAGCCCGCCGAAGAGGCCGACGAGGAGGGCCATGAGCAGGTTCCGGCGGACGTTCGGGGTGAACGGGCCGGAGGGCACGAGGGCGCGGTCGACGATCTTGATGTTGCTCGTCCGGAGGCCGCCGAGCTGGCTCGAGACCTGGATCTCGTTCTGCTTGGCGACGAGGGTGCTCAAGAGGGTCCGCATGTTCTCGACCTCGGTCCGCAGGGTGTGGTAGAAGATGGCGTTCTTGTTCATCTTGGTGACGTCGCCCCGCTGGTCGTTGAGGAGCCCCCGGAGGTTGTTCTCCTGATTGAGGGCGGCGCGGTATTCGGCCTCGGCGGTGCCGACGGCCTTGCGGATCTCCTCCTGGAGGGTGTTGCGGGTCGCGTCGAGCCGGGCCTTGAGCTGGACCACCTCCGGGTATTCGGGACGGTAGATCCGGCTCTTCTCCTCGTAATCGGACCGGACCTGGGAGTAAGTCGTCCGCAGGGCCTGGATGGTCGGGTTGCTGACCGACTCGGGCAGGCTGTCGACGCGGAGGTTCTTGAGCTCGAGGTAGGCCGATTCCTTGGCGTAGCGCTCGATCTGGGCCGTGGTCAGGGCCGTGTTGACGTCGGCGAACTTGTCGACGACCGAGCTCTCGTTATCGCTGAGGTAGAGGAGCTCCTTCTCCTGGCCGTACTTCTGGAGGTCTTCCTCCTTGCGCTTGAGGTCCTCGCGGAGGAGGGCCACCTGCTCGGTCAGGAATTCCGAGGTCTGTTTCGTCGCTTCGTAGCGGGTCTCCACGGAGAAGCTCACGAACTCCTCGACGAGCGCGTTGACGACGTCGGCGGAGAGGGCGGCGTGCGGCGAGATGTAGCTCACGTAGACGAGCCGCGTCTCGGGAATGGGGATGACGCTCAGGCCGCGCTGGACGGCGAAGGCGTAGTTCGCCACCGACGGCGCCCGGGGCGCCGCCGCCGCGCCGGCCGCCTGGCCCTTGCCGGGGCCGGCGAGCCAGCGGAAGGTGATGATCGACTTGAGGCCGGCCAGGAACCCGGCCCGCGAGCCGCCCGGCTCCCGGAACTCGGGCCGGGCCGCCAGGTTGAGCTTCTTGGCCACCCGCTCGGCCAGCGACCGGCTGGTCAGGAGGCGGAGCTGGGTGTTGAAATAGGTGCCCAGGTAGTCGTTGCGGTAATAGCCCCCCGAGTTGAGGACGTCCTGGATGTTGAGCAGGCTCGCCCCCTGCTCGTCGACGAGAAGCGTCGCCGTGGCCCTGTAGAGCGGCGTCTTCGTGAACGACAGGATGGCCGCGAGCGCGACGAGGACCGCGGCGAACGTCACCAGGACCCACTTGCGCTTGAGGACGATCCTCCCGTATTCGAGGAGATCGATCTCCTTCTTGTCCGTCTTGCCGGCGAAACCTTTCATGGCAGTTCTCCCAGGACGCCCGGTCTAGAGCGCGCTCTCCGGGACGTACACCGTATCGTTCATCATGAGGGGAACGTCTTTGACGGTCCCCTTGAGGATGCTCCGGACATTGACGTTGATCTCGAGATCCTTGCCCGAGGCGTCCTTTCGCCGGATCTGGACCCGCTTGCGGTTGGCCCGGTCGGTGAATCCGCCGGCCTGGGCGATGGCCTGGGTCAGGGTCGGAAGGCTCGACCGTTTGACCTGGAGGGCGCCCGGGTTCCGGACCTGCCCGAAGACGTAGATCGCGACCAGCTTGTCGACGGGGACGTTGACGACGTCGCCCGGCTCGAGGACGACGTTGAGCCGGGGATCGCCCTGGATGAACAGCCCGTCGATGGAGACGCGGATGGACGTGTTGGTGCCGTCCGGGAGCTGGCGGATGACGATGATCTCCTCGCCCGCGTCCCGGGTCAGCCCGCCGGCCTCTGAGATCGCGGAGAGGACCGTCTGCCGGCCGAGGAGCTCGATCGGGCCCGGCTTCTCGACCGCGCCGACGACCGAGACGCGCCGGCTGAGGTACTCGAGGATATGGACGGTCACCTGGGGCTTGAGGATGATCTTCTCGCCCGCGAGCCCGGCCAGCTTCTTCTCGACCTCGAACTTGGTCAGGTTGCCGACTTCGACCTCGCCGAGGAGCGGCAGCGTGATCCGGCCTTCCTCGGAGACGCGGACGACGAGCTTGTTGATCTCCTGCACGCCGAGGACGGTGATCTCAAGGAGGTCCTTGGGGCCGATCTTGTATTCGGCGCTGGTGTCCTGTCCGGCCGGAGCGGCGGGACCGGGGGCCTGCCCTTCAGCGATACCGAGACTTGAGAACGGCCCCGCGCCGGCCAGGCCGGCGACGGCGAGGGCGGCCAGGACGGCGAGCCCGGCGATCCGTGTGGTCTTATTCATGGGCGGCTCCTTTGGCCGGAGGCTAGAACTCATAGGTGACGAAAGCCCCGACGAAATTCCGGCGGACATCGAAGCCCGGGGCGTTCGACGTGCGCCTGTAGAAATTGTAGGTCACGCCGAGCCCGACCGTGCCGGAGATCCGGACGACCGGGCCGGCCGAGAGGTTCCATTGGGCGTCTTCGCGGCCGTCGATGATGATGGGGACCCCGTCGCGCCAGATCTCCTGCGGCTCGGGGTAGGACATCAAGCCGTATTGGACGGTGCCGTCGAGCCGGAAGGACCGGCCCAGGTAGACCGAGAGGCCGGCCCGCACCCGGGTGTCCACGTAATAGTAGGCACTCTCATTGTAGGAGAACGAGCTGTCGCGGTCGAGCCCCAGGTTGAGGGCGAGAAGGCCGAAGCGGAAGGAGACGTCGGCGGCCGCGACGAAGCCCGAGAAGGGCGTCCGGTCCGGCGCGTCGGGCTGAAAGGACTTCCAGCCGGCCCTGACCGTCCCGCGGGCCCGGCCCGTGAGCGGGAAGCGGAAACCGGCCGAGGCCTCGATCGACGTGGCGTCACGCCAGGCCGATTCCGGGTGGTCAAAGTCGTAGTCCGTCCACCCGGCGGTCGCGAAGAGATAGCTCCGGGTGAAGACCCGGTAATGGACCTCGAAGGCCGCCGAGGCCTCACGCCGGTCGAGGGCCCGGCCGTAGATGTCCTCCACGGTACCGGCGGCGATGTCCTTGTAGCGGAAGTCGTCGACCGCGCCGGCGAATCCGATGGCGGTGCCGCGGGGGGTCTCGAAGAAGAGCGAGGCCGTGCCGCCGGTCGCCGTATCCCGGATCCGCTGATCGAGCTCGCTCAGGGACCGGCGGACGTGGCTCAGGACGTGATAGTCGCCCGAGAGCGACAGGCGCCTCAGGAGGAGCCACCGCAGGCCCCCCGAGAAGCTGTTGGAGAAGGCCCGCAATCCCGCTTCCCTGGCATAGGCGAGATACTCTGGATTCTCGTTCGCCCACAGGATGAAGGTCCCGCCGGAAAGCCAATAGGCCCGGAGCTCCGGTGAAAAGGTCGCCGTGAAATCGGAGACGACCTCGCTCCCGTCCTCGCGGAAATACACGTTCGAATCGTAGCCGGCTTCCGAGAGACGGAACACGGGCACGAACCGGAGCGCGCCGAGGCGGAGCCTGGACTGCGCCTGGATCGAGTCGTAGTCCTCGCGGAAGCTCCGGTAGGATTGCCCGGCCAGCGGCGTTCCAGCCGCGAGGACGAGCGCGAGGAGCGCGGCGGCGAGGCCGAGAGATCTTTTCATCGGATGTCTTTGGACGTTGGCGGCTTTCTCCGGGGATCGCCCTCGAAGGGGGAAACCCTTCGGAGACAGCCTTCGAAGGACCGTCCCCGCAGGGGACCGTCCCTCTTCAAGCGGTCAGGACAGGCTCATCGGGCCCAGCTTGTCCCGGACCTCGCGGAAGACCTTCATGAAGGACAGCCGCTGCAGCAGGGCGAAGATGAGCCCGCTGTGCCAGTCGAAATCGGCGTTGTCGCGGATGATGGGGACGATGCCGTCGGTGCGGGCCAGCTGGAACAGGCTCTCGATGCGGCCGTCGCTGAGGCGCGCGCAGATGCGCCGGGTGTAATGGCCGACGAGGATCTCCTTTTGGAGCAGGGCTTTCCAGCGCCGCTCGTAGGCGGCCAGGCCGGACAGGCCGAACGACGACCGGTCGAAGCACTTGCGGACGACGGCCGCCGCGAGATCGGCGCAGGCCAGGCCGTAGCTGATCCCGCCGCCGGTCGTCGTCTTGGTCTGCCCGGCCGCTTCGCCCACGGCGAGGACTCGGTCGCCGCAGGTCCTGGCCAGGAGCCCCTGCGCCACCGGCTTGGTCCGGATCGAACACGGCCCGGATATCCCACGGGCGCTGGAGAAGCTGCGGTCGAGGAGCTTGTCGAGGCAGCGCTTGGGGTCCTTCTGGGTCAGGAGGCCGATGCGGGCCCGGCCCGGGCCGGACGGGACCGACCAGGCGAACGCGCCCGGGGCCACATCCCGGCCGAAAAAGAGCGTGGTCAGGTCCGCGCCGGGAATCCCGCACTCGACCTGGGCGCCCTTCAGGAAATCGCGGGGTGACGACAGGCCCATTTTTTTCTGGAGCCCGTAGTCGACGCCCGTGGCCAGAACGACCACGGCCGCGCCCTCGCGCCGGACGGCGCCGTCCCCGTCCCGAACCTGGATCTCGACGCCGTCCGGGCCGACGGCGACGTCCTCGACCCTGGTGTCGCAGGCGACGGTCGCGCCGGCCGTCGAAGCGGAGGCGGCCAGGGCTCCGTCGAACCGCTCCCGGTCGACGACGCAGGCGAAGGGACGCGGGTGCTCGTAGATGAGCTCGGTCTCGTAGGGCGAGACCAGCCGGACCCGGCGGAGCTCCTCGACGATCGAGCCTCGGTCGAGGCCGAAGTCGTCGAAGACCTCCTTGCCGACGATCCCCGTGCAGACGACGCCGGTGCCGACGCGCGGCTTCTTCTCCAGGACGCGCACGTCCAGCCCGGCGCCGGCCAGCCGCGCCGCCGTTCGCAGGCCGCTCGGCCCCGCGCCGACGACGATCACATCCGCTGTCTTCATGTTTGGGGCTTTTCTAAGCCGAGAGTCTAGCACGCTCCGACAGGATTGTCATGGGCGAAGCTCGCATGCTCAGACTTTTGGCTCCCGGGATTCCCATTTGCCGTGGAACGTGATCCAGAACGACAGGGCGATGAGCCGGAGGTCGAGCCAGAAGCTGCGCCTGCGGATATAGAGAAGGTCGAAGCGGAACTTCTTCTTGCGCGGCGTCTCCCCGGGCAGGTAGACCTGTGTCAGCCCGGTCAATCCCGGCCGGACGGCGTGGCGCGCCTCGTAGCCGGGGATGTCGCTGATCGGGACCGGGGCCGCGGCGCCGGCCACTTCTCTTTCGTTCGGGCGCAGGGCGCGCGGCCCGACGAAGCTCATGTCGCCCTTCAGGATGTTGACGAGCTGGGGCAGCTCGTCCATGGCCGTGGCTCTCAGGATCCGGCCGATCCGGGTGACCCGGGGGTCCCGGGCAACGGCCTGGACCGGCCCGCTCGCGGATTCCGCGTCCTTGACCATGGACCGGAACTTGAGGGCCTTGAAGGTCCGCCCGTTCCGGCCGACGCGCTCCTGGCCGTAGAAGACCGGCCCACGGTCCTCGATCTTGATGGCCAGGGCGATCGCCGCCCAGAGCGGCGACGAGAGAAGCAGCCCGAGAGAGGACAGGGCGATGTCGAACGGCCGCTTGAGAAAGAGCGCCCGGCCGGCCGGGCCGTCGGGATCCCCGTCCCGCCTCCGGCATACCGTCGCCGTGAGGGCGATCGCGGTGAGGATGCCGGCCGTATCGACGGCCCAATCGAACGGGCTTCCCGTCCGGTTGGGCACATACGACTGGAGGAGCTCGTCCAGGAAGGCGTAGGCGGCCGCGGCCGTCGCGGCCAGGAATCCTGTCCGGGTCGACCAGCGGGGCTTGCGGTCCCGGCGGAGGCCCCGATAGAAAAGGAAGGTCAGGAAACCGTAGCTGATGAAGTGAAGGGATTTGCGGAAGACGATATAGGCCACGTCGAGGGAGCGGGTCGCCGCGTCCGGCGCGATCCACCGGAAGACCTCCGCGAAGAGCTCGTACATCCTGCTCGAGGCGAGGGTGCGGTTGCCCACCGGGAAGATGACCGCCATCCAGAGGAGAGGCGGCAACCCGTAGAGGGCGAAGGCCTGGGCCTTGGACATCTTGGACATCAGGAAAACATGGACCTCAGGAGATCGTCGTAGGAGCCGAGGACCGCGTCCTTGGCGAAGCGGCGGACGACGTAGCTCCGGGCGTTCAGGCCCAGGGCCGTCCGCCTTTCGGGGGCCGCCTTGAGCGTCCGCACGGCCCCGGCGATCGCGGCCGGGTCGTCCGGCGCCGCGGCCAGGCCGCAGTCGTGGTCGCGGAGCAGGACGGCCACCTCGGAATCGGGCGAGGCCAGGCCGAGGATGGGCCGGCCGGCGGCCATGAAGGTGTAGAGCTTCGAGGGCACCGAGAGGTCCGACTTGTCCCTGTCGAGCGGGACGAGCAGGACATCGCTCGAGGCCAGCAGGTCCGGCAGCTCGGGATAGGGCACGAACGGGAGGAAGACGGCGTTCCCGAGGCCGAGGGCGGCCGCCTTCTTTTCGAGCGACTCCTTCTTCAGCCCCTCCCCGACCAGGGCGAAGACGACCTCGCGGTCCCCGGCCAGGAGCGCGGCCGCTTCGAGGGCCCGCTCGAGGGTCCGGTTGCTGCTGATGCTGATCGTCCCCGAATACATGACGACGAACTTCCCGTCGAGGCCGTACCTGCGCGAGACGCGGTTGTCTTTGGGCCCCGGCTTCAGGAATTCCGTGTCCACCCAGTTCGGCAGGACGGCCATCTTGGCGTCGGGGACGCCCTTCGCCCGCAGGTTCCGGGCGAACCCGTCGCTGATTACGGCGATCCGGTCGGCCAGCCCGTAAACCCATTTCTCGAGCCCCTTGGCGAAACGGATGCCGGCCGGGCTCTTCAGGATGCCGGATTCGATGGCCAGGTCCGGGTGGATGTCCTGGACGTTGACGAGGACCCGCGCGCCGCGCAGGGCCTTGCCGAAGAGCGCCGGGAGGCCCAGCTGGAGGGGCGGCGTCCTCAGGAACAGGACGTTCCCGCCCCGGCCGGCCATCAGGTTGAGCAGCGCCCCGGCCGTATAGATGTTCCAGGCCAGCAGCCGCGCCAGGGGGAACGGGGCGTTGTTCGTCCACAGCCTTTTCACGACCACCCCGTCTTCGACCCGCCGCGAATAAAAGAGCCCCCGGAACTCCTCGCCGCGCGTCCGTGGCAGGGTCGTCACGACCTCGACCTCGTGCCCGGCTGCGGCCAGGGCATGGGCCAGCTCGCCCATGAGGACGGGCGCGCTCCCGAAATCCGGGAGGTAGTACATCGTATGGATGACGATCTTCATGGTCCGGCGGCGGGTTCGGGATTGTCGAAGTCCCATTGGTAGAGGTAGGCGACGGCCGGGACGAAGAGGAGCAGGTCGACGCCGTAAAAAGCGGCGGTCGACTCGAAGAAGCTCCGGGCCGAAAGGAAGCCAAGGATGAGAACGGACTGCATCAGCAGGGCCCGGTCCGGTTCGGCGGCGGTCCGGATCCGCCGCGCCAGGCCGCTCTTCCACAGGTAGGCCCACAGGACGGCGATGGCCGCGGCGAAGAGGAGCGCGCCGGGGATGCCGGCCTGGATCGCGGCATGGAGATAGGAGTTGTGCATGTGCTCGGAGTCGAGGAGCAGACGGTCGGCATGGAAGCCGTAGCCGAAGAACGGCGATTCGCCGATCTTGTCGAGGCCCTTCTGCCAGGTGTTGTCGCGGCCCGTGAGGAACACGAGCGAGCTCAGCTCGCCCTTGGCCCGCCACGTGACCCCGGAGACCCAGATCGCATAGGCCGCGACCGGGCCGGCCACGAGGAGGCGCAGGTCGACGCCCTTGATCAGGACGAAGAGCGCCCCGGCCACCGCCAGGCCCAGAAGAGATGACCGGGACTGGGTCTGCATGAGGATGAAGAGCGCCGGGAGGACGACGGGCAGCCAGAGGAACCGCTTCTTCGACGCCGAGGTCGCGAGGCTGACGCCGGCGATGATGAGAACGACGAGGGCGTAGCGGCCGACCCCGTTGGCCCTGACCTCGCCGAGGCCGAACGGCATCTTATAGATCTGGTACCGGGTCGCCCGGCCGAAGCCGTAGCGGAAGGCCTCGGGCAGGACGGCGAGCAGCAGGAAGAAGACGACGGCGCCGTTCAAGCGCAGGACGGTCCTGAGGATGGGCAGGGGCTCGGGCCGTTCGATGATGAACCACATCGCGAGGAGCGGCGCAAGGTAGGCCGAGCCCCAGTAGAGGGACGTGACGAAATCGGGCGAATAGAAAACCGAGGTGAGGATGCCCAACGCCCCGTAGCCGAAGAGGAAGCCGGGCGAGGTCCAGCCCAGGCGGAAACGCGCCCGCGAGGCGAGGGCCCAGAGGAGGCAAACGTAGGCGGCGATGACCGGCAGCAGGGCCCTGGCCCCTTGAAAAACGGCGAGGGGGTCCTGCAGCGACGGCAGCGGCTTCAGATTGTAGAGGCCGGTGAAGATGCCGCCCCAGACCAGGCCCCAGAGGACGATCGAAAAGATCACCGGGCGTCCTCCTGCCGCGGCGGGTTGCCGGCCAGGGCGTCGGCATAGATGCCCCGGAGCCTGCCGCCGAGCCGGCTCCACTCGTAGAACGACGCGGCCCGGTCGCGGGCCGCGCCGCCGACGCGGGCGCGCAGGCCCGGGTCGCACCAGAACTTGCCGATCGCGCCGGCCAGATCGGCGGCGACGACGTCCGGCCGGCCCGACCGGATCTTGACGCCGTAGCCGTTGCGGATGTGGAGGCCCGGCCCGGCCAGGTCGAGGCAGACGACCGGCAGGCCGTTGGCCATGGCCTCGACGACGACGGCGCCACCGCCGTCCCGCATCGAGGGAAAGAGAAAAACATCGCTCTCGCGCATCTTACCGAAGATCTCGGAACGGGGGCTCCACGGCGTCCAGACGATGCGGTCGGCGATGCCGAGGCGCCCGGCCAGCGCTTCGAGCCGCGGCCGTTCCGGCCCCTCGCCGACGAGCTCGAGGGTCGCGGAGGGGGCGATGCCGTGGAGGATGCGCAAGGCCTCGAGCGCAAGCGGCAGGCCCTTGATGGGATCGAACCGGCCCACATAAAGGATGCGGAAGCCGTCCTTGCGCGCGCCGGAGACGGGGCCGTCCAGGATGTCTTCCCGGCGGATGCCGTTGACCGGGAAATCGACGATCTTGGCGCTCCACCGGGCCAGGACGTCCTTGGTCTCCCGGTTGCAGACGAGGATGGCCGAGGCTTTCTGGGCCGCGCGGCGCCGGGCCGGGGTCGCCCGCCAGACGTTCTGCAGGAAGGCCCGCGACCGCTCCTCGCGCCGGTCGCGGCGGGCCATGGTGCCCATGAGCTCCCGGGGCACCTTCTGGCCGCCGCCGATCGGCCCCCAGACGAAGGGGACGGGAAGAGCGGGCGCGGCGTAGCTCGGCATCCAGTCGTTCGAGAAGGTGATCTGATGGAAGAGATCGAAACCCTCGCGGCGATGGAGCTCGACGGCCGCTTTGGCCGCCGCCTTCTGCCAGAGATAGTAGTAGATCCGCGTCCCCAGATGCCTGTCGCGGAGCGTCTCGTGGACCCGGCGCGGCAGGTCGACATAATGGACCTGAGCCTGGCGGCCGTCGCCGTCCGGGAGCGTCCCCTCGACGCCGTCGCGGTTGAACGCCCAGGTGATCAGGTGGAGGTCGGCGAAGGTCGCGATCTCTCTGGCCAGGTGCCACCCGAGGATGGCTTCTCCCGGGAAATGGGCGGTCGAGGGCTCCGGATGGCAGGCGTAGGCGGACGCGAGGATCTTGGGTCTTGCCGTGTTCATGTCTTCACCCCGTTCACAGCACGGACCTGACGAGGCCGACGGCGTTGCCGAAGGCCCGGGCGGCCTGGGACGCCTTGCGCTCGCGGATGGCGGCGGCCAGGCTCATCAGCAGCCTCAGGGTCAGGGCGGCGCGGCATTTGCCGAGGGAAAGCCCGTCGTGCTTGGCCACGAAATAGGTCCGGTTGAGGACCTCGCGGACGCCGAACGCGTAGCCTTCGCCGCGGCCGCCGGCCGCCGGCAGGTGGAGGTAGCGGGCGGGCGCCACGACGGCGAGCTTCGCCCGCCGGCCGACGCGATAGCTGAAGTCGAGGTCTTCGAGATAGCTGTAGCCGTCGAACCACTCGTCGAAGCGGGACGCGGCGAAGACCTCGCGCCGCCAGACCGAGGCCCCGCTCGGGAGCCAGTCGGTCCACACGGTGGCGTCGACCGGACCGATCATGGTCTGGAAGCCGGAGGCCGTCACCCGGCCGCCGTCGCCGGAATAGAGCCCGAGCGCCGCGACCAGGCGCGTCCGTTTGAGAAGCGGAAAGTCGAGCGGCGGATGGTTGGCCATGTTGAACGCGGACCCGGCGACGTCGGGCCCGGCCTGGGCCCAGAAGCGGAGCATCTCTTCGACCGCGCCGGCTTCGAGGACGGCATCGTCGTCGAGGAAGCCGACGAGGCTCATATCGGGATCGACCGCGTCGAGCCCCATGTTGCGCTGGCGCGTCGCCGAAGCGACGGGCGTCGGGATATGGCGGAGACGGGGCCGGGCCTCGCGGGGATCGGCGGGCGGGACCGGCCGGGCGCTCGCGTCAACGATGACGACTTCGTCGGGCCGGCGCGTCTGGACGGTGAGGCTCTGCCAGAGCCGCCGCAGCTCCTCGGGCCGGTCCTTGGTGGCGACGACGAAAGCGAGCTTATGCGGGACGGGCATCTTTCTCCTCGAGAAAACCCTTCACCACCGCCCTTATTTCGCCGGCGAAGCGGGCCGCCGAGAACAGGCCGGCGCGCGCCTCGAGGTGGCGCCGCATCTCCGATTCGCAGGCCGGGGCGCCGAGACAGGCCAGGATGAGCTCGGCGGCTTGCGCGGGCCCGGAGAAGATGAGGCCGGGATGGGCGACGATCTCCGTCTGCCCTCCTCCGTCGGGCACCCAGACGATCTGGCCGGCCCGGACCATCTCGGCGACCGCGATGCCGAAGGCCTCGTGGCGGCAGCCGGACAGGCCGTACTTGTGTCCGGCCAGCAGGGCCTCCTTTTCCGGGCCGTAGACCGCGCCTTCGAGATGCACCCAATCGCGGTTCCGGGCGGCTAGCTTCTCGATCTTCCTGGCGTATGAGGCGCGGCCGCGCCGGCCGAGGATATGGAGGTGAACCGGCCTTTTCTTCCGGACCTCGGCCAGAATTTCGATGGCCTGGTGGATGCCCTTCTCGGGAGCCAGCCGGCCCATGACGACGAAGCCGTCCTCGCGGTCCTCCCAGGGAACCTGACGCGCGCCGGCGGCGACGGGCGGATAGACGACTTCGGAGGCGACGCCGAACCGGTCCCGGAGCAGGTCCCGGACCCAGGCGGAGCAGGCGGTGGTCCGATTCGCTTTCCAGGCCCCATCGCCGCCGCCGGAGAGCCAGCGCCCGAAAGCCAGATAGGCCGACCGGCCTGCGGATCCCCGTTTGAGCAGCGCATCGGCCGGGCCGGCCGGGGCGTGGAGCTCGCGGCGGAGGTTGTCGTCGAACGAGAAGTCGGCGATCATCTGGATGCCGGGACGGCCGAAATCCATGACGTTGTAGGCGGAGATCATGACCTCGAAATCGCCGGCGTGCCGGCGGCAGTACCGGGCCAGCCGGTAGCCGCGGAGCGCGTCGAACCACGTCCGCAGGCCCGGCGGGATGGCCACCGTGAGGACATCGACGCGGGCCGGGTCGACGCGCGTGCCGCAGCTTCGGTTGAGGGCTTCGAGGTCGGGCCGGCCCATCGTGATCAAGGTCACCCGGTGATCGTCCGCCAGGGCCTCGATCGTGCCCATGGCCTGGGCTTCGGAGCCGCCGCCCGGAAGGAGCAGCGGGTGAACGACGGCGACCCGCGGCTTCATCCGCGTCCCTCCGTCCCGGCCGCCGCGAGCGGAGCGCCCGCGCGCCGGTTTCTCAGGCATCCGGCCATGAACGCCTTCTCCTCAGGATCGAGGAGCCTGAAGAACGCCGCAGCGCCGAAGGCGGCAAAGACGCCCCCGGCGCCCCAGATCCCGCCGCCCAAGGCCGCGTTGGCCGCGAGCGCGGCGATGAGGAGGCCGAGTGCGACGGAAACCTTGCCGAGGCCGTTCCTCCAGACATAGCCGGGACGGATGCGGCCGGCCTTGAACGATGCGGCCAGGAGGAAGGCCGTGAAGGCGATGAGCCGGATCGCCGTGGCCGCGGCGACGCCATCGATCCCCCAGAACTTGGCCCCGGCGTAGATCAGGGCCGTGAAGACGGCGAGCTCGGCCGCCTGGTACTTCGGCGCGAGGTCGACCCGGCCGATCCCGATCAGGTAGTTGTTGGGCACGGCGGCGATAGTGCTGACCAGGAACGCGGCCGCCAGGACCTGGACGACGAACGTACTTTGGACGGCGAAGTCCGGTCCGAGCCAGAGCCGGAGCAAGGGACCGGCGAAGAACATGAGCCCGATGAAGATGGGGCCGGTCGAAAGGAGGAGGAATTTTGTCGACCGGGCGAAGAGTGTCTCGGCCCGGTCCGTCCGGCCGCCGGCGTCCAGAAGACTGAACGCCGGGAAAAGGACCATCGACAGGCTGCCGGGAACGACCCCGATCCTGTTGATGGCCTCGTAGGGCGCGCTGTAGAAGGTCACGGCCTCGACCGTGATCAGGGAGCCGATGACGAGCCGGTCCAGCGAGGTGGTGACGGCGTAGAGGATGCTCGAGAGGCCCAGCCAGCCGCTGAACGAAAAGAGGGGCCGGACGAGGTCGCGCCGGAGGACGGGCCTCGACCTCAGGGCCGGCAGGGCGCGCAGACTCATCGCGCCCCAAGCGGCGAGGGCCGCCGCCCGGGAGAGGACGAGCAGGACGACGATCCCGGGAAGGGCGTAGCCCATGGCCACTCCGAGCAGCGGCAGGAGATAGAACAGGACGTTCACCGGGATCTTGACGGCGTTGACGAGATCGAAGCGCTGGGCCGCCTCGAGGACGCCCCGGAAGGAGGAACTGACGAACATGACCGGGAGCGACCAGCCGACGAGCCTCAGGGTCAGGATCGTCTCCGCCTCGAAGCCTTCCGGGATGTTGAGGACGCGGCGGACGATGAGGGGCGCGGCGAGGTGGGAGAGGCCGGCCGCGGCGAGCCCGATCGCCGTCTGCAGGGCGGTCGTCGTCCAGAGGTACCCGGGCAGATTCTCCCTGTCTCCCCGCCCCAGGCAGTCGGCGACGTAGCGCGTCGTCGTCCGCCCCAGGCCGAGGTCGAACAGGCCGAAATAGCCGAAGACGACCCAGACGAGGGCTAGAATGCCGAAGCGCTCGGTCCCCAGGGCGCGGACGACCAGGGGGATGGTCACGAAGCCGACGGCCAGGGGCAAGGCCAGCCCGAAGAAGTTCAGGGCCGTGTTCCTGACGATGAGCTTGTTGGGAACGTCCATGGGATCCGGCAGACTTTTCGCGGCAGGCTACCGCCGATGGATAAAACGCCGCACCTCGCGGCTCAAAACAGGCGTCTTATCGGCTATTGCGAATGACGGAGTGGCCCCATTATAGCCGAACGAAGGTCCGGAGTTGAAGCCGAGGCGATCCGTCTCATAGCGAGACCATGATAGGGGGGCGCCCCCCAGGCGGACAATCGTCGGGCCGGATGAATCCCAGGGTGAAAAAACGCCCCCGGAGGTCACCCTTTGGGGTGAGAAAAAAAGAGGCCGGACTAATCCCCCGCGCGGCCGTCCGGTTTCTTGACACTTCGGGGGGGCTCCTCTATACTTTGATTTCCATTCCGTCGAGCGCGTTCGAACGAAAATGACACAAGCGGATAAGGCAAGGAAAGGTGTCCTCGGCGCGGTCCTGAAAAAGGTCGCCCGGGCCGAGGGCCTTGCGCCCGAAAAGCTGGCCGAGCTCGTGGCCGGAGGGCTCGTCGTCATCCCCTTCAATCCGATCCACGCCCCCGCCCGGCCGGCCGGAATCGGCCGGGGCCTGAGGACCAAGGTCAATGTCAACCTCGGCACGTCCCGCGATTTTCCGCGCCTCGCCGACGAGATGCGGAAAGTCCGGATCAGCCTCGATTACGGCGCGGACGCCCTGATGGATCTGAGCACGGGCGGCGACCTGAAGCGGATCCGCAAGGCCATCCTGGCCGCGACGCCCATCCCGCTCGGGACCGTTCCCATCTACCAGGCGGCGGTCAGGGCCATCGACCGCGGCGACTCCATCGTCGAAATGGCCGAGGCGGACCTCTTCGAGGCCGTCGAGTCGCAGGCCCGCGAGGGCGTCGATTTCATGACCGTCCACTGCGGGCTGACGCTGAGGGCCATCGACCGGCTGAAGCAACAGGGCCGGGTCGCCGACGTCGTCTCGCGGGGCGGCGCGTTCCACCTCGCCTGGATGCTCCACCACGGAAAAGAGAATCCCTTCTACGCCGGATTCGACCGGCTGCTCGAGATCGCCAGGCGCCACGACGTCACCCTCAGCCTGGGCGACGGGCTGCGCCCCGGCTCCATTCTCGACGCGACCGACCGGCCCCAGATCGAGGAGCTCCTGACCCTCGGCGAGCTGGTCAAGCGGGCGCGGGAGGCGGGTGTCCAGGTCATGGTCGAGGGCCCGGGCCACGTCCCGCTCGACCAGGTCGAGATGAACATGCGCCTGGAGAAGCGGGTCTGCCATGGCGCGCCGTTCTACGTCCTCGGCCCGCTCGTCACCGACATCGCGCCGGGCTACGACCATATCGTCTCGGCCATCGGCGGGGCCGTGGCCGCGGCGGCCGGCGCCGACTTCCTGTGCTATGTGACGCCGGCGGAACATCTCGGCCTGCCCAGCGACGACGACGTCCGCGAGGGGCTCATCGCCTCGAAGATCGCGGCTCACGCGGCCGACATCGTCAAGGGCGTCCCCGGCGCGCTCGAGCGCGACCTCGCCCTCGCCCGGGCCCGCAAGCGCCTCGACTGGGAGACGCAGCAGAGGCTAGCCATCGACCCGGTCAAGTTCGCGGCCGTGCGAAAGCGGCGGAAGACGAGCGGCAAGGCCTGCTCCATGTGCGGGGATTTCTGCGCCATGCGCATCGTCAGCGAATTCCTCGGTTCCGGGGAGAAGACCGATGGCGAGTGCGCCTAAGGGACTTCTGTTCGGCACCGCCGGGGTCCCCTTCTCGTCCGAGGACGACTCGAGCCTGGCCGGGATCGAGCGCATCCGGGTTCTCGGGCTCGATTGCCAGGAGATCGAATTCGTCAACGGCGTCAAGATGAGCCTCGACACGGCGGCCAAGGTCCGCGAGAAGGCGGCCCGGCTGGGCGTCCGGTTGAGCGTCCACGCCCCCTATCACATCAACTTCAACTCGGAGAATCCCGGCATCCGCCTGGCGAGCCGGGAGCGGCTGCTCAAGACGGCGCGGATCGGCGCGGCCTGCGGCGCGGCGAGCGCCGTTTTCCACGCCGCCTTCTACGGGAAGGACACCCCCGAGACGGCCTACGCCACGGTGAAACGGGAGCTCGCGGCGGTCCAATCCATTGTCCGGTCGGAACGACTCGGGATCACCCTGCGCGTCGAGACGATGGGCAAGCGCGCCCAGTTCGGCTCGCTCGACGAGGTCCTCGCGCTCTGCCGCGACGTCGACGGGCTCCAGCCCTGTCTCGATTTCTCCCACCTCTACGCCCGCGAGGGCAAGGTCAATTCGTACCGGGAGTTCGAGCGGGTCCTGAGCAAGGTCGCGCGGAAGCTCGGGCCGCGGTCGCTCCGGAACGTCCACATCCACATCGCCGGCATCCACTTCGGGGACAAGGGCGAGATCAAGCACCTCAATCTCGAAGAGACGCCATTCCGCTACGATGAGTGGCTCCAGGCCCTGCGCGACCTCGGCGTCGAGGGCCTGGTCATCTGCGAGAGCCCCAATCTCGAAGGCGATGCGGTGATGCTGAAAAAGTTGTACAATGCCCAGGCGGCTAAATAAGATGGGGTCAAACCTATACCTTTTTAATTTTTTCTCAAGCGGCAAGATGCGGCCGATCTTGTGAAGGAAAAAATTAAAAAGGTATAGGTTTGACCCCTTCCCAAAGGAGGCAGGCGATGAGATGGCAGGGAAAACGGCAGAGCACGAATGTCGAGGACCAGCGCAGCTCGGGAGGCCGCGGCCTCGCTGTCGGCGGCGGCATCGGCGGGATCGGCATCGTCATCGCCATTCTGTATTTTCTTCTGGGCGGGAACCCGGGGGACGTCACCCAGACCCTCCAGGTCGACCAGCCGTACGCGACGGAGCCCGGCGAGCCCCTCAGCGCGAAGGACCAGGAGATGGGCCAGTTCGTCTCGACCGTCCTGGCCAGCATCGAGGACGTCTGGAGGGAGCGGTTCCGGGCCGCGGGCGAAACCTACGTCGAGCCGAAGCTCGTCCTTTTTTCGGGCCAGGTCAACTCGGCCTGCGGCTATGCCGGCGCGTCCTCGGGCCCGTTCTACTGCCCTGGGGACTCCAAGGTCTACATCGACCTGTCGTTCTTCGAGGACATGCAGCGCCAGCTCGGAGCGCCGGGAGATTTCGCCCTGGCCTATGTCATCGCCCACGAGGTCGGCCATCACGTCCAGAATCTGCTCGGCATCAACGACCAGGTCATGTCGCGGCGCGGGCGCATGTCGGAGAAGGAATTCAACCAGCTCATGGTCCGCATGGAGCTCCAGGCCGACTTCCTGGCCGGAGTCTGGGCCCACTACGCCAACATGGAGAAAGGCTTCCTCGAATCGGGCGACATCGAGGAGGGGATTAACGCGGCCGCGGCCGTCGGCGACGACCGGATCATGAAGCAGACGCAGGGCTACATCGTCCCGGACGCCTTTACGCACGGCACGTCCGAGCAACGGGTCCGCTGGTTCAAGAAGGGCCTCGATACCGGGGACATCAACCAGGGCGACACGTTCGGCGCCTCCGTCCTCTGACGAACGGGCGTCCCGCTCAGGCCTTCGTCGCGCCGATCCAGCGGTAGGCGGTCGCCCCGAGGACCGCGCCCGCGATCGGGGCCAGCCAGAATAGCCACAGCTGGGCCACGGCCCATCCCCCGACGAAAAGCGCCACCCCCGTGCTGCGGGCCGGGTTGACCGACGTGTTCGTCACCGGGATGCTGATGAGATGGATGAGCGTCAGGCAGAGGCCGATGGCGATCGGCGCCAGCCCCTGCGGCGCCCGCTTGTCGGTCGCGCCCAGAATGACGATCAAGAACATCGCCGTCATGACGATCTCGCAGACGAGGGCCGCGAGAAGCGAGTAGCCGCCCGGCGAGTGGACGCCGTAGCCGTTCGAGGCGAAGCCGGCCGCGACGTCGAACCCGGACCTGCCGCTGGCGATGACGAAAAGGACGCCCCCCGCGGCGATCGCCCCGAGGACCTGGGAGGCGATATAGGGCAGGAGGTCTTTTGCCGGGAAGCGGCCGCCGGCCCAGAGGCCGATGGAAACCGCCGGGTTGAGGTGGCAGCCCGAGATGTGGCCGATGGCGAAGGCCATCGTCAGCACCGTCAGGCCGAAGGCCAGGGCAACGCCGGCGAAGCCGATCCCCAGCTCGGGGAAAGCCGCCGCCAGGACCGCGCTGCCGCAGCCGCCCAGGACCAGCCAGAAGGTCCCGAAGAATTCCGCGCCATATTTTTTCATGGATCCCTCCCTGCGATTGCTCGAACGGCCCCGATGATATCGTCGGCCCCCGAAGGGTGTCAGGCCGGACGAGCTCCGACAAGGCGACGGGAAGGGCGTGAAAACCGGATTGACCCGTCCCTCCCGGGGGCTTATAATGACCCTTCATCCATCATCGTTAAGGAGTGGCCCATGGTCGAAATCCGTTTCCACGGCCGCGGCGGTCAGGGGACCGTCGTCGCCTCCAAGATCCTGGCCGACGCCATCGCCAAAGAGGATAAGTGGGTCCAGGCCTACCCGGAGTTCGGCGTCGAGCGGCGCGGCTCGCCCGTCGTCGCCTTCATCCGCATCGACGACAAGCAGATCTACGACAAGAGCCGCATCTACACGCCGGACCACGTCGTCGTGGTCGATCCCACCCTCGTCGAGGCCATCGACATCACCGAAGGCCTCAAGCCGGGCGGGACGATCATCATCAACAGCGACCGCCGGCCCGAGGACTTCCCCTTCCACGGCAAGTTCAAGGTCCGGACGGTCAACGCCACCGAGATCGCCGTCAAGCACAGGCTCGGCAGCCTGGCCGCGCCGATCGTCAACACGGCCATCGCCGGGGCGGTCATCAAGATCCTCGGCCTGGCCAAGCCCGAGTCGCTGGCCGCGGCCATCCGGGACGGGGTCCCCGTCAAGGCCGAGGACAACGTCAAGGCGGCCCAGGAAGCGTACGAAAGGGCCTGAGGAAGGACGCCATGAGACCCAAGAAAGCGAAAAAGATCGTCTTCAAGTCGGCGGAGGAGATGCCGCTCATGATCTGCTCGGTCGGCCACCAGACCCACAATCTGACCGGGGCCTGGAGGAACATCCGGCCCGAGATCGACCTCGGCAAGTGCCTCAAGTGCGGCATCTGCTGGAAGTTCTGCCCCGAGCCCTCGATCGACGTCGTCGACGAGTGGCCGGTCATCGATTACGACTACTGCAAGGGCTGCGGCATCTGCGCCGAGGAATGCCCGGCCAAGTGCATCGTCATGGTGGAGGAGCGCAGATGAAAAAAGTCATCATGGGCAACCACGCGCTGTCCCACGGCGCGAGGCTCTCGCGGGCGCAGGTCATCTCCGCCTATCCGATCACGCCGCAAACCCAGGTTGTCGAGCTCCTCTCGGAGATGTGCGCCGACGGGACCCTCGACGCCCAGTTCATCAAGGTCGAGTCCGAGCACTCGGCCATGGCCTCCTGCATCGGCGCGTCGGTCGTCGGGGCGCGGGCCTTCACGGCCACGTCGGCCCAGGGCCTGGCCCTGATGCACGAGATGCTCCACTGGGCCGCCGGCGGGCGCCACCCGATCGTCATGGGCAACATCAACCGGTCCATGGCCCCGGGCTGGTCGATCTGGACGGACCAGAACGACAGCCTGTCCCAGCGGGACACGGGCTGGATGCAGTTCTACTGCTCCTCGAACCAGGAGGTCGTGGACACGGTCATCCAGGCGTTCAAGGTCGCGGAAACGCTGATGATCCCGGCCATGGTCATCCTCGACGCCTTCGCGCTCTCACACACCTACGAGGTCGTCGACGTCCCGGACCAAGCCCTGGTCGACAAGTACCTGCCCCCCTTCAAGCCCGCGATCAAGCTGAGTCCGGCCGACCCGCGGGCGTTCGGCGGCCTGACGGGCGCCGAGCACTACATGGAGCTCCGCTACAAGCTCGAGCGGGACATGGAGAAGGCGCCGGCCATGATCGAGGAGACGGGCCGCGAGTTCGAGAAGATCTTCGGCCGCAACCTCAGCCTCGTCGACCCCTACAAGTGCGACGACGCCGAGTTCATCTTCATCACCTCGGGAACGGCGGGCTTCACCGCCCGGGTGGCCGTGGATGAGCTGCGCGCGTCCGGCGTCAGGGCCGGGAACCTGCGCATCAAGGTCTTCCGCCCCTTCCCCTT
>Ga0105106_10000256_pt1 | contig 38020 bp, 36 predicted proteins | sample PPLLaktember2015_5_FD_79109 | JGI IMG/M metagenome (GOLD analysis project Ga0105106, IMG submission 79109) | Freshwater sediment microbial communities from Prairie Pothole Lake near Jamestown, North Dakota, USA - PPLs Lake P8 Core (1) Depth... | ecosystem: Environmental > Aquatic > Freshwater >... | reverse complement strand
GGCGGCGGCGCAACGATCCTGGAGTACGTGAACGCCGGCCTGATCGACGAGTTCACGATCGCGCTCTCACCCGTGCTGTTCGGCTCCGGAATCCGCCTGTTCGAGGGCGTGGACGCGGGCCGCGTGGCCCTGGAGCCGGTCCGCGCGGAGCCGACGCAGCGGGTGACCCACCTGACCTACGCAGTCCGGGAGCGGTAACTGTCCCGAATTCGGCGGTCCCCCGCCGAGGTCAGCAGCGCGGTGAGATCCTCGCCGCTCTGAGCGTCAGAAAGGGCGAGCGGCCGGTCGCGAACTCGGCCGCTCGCTCCTCCGGGAGGAACCTCACGGCGTTGTCGTGGAACTTCCTCGCCAGCTCCTCGTCGACAGGGGTTGCCACGGCCACCGCGGTGCCGACCGCGCCGCAGATGGACGTCGCGGCAGACCACGCTCGAAGAACACCGAGTTGCGCAGCCTCCTCGTCGGAGCCAGGCGCGGTATTCAAGAACGGCAAGCTCATCGAACGACCCGACGAATCAGAGGGTGGTGATCAGCAAGTCGCCTGACACGCCGATCCACAGGTCTTGACTATTCCTCGTTTGAAATCAGGTCCAGTGGTAGCTCGAATCGCCAGGACTGAGGGTCGACCGCGCTTCAGACCCGTCCCGTTTCTAAACGGGAGGCGGGGAGCCTGTGTTCACAGGTCATTTACACATGCTCACCGCAGCGTGAATGTCGACGATGGTCTGGCTGCCCGGCATCCTCGTGGGGCCGGCTGACCTTGGGGGGTGGGCCGGATCGTCGGGGTCAGCGATCGGGCTGTGCCAGGATGCGGGCGATGCATGTTCCCCTCGGAACCTTCGGCCTCTGGCGAATGCTGCGCAACACGACGCCGGGCATGGCCCGGGAGGCGGAGACCCTCGGCTACGGCGCGATCTGGGTAGGCGGGTCCCCGAGTGGCGACTTGGTCGAAGTGGAGATCCTGCTCGAAGCGACGGAACGGATCCCGGTGGTCACCGGGATCGTCAACATGTGGCGAGAGCCGGCTGAATTGGTCGCCGCCTCCTATCACCGGATCGTTGATCGCTATACCGATCGATTTCTGTTGGGGGTGGGCATCGGGCACCCGGAGGCCACCGCCGAGTTCCGAGACCCGATGGCCAAGATCGACGACTACCTGGCCTGTCTCGACCGTGCCGAGATTCCCCGTGACCGGTTGATCCTCGCCGCCCTCGGTCCTCAGGCATTACGGATTGCCGCCGAGCGCACCGCAGGGGCCCACCCCTATCTGACGACGCCGGCTCACACCCGCTATGCCCGTGGGGTGCTCGGCCCCGGGCCTCTGCTGGCCCCCGAGCACAAGGTCACACTCGATTCCGACCCGGAGCGGGCCCGAGCGACCGGACGGAAGATGGTCTCCCATTACCTGGACCGGGTCAACTACCGCAACAACCTGATCCGGAGCGGTTGGACTGAGGACGACCTGGGGGAGGGTGGCAGTGACGCGCTAATCGGGGCCTTGGTGCTCTCGGGGACACCGGAGCAGGTGGCGGTCGGGCTCCAGGCCCATCTGAAGGCAGGGGCGGACCACGTCGGAGTCCAGGTGCTCGGGGAGGACCCGATGCCCTCCTACCGCCGTCTCGCAGAAGTCCTGTTCTGAAACCCTTTGCTCAGTACTCGGCTCCTCATTGGTTCGATCCCGCGGTCACCTCGCTCTTGTGCGCGGCAAAGGCAGCCAGAACCTCGCCTGTCTCCTGCTCGGGCACGCCGACGAAGTCGAGGGTGCGACCCAGCTCGGCCGCTACCTCATCGAATTCTTCGGGAGAGATATGGAATTGGTCGTGGGCCTCTTCCAACCCGAGGGGGGTCATCCCTGGCTTGGTGCCAACGTATTCGAACGGTCCACCCGCAACATTGCAGACCCATAGAGTTCGCATGAACTTCAGGCCCGGCAGTCTGCCCAGCTGGTTGTTGTGCCACTCCCGTAGGGCGGGATTCTCCGAGGCCTGGCCAACTATCGGATTCTCGACCACCGCATCACTGAAATGGTCGATCACCGCGGCGATGGCGAAAACGCCGCCGAGCCTCTCGTAAAGGGACTTCTCTGTCATCGGCGCTCCTTTCGTCCTCACTCGATGACTCTCGTCAATTCCATTACGAAGCAGCGGGCTCGATAGTTCAGAGCTCAGAGGTTCCACGAACTCCATCACCGACACAGCCCGATTCCTGGCATACGGCCCCGTTTCCAGATGCATGGTCGCGTCCCGGTTCTAAACGGCCCGGACGTCGCCGCTTGTCCTGTTTCTCAGTAAGCCCAGGTCCAAGTGTGGTTACCCGTCTCGTTTTCTAGCGATCTTGACTCGGGTCTCGTACATACCGAGTTCAGGGTGTCTCTTTGCGGTCGCTTCTTCATGGCGTATCCGGTCGATGGCGAAGGGAGCGGCCAACGGGGGCGGATCTACACCCTCCCTAGAAATGGACCACGGGGCAGGTCAGGGTGCGGATGACTCCCTCGACGGCCTGGATTTTGGCCACAACAAGTGTTCCGAGAGCATCGACGTCTGCGGCCCCCACGCGCACAATCACGTCGTACGGGCCGGTAAGGACGTCGGCGGGGCCAGTGCCAAGGATGCGACCTAGCTCCGCTGCCACTCGTGTCTGCTTGGCGATCTCGGTTTGGATGAGAACGTATGCTTCGACCACTGCTTCTCCCGAATTTCTCCCCGGGCTCAACCGTAGTCTCGCTCATGACAAGATGATTGAAGACAGGGCTTCAGCTGGCGCACAGGTCCTGATGCAGAGCCGCCCGTCAAACCCGTACACCAGACGCGCCCACGCACTGCCACGTGCTCATGACACTGCTCGCCGGTGCAGGTTCGTCCCCGGACATCGCTTGAGCCGGTATTCGACGCTCCGCTTATGATGGTCCTCGTCGACCACGGGCAGCGCTGGGATGGCCCACGACCTGGCTCGCTCAACACGCCCCGAGGACCTCCCCAGCGAAGAGTTCGACGCCTGAGGTGTCCCAAGCGACGTCGCGCTCAGCTCTCGTCCGAGGCGCGCATGGCATCGAACACCCGCAGGATCTCCATGGGCACGGGGAAGATCAGGGTGGAGTTCTGTTCCGCCGCGACCTCGGTCATGGTCTGCAGGAGACGAAGCTGCATCGCCGCTGGGTGGTTCTCGAGCATCCGGGCGGCGTCGGCGAGGGTCGCGGCCGCTTCCTTCTCGCCCTGGGCGTGTATCACTTTGGCCCGTCGGTCCCGCTCCGATTCGGCTTGACGGGCCATGGCCCGTCTCATCGAATCGGGCAGCTCGACGTCCTTGACTTCCACCAGACTGACCTTCACCCCCCAGGCGTCGGTCAGACTGTCGATGATCTGTTGCAGTTGGCGGTTGATCTCGTCTCGGTTGATCAGCAGCTCGTCGAGGGCTGCCTGGCCGATGATGGAGCGCAGGGTGGTCTGGGCCACCTGTGAGGTCCCGTACTTGTAGTCCTCGATCTCGAGGATGGCCCTGTTCGGGTCGACCACCCGGTAGTAGGTGACTGCGTTCACCCTGACCGTCACGTTGTCCCTGGTGATGATGTCCTGGGGTGGGATGTCCTGGGTCACCGTGCGCAGGCTCACCCGGACCAGCCGGTCGACGATGGGAATGATCAAGATCAGACCCGGACCTCTCGCCTCGCCGGTGACCCGGCCGAGACGGAACAGGACGCCCCGCTCGTATTCGGGGAGGATCTTGATCGATGCCCGGAGAATGAGGATGAGGAGAACGGCTGCGATGGCAAGGCCGATTGCAGTCTCAATGGTCATGGTCAGCTCCGATCGGCTCGACAATCAGTTCGAGGCCCTCGATTCCGACGACACGGGCTTGCTCCCCGGGCTCCAACTCGCCTGTCGAGGACCGGACAGACCACCAGGAGCCGTCCAAGAAGACGGATCCACTCCCGCCTTCCGCGTTCACAACCGTACCGGCTTTCCCGATGAGGGTGTCGATGCCGGTTGTCGATGGCCGAAGCCGGGCCTTAAGCGCGGCGCGCCCGGCGATGGTGGCGGCGGCACCCATGACCAGAGCGGTCGGCCATAGCACCGGTGGGCTGACTTGGAGCTCGCCTTCGAAGAGGAAAACCCCGGCCAGGAGCAAGGCGATGGTCCCGCCCGCGGCCAACACTCCCACCCCCGGAACGAAGATCTCCCCGACGAACAGGGCGACGGAGAGAATGAGGAGGGCGACACCGGCCGTTGTCACCGGGAGCACGCTGAGAGCGAAGAATCCCAGCACGAGGAGAATCACCCCGGCGATCCCGGCGAACCCCAAACCCGGGTTTGCCGCCTCATAGATCACGGCCAGGGTCCCTATCGACAGGAAGAGGACGGCCAGGTTGGGGTCGGCGATCCGGGCCAGGACCCGCCGGAACATGGACATCTCATAGCGCTCCGGGACGGCGCCGGCCGTGGCCAGGGTCACCTCCTCTCCGAGTACCACCACCGTCATCCCGTCGATGGCGATCAGCAGATCGTCGAGGTCGTCGGCCACCAAGTCCACCACGCCGCTCTCGACCGCCTCGCGGGCGGTAATCGAGGTGCCGTCACGGACCGCCGACTCGGCGAATTCGACGCTGCGTCCCCGGTGCTCGGCAATCGAGATAGCGAAGGCGGCGGCGTCGTTGATGATCTTGTCGGTGATCTCCCCGCCCTGAAGGTCGACTGGTGTGGCGGCCCCGATCGAGGTGGCCGGCGCCATCGCCGCCAGGTGGGCGGCCATTGTGATGAAGGTGCCTGCCGAGGCGGCGCGGGCCCCCTCAGGCGCGACATACACCACGATTGGGACCGGGGCACTGAGGAAAGTCTGGACGATGTCACGCATCGAGGTGTCGAGACCCCCGGGAGTGTCCAGGGTGATCACCAAGATGGCTTCTCCATCCGCTGCTTGTTCCACCGCCGAAGCCAGATGGTCTGCGACCACCGGTGTGATCGGACCATCGACGGCGGTGACCAGCACCCCCGACTCGACCTGGGCCATGACCGGGGCGATGAACGCCGCAACAAGGACTGTTCCGGCGATCAGGCCACCTGCGGCGAGCCCTCGCCTTCCCATAGGTCGATTATCGCAGTCGACTCGGAGTGTGGGGGGGTCCACGAATTAGACCGGGGGGATCGGGGGCGCCGCCAGGAGTTCGGAGCGAACAGCACAGTCGAGTTGCCGGTATCAGTCCTCACCTAATGTGCGATGGTGCCATCGCCCCGAGGCTCGGTATTGAGCCGATCGACGAGCCCATCCGATGCAATCGAACATACGTTCGTACGACCTCAACCTGAACTGATCCCCGATGTACACCATCGATATATCTGCTTCTAAGGGATTCTCAGCGAAATCGACGGATTGTTGAAGTCTTCTTGAGAATGAGGGTGCACCCCCCGGTGCCTGGGGATCGAGTGGCTGGCTATCCAGACCCAACGCGGCCCATTTCCCTATCGGGGAGGTTCAGTGTGATCTAGACGCGTGCGCGGTGGTCGATAGGCACTACCTCGACGGTTTCGGTCTCCTCGTTGATTCGGTGGATGGTCCGAGAGGCGCCGCGTCTGGCAGCGAGGTATCCGCGTGGGACCAGGCCGACTCCGCTATTGGTGCGGCGCGGCCTCTTGTCGACCGCTTCGGAATGGGGCCAGGCCGACCACGACCAGTACGGCGCCGGCAGATATCACCAAGCCGGGCAGCAGGTAGTTGGTTGCTTCGGCTCGTCTTTCGTCCGTGTAGGCGACTGCCTCCTCGTTCGAGTCGAACTGCGCCACCTGACCGGCGGATTCCTCATACACTGTCGCCGTCTGATCCTCGTAGACAATGGAGAAGTTCAGATCAGCCCCGTACTCGGATTCCATTACCCAGAGGAAGAGTCCAGTCAGTAGCACCAGGATCCCCAACAGAACCAGACCCGTTCGGGCTCGCTTCGACACAAGACCCCCACCTTCTCGGCTTCAATCGAACCGTAGCAACACCGGGTGGCGACGAGCCGGTGTGAGACCTATTCGGTCTTGCGAACATCGGCGGTCTTCGAGTCTGAGAGCTTTGGGTGAATTGGTGGCTGGACAGCCCGCAGAGACTACGGGTCGTACCCGAAGGGGTCCGTAGGTCCCCTATCGTCGCCTAACCGACCAATGAGGCAAGTTGGCGACGGGTCGCTTCGACCATATCGAGACCGCCGAAGCCGACTGTTGTTATCGACTCGGAAACGGCCTCTCCCACCCGGGTCGCCACCTGGTGCCCTGCCCGCCGGCCGATCCATTTTGCATGGACGGTGAGCACGAACCCGAGAAGCAGACTGAGGGCGAGCGAACCGGTAATGAGGAGGAGGGGCGTCGGAACCGGGCCCAGATAGGGAACGTCGATGGTGGCGACCGGCAGCTGCCCCGGTCCGAAGATGACGATGAGATACCAGGCGATGGCAAACAAGAGCACCGCCCCCGACAGCAATTGCACGAAACCGATCAGGGGCCAGAGGATGGAGCGGGGGACGGTCAGTTCTCCGGCGACTTGACGAGTCGAACGGTCAAGAGCCCTGGTCACGTCGGTCTCGGCGTTGTCCGCCCCGAGGGTGTTAAGGACCGCCGGCCGGGTGGCGGCCGGAACCGCCCCCGCAGCCTTGACCAGGGCAGAGCGGACGGGATTGAGGATGTGGCCCAGACTCCCCCGTCGTCGCCACTCGAGCAGATAGGCCCCAGGATCTGCCTTGCGCCGCCTCCGTCCGGTGACCAGCGACAAGATGGTGAGGACCCGAGCCAAAAGTGACCCGCCTTGACGGCGGGCCCGATGCAACACAGCCTCTTCCATCTGGCGGGAAACCCCGCGCGGATCAACTAGCGACATCGCCCCCTCAACCGCGGCGGCAATTGCCCGCTCTCTCTCCTTGGCCGGGAGCAGCGGCCTGTGCGACCCGCCCGGCTCCAGTCCGGCCGCCCGAGCAATGACATCGACCTCGGCGTCCGCGTCGGTGGCGAGCTTTGCCGCCACGATCGCCTTGCCCTCGGCGGCTCGGTTCAGCGCGGCCCGCAGCTCATCGAACCCGCTGCCGTCGAGAGCTGACACCATGTCGATGCTGGCCCCATCTATACCATCGGCCGACAATCGGCGCCGGAAGTCGTCGATGAGCATCTGTTGTTGGTTTTGATCGAGAAGGTCGGCCTTGTTGAAGACGAACCGCATCCGCACGGCGTGGGGCGCCAGACGGCGGAGATACTGGTGCAGACGCTCGTCGTCGTACTTCTCGGGGTCGACCACCCAGGCCAACGCGTCGATACGGGGCAGAAGGGCGTCAACCGTCGCTCGATGCCCGAGACGAACACTGTCGACGTCGGGCAGGTCGAGAATGGCCACCCCGGACAAGTCGGCCCGGTCATGACCGACAACCCGCTCAACACCGAGCCAGTCGAGCAGGGGACGGATCTCTTCGCGAGCCTCGTTGGCCACCCAGGTCAACGGTTTCTCTGTGGTGGGTCGAAGCACCCGGGCCGGGCTGACCTCCTCACCGGCGAGGGTGTTGAGCACCGAGGACTTGCCCACCCCGGTGCCACCGACCAGGGCCATCACATACACCTCGCCTGGGAAGCCGAGCCGCTGTCGGATCCGATCGACCAACGCCCGGGCTGAAACTGCCTGATCGGCCAGACCGAGGTCGGCCGCGGCTGACGCAGCCTCCTCGAGACGCTCGAGCGGAGTCATTGCGGCTTGGTCCGGGAGGCGGCGTGGGCCGCCCGGCGCAGATCGAAGGCAAGATCGGTCGTCTCCGCCATGGGGCCCAGGGCGGATATGAACCGATGCTGTTCGGAGGTGAACACCGAATCGAGGATCAGATCGAGGCGGGCCCGGGCTCGGTTGACGAAGGCGGCGACATTGCCCTCACCGAAGATCGCCTCCAACAGCTTCTGGTTGAGGACCGCGGTGGCCGCGCCGATGCCCAATTCGGCTCCGGTGAGCCCGCCGGTGTGGATGAAGACGGCAAGTATGGCGCTGGTCCCGAGCACGTTGAGACCGATGCTGGCCGCCTGCGCCCTCCCTTTTCGCTGAACGCCCATTACCTGGATCTCATCGCCGATCACCTCCATCCATTCTTCCAGCTGGGCAGTCAGCGCCGACACCAACTCCGGCGAGGAGCCCCACAATGCAGCCTCCTTCGAAAGGGCCATGGCTCCGTGTGCATCGTCGACCCAGATCGCGGCCGTCTTCGAGGCAGCGGTGTCGGTGTGACGCACCACCGAGGTCACCAGGTCGGCGAAGGCCGCCTCTCTCACCTCGGGAGCCGGCGGCGGCGGCGTAGGGCGGATCAGGTTGCGCAGGGCGGCGGCGACCCGGCCCACCCCTTCTGAGATGTAGCGAGCAACCGGCCCAGCGTTGACGAAGTCGAGCCACTGGCGGAGCACCTCGGCTCGGAGGAACGTTCCAGTCTCGATCTCCCGGTTGAGCTCGTTTCGTGCCGCCCGGTAGCTCGACTCCAGGGCTCGGAGAAGCGAGGCAGCGGCCTCCTGTTCGCGTTCCACTTCGGCAGCGATCCTCTCCACGGCCTCGGGGAGACCGGCCAGAGCAGTGTCGAGGCTGCGCTTGGCCACCGAACGACGCTCAACATCGTCGTGGCGGAGCCGTTCGATCGCCTCGAGGATCGGTCCGATGTCTTCCCTGCGCAGACCATCGCTGGCGGGGTCGATCGCACCCTCCGGGACCGAGACCACCTCCAGATCACCGAACGCCCCCTGGCGGTCGAGCTCGCCCCGTTCGATCAGCGCCCGGTAGTCGGCCATCACCGCCGCCTCGTCGGCGGTATCGGTGGGCATACGGTTGATCACCGCCAGCAACGGCACGCCCCTCTGGTGAGCCCGGGCCAGGATGTCCCATGGGACCTGGTCGGCGTAGCGGGTGACGGTGGTGACGAAGATCACCAGATCGGCGGCCTCCAGCAGTTGCACCGCCAGCTCCCGGTTGGAGCGTTCCACGCTGTCGAAGTCGGGTGCGTCGACGATCACCAACCCAGGGGCGATGGCAGGGTCGACGCGGACGTCGAGCTGGTCCCGACCGGAGATGCCGGCGAGGGAGCCGTCCTTGCGCACGTGGGGGCTGTCGGCCGGGTGGACCAGCGCCACAGGGCGTCGGGTGGTGGGACGGATCAAACCCGATTCGGACAGCGGTCCGCCGGCGATCGCGTTGAACAGGCTCGACTTGCCCACCCCGGTCGATCCCAACAACACCACCACCAGCGGAGCGGAGAGATCGGCGGCCCGAGGTGCCAGATACTCGGCGACATGACGGCGCAGTTGTTCCGCCCGCTCCGCCCGGGCGGGTTCGGGCGCGGTGTCAACCCGGCGGCCGAGAGCCGTGGCCAGGTCTGATAGTGCCTTACTCAACCCCGCCACTGTATGGGCCTTCGCCAGGTTGATCGTTCGGGTCTGTTGGAACGAAAGACGCACCATCCGGGTTGGGAACACTGCGTGCCGGGCAAATGACGTCCATCAAAGGAGCGCCCCGGATATGGAAACAAAGCAGTATTGGGAGACATACTTGAACGACCACCGCGCTGGAGCCACTGCTGGGACAGCGTTGGTCAGGCGGATCTGGCGCAGCAATCGCCGCACGGAGTGGGGGCCGATCATCGAGAAGGTCGCCGAGTCGATCGAACAGGACCTGGTCGTCCTTGACGAGGTCCGGGCCGCGGCCGGCGTCTCGGGAGGAGATCTCAAGAGGGTGGCAGCTCTGCTCACCGAACGGGCCGGCCGATTGAAGCTGAACGGCCATCTCCTCACCTATTCGCCCCTGAGCAGGGTGTTGGAGCTGGAGACGCTCATGTCGGCCGTCCGCGGGAAGCAGAGTCTGTGGGTGGCATTGCACACAGCGGGGCCGTCTCATCCCGAATGGTCCGACTTCGACTTTCCCGCCCTCGAGAAACGGGGAAGCGAGCAATTAGAGACGCTGGGGCGGTTCCACGAATGGGCCGTTACCGAGATGATGGGCACATAGCCGGCCCCAGGCTCAGGGTTCGGTGCCAATCCGTCCCATTTCTAAATCGCGTTTGACATCACTCTCCGTGGTCAACCCCGATCTGTCGTGCGCAGGTCTCGAGGATTGCTGACCTGATGGCTTCATCGACTTCAGCTCTACCGAAGCTCCTCGACCCGTATTCGGATCGGTTCCTCTCGCGACGAAGGCGGTCGAACTGCTCGAGGGCCGGTTCACCGGTCTTTCTTGGCGAGGGTCTTGGCGTATTGAGCGAGCGCCTGATGGGACCCGGCCGACTGCGCACCCTGTGACCGGTCATCAGCAAGGCTGCGGCGACGGCTTTGCGGGCGGCGTCATTATGCCAAGACGTAGGCGCCCGAGGGGTCCGTGGTGCACAGCGGTCGGGCGGAGGAGATGGCCCGCGCCCAGGTGGAGATGTGGGTCTACTGGTTCAAAGGCGACCGTATCGCCGGCGCCGTCGACTGGGTGAGCCGCACCCGAAGTTCGGTCCATTCGGCAAGCCTCGAGTTCCTAGCCGGGCTCTTCGCCTTCCAGACAGGTGACTTCCCGATCCTGTCCGAGGTGCTGCCGGCGGCGCTGCAGGGCTTCCGGGAGGATGACGACACTTTCGGCCAGGCCCTCGCACTGACATTCGGGTCACTGGGCGCCGACGACCCTGAGCAGGGATACCAGCTGCTCGACGAAGCTCTCCACCTGGTCGGTGACTCCGATCCGGCGCTGCGCATGATCGCGCTCCTCTTCCAGAGCATGCTCGATTCGCAGGCGGGCCATCTCGACGAGGCGCTGCGACACCGTGAGGAGGTCCTGCTGGTTGCCCACCGGACCGAGCTGCCCGAGCTGACCGCCTGGGCCAAATGGAATCTGGGCTGGACCTATCTGGCGATGGGTAAGGAGGAGAAGTCCGCCGCCCTGTGGTCCGAAGCCTTCGACTACATGGCCGGAGCTCGTTACCAGGAGGGGGTGGCGTCGACGGCCGACGGCATCGCCATGTGCGAGTTGAGGGCTGGGCGACTGGAGCGGGCCGCAACGCTTCTCGGCGCAGCCAGTGCCACCTTCGAACGGATCGGCACGGTCCCGTGGATCGAGGCCGGGATCGTGGTGGAGGCCGCCCTTGCCGACCTGCGCCGGGATCTCGGCGACGAACTGTTCGAACGCAACTACGGCCTGGGCAGGGAGTTCGGCTTCGACCAGACCATCGCATTGACCGCCGAGGCGATCGACGATCTCAGCGACGTCTGAAGTCAACACGTCACGGCACGACGTTCGGTTTCCCCACGGAAGTCGTTCCCGAGGAAGTCGGGGATGCGTCCGTGTAGCCGAGGTCCCCGCCAGGTGGTTGGGCGCCCGGGTAGCGTGGCGGTGCCGCCCGTCAAGAAGAACGGATGGAACAGGAGGCAGGAATGGGCACCCAGGGAAGGCACTTCTCGCTCGGTCCCAACGAGGGAAAGGCCTGGTTCGTATTGGGTGACGTGGTCACGTTCAAGGTGACCGCGGCCGAATCCGACAACGCCTATTTCCTGACCGAGATCGTGAGCGTGCCCGGTGGCGGACCCGCCTTTCTACACACCCACGTCCCCCAGGAGACGTTTTGGATTCTCGAAGGCGAATACGAGGTCTACGGGCAAGGCGAGGACGGCGAGAAATACGCCATTGCCGCTCCCGTCGGCTCGACCGTGCACGTGGCGGGGAACGTCCCGCACGGTTTCCGTAACGTCGGCAACACCACGGGAAAGGTCCTGGCCCTCTACGCCCCGGTGATCCATCAGCCCGAGTTCTTCGAAGAGATCGGAGTCCCGATGGAGTCCTCCCTGGCTCCGATGCCGTTCGATCAGATGCCAGGTGCGGAGCGGATCATCGAGGTGCTCGGAAAACACGAGATGAGGCTGCTCGAGGACCTGCCCGACGCCTGACCGAGAGTGAAGGCACGGCTCCTCCTACACCTGCCCCAGCTGCCCTGGTCCCCGTGGTTGGCGGCCCCACGGCCTCAGACGTCGGGGTGTAGGCTCGAACACGGGCGGCGCTGGGTGAGAACCTACGCCTAAGGAAAACTAGATGACCCTGCAAGTAGCACTCTTCGGGTCACCTCGATTGATAGATGGACGCGGCCGAGTCTTCGAGCCGACCGGAGTGACGAGCGAGCTGCTCGGCCTCCTCATCGTCCACCCCGGGGAGAGGGCCAGCCGTGATCATCTCGCCGACTGCCTCTGGCCCGACGGTGACCCGGACCGCAACCGGAAGAACCTCAACACCACGCTGTGGCGGCTGCGCGGGATGATGGAGCCAGACGCCAGGGGCGCCTACCTCCACTCACACCCCGGTGGGTACATCGGATTCAATCGCGAGGCTGACTACTCCTGCGACGTGGAGGAGCTGGAATCGGCCCTGTCCACCGTACAGACCGGCAACGACCAGGTCCTGAGCGACTCTCAACTCGATGATCTGCGACGGGTCGCCAAGCTTTATCGCGGTGACCTGCTCGAAGGAGTGATGTCCGAATGGGTCTTGCCGCACAGAGATCGGCTGGCACGGGCCTACCAGGAGTGCCTTTTGAAGCTGATGAAGACGACACAGCTCCGCGATCTCACCGAAGAGAGCGTGTACTGGGCCGAACGAATCCTGGATCAGGATCCCGTCCGGGAAGACGTGCACCGTGCCCTGATGGAGACCTACCAGCACACCGGCCGGCGAACCCTGGCGCTTCGTCAGTATGGCCGTATGAGGAAGATCCTCGAATCGGAGCTCCACACCGGGCCGTCGCGGGAAACGGAGGCGCTCTACTGCAAGGTCATCGAGCAGGGCACCACCAACGGGGACGGGGGCGAGCAGTCCCCGGACCTGCGTGAGGTGCTCGAGATGCTGTCAGCGATTCAGCGCCAGCTGGCCGAAGGGATGCACCTCCTCGCCAGCCATCTGACCTCGCGTTCCTGATCACCACGCGGTCTCACCGTTATCACACCGCGGCGACGGTCGCGATCGGCCTTTCAGCGCTGGGTGATAGTGCGTGGTTAGACACCGGTCTGTGGAACCCCACGTCATCGCCCCGCCCGCACCGATCGCCTCACTGCCTCTTCCCGAGGCCCGGCCGGCTGAGCAGGGTTCCGATGACCTAGCATCGCGGCTCATCCGGGTAGCCGCGCCCAGTCAGATCTCGCCCGGGGCACGAGGGCCGGCACCCAATGCGAACGCGGTCATCGTTGTGGAAGCCGCCGACCTCGGTCGCGTCGACGACTTGTGGCCGTCCCTGCTGCATCGGTCGGGAGCACAACGTGTCGAGCTCAGAGCCGGGGGAGTTCCCGGTGACGATCTGGCCGCGGTCGAGGGCGGCCTCAACGCTGCCCTGGAGGACTGCGGCTGCGATCAGGGGGCCGTCGGTGTCGTCACCCTCCCGGTCTTGGCTGCGATAGGGCTGCTCGTCGGTCGTCGCCACGCCAAACGGATGCGTCTCCCGGTGGCATCGGTGTCCCGTGACATGTCCGTCCTGGCCGGGGCTGTGGTCGCCGGCGGGATCCTGGGAAAGACGGCGGGCCTGCTCGCTGCACGCGTCCGCTTCCTGCGACTTCGGCGCCAGCTGGAGGAGTTGTTGAAGCCAAACGCCCTCGAGTGAGGGAGGTGTCATATGTTGCCCTTCTGTCTCCGCTTCCGCCGTCGTTGCACCGGCTGGTCCACCCGATGGCAGGCACAGTGCGTCCGGATGCGGACCGAGTGGCGACAGGCGTGTGTGCGCTGGCGCGAGGTGGCGACGCAACGTTGCGATCGTTGGCGCACCGAGCAACAGCAGCGGTGCGACCGCTGGCGGACGGTGACGGAGAGACGCTGCGACCGATGGGAGCAGGAACAACGCCGCGAGTGCGACTCATGGGGGCCGTTCAAGTTCCTCTGCCTGCTCTGGGTGACGATCACGACCTGGGTGTGCCGGGCGTGGGTGACCGTCGTCAGCACGGTTTGCGACCTCTGGGTGACGGTGACGTCGACGGTCTGCGATCTATGGACGACGATCGTGTCGTTGGTATGCGACCTGTGGACGTGGGTCGCCACACTGGTCTGCGACCTGTGGACGTTTATCCCAACCGTCATCTGCCGGGTCTGGGAGACGATCGTCGAGTTCGTCTGCAGCCTGGCCTGCCTGTTCTCCAGGCTCACCGCGCCGGTGGAGTACTCCTTCCCGATGATCGAGTGCATCTACGGGTGGATGGCGCGCTACCGGATCGAGCTGGATGCTCGGGAATGCGTGCTTCGGATCGAGCTTCGCATCAGGCTGGCTCCGGCCGCCGGTGTCAGCGCGGCGGACATCGCCGCGGTCGAGGCGTTGTGGGAGCCGGCGATCGAGAACGCATGGACCGACCGGTTCGCCATCATGCTCGCCGAAGGCCGGTGCTCCTGCAGCTCATTGAGGGTCGTGGTCGATGTTCGGTTCGTTCAGACCGGCGAACACCACGTCGTCAACGTTCGACCCGGCTCGGGACGAGCCGATATGGGCAACTGGTTTGTCAACAGCAGTGGCGGGACGGCGGCGCACGAGGCCGGCCACATGTTCGGTAACGTCGACGAGTACGCCGACGCCAGCTGCCCGCAGCGCACCGTCACCAATGATGGGAGCATCATGCAGACGAGCCAGACCGGCGCCGTCAGGGAACGCCATTACGAGGGCTACGCCGCGTGGGCGAGTCGCCACACATGCTGCAGGTATGAGGTGGAGGGTGACAGATGACCGAGACCATCAAGGGAGAGAGCATCAAGGCCTTCGGAGCGCAGGTCGGTGCCCCGACCAGTCTCGACGGGCTGACCCAGATCAACGTCGACCGGGAGGGCGCCTTCGTCGTGGTCCATGAATGGGTTGCGGAAGAGCCGCGTGAAAGCCGTGACAAGAAGGCGGCCGGGGGCGAGCCGGCGCCCCAGCGTGAGGAGGTCAGAGGCGATATTCGCGAGTTCCTCGAGGTAGGCCCCGACGAGTTGTTCACCAAGCTCGGCGGTGTCCCTGTGGAGGACGACTTCCCACGCCGCCCCGGCCTGCCCGACGAGCCCATCCTCCGGATACTCATCGAAGGCGATGGCGAGCCGCGGGTGGTACGCATGTGGCTTCGGGATGCCGAGAAGGACGATGCTGTGGCGCCGCTTCTCCAGTCGCTGCGGGCGGTGGTCGAGGGCGCTACCGACGGCCGTCGGTTCCTCTAAGGGCTACCGATCATGCCGCCGGGGGGGCCGCATCGTAGCAGAGCGGCAATGAACGGTGACAAACGCCGGGGGGCTCTCGGTCGTCTTCCCGGGTGACCATCTCCCTCAGTTCATCACCGCCACCCGCATCTCACGTGTCTGCTCCGTCTGAACCACAGGCCGGTCGAATCCTCTGACGATGAGCCAGACCGCGAAGACCATCTCCTGGAGGGCTATCGGCATCGCCAGGAGCATGTACGGAGAGCCGAGACCCGTGTCCACCCCGAAGATGCCGAGCAACCCGTAGACGAACACCAGCACAGCTCCGACGATCCCCCAGAGCGACATCCAGCGGGGGACGAGGCGGGACCGATACAACACATAGTTGAGTACCGCGCTGCCCAGACCGAAGAAGATCAACGTCCCGATCAAGACCGACCAGTCATGCAAGGCGAGCAGCGTGAGACCGAGGAGCGTATCGGTGGCGACGGCTTCGCTTTGGCTCACCGTCAACATGATCAGGATGCCGACAACTCCGGCCACGTAGAACACATTCTCGAACGCCCTGAGGCCGACGTACCCGGCGGCGAGGCCCTCGGCATGTCTCCGCAGTATCGGAAACAGCAGGAAGGCGGTGGCAAACGCCGACGAGGCGGCGATCAGGAAGATCATCACTGCCAGGATCACCCGGCTTTCCTGTGCCGCCATGTCGGCGAGATAATCCGGTCCATCCAGAGCGGAGCCGAGCGCCACCGAGCCGAGTATCGAACCGACCGTCGCCACGATGAACAGCGCTCCTACGACGATCCCCGTCTTTCTATCCGAATCCATTTCTCTTTCCTTTCTCACGTCCCCGGGATGTCCACCGTCGAGGCGTAGTCTGTCGCCAGGTCACCGGACGCCTGGGGCGGGTTTCGTTTCAGTGTGTGACCGATGTCCCTTCGGTCTCCGAACGTGGTTCCAGGACCACCACGGCGGTCTCGGTGGGTCGTAGCGCCGCAAAGGCATCGAGGTCTTTGTCGATCTCCTTCCACCGGGCCCAGAGACGCTTCCGCTCCTCTCCTTGGGCCGGTCGTCCGGTGACGAGACGGGGGCCGCCGACCAGCTCCACCGCGACGTCGGGATGAGCTTGCAGGTTGAGCCACCACGCCGGCTCGGCCTCGCCCCAACCGTTCATCGCCAGCGTGACCAGGTTGGGGCCGTCCTCGAAGTAGCCGAGGACCACGCTGTGCTCCCGGCCGGTGCGACGTCCGATGGTGGTTAGACGCAGTGCCCCCCACTTGTTCCGCTTAGGTCGCCACAATCCGACCCGGCCACCGCTCACCCGAAGCAGGGCGCGATGACCGTGCCAGAAGGATCGGATGAACCAGCGAGGAGGCAGCGATGGCCGCTTGTGGGATGGATCTTGCAATTGACTCACTTCCACCTCCCAGATAATCAGCCGTGCCGGGGCCGGATAGAGGAAAACGTCCAGATATCGCAGGCCGGCAGGGTCCCGATGCGATGGACCAGTAGCGACGGAGGTTTGGCAGCGGGTCGCGGGTAGCCTTCCATCAGATGAGCAAGAAGAAGAAGACGTTCACGATCAGGGACCTGTGGAGACTCGTTCTCGCCATCATCGGGGTCATCGCCATCGTCCAGGAGCTTCGCAAGCCCTCCGATGAGCGAACCTGGCACGGGAAGGTCGCTGACCTGGTGCCCTACGACTTCCGCATGCCCACCATCGGCCGGTTGAAGAGCACCTACTGGAATCCCGACGGCCCGATCCTCCCGGGCAGGGTCTTCGGTGTCGGATGGGCACTCAATCTCGGGGCCTTGACCAAGATGGCCCGGGGTTGGGGCGCCGGCGGAGATTCCACCCCGGAACCTTCCTCCTGACCGGATCCCGCCCTCAGCGGGACCTGAGATGGGTGTCGAAGAACCTGGTGATTCGCCGGCGGGCATCGCGGGCCGACGGCTCGTGGTAGCCGGATGTGGAGAACTTGCCGGCGATCAGTGCCCAGGTCGGGACATCGGCCGGGTCGGGCTCGTTGATAAAGGCATGCCCGGCATCGGGATAGACCTTGATGTCGTGAACCACGCCGTTGGCTGTCAGAGCGGATTCCAGGAGATCCGGCGCCCGGCGCAGCGTCGGGTCCTTTCCCCCGTAGCTGCCAACGATCGGACAGGCATGGGCAAGCAGGGTGATGGCGTCATCGGGGACGGCCCCGTAGTTCACGCTCGATGCGTCGTAGTCGCCGCTCGCCGCCAGCAGCAGAGCGAACGCACCACCCATGCAGAACCCGATGACACCGATAGCGCCCGAACAGCCCTCTTGGTCGGCGAGCCACCGCCTAACTCCCTCGAAGTCCTCGAAAAGACCTCCCTGGCGACGCATCGCCTGGCGCATGGTGGAGAACATGCAGCGGATTCGACCTCCCCAGTAATAGAGGTTGGGCGCCGCCGCAAGGAATCCCTCCTGGGCCAGCCAATCAGCCTGGTTCTTCAGGTCGCTCGTCATTCCCAGGGCGTCGGAGATGACGATCACGCCGGGCCATGGCCCCGGTCGTGACGGGGTCGACACATAGACACCCATGTCGCCTCCCCGGGCACCGGCGATGGTGATCGTCGCCACCGACACTCCTTCGGACGGGTCCGCTGTCAGGACTTGAGAAATCTCGGAGACGCCAGCCAAGCCCGTCCCCGGCGGTCAACTTCGGGCGTCGCAACGGAGACTAGCGAAGGCGGGTATCCGGTCACCCTGGTCGCGGCGCCGGGATTGGGCTACTCACCGACGAAAGCGCCGGCCGGTGTGATGATGAAGCTCGAGGTGAGCGGGGAGATCGAGCGCCAGCCCCGTCCACCATCAATGGCAACCATGACCCGCAGGTTCTCACCGGGCCGGCGCGGGTCGTCCCAGAACGCCTCGATCTCGAGCTGATAGACGGTCCCGGAAGGACCGGTCACCACGGTCGTATCGACATCGTCGAGGTAGCGGGCAACGAGATCCTCAAAGGCGACGGTGCGGAGACGATCGAGCGCATCGGTGAGGATGGACCGGGCCTCAGCTTCGTCCATGGCAAGACGCTAGGCGTGCTGGCTCGGAGCGCGCTTCAGAGAGTGATCTGCTTGGTTCTGGCGCCCGGAGATTTCGGCTGCATTCGACCTGACTCCGTCACATGTTCGTGACCGTCTCCGCTCCTGATCGGAATCCCTTGATGGCTTTCCAGAAGAGCCAAAGGATCAGCAACGCTTCGCCCACAAACGTGAACACGCCGATGGTCAACGCATAGTCAGGGACCAAGATCGTCCCGAACGAATCGATCAAGTACCCCACGCCAGCCAGGATCACGAGAACGCCGAGGAACTTGGGGAACTCTGCCGACCTGAAGAGCAGATATCCAAGACCAAACAGATGGAGGCCAAAGATCGCCAATGCGATGCCGGTCCATCCATAGTCGAACGATGCGATGGATGACATCACCTGGGCGTGAAGTTGCTCCGCTTCAAGCGTCGACTGCTCAGCGCCAGCGACGATCTGTGCGGCGTCGAGCAGGTTGACCAACACACTTGCGAAGACTGCGGCAAAGGCCAAGCGAAGCCACGCTGTCAGCAGTGCGACGGTGCGGTTGACCGGTCTCAGGAGGACATAAAGCGCCCAGGCGACAACGACATCGAGCATGATCACGATCAGGAACGCAGCGATTCCGCTTCGGAAGAGTCCTTCGGATTCACTGATGTTGTTGAAGGTGGCGGTCGGGTCCCCCGACACAACGAGGGCTTCGAGCACACCAAAGACTGCGAATGGCGCCAGTAGCGCCATGATCAGTAAGCCGAGACCTGCCACGAGCGCGATCTTGCGCGGGGAGCCGTCAGTCGAGCTTGTGAGATGGTTGGTTGCGGTCGCTGGTTCTCTAGTGGACGTCACAAAGATCCATTCTGTTGGGCGGGCGACATTGGTGCCCACTAGTGGTCGTTGTCTTCCTGGCGAGCGGCGGTCATTCGGATGCCACGAGTCGGAACACCTTTCGCGAGCCGGGGAGACCTTTCATTTCGTGGGTACCGGCCAATTCAAGAGTCAGTCCTGAACCCTCCAAGAGGTCAGACGTGGTCGAAGAAACACAGACCTCGTCGGGACCAGCGATTGACATCACCCGAGCCGCGGCATGGACGGCGAGCCCGCGAACGTCATTTCCGATGAACTCGACCTCACCGGTGTGCACACCAACTCGAATCGGAAGTTCGATCTCGCGCATGGAACGGATCATTGCCGCCGCACAACGCACGGCCCGGGTGGCACTATCGAATACGGCGAGGAAGCCGTCACCAGTCGTTGTCACTTCCCGACCCCGGAACGTGTTCAGCTGATCACGCAGGCGAACGTTGTGTATCACCAAGAGATCACGCCAAGCCGTGTCTCCGATCCTCTGGAGCGTTGCCGTCGAGTCGACGATGTCCGTGAAGAGCACAGTGACGAGTACCCCCTCACCCGGTCCGTCAGGGGCGATCCCGAACGTCCGGGCGCTCGTCCATTCCACGGTCACCCATGGTTCGTTGCCAACGACCCAGGCATCATGACCGGGCGGGATCTCGAAAACAGAAGCAGGCGGAATGTCGAGCGTCTCGCCGCTGTCCAAGACCACACGCATCGTTCCTGAGACCGAGTAGCCGAGGTGGTGGAGCTGACAACTCGAGGTTCCAACAATGCCTGGCATGTCGGTCGACCACCGCCACCCAGGCTCGTACACCGCGCGACCTACGGCCGAGTCATCAAGCATGAGCACCTCGGCATGCCCGTTAGGAAACGAACGAACCTCATCGGATGACCCGAAGCTCTTGTACTGAAGGCGCGGCACGATCTTCCCCTACATTCCTCGCCCGAGTTCGGGGCCGATCAACCTGGATTCCTTCGCTACGGTCGCGATCTTCAACTTGGTGTCACCCACCGATCGATCGTGACCTCGGGGTGCAGGCTCGCCACACGATCGAGGTCCCCATTGCTCGATCCGCCGAGGATCGGGCCGAAGAAGCCCGAGACGATGTCGGCGGCGATCGGAGTCATCGAGCCGACCGTCATTGATCCGGCACCTCCGATCCATCCGAAGAATCGTCTACCGACGGGAGTGAAGTATGCGGGGTAATCGGAGAAACCCATATGGACGCTGCCCGCCACAGTCGCCAGCCCCCCGCCAGCCGTTAGACCGTCCAGCAGCTCGTCACGGCCAACCGTGACGGGCGCACCCGACTGCAACCAGAGAAACGGGCGGTCCAGGTCCGCAACGGGTCCGAAGAGTCTTCCGTCGATATTGAGACCCCCGAGAAAGCGGTCGTCGGTTGCGACAACCTGAGCAGCTGTGGCGCCCCCGAGGGAGTGGCCGAAGATACCTACATGGTCTAGATCCAGGTGACCAGCCAAAGGTGACTGAGCCTCGAGCTCGGAGAGACCTGCGAGTTGGTCGAGGACAAATGTGCTGTCGGCGGCGCGGATATCGACCTGCTCGACCATCGGGATCTCGCCGCCACGCGGATCAACACTCCCGTCGGCCACGCGACCATCTGAGAGGAGGGTTGCAGGGGAGTCGTAGGGATGGCTCATCGCGACAACCACGTAACCCCGACTGGCCAACTCGGCGAGCAAAGCCGTATAGGACTGGCGTGCTACCCACAATCCTGGAGAGAAAATCAAGACCGGCCAGCTGGCGCGGTCCTCACTGACAGGCACCAGATCGGTCACATGAGTGTCGACGGCGTCGAAATCGCTGAAGACAGCCCGAGGAAGCGTGTTGACGATTGAAAGCTGCTCGCCCTCCTCGATGTATGTCGTCGGGTGACCCTCTGAGGTATCGCTCGGGTACCAGGCCTGGGCTATCACCTGTCGACTGTCATCGGGGCTCGCGGTCAGAGTCTCCGGTCGCTCTGCATCAGTCCACCGGAACACCTCGCTGCCCACTTGGAACGGCCCGGACGGCTGGGGCAGGGTCGGGACGGAATCGGCTGAGAGAGCAAGGACGCCCGCCAGTACAAGCACGACCAGGGTCGTCCGACCGAGCACGCGGCTCCATTGCTGGGACCGGCCGGGTCGCCAGAGTCTCAGCCCGGCCATGGCTCCGACCACCACCGCGGCAATCTGCCAAGGCACCAGTTGCCAGCGAGGGCCCTCGACTAGGCGGACGCCTAGACCCAGTCCCAGCGCGGCAAGGGATAGGACATTCAGCGTCGCTGGCAAATGGTCCCGGGCCCCTACCCACCATCCTGCCGCCATAAGCGTCACGACAACGAGACTCACATCGAGGACGCTCACCCCGGCGGCCGCGAATACCAAATACAGGGCGCTGATCCCTGCCCCGACGAGCAATATCAGCTTCCAATAGGCAGGCCTCGGCCGTTCCGCAGCCACACTCGCCATTTCACAGTTCCTGACTGATTGGTGATCGGATCACTGGTTCAGGCAGACACGGGAGTTGCACGGGCCGAAGGCTGCAGGTAGAAGTGAACGAACGGCGTGTCCGCCGTGCACTCAATGTACCTCATCGACGCGGCCAACGAGGCTCCTCGAGGATCGTTGGCGCCCCATGCTCGGGCCTATCGGCTCAACCGTCGATGTTCGATTGGTCAGAGCCTCGACATGGTGTGCAGGTCCATCAACACGAAATCCTCGGCTTTGGTGAAGTCTGCCGGTGGCTCTTCGGCAGTTAGGACATCGAGTGCTTCGGTCTGGGAGACCAATCGCGGCGAGTCGAGCTCGTGCTCTTCACCCTCGATGCGGATAGTGGCTGCTCCGGCCGCCATGATGTTGCGAATCCAGTCCGACTCGGGGCCGTACCTGGCAACCAATACGTAGCCTGTCCCGGTCGGGTAGGCATCGAGTGGTGTCTGGTATGACCTCCCCGACGTCCTACCGACATGGGTCACAACCGGGTACTCCCCTTTCTTGATCTGTCTTGGATTGAAGACCCGCTTGTTGATCTTGGCCAACCATCGTGGGTAAGGCATACCTCACTTCCTTTTCGGCAATCCCACTGATCAACTGTCACGATGTGGAACCGAGTCGTCCACGGTCTTTTGGCCCATTTGCCTGTGGCCATCCCCTGTCCCTAGTGATGCACTTGGAGTGACGTGCGGATCTGTCACATCGACGCGCTCGTCCGCGGCGCGATCGAGCAGGATTCGAGAAGCGTGCCCCCCGCTTCGCCCGTAGTTTTCACTTGTGACTCGTACAGGAGGTCAAGAGATGAGCACCACGAAGAAGTCCGGTTCGGACGGTTTCTCGGAGGCGGAGCGTGCCGCCATGAAGGCCCGCGCTCAGGAGCTGAAAGCACAGGGCCGCAGCGGCCAGAAGAGGGCCGAGAACGAGCGCGCCGTTCTCGACGCGATCACCGAGATGCCGGATGCCGACCGCGTCCTCGCCGAACGTATACACGCAGTCGTCACCGCGAACGCGCCGGAGCTTCTGCCCAAGACCTGGTACGGCATGCCCGCCTACGCGAATGCTGACGGCAAGGTCGTCTGCTTCTTCAAGGCCGCGGCCAAGTTCGAGGGGCGTTACGCGGTCTTGGGATTCGAAGATGCGGCCACGCTCGACGAGCCCCCGATGTGGCCGGTCGTGTTCGCCATCGTCGAATGGACTCCTGCGGTCGAAAAGAAGATCGTGGCGCTGGTCGAGGCCGCGGTCGCCTGAGCGTCGTCGCCGGAGAGCGGGGCGCAGCCAAGACGGCGCGTCTGGTCGATGAACGTCCGGCGTTCGAAGTCGCTCGTTTCGACCGCGCCGCTAGATCAGCGTCGACCATGCGTTGTGCGCCCGCAACTGTGTGACTCCGTAGAGGCATGACGCTCGAGTCTGAGCATCCGGGCGGAGTCGGCCCAGAACGGTTCAGTTCTCGTGGCCGCCCAAACGCACCGCGATGCGCAAGATCAGGAACTCGGTGGGTCGGATGGGGGCGAAACCCACCAGGACGATCAACTGTCCGGAATCGATGTCGACTTGGGTCATGGTGTCGGGTCCGCAGCGGACGAAGTAGGCGTCCTGGGGTCGATTTCCTGGGAAGGCCCCTTGTCGGTACACACCGTAGAGGAAGTTGTCGACCTGGCTTCGGACCCGGGTCCACAAGGACTGTTGGTTCGGCTCGAACACCGCCCACTCCAGACCCCTCTTGATGGACTCCTCGAGGAAGAGCGCCGTTCTCCGCACGTTCACGTACTTCCACTCGGCATCCGCCGACCCGGCCCTGGTGCGGGCGCCCCACACGACAGTGCCCCGGCCAGGGAGATTCCGGATGCAGTTCACGCCGAGTGGGTTGAGTCTCTCGATGTCGGGTTTCGTGATCGAGATGGTGGGTGTACCCGAGAGCGTGGCCTGATTGCCGGCCGGTGACCGCCAGAAGCCCTGAACCAGGTCCAGTCGGGCCAGCATCCCGGCCGCCGCTCCGGACGGGGAGAAGTCTCTGAGCCGGCCCATCCGAAGCGGATCGGGGTGGCTCAACCGGGGGAAGTAGAGGGCAGCATCGCGACTCTCGATGTAATTGGCGACGCCCGCCGCGGCGTCATCGACCGTATGCCAGGCGAAAGGCGGGTCGAGGATCACCATCGCTCTCCGCTCGATGGCGTAGGCGATAGCGTCGACCAGGACCCTGCGGGGCACGCCGGTGCCGACTGAGTAGGGCGGGAGGACGATCAGATTCACGAGGTCGGCCCCGTCGAGGGCGTAGATCCCCCGTGCCGAGTCCCGCATCCCGAGCCCGGTGTAGGCACCTGCACCGAAGCGTTCACCGTCGTTGCCATCGATTGCGGTGACCGTGACCGGGAGGCGTGGAGGGAGGGTGGAGGGAAGCGGTTGGCGGACCCGGACCAGCGCCGACTTCTCGAGAGCCCGATCGACCCTGCGAGTGCTCCCCGCGGCCAGCGAGAGCCCGGTGAAGGCTTCGGTCTGCCCCCTTCCCATGTCGGTCACGCTCAGGTCGAACCGGTTCCGGGGGAGTGGGTCGATTCTCGCCTCCAGCCGCCGCCCCCAGGCCCCGGGGTCGGTCGCTTCCAGGATCAGCGGGGATTCGCCCTGACCGAAAATGAGCGTGGCCACGTCGCCCGCGGCCGGCCGGTGGACCCGAACCACGATCGCCTTCCGACCGCCCTGTTCGAAGAAGTCCCGAACCGAGTGACCTAGGTCGCTCTTCGACCACAGACCACCGAAGAGGCGCTCGAAGTCGGGAAAGGAGGTGACCAGGAGCGGCGTGTCGACGGGGCCGCGGGCGCTCCGGCCGACGAAGGCGGTGACCCCGGTGTCCACACCGGAGATGACCGGAGGCAGAGTCGAATCCTTGATGTAGACCCCGGGTGTGGTGTGGCGATCGGTCATCCAGAGGACGCTATCGGGACCTCCCGATCGTCGAGCGGCTCATCCGGGGAATAGTCCACCCCGAGGAGGGACTGCACGCAGGGTGCCGTCGACCGCCCCCAACCGGATGGCGGCGGACATTGCGTCGAGGCCCCCTCGACGCTGCCCACGGTGGCGGCGACGTCCTCCGCCATCGACCCGACCAGGATCTGCCCGGGCCCGAGCCCGGCCAGGATTGCGACGATGGTGACCCACCCGGCCACGCCCAACCGGTCCGGGTGCGTCGCGGGCCCAAGTCGGTTTCGGCTGGGATCATCGAGCGATTTCTACCCGACGTGAGCCCCTGCAAAGGACCCTTCGGAGACAGGCGATGCAATGGCACTTCACAGAATGGGGGTTTGTGCCGATAGTCCTGGGGTAGGAAGGTGATCGATGCGTTTACGTTTCAGAGGACGAGCCGGAGACAGATGTCCGCGTTGTCACGGCACCCGGACGGTGCACGAACCACGTATAGGCCATGATGCGGCGTGCCCCACATGTCTGGGCGCGGGATCGATTGGCCCGTTCACCTGGCCCACGGCGGCCGCCCAATCTGAAGTGGCGAATCGGTTGATCCCCTTCGCGCCCCAAACAGGCCGCTGACGCGAACCCTGTGCGGCCTCCCCGTGGCGGGGTGATCACAAGCGAAGGTCGACGTACCCGTGTCCCGTTGGGCGGTCCGACGTTCCCGGTCGCCTGCAATGGCTTCATCGCCACCAACCGGTGAAATCTCCTACTGGAAGGTTCAGCGGACACCTGCTGATCAGGTGTCGGAATCGCACTGTGGGCCTTCTCTCAAATGAGCATCGAGACTCCTCAGGTCTGGCACCGGCGATGCCGATAGCCAGATTGAACTGAGGAGTCACCGTGGCCACGGCAACTGCGGTCACAACCAAGCACTGGCACCCGCTCCGCAGCCTCAGGAGCAGGATGCGCGAAAGGACCACACTGCTCCGTGTCGACGCCGGAGCCGAAGGCGACCGGTATCTCGCTGTCCGGGTCGACGACAGCCCCGGACATACCTGGCTGGGCCGTGCCTTCAATGCATGGACGGATCCGGGCCCTGACCTGAAGCGGGGCCCGTAGGCATCCACAGGCATGAACGGTCAGTTGCGGATGCCGTGTCGACTGGTCGGCTGGGTATGGGGAGGGGCTGCGGGCCGGTAGGAGCCGGCTTGGATAGCGGCGTCGATTGCAGCGATGTCTGCGAGGGACGTTGAAGCCAGCTCTCGGGTGAGGGCTTCCTGGGTACGGGCCCAGGTGTCGTGAACAGGACAGGTTTCCTTCCAGTCACAGGGACCATCGCGTAGAACACAATGGTCGAACGTGGCGGGCCCCTCGGCGGCTTCCACGATGTCGAGGAGGCTGATGTCGCTGGGTTGTCGAGCCAGGCGATAGCCTCCGTTTGGCCCGTGGGTGGCTTTCAGCAGCCCCTCGGCGACCAGTCCGGCCAGGATCAGGGTCAGAGTCTTGTAGGGGATGTGCATCTCGGTGGAGATCTGGCGGGCTTGGCGCAAACCGGTCCCGTGGTGGCGTCCAACCGAGATCATGGCCCTGACGGTTGCATAGATGCTCCCGACCAAACTACTCCAAACTCCTTCTATGTCACAGAGTTCCGCCGATGCATTAGAACTCCAAACATGTGTTAGAGTATGCATTCACACAAGCAGCTATATGAGGAGGACTCATGATTACCACTGCTGTCCGTCATTCAGTCAACGACTACGCGAAGTGGAAGACCGTGTACGACACGTTCCCTCCCACCTCCGGAGGAGCGAAGTTCGCAAGAGTGAGTCGCTCAGTTGACGATCCCAATGTGGTGACTGTTTTCGCCGGTTTCGACACTCTCGAGTTGGCAAAGGCATTCATCAATAACCCGGACCTCAAGACCAAGATGACCGAAGCCGGAGTCGTTGGTTCCCCGAGGATCGAGATCAACGAGGAAGTCGAGTCGATCTAGTCCGTATTCCCCCGGAGCCTGGCAAAGACCCGGGGATGCTGACAGATGTCAGACAAAGACTGAGGCCCCCTGGAGGACATACCGATGGGGGGCCTTTCTCGTAGGCACCTCGTTTGCACGACAAGCCCCGATCGGGGTCACCTCATTTCGAGGGGCCTGCCTCTACCCAATGATCGCAGTGGATATCGCGAAGTAGACAAGGATCGAGATCAGATCCTGGATGACGGTTGCGAGTGGGCCGCTGCCATAGGCGGGGTCCTTACCGAGGCGGTTCAGAAGGTAGGGGAGGGCCATGGCAACTACGGTGGCGGTGCTGCATGCGGCCAGCAGCGCCAGAGCCGCCGAGACTGCCACCTCGAGGTCGCCCCATCTCCACAGCGCCAACGGGTAGAAGGCAATGGCCACCGTCGCCCCCACCAGGACGCCGGTGAGGAGCTCGCGCTTGACCACCTGGCGGACCGTTACCCCAACCGACAGTCCTCTGATGATCAGAGTCTCGGTTTGGGTCCCCACCGCATCGGCCATGTAGACAATGCCCGGTATGAAGAACGCCAGCAGGACATTGGCCTCCAGCTCGCGCTCATAGACGCCCATCAGACCTGCAGCGACAAGTGCTCCGGCCAGCCCCAGCAAAAGCCACGGCAAGCGGTGCCAGTATCGACGCAGGACCGGCTCCTGACTCGCCGTCCGAGCCGCCTCGGCATCGTGGACAAAGCCGCCGAGTCGGGCCATGTCCTCATCGTGCTCCCAGAGAAGCACCTTCAACATCCTTGACGGCGGAATGAACCCGAGGAACACGCGGCCATCATCCACCACTGCCAATGTGGACTCGCCATGCTGGACCGCATGCCACGCCGCCCTCTCCTGGTCGAGACCCGGGCGAACCACCGGGGGGTTGGGATCCATCGCCTCGGCGGCCGAAACCTCCTCAGAGGCAGCAAGCAGGTCCTCGATCCTGAGCAGACCGACCAACCGGCCCTCGTCGCATACCGCCACTGCCGCCGCGGTTTCGAATCGGCGGCCCCCCAAGCTCCGTCGGATGGCTCCGACGGTGTCTGTTGGTGTCGCTACCGGCACCGCTCCAGCCACATGCTCACCAGCCGTTTCGAGAATCAGTTGGCCCTCTGTCGACGCCACCATCAACCACCTCCTACACGGCACGCAGCTTCGCATGCATAATTGAGCCTGAATCCTTCGGAGTCCGCCTCACGGAGTCCGCATCAGTGGCGGGAATAGCGGTGAACCGGTATCGATCGTCACCGACTATCAACGACACCTCAGGGTTGGCCAGGGCCCGTCGGTACCAACGGCCTGCCCGGCCGCGGAAGGAGCGGACGAACACTTCTCCATCGTCGGCGACGACCCGATTCATCGTTTGCCGTAGCTCGCCCTCTCGGCTCTCGATGGGTACTTCTCGAGCGGAGGCGATCAGGTCCAACTGTTCTGTTGTGAGTGCCACGCGTTCTCGCCGTCTTCGGTCTGTGGGTAAGGAGCGCTCCCCCCGTCGGGAAGAACGACGTTGCGATACGTCCGCCGACGGGAGGCCATCCTACGCCTGGCGCGGGTTGGGTTCTCGAGCTGTAGGCGCCTCCAGATCAGGCATGAGCGTGGTCGCCCCCCTCAACACGTCCCGATTCCTCATCGCGAAGGCGTGCACGCTTCCGAGGAGATGTCAGTACCAGTAAGCGAACCTCGCCATTCGAATTCACGAGGGCGATGCTCACGTATTGTGCGATGGTGCCGGCCACCCGAGGCTCGAGATTCGAGCCGATCGACGAGCCCATCCGGGCGGAGCTGTTCAGCGTCGAGCGGTTGGAACAGCACGCCCAAACCCTCGCCGATGCCCAGGAACTGAGTGGACGCCAAGGGCGACTTCGACTCATCTCCCGGCGCCTGGCGGACAACGGTGAGGTCCTTCTCTCCTCATACCGGGAGCTGTCCAAAGCAATTCGGGAGGAAGCGCTGCTCACCCCCGCAGCTGAATGGCTGGTGGACAACTTCCATCTCGTGGAGAGCCAGCTGCGCGAGATACGAGAGAACCTCCCTCCCACCTACTATCGCGAACTACCCAAGCTCGAGGGTGGTCACTTAGCCGGCTACCCGCGGGTGTACGGGATCGTCTGGGCGTATGTCGCGCATCTCGACAGCCGTTTCGATCCCGAAGCGCTGCGCAGGTTCGTGGCTTCATACCAGGAGGTCGAGCCCCTCACCATCGGCGAGCTCTGGGCCATCCCCATCACCCTTCGCCTGATCCTGATCGAGAACTTGCGCCGCATGGCCGAGTCGATCGTGCGGGCAAGGAGGCATCGTCGAGAGGCGGATGAGATCGCCGACGGGCTCCTTGGCATCGGTGGCGGGCGCCCCGGCGAAACCCGGGCGGCCCTCGACCGCTATAGCTCGGCCGGACTTCCCCAGCCATTTGCTGTCCAGCTGCTTCAACGTCTTCGCGATCAGGACCCAGAGACCACCCCCGGCCTCACCTGGCTTCTTGATCGTCTGGCCGCCGAGGGCATGCCACCGGATGAAGTGGTCAACGAAACCCATCGTCGCCAAGCGGCCACCAACGTCACCGTTCGCAACATCGTGACCAGCCTCCGCCAGATCAATTTCTTCGACTGGGCCGACTTCGTGGAAGGGGTCAGCCTGGTCGACCAAGCCCTGGGCGCGGAGAGCTCTTACGGCGAGATGAGCTTTGCCACTCGTGACCGCTACCGGCACGCCATCGAGGAGTTGTCGAAGGGCTCCGGCACCTCCGAGCTCGACGTAGCCAGGGCCACGCTTCGCCTGGCTGGCGGCCAGCTCGAGGATCGTCGCCAACGCGATCCCGGCTTCTACCTGCTTGGAGAGGGCAGGACCCTGCTCGAGGGTCAGATCGGGTTCCGACCCCGACTCGGGCTGGTGCTTTCACGATTCGTCAGAAGGCACTCGGCAACCGTGTATCTGGGTTCGGTTGGCATCGTGACCGGTCTGACCCTGGCCGTGCCCCTCCTCACGATCGAGCGTTGGTTGCCCTGGCGATTGGTGCTGGCGGGCCTTGCCCTTATCCCGGCTTCCGACATCGGGGTGGTCCTGGTCAACCGGGCGATCGCGGCCCTGACCCGCCCTGAGGAGCTGCCTTCTCTGGCGTTGCGTCACGGGCCTACCGCGGAGCTGCGCACGCTCGTTGCGATCCCCGCCTTGTTGACGCGACCCGACCAGGTTGAAGAGTTGGTGGAGCGACTCGAAGTCCACTATCTCGCCAACCCGGAAGGCGAATTGTATTTTGCCCTGGTCAGCGACTGGCGCGACGCCGAGGGGCCGGACCTCGCCGACGACGCAGAGCTGTTGGCGGCGGCGGCCCACGGTGTTGCCCGGCTCAACAAACGACATGGACCGGGACCGGGAGGGGGGGATCGGTTCCTGCTCCTCCACCGAAGGCGGGTGTTCAATCCCGGCGAGGACCGGCATATGGGCTGGGAGCGCAAGCGGGGCAAGCTTCACGAGCTCAACCGGCTCCTGCGGGGAGCGGCCGACACCACCTTCATTCGAACCGACCGCGTGCCCCCGGAACGGGTTCGCTATGTGATCGCCCTCGACGCCGACTCGCGGCTTCCGCCGGGGGCTGCCACCCGGCTGGTGGCGACGATTGCCCATCCCCTCAACCGGGCCCGGGTGGATGAACCGCTGGGCCGGGTGGTGGAGGGCTATGGAGTCCTCCAGCCACGAGTCAGCGCGTTCATGAAGGCGGGCGGGATGAGCTTCTTCCAGCGTGTCTTCTTCCCACCCACCGGGATCGACCCTTATGCGGCTGCCGTCAGCGACCTGTACCAGGACCTGTTCGGTGAGGGCTCCTATGCCGGCAAGGGGATCTATGAGATCGACGCTTTCGAGGCGGCACTGGAGGGTCGAATCCCGGAGAACGCTCTTCTCAGCCACGATCTCTTCGAAGGCAGCTTCGCCCGGGCAGGCCTGGCGAGCAACGTCGAGGTATTCGAAGAGTTCCCGAGCCACTACGAGGTTGCGCTCTCCCGCGAGCACCGCTGGGTTCGTGGCGACTGGCAGCTCCTCCCTTGGATTCTGGGCAAGCATGGGCCGCTTCCTCCAGTGGCCCGTTTGAAGATGGTTGACAACCTCCGTCGAAGTCTCAGCGCACCGGCCGCCCTCTTCACGCTGATCGCCTCGTTCCTTTTGCCGGGGGTACCGGTCTGGCCCTGGACTGCGTTCATTCTCCTGGCGTTGGCCCTACCCGGGATGCTGCCCCTCCTCGAGCGGATGATTCCACGCCGGACTACCACCCCCGGGGCGGTGCGGTTGAGACGGTGGGGGACGGACGCATGGCGGGCGCTGGCCCGAACCCTTCTCCAGGCCTCATTCCTCGCCCACCGGGCCCTGAGGATGACCGATGCGATAGTCGTGACTCTGTGGCGCCTCGCTATTTCGCGTCGTGGGCTGCTCACCTGGGTGACGGCTGAAGAAGCGGAGCGGCAGTTCGGCCTCAACCGAGCGGGCTTCATCCGGCGGATGTCCCCGTCGATGGTGATCGGGCTGGCCGGAACTTTCGCCGCCGCCTTTGTAAAACCGGAGGCCCTGGTAGCAGCTGCGCTCTGGTCCGGGATGTGGGTGATGGCTCCCTTCATCGCCCACCAGGTCAGCATTCCCCGCCCGATCAAGGTGACGGACCCGCCCACGCTCCAGGAACAGGAGGCTCTGCGACTGACAGCCCGACGCACCTGGCGATACTTCGAAAGGTTCGTGACTTGGGACGAGAACTGGCTGCCACCGGACAACTTCCAAGAGGATCTGGCGCAAATCGCGCATCGAACATCTCCTACCAATATCGGGCTCTATCTACTGGCGGTGCTGTCTGCCCGGGAGTTCGGCTGGATCGGCATCGAAGAGACAGTGGCCCGGCTCGAAGATACGGTCTCCACGCTCAATCGGCTCGAACGATTCCAGGGCCACTTCTTCAATTGGTACGACACCGTTTCCTGTGAGCCCCTGATACCCCGCTACGTGTCGACCGTAGATAGCGGCAACCTGGCGGGCCACCTGCTGGCGAGCTCTCAGGGCTGTGAGCGTCTCCGCCACCTCGAACCAGGTCTCGAGGTGGCCGCCGGCATCGGGGATGCCGCCCTGCTGCTGCGGGAGGCGGCCGACCGACTGGCCGTGGACGTCGACATCGAGGTGGTCGCGCCCCGCGAGCTCGACCAGGCCCTGGTTGAGCTCCTCGCCTCGCTGCGCACCAAGGGAGCCACCGGGTCGGGCCGTCTGGCAGAGATCCTCGCCGAAGCAGAGACGGTGGCCGACATCGCCCGCACCCTGGCCACGACCCAGGGTGTTGAGGAACTGGCGGTCTCGGCCGAAGCACTGGTGGCGACGGTGCGGAGCCACCTCCACGACCAGCAGGCATTTGACGACGTCATCAGCCGGGAGGCTCTCTCCAGCCGTCTTGCTGCCCTGGCCGAGAGGACCGCCGGTCTTGCGGAGGAGATGGACTTCTCGTTTCTCATGGACCCCGACAACAAGCTGCTGGCAGTCGGCTATCGAGTCGGCGAGAACGCCCTCGATCAAAGCCACTACGACCTGCTTGCCTCGGAGGCCCGGCTGGCCAGCTTCGTGGGCATCGCCAAGGGGGACCTCCCCCCCAGCCACTGGTTCCGTCTCGGTCGGTCGATGACTCCGATGGGCGCCGAGGCCGCCCTGATCTCATGGTCGGGCTCGATGTTCGAATACCTGATGCCACTTCTAGTGATGCGCTCTCCACCCGAAAGCATCCTCGACACCACCTACCGGGCGGTGGTACGACGCCAGATCGAGTACGGGAACGAACGTCGGATACCTTGGGGGATCTCCGAGGCAGCCTATGCGGCCCGAGACGTCCACCTCGTCTATCAGTACCGGGCCTTTGGCATCCCCGGGCTCGGGTTCGAACGGGGTTTGAGCGAGGACCTGGTGGTGGCGCCATACGCCACTCTTCTGGCAACGATGGTCGAGCCCCGGGACGCGGTGGCGAACCTGATCCGGCTCGACGGTCTGGGAGCGCTGGGCAGTTACGGCTACTACGAGGCGCTCGACTTCACCCCGACCCGTCTGCCCGAGGATGGAGAGACCGTCCTGGTGCGAGCCTATATGGCCCACCACCAGGCGATGTCACTGGTGTCACTGACCAACGTCATCTTCGCCGGGCTTTGCAGAGACCTGTTTCATTCCGACCCGTCGGTCCGGGCGGCAGAGCTGCTGCTGCATGAAAGGGTTCCCCGGGACGTGGAGGTGGCACGTCCGCGTGCCGAGGAAGTTGCCGAGTCGGCCCACCCTCTGGAAGAGGCGAAGGGTGTGGTCCGTCGGATCTCATCGCCGCACGGGCCGGTTCCGGTCACGCACGCCCTCTCCAACGGTGATTTCAGCACCGTCATCACCGCCGCCGGTTCTGGCTACTCCAAGTGGCAGGGGTTGGCGGTCACCCGCTGGCGGGAGGACGCCACTCGCGACAACTTCGGCAGCTACCTCTTCATCAGAGACGAGTCCGGGCGAACCTGGTCGGCCGGATATCAACCGACTCTGGCCGAGCCCGACTCCTATCAGGTCGCATTCAGCGAGGACAAGGCAGAGATATCGCGTCGTGACGGGAGCCTCTCCACGAGGCTGACCGTGGTGGTATCGGAGGAGGACGACGCCGAGGTCCGCCGGGTGAGCGTCACCAATCTGGGCTCGGTTGCCCGAGAAGTCGAGATCACCTCCTATGCCGAGCTGGTCCTGGCGGCGGCCCGGGCCGACGATTCTCACCCTGCCTTCTCCAACCTATTCGTGCAGACCGAAGCTGTGGCCGGGCGCGACGCCCTGCTCGCCAGCCGCCGGCCACGCTCGGCCGACGAGGAGACGGTGTGGGCGGGTCATGTCCTCGCGGTCACGGGCGAGGTGGTGGGTGGGGTTCAATACGAGACGGATCGGGCCCGTTTCCTCGGCCGGGGAAACCAGGTCCACCGTGCCGCCGCAGTGAATCGTCCACTGTCGAACTCGGTGGGTCGGGTGCTCGATCCCGTGTTCAGTCTGCGTAGAAAGTTGCGGATCCAGCCCGGCGCAACCGCTCACCTCGACTTCGCCACCGTGGTGGCTCGCACCCGTACCGAAGTCCTCGATCTCGTCGACAAGTTCTCCGACCCGGCGGCTTTCGAGCGGAGTCTGACCCTGGCATGGACCCAGGCCCAGGTTCGTCTTCATCATCTGCGTATCGATCCCGATCAGGCACACGTGTTCCAACAGCTCGCCGGAACACTGGTCTACTTCGACCCGGTGCTGCGATCCCCGCCAGGTCTGGGGGCCCTGTCCTCGGTCAGCCGGGAGGGTTTGTGGCGACACGGCATCTCCGGGGACCTGCCCATCGTCCTGGTCCGAATCGACCAGCCCGAAGAACGCGGGCTGGTCCGGGACCTGCTGCGGGCTCAGGAGTACTGGCGGATGAAAGGTTTGATCGCCGACCTGGTGATCGTCAACGAGGAGCCGGGGTCGTACGCCCAGGATCTCCAGGTCGCCATCGAGGAGCTGATCAGGGAGAGTGGCCACCTGGTGGGTCAGGAGCCCGACGGTGGAGTCTTCGTTTTGAACGGTCCGCTGCTCACCGCCGAGGACCGGACGACACTTCAGTCGGCGGCGCGGGCGGTGCTGCTCAGTCACCACGGGACTCTCGCCGACCAACTGGCCCGCCGCCCTCCTGCCGAGCCGGCCCGGCCCGTCCGCGCCAGGCCGGTTGCTGCCGACCAGATCGGCGGGCCGCAACCGAGGCCGGACCGAGAGTTCCACAACGGTCTGGGCGGCTTCGCGGCCGACGGCACCGAGTACGTCGTGGTGTTGGGAGAAGACCAATGGACACCGGCCCCGTGGATCAACGTCGTCGCCAATCGCCACTTCGGCTTCTGCGTCTCGGAGTCGGGGTCCGGGTACACCTGGGCGGAGAACAGCCGGGAGAACCAGCTGACTCCCTGGTCCAACGATCCTGTCACCGATCGTCCCGGCGAGGTGCTCTATGTCCGCGACGAGGAGAGCGGGGAGGTGTGGGGGCCCACCGCCCTGCCGATCAGGGATCACGGCTCCGCCTATTTGGCCCGCCACGGTCCCGGCTATTCCGAGTTCGAGCACACCTCCCGGGGGATCGCCCTCCACCTCCATCAGACCGTGCCGCTCGAGGATCCGGTCAAGATATCCCGTCTGCGGCTTCGCAACCTGACTGATCGCCGCCGCCGCCTTTCGATCACCGCCTATGTGGAATGGGTGCTCGGAACTACCAGGTCCGTTTCGCCCATGCAGATCGTGACCGAACGCGACGAGGAAACCGGCGCAATGCTGGCACGCAACCCCTGGAACGTCGACTTTGGGGAAAGGGTGGCCTTCGCCGACCTCGGAGCGGGCGAAGTCATGGCAACCAGCGACCGCGCCGAGTTCCTCGGGAGGCACGGCAGCGTCCAGGATCCGGCCGCAATGAAAAGGGCTCAGAAACTGTCGGGGGCAGCAGGAGTGGGGTTCGACCCCTGCGCAGCGATCCAGCGCTCGCTGGTCCTGGCCCCACACGAAGAGGTCGAGGTGGTATTCCTGCTCGGCCAGGGCAGGGACGAGGGCGAGGCCCGGACACTGGTCGAGCGCTATCGCCGGACCGACCCAGAGGTGGTGAAGGCCGAAGTGGCGACCCGGTGGAATGACATCCTCGGCACCGTCCGAGTGAAGACCCCCGACCGATCATTCGACCTCATGGTCAACCAGTGGCTGCTCTACCAGACGCTCGCCTGCCGGGTGCTGGCCCGGACGGCGTTCTATCAGTCTGGAGGAGCCTTCGGTTTCCGAGATCAACTGCAGGACGTCATGGCACTGGTGACACCGATGCGCGACGTAGCCAGAGAGCACCTGTTGCGAGCCGCCGGTCATCAGTTCGAAGAAGGCGACGTCCTTCATTGGTGGCACGACCCATCGGGCAAGGGGGTGCGGACCCGTATCTCCGATGATTACCTGTGGCTTCCCTATGCCGTAGCCCACTATGTGGAGGTGACCGGAGACCTAGACATGCTCGACCACGTGGTGCCGTATCTGCGTGGGATGGAGCTCGCTCCGGGCCAGGACGAGATCTTCTTCACGCCCGAACGGTCCTCCACGGAAGGAACGATGTTCGACCACTGTCGGCGTGCCCTCGACCGGGGGCTCTCCAGGCTGGGGAGTCATGGCCTTCCCCTGATCGGGACCGGTGATTGGAACGATGGCTTCAACCGGGTGGGTCGGGAGGGGCGAGGGGAGAGCGTTTGGCTCGGATGGTTCCTGGAGGCGAACCTGAGAAAATTCGCCGACATCGCCGATGGCCTGAATGAGACGGAGCTCGCCGCCGGTTGGCGGCAGGGGGCGCTTCGTCTACGGGCGAGCCTCGAAGCGGAGGCCTGGGATGGCGACTGGTATCGGCGCGCCTTCTTCGATGACGGGACGCCACTCGGATCATCGGTCAATCCTGAGTGTCGCATCGACTCGATCGCACAATCCTGGTCGGTCATCCACGGTGGCGCACCAGACGCCCGGGCCCGGCGGGCGATGGACTCGGTGGAGGAGTATCTGGTACACCGGGGCGACGGTCTGGTGCTCCTCTTCACCCCACCGTTCGACAATTGGGACGTCGACCCGGGATACATAAAGGGGTACTTACCCGGGGTCCGCGAAAACGGCGGCCAGTACACCCACGCCGCCATCTGGTGCGTCATCGCCTTCGCCACCCTGGGCGACGGGGATCGGGCGGGCGAACTGTTTGGTCTGCTCAATCCGATCAACCATGCCAGCACCAGGGCGGGGATCCACCGGTACCGGGTCGAGCCCTATGTGGCAGCAGCGGACGTCTACTCGGAGGCGCCCCACGTGGGCCGGGGAGGTTGGACCTGGTACACGGGTTCGGCGGGTTGGATGTACCGGGCAGGTGTGGAATGGATCCTCGGCTTCCGCCTTCGGGGAGCCCACCTTGCTGTCGACCCATGCATCCCACGTGCCTGGAGAGGGTTCGAAATCGTCTTCCGCTACCACTCGTCCAGCTATGAGATCCAGGTCAGCAATTCCAACGGGGTCACCAGGGGTGTGGTGGGTTTGACCATGGACGGCACGACCCTGGTCCCCGGCTCGGAGCTGGACCTGGTCGATGACGGGTCCACCCACCAGGTGCGGGTGATCTTGGGCTGAGACCGACAGCCAGAGTGCCCTCTCCGCCAACCCGTTCCGTCTTCTTCTGGGGCGAGGGCGACCCGGTGGCCCGGGTGATCACGATCGGGGATTCGGCGGCGGTGCCCTGGAAGGTACAGCCGAGACAGTCCGGGCTCGTGGACGGCTTCTCTATAGCCTCGAACATCCCCACGAGATTCTCCGGCGGGTCTCCGAGCTCCACGATGGCTCCGTCGAGCCATTCGCAGAACTGCCGATTGGACTCCTCGAGATAAGAGACGATCAGTTCGTCCTTGGAGGAGAAGTGGCGATAGAGGCTCATCTGGGCCATGTGCGAGACGAGGGCCGGGCGACTCGAGCGGGCTACGAGACTCCTCGGGGCGGCCTGTGCCACCTTCGAACGGATGGGACGGTCCCGTGGATGGAAGCCGCGATCGTGGTGGAGGGTGGCGTGCGTCCGGCAGCGGCGCGTCAGGCGCTGAGGAGTGCAATCGAGTCCGGGTCGAGCTCGCCCTCTGCATGCTTGGAACAAACCTCGATCTCACGATCCTCGCCGCCAAGGAGTATCCGGCGGCTGGTCACACTCGACGCCGTGCAGCCGGGGAGGACGCAGAAGCCGGGCGGGTTGAGATGGGTCCTGTCCTCAGACTCATGCTCGCTCATGACCCGGAGCATATGCCGTCTCGCGTGAGTGATGAACACCGCGCGTTCCTGGTTGAAAGAGGGCTGCCCGGTTCTCCCTAATCTTCCGAAGGTGAGCGTCTCCCCGCAGCCATACCTGCCTCGCGTGGTTCGGCACTGGGACGCGGACACACCAGGAGAGTTGCACCGGTCGATCAGGGGGTCGATGGTGTTCGTCGACATCTCGGGGTTCACCAGGATGTCGGAGCGGCTGGCCCGCCATGGCCGGGTGGGCGCCGAGGAGCTGACCGAGGTCATCGGCACCACTTTTGGAGCCTTGCTCCCGGCGGCCTATGCCTACGGAGCCAACCTGCTCAAGTTCGGTGGTGATGCCCTTCTCCTCCTCTTCACCGAGGACGGTCATGAGCTTCGAGCCTGTGCCGCCGCACTGGCCATGCAGCGGATGATGGACGCGGTCGGCATTTGTGAGACCTCGGCTGGGAAGGTCACCCTGCGCATGTCGGTCGGGATCCACAGCGGTGACTTCGACTTCTTTCTCGTTGGCGACTCGCACCGCGAGCTGATCGTCGCCGGTCCCTCCGCCAGTCGCACGGTCGAGATGGAGTCGGCGGCGAGCGCCACGCAGATCCTTCTCAGCCCCGATACGGTTGCGGCGCTCCCCAGGTCCAATCGGGGGCGGGCCAAAGGGCCCGGAATCCTCCTCAAGGGCAGCGTCGAGGCCGAAGAGACCGAATACCGGGCTGCCACGTCGCCTGCCGAGGATCTGGCGCGATTCGTCCCAATCGGTCTCT
>Ga0105106_10000254_pt1 | contig 38170 bp, 36 predicted proteins | sample PPLLaktember2015_5_FD_79109 | JGI IMG/M metagenome (GOLD analysis project Ga0105106, IMG submission 79109) | Freshwater sediment microbial communities from Prairie Pothole Lake near Jamestown, North Dakota, USA - PPLs Lake P8 Core (1) Depth... | ecosystem: Environmental > Aquatic > Freshwater >... | reverse complement strand
CAACGAAACGGAAATGGCCCATGGCGTCTTCAACGTTGTTTCCGAAGATCCACAGGAACCACATGTTGCCGATCAGGTGAAGCCAGCCTCCATGCAGGAACATCGACGTGATCACGGTGTACCAGGCGCCGCCATCGCCGACGACGCAAGTCGCACCCGGACCGACGGGGAAGCTCGCGCCGGCCGGCAGCAGGCGCAGGAGTTCTCCGGGAATGAGCCCCAGCCGGCAAACCGACGCGGAGAGCGCGGGCTCGGTGCCGAAACCCTGGACCAAAACCCACGCGAGAACGTTGGCGGCGATCAGGCCATACGTGGCGTATGGCTTCAGGAAATGCGGGTTGTCATCCCGGATCGGGAACATCCGCCGATTGTAAGAGAGTGCCGGGCCACAGGTTCGCAGTCATTGTTTCGCGCGCTGGAGGGGGAGGAAGGCAGCGGCACGATTGATCTTGCAATGACTGCGAACCTGTGGCCCGGCACTGTCGTTACGGCGATCACGTCTCGAGCCGCGTGGCGGTGACCACGATCTCCGGCAGGACGACGACGGAGGCGGCATTCGGGAGGTCGCGCTCATAGATGACCTTCTGGTCGAGCGCCAGGCCGTTGCTGACGATCCCGGCGAGCGACGCCACAAGGATCGTGGCGAGTCCCGTGTTGCGAACCGTTGAATAGATGCTCATTTCAGTACTCCTTTGATCAGTAGTCGTATCGGGTTGATGAAAATCGACAATCAATGTCTGGCTGAAACTGTGGGCTTCCGGGGCGCCCGGAACAAATGCGCTTTCTGATGGCCGGTTAAGGGAAACTTGACCACCTTGGCGGGCCCGACAGCAGGCTGAAGTTCCGGTACGGCCTCGAAACGGCGGCCCGTGACGACCTCGGCCTGGCGGCGCTGGCCCTCGGCCAGCAGGTCCAGAAAGTCCAGAAAACCCTGCAAACGTCCGTTCATTTCCGTCTCCTTGGTTCAGGCGGAGCGGGCACCGCGCCCTTCCGTCCCTGTTCGGGCTAGACTTTGACGTCACGGTGATTTCGGAACAAACGCATTAACTCAAGCTGAGTTAAGGGAAACTTCGTGGCTGCCTCTGCCTATGGCCGACTTCCGCTCAACGCGCTTCGCGTTTTCGAAGCGGTCGCCACGCGCCTCAGTTTTTCGGAGGCGGCGGAAGCGCTGAATGTGACGCCGGCCGCGGTTTCGCAACAGATCAAGGCGCTCGAGGATTACCTTCAGATTCCTGTGTTGCGGCGGAGCGGCCGCAAGGTCGAACTGACGCCGGAGGGCGCAAAACTGCTGCCCGGCGTGCAGTCCGGACTCGATTCGCTAGTCGCGGTGCTGCGCGAAACGCGGATGCAGCGCGCGAGCGGCATCATCAACGTCAGCACGCTCTCGTCGCTCATGCAGAAATGGCTGACGCCACGGCTGCATCGCCTGCACTCGAAATTCCCCGATTTGCGCGTCGACTGGCATACCTCGCGCGAAGCGGTCGATTTCGCGCGCAGCGATTTCCACGCCGCCGTCCGTCTCGGCGAAGGCGTGGCGCCCGGACTCGATCACGACAAGCTGATGGACGAATGGCTGGTGGTCGTCGCCTCGCCGCAGCTGTTCAAAAAGCATGGTTCCATCGACGATCGCGAAAGCCTGCACGGCATACCGATGCTCCAGGCCAAGGACGAGCCCTGGTCGCGCTTCGAAAAGAACACGGCACCCACACCCTGGCCCGCTGGGCCGACGATCATCGACGACTCGGTCAGCGTACTGTCGGCGGTGATCGCGGGACTCGGCTATGCGCCCGCACGCTGGTCGATTGCGGCGAACGATCTCGACGCCGGAAATCTCGTGCTGGCGAGCAAGGTCATCGTGCCTTCGCGATTCCGCTACTGGTTCGTCTGCCCGCCTTCATACTCGGAGCTCCCGATGGTGCTGGCGCTGCGCCAATGGCTACGGGACGAAACCGCTGCGTTTCCGAAGCCGGATGACTGGCTGAGCCGCCGCTACCGCTAAAGGGGACGTTCCCCTTTAGCTGCAAAGAGGAAAGCTAAAGGGGAACGTCCCCTTTAGATCCCGTCCCCTTCGATCTGCCGGGTACAATCGCCGCGTGTCGAAGCGAGGCCATCTCTATGTGATCGCGGCGCCATCCGGCGCCGGCAAGACGAGCCTGTTGCGTGCCTTGATGCGCCGCCGCCCGGCGCTTTCGTTCTCGGTCTCCTGCACGACACGCCCGCCACGCGCGCATGAACGGGACGGACGCGACTATCACTTCATCGATCGCGCAGAAATGGACAGGCTGATTGCAGCCGGCGAGTTCGTCGAACACGCGAACGTGTTCGGCAACCTCTATGGCACGCGCCGGAGCGTCGTCGAGGCGGCCCTCGCCGAAGGCCGCGACCTGATCCTCGAAATCGACTGGCAGGGCGCAAGGCAGGTGCGCGAGCGGCTGCCGGAGGCGATCCAGATTTTCATACTCCCGCCGTCGCGGTCAGAGCTTGAAGCCCGGCTCCGCAAGCGCGGGACTGACAGCGAGGAAGTCATTGCCCGCCGGCTCGCCGAGTCGGACCTCGAGATGTCGCACTGGCGGGATTTCGACTACATCGTGATCAATCGTGACTTCGACCGGGCGCTGGCCGACCTTGAAGCCATCTTCGAGGGCCACGGGGAAGGCAGCCGAAAGAACCGGCCGGGACTCGAGGCCGAGCTGCAAGCCATCCTGGGGATCTGATTCACAAAGTTTTCGCCGAATCATCACCGCCGCCCCGGGATTCGCTAGCATTGCGATCAACGAGGAGTCGCAAGATCCATGGCTGGCAAGGACAAGGACGCGGACGACGACAAGGCGACGGATCGCCGCTGGCACGCGGTTTCTGTGAAGCCGGGTCAAGGCGCCTGCAATGCCGCCATATCCGGCAAGAACCGCCGCTGGCTGTCACGCGAAGCACCGCTTCTGCCGCTGCCCGGCTGCACCCGGCCCGATACCTGTACGTGTACCTACAACCACCACGACGACCGCCGTGCCGGTAGCCGGCGGGCCCAGGATCTTGACGTCTTCAGCCGGGCTCCCCGCATCGGGAACGAGCGCCGTACGCGCAGGTCCCGCCGGACCGGTTAAGGCTTTCGCACGCTGCAAGAGGGGACAGTCCCCTTCAGGGTCCTCCCTGAAGGGGACTGTCCCCTCCCGAAGTACACGCGGCCCGTACCAAGAACTGGTATCATTTCCGGTCCAATTCCCTGAAATTTACGGTCTTTTCCATGGCCCGCATCACCGTCGAAGATTGCCTGCATACGGTCGACAACCTGTTCGACCTGGTCCTGCTCGCCGCCAAGCGATCGCGCCGCCTCGTCAACGGCGCTGAGGCGCGCGTGGACTGGGAAAACGACAAGCCCACGGTGGTGGCGCTGCGCGAGATCGCGGAAGGCAAGATCACGATCGATCTGCTCTCCGAGCCGGATCCGGAGCCGGAGCAGGAGATCATTCCTGAGAACCCGCTCGACCTCGGCGTCGACTTCCGCGCACCGCAGCTCGGCCTGGGGGACTGACCCCAGGACTGCCGATCCGATGAACTACGCGTCTTCCATCCTCGGACTGTTGCCGGGCGGAAGACGCGCTGCCGGGATCGGCCAGCTCACCTCGAAGATCGAAGGCTACTTGCCGACTGACCAGGTCGAGCGGGTCCGCGAGGCTTTCGAGTACGCACAGACCGCGCACAAGGGCCAGAAGCGCCAGTCCGGCGAGGCCTTCATCACCCACCCCATCGCGGTCGCCGACATCCTGGCCGACCTGCACCTCGACGGCGCGACCATCGCCGCCGCGATCCTGCACGACGTCGTCGAGGACACGCCCTCCTCGATGGCCGAAATCGAACAGAAGTTCAGCAAGGAAGTCGCGGAAATCGTCGACGGCGTGACGAAACTGGACCAGGTCCAGTTCAAGAGCCGCAAGGAGGCGCAGGCCGAGAGCTTCCGCAAGATGATTCTGGCGATGGTGCGCGACATCCGCGTCATCATGGTCAAGCTCGCGGACCGCACCCACAACATGCGCACGCTCTCGTCGATGCCGCCCGAGAAGCGCCGTCTGGTCGCGCGCGAGACGCTCGACATCTATGCGCCGATCGCGAACCGGCTCGGCATCCATTCGATCAAGCTCGAGCTCGAGGAACTCGGCTTCCGGACGCTTTATCCGCAGCGCTACCGCATCATCGAGCGCGAACTCAAGCGCGCCCGCGGCAACCAGCGCGAGTTCCTGCCGAAGATCGTCAAGGCGCTGCGCAAGTCGCTCATCGCCGCCGGCGTCAACGGCCGCGTGGAGGCGCGCGAGAAGCACCTCTACAGCGCGTACGTGAAGATGCGGAGGAAGCGCCTGTCCCTGTCGCAGGTGGTCGACATGTTCGGGCTCCGCATCGTCGTCGGCAGCGTCGACGAATGCTATCGCACGCTCGGACTCGTGCATGGCCTCTACCGGCCGATGCCCGGCCGCTTCAAGGATTACATTGCGATCCCGCGTGTCAACGGCTACCAGTCGCTGCACACCTCGCTCTTCGGCCCGAACGGCATGCCGATCGAGGTGCAGATACGCACCGAGGACATGCACCGCATGTCGGAATCCGGCATCGCCGCGCACTGGCAATACAAGACGGGCGAGAAAGACGGCGAAGCGCAACAGTTGCGCGCGCGCGAATGGCTGCAGGGCGTGATGGATCTGCACGAGGGCTCGGCCGAAGAGCTCATGGAGAGCGTCAAGGTCGACCTCTTCCCCGACAAGGTCTACGTGTTCACGCCGAAGGGCGACATCATGCGCCTGCCGCGCGGCGCGAGCTGCGTCGACTTCGCCTACGCCGTGCACACGGGCGTCGGCCAGCGCTGTGTCGCGGCCAAGGTCGACCGGCGCCTCGTGCCGTTGCGCACCGTGCTGCGAAACGGGCAGACCGTCGAGATCATCACCGCGAAGGGCGCGCAGCCGAACCCGGCCTGGGCGAGCTTCGTCACGACGGCGAAGGCGCGGTCGGCGATCCGCCAGTACCTGCGCACGCTAAAGAAAGGCGAAGCCGCGGAACTCGGCGGCCGCATGCTGAACCAGGCGCTCGAGGAGTTCGACCTGTCGATCAAGAAGCTGCCGGAAGGCCGGCTCGACGAGGTCGCGCAATCGCTGTCGCTCAAGGACGGCGCGGAGCTTCTCGAGAAGATCGGCTTGGGCGAGCGCCTGGCGCGCCTGATCGCGCGGCGATTGCTGCCGGAAGACGACAAGCGGCCGGATGCGGGTCCGTCGCCGCCGCTCGCGATCGCGGGCACGGAAGGACTCGTTGTCAGCTATGCGCGCTGCTGTTTCCCGATTCCGTATGACGCGATCGTCGCCTACCTGTCGAGCGGGCGCGGCGTCGTGGTCCACCGCGACAACTGCTCGAACGTCGCCGCCTTCGGCAAGCAGCCGGACAAGTGGATCTCCGCGGTCTGGCAGAAGGACCAGCAGCGCATGTTCACGGCCGGCCTTGCCGTCGAAGTCACGAACCGCATGGGAATACTCGCCGAGGTCGCCACGCGAATCGCCGGCGAGCAGAGCAACATCAGCCACGTCAATGTCGATTCCTCACAGGGCGACCATTCGACGATCCTGGTCGAAGCCCAGGTCCGCGATCGCGGGCACCTTGCGCGTATCATCCGTGCCATCCGTGCCATGCCGGACGTCATGAAAGTGGAGAGAAGCCTTACATGAGCCGGAAGATAATCCACACGGACCGCGCGCCGAAGGTGATAGGCCCCTACTCGCAGGCGGTTGCGGCGGGCGGCGCGATCTACCTGTCGGGCCAGGTCGGCCTCGATCCGGCAACCGGCCAGCTCGTCGCCGGCGGCATTGAAGACGAGGCGCGGCGTGTCTTCGCCAATCTTGCCGCCGTTGCCGAAGCGGCCGGGTCGAGCCTCGCGTCGGCCGTGCGCGTGACAATCTACCTCGCCGACTTCGGCCAGTTCACCGTCGTCAACGGCATCATGCAGGAGTATTTCAGCGAGCCTTATCCGGCGCGCGTCACCATCGGCGCGGCAGCGCTTCCGCGCGGCGCCGCGATCGAGGCCGACTGCATACTGGTGCCGTGACCATCGAACGCCGCCCGGTGACCGGGCTCAAGGGCGTCGGCCCGGCGCTTGCGAAACGGCTTGCGAAACTCGGCATCGAGACTGTCGCCGATCTCCTGTTCTGGCTACCGACACGTTACGAGGACCGCACGCGCCTAGTCCCGATCGGATCGCTGCGCGCAGGCAGCCGCGCTGCGGTCGAGGGCACGATCGAGCTCGCGGAGGTCGTGTTCCGCGGCCGGCGCTCGCTGCTCGTGCGGCTTTCGGATGGCACCGGCTTCCTGACGCTCCGGTTCTTCCATTTCAGCGGCGCACAGCAGCAGCAACTCGTCCGTGGCGTGCGCCTGCGCTGCTTCGGCGAGGTGCGGCGCGGCAAGCACGGGCCGGAAATCGTGCACCCGGAATACAAGAATGCGGATGCACCCGACACGCAGGCGGTGCAGGACGTGCTGACGCCGATATATCCGGCGACTGAAGGCATCCAGCAGGGGCGGCTCCGGAACCTGACGGCGCAGGCGCTCGCCGCGGTCGGCGACGGAGAGCTTCCCGACTGGCTTCCCGAGGAGATCCGGCGCGAACTGAAACTGCCGGGGCTTCGCGAGGCGCTGCAGTTCGTGCATCGTCCGCCGCCCGATGCCAAGCTCGGAGAACTCGAGGAAGGACGCCACCCGGCCCAGCGCCGCCTCGCATTCGAGGAACTCCTCGCCCACCAGCTTTCGCTTCGCCAGCTGCGGAACGAGATGCACCGGGATCCTGCCTGGCCGATCGCCGTGCCCGGAAAGCTTGCGGAGCGCCTGCTCGCGCTCACGGGATTTACGCTCACGGGCGCGCAGCGGCGGGTGATCGCCGAAATCCGCCACGATCTCGCGATCGCGCACCCGATGATCCGGCTGGTGCAGGGCGACGTCGGCTCCGGCAAGACGATCGTCGCGGCGCTCGCAGCGGCGGATGCGGTCGAGGCCGACCGCCAGGCAGCACTGATGGCGCCGACCGAACTGCTCGCGGAGCAGCACTGGCAGAACTTCTCGCGCTGGCTCGCGCCGCTCGGCATCGAGCCGCTCCTGCTCACCGGCCGCCTGCAGCCGCGCGCGCGCCGCGAAGCACAGGCCGCGGTTGCCGACGGCTCGCGCCGCATCGTCATCGGCACGCACGCGCTTTTTCAGGAGGACGTGAGCTTCGGACGACTCGCACTCGTCATCATCGACGAGCAGCATCGCTTCGGCGTCCACCAGCGCCTGCGACTGCGCGAAAAGGGCGCGGATGGACGTTATCCGCACCAGCTCATCATGACGGCGACGCCGATCCCCCGGACCCTTGCGATGACAGCCTATGCCGACCTCGACGTGTCGGTCATCGACGAGCTGCCGCCGGGCCGCACGCCGATCATGACCGTCGTGATGCCCGATTCGCGCCGCGACGAAATCGTGCGGCGCATCCGCAGTGCCTGCCTCGAGGGGCGCCAGGCTTACTGGGTGTGCCCGCTCATCGAGGAATCCACTTTGCTGGAGGCACAGGCGGCGGAAGATACTGCCTCGGCGCTCGCGGCCGCGCTGCCCGACATCGTGGTAGGCATCGTCCACGGGCGCATGCCGGCCCCCGCGCGCGAGCGCACCATGGCGCGATTCAAGGCCGGCGAAATCGGCCTTCTCGTCGCGACCACGGTGATCGAAGTGGGCGTCGACGTCCCGAATGCGAGCCTGATGGTGATCGAGAACGCCGAGCGCATGGGTCTTGCCCAGCTGCACCAGTTGCGGGGCCGGGTCGGTCGCGGGCGCGATGCGAGCAGCTGCGTCCTGCTCTGGCATGGACCGCTTTCGACGCTCGCCAAGGAGCGCCTCGCGGTGCTCAGGAACACCAACGACGGCTTTGCCGTCGCTCGCCGCGATCTCGAACTGCGCGGGCCCGGCGAACTGCTCGGTACCCGACAGACGGGCCTGATGCAGCTCAAGGTGGCCGACCTGATGCGCGATGCCGACCTGCTGCCGCGGGTGCAGGCTGCGGCAGACGTGATGCTGCGCTCGCATGCGGATAACATTGCGCCGCTGAAGCGTCGCTGGATCGGCCAGTCGATGCACTACGGAAAGGTATGAACGGACAACCGGCTGCCAGGACGGAACCACGACCGGCGCCCCGCTGGACCGATCGGCTGGACGAGCTTGCGTCGGGCGCCCCGCCCGCCGCCGCGGCCTGGCTGCGCGAGCCCGGGCTCCTGACCGAGCGCCTGCGTGCTTGCTGCGACGGGATGCCGGGGCTAGCCGTCATCGCCGAAGCGGAAGCGCCGCTTGGAAGCCACGATGCCGCGGTGCTGAAGGCCTCAGGCAACTCCGCCTTCGTGCGCGAGATCGAACTCACCTGCGACGGCCGCCCCTGGGTGTTCGCGCAAACCCTGATTCCGCAGGCAACGCTCGCGCGCCAGGCCTGGCTGTCCTCGCTCGGCCGCGCCGCCCTCGGCGAACGCCTCGCCGCCGTACCCGGAATCGAACGCGGGCCGCTCGAGTACGCACGGCTCGTCGAAGGTGACCGCCTCTACCAGCGTGCGCTCCGCGAGCGGCGCGATCCGCCCGCCGCCCTGTGGGCGCGGCGTTCCTGGTTCGCGATCGAAGGCGACCGCCTGCTGGTGCAGGAAGTTTTCCTGCCAGAAGCGCATACGTGAACGCAGACACCGAGAACGCGCCGTCGCGCCACCGCCCGGCGGATCCCGGGTACAAGCCGCAGTGGCAACCGCATGGCCTGCGCGATGCCATCCGCGCGCTCGGACGGACGCTTCGCGAGTACGCGCTCCTGATGCGCCTGCACCGGCCGATCGGCATCTGGCTGCTGTTGTGGCCCGCATTGTGGGGTCTCTGGATCGCAGGCGACGGCCGGCCCGATGCGCGGCTGCTCATCATCTTCGTCGCGGGCGTTGTCGTGACGCGATCTGCCGGCTGCGTCATCAACGATTATGCCGATCGCGATTTCGATTCGAAGGTCGCGCGCACGCGCGATCGTCCCCTTGCCGCCCGGCGCGTGGCGCCCACCGAAGCGCTATTCCTGTTCGTCGCGCTCGGATTCATCGCGGTCTGGCTCGCCCTGCAGCTCGATCCTTATGCGCAGCTCTACGCCGTCGCGGGCGGCCTGCTCGCCGTGACCTATCCCTGGCTCAAGCGCATCGTCCACGTCCCGCAGTTCTATCTCGGCGTCGCGTTCGGCTGGTCGATTCCCATGGCGTTCGCGGCGCAGACTGGCGCCGTGCCGAAGATTGCCTGGCTTCTGCTGACTGCGGTCGTGCTCTGGGCCGCGGTTTACGACACGATGTATGCGATGGTCGATCGTGAGGACGACCTGCGCATCGGCGTCAAGTCGACCGCCATACTCTTCGGCGAGGCGGATCGCTTCCTCATCGCCGTAATGCAGGCGATGACCCTGTTCGCGCTCTGGCTCGCCGGTAACGAGGCCGGACTTCGCACCTGGTACCGCGCGGGACTCGCCGCTGCGGCGATCTTCTTCATGTACGAGCTGTGGCTGATACGCCGGCGCGTGCCCGAAGCCTGCTTTCGCGCCTTCAACAACAATCACTACGTCGGGATGGTCGTTTTCATCGGGCTCGCGCTCGATTACCTCTATCGCACCGGCGGCTGAACAACGTCAGGAGAAACCAGATGACCACGATCGACCGGCGCACACTGCTGTTGACGGCAGGCTCTGCCGCGGCCCTCACCGCACTGCCCCGCTTTGCTTTCTCGGCCGTGAAGGAAGGACCGCTCGTGGCCCGCATCGAGCCCGTAACCGACACCTACTTCGGAACGTCCGTGACCGATCCTTATCGCTGGATGGAGAATCCCGCCGACAAGGACTGGGAGCCCTTCATGAAGAGCCAGGCCGCGCATGCGCGCGCCGTGCTCGACGGGATCCCGGGGCGTGCGGCGATGGCGCGGCGCGTCAGCGAGCTGGCAGGCGATCTCGAGATCATCAACACAATCCAGGTCGGCGGCCCGCATGTCTTCATCGAGAAGCGCCCGGCGGGTGCGAACAACTTCCGGCTCTACGTGCGCGAAGGCCTGGATGGCGCCGAGCGCCTCTTGGTCGACTCGGAGACACGCACCCAGGGCGAAGTTCACTATTCAATGAATTACTGGAGTGCCTCGCCGGACGGCAAGTACGTCGCATACGGAATTTCTCCGTCGGGATCCGAAAACGCCGTCATCGAAATCATGGAGACGGCAACCGGCAACGTGCTTCCCGATCGCATCGACCGGGCGCAGTACGCGTTCCCGAGCTGGCTGCCGGACGGGACGGGCTTCTTCTTCAATCGCCTGGCTGAAGGCGGGACGGCGGGCACGACCGACTACTACCTGAACAGCGTCTGCTGGCTGCACAAGCTTGGCACCGATTCGAAGGCCGACATCAAGGTCCTGGCGCGTGGGCAGTTCGCGGACGTCGCAATCCAGGAAATCGAATTTCCGATCGTCTTCTCGCAGCCGGGCTCGAATTACGCCGTCGCCTTCCTGTTCGCAGGCGTCCAGAACGAAATCACGATGTACGTGAATTCGCTCGAGGCCGCCGCGAAGGGCCAGGGCGGATGGAAGAACATCTGCGTTGCGGACGACAAGGTGACCGGCGGCGCACTCAAGGGTGACGACATTTATCTCGTCACCTACAAGGATGCACCGCGCTACCGCGTGCTGCACGTGAAGGCGGCTGAGCCGGCCGTTGCCGGTGCCCGTGAGGTCGTCTCGCAGGGCAAGACCGTCATTCAAAATGTCTTTGCCGCGAAAGATGCGCTCTTCATCCAGGAGCTCGACGGCGGCATCGGGCGCATCCGCAGGCTGAGCGCCGACGGAAAGGTCACGCCCATCGCGCTGCCTTTCGAGGGCACGCTCGGTTCGATCTATGCCGACACGGAACACGAAGGCCTGTGGTTCCAGCTGCAGAACTGGGTGAAGCCGGCGGCGGTATTCCAGGTCTCCGCTTCGGGCGCGGTGACCGACACGGGGCTGGCGACGCAGCCCGACATCGACGTCTCGCCCTATGAATCGACGCGACTCTTCGCAACCGCAAAGGACGGCACGATGATTCCCGTGTCGATTGTCTACCATAAGGGGATGAAGCGCGACGGCTCGTCACCTGCGCTGATCGATGCCTACGGATCCTACGGCATCACCGAGGACGCCTATTTCGCCCCGCGATTCATTGCCTGGCTGGAACAAGGCGGCGTGTGGGCGACGGCCCATGTGCGAGGCGGCGGCGAGTTCGGGCGCGAATGGCATGAAGGCGGCCGGCTGCTGACCAAGCACAACACCTGGGGCGACTTGATCGCGGCGGCCGAACAACTGATTGCCGATGGCTGGACGAGCGCCCGGAAGCTCGCGATCCGCGGCGGGTCGGCGGGTGGAATCACGGTCGGGCGCGCGATGACCGACCGGCCGGACCGGTTCGCCGCCGTAATCAGCCAGGTCGGCGTATCGAACACCCTGCGCGCGGAGTTCTCGCAGAATGGGCCGCCGAACATTCCGGAGTTCGGGTCGGTGACGACAGCCGACGGATTCAAGGGCCTATACGCGATGGACGCCTATCTGCACGTCAAGGACGACACGAATTATCCGGCCCTGCTGTTGACGACGGGCATGACCGACCCGCGCGTCGATCCCTGGCAGGCGGCCAAGATGGCGGCGCGCGTGCAGAAAGCGACGTCATCCGGCAAGCCGGTCCTGCTGCGCATCGACTTCCAGGCCGGCCATGGTCTCGGCTCGACGCGCGCCCAGCGCGACGAGGAGTTCGGCGACATCTTCGCCTTCATCCTCTGGCAGGCGGGCATCGCGGGCTTTCAGCCGGCGGACTGAAGGCGCTAGGCCCGCGCAACGGCCCAGACCTCGATGTGGCGGCAGCCCGCGCGTCGCAGCACTCGGGCCAGCGCATCGACCGTCGCACCGGTCGTGAGCACGTCGTCCACGATCGCGATCGCAGGCGGCACCGGTTTTCGCGCGCGGATCTCGAAGGCTCCGCTCACGTTCACGCGGCGCACGATGGCCGGGAGTGCAGCCTGCTCTTCAGTGTTGCGGATGCGGTATGCGAGGCCCGCTTCGATCGGCAGGCCGAGCAGTTCGCCCGCGAACACCGCGATCTCCCGCGCCTGATTGAAGCCGCGCCGCACTTCGCGCGAGGAATGCAGCGGGACCGGAACGATGGCGTCCACGGTCGGCGGCCCGCGCTCCGCAAGTCGCCGCGCAAGCAGCGTGCCAAGGATGCGCGCGATCGCCACCTGCCCGCCGTACTTGAGGCGATGAATCAGCTCGACCAGCGGGAACTCGTAGCGATATGGCACGAATGCGCCGTCGAAGGCGGGGCGGCGAAGCAGGCAACGCTCGCAGCTGACGCCCGCGTTTGCGACCGGCGTCGCGCAGTTCGGACAGGCTGAGAGGATTCGCGGGAAATCGTCCTCGCAGGCCCGGCAGAGATCGAGGCAGGGCGGCTGTCCGGGGTCCAGGCAGAGCAGGCAGGTCGCCGGAAAAACCTTGTGCAACAAGGTCTTGGATGCACCGTAAACCTGCCGGAACAGGCTTGGTTGACAGACCGTCATCGCGTTCGAATACTGGGCCACGGCGAGACATTGCGCCGCGCAGGCGCCCGGCGTGCCGCGGTTTTTCGATCCAAATAGGGAGCAATTCGATGACCCTGAACGGCGGCGCAGCGGGCGCGATCCGGAGCGACTGGACGCTCGAGGATGTGCGCGCACTCCATGCGCTCCCTTTCAGCGACCTCATCTATTTCGCGCAAGCAGCGCATCGGCGTCACTTCGACCCGAATGCCGTCCAGGTCTCGACGCTCCTCTCGATCAAGACCGGTGCCTGTCCGGAAGACTGTGCCTATTGCCCGCAGAGCATCCGCTACGACACGGGGCTCGAGCGCGAGTCCCTGATGGAGCCCGCCGCCGTGGTCGCGCGCGCACGCGCGGCGCGCGATTCCGGAGCGACCCGCTTCTGCATGGGCGCGGCCTGGCGAAACCCCAAGGATCGCGACCTCGACCGCGTCGTCGAGATGGTGCGCAGCGTCGCCGAGCTCGGGCTCGAGACCTGCGCGACCCTCGGCATGCTGACGAAGCCCCAGGCCCGGCGACTTCGCGCTGCGGGCCTCGACTACTACAACCACAACCTCGATACGTCCGAGAAGTTCTACGGCGAGGTGATCACGACGCGCACTTACCAGGACCGCCTCGATACGCTCGCCGCCGTCCGCGATGCAGGCATTTACCTCTGCTGCGGCGGAATCCTCGGCATGGGCGAGCAGGCGGAAGACCGCATTGCCTTCCTGCACACGCTCGCGACGCTCGATCCGCATCCTGAGAGCGTGCCGATCAACAACCTCGTGCAGGTCGAGGGCACGCCGCTCGCCGGCACGCCCGCGCTCGACCCGATCGAATTTGTCCGCATCGTCGCACTCGCGCGCATCCTGATGCCGCGCTCGCATGTCCGGCTCTCCGCCGGCCGCACGCAGATGAGCGACGAAATGCAGGCGCTGTGTTTCCTCGCGGGCGCGAACTCGATTTTCTACGGCGAGAAACTCCTGACCACCGGCAATCCCGACACGGCAAGCGACCACGCGCTGTTCGGTCGGCTCGGCATCCGGCCGGAGCCCGCCGCCGCGGAGGTCTGAGTACGGTGTCCGTCGCGCCGATTGCCTTTGAGCCCGTGCTCGCGGATCTGGATGCCCGCGGCCTCCGCAGGCGGCGGCGCACGGTGCGGCGCCTCTCGAATGACACGGCCGACATCGAGCTCGACGGCCGCCCTTGCGTCGACTTCTGCAGCAACGACTACCTCGGCCTGTCAGCGCATCCGCGCGTGACCGAGGCCTTCATCGAGGCCGCGCGCGTCCACGGCGTCGGCGCCCGCGCCTCGCATCTCATCACCGGGCACCAGGCCGAACACGCGGCCCTCGAAGAGGAACTCGCGGCCTTCACCGGGCGGGCGCGCGCGATCCTGTTCTCGACCGGCTACATGGCGAACCTCGGCCTCGCGTCCGCACTCGTGAGGAAGGGCGGCACGGTCTTCGGCGATCGCCTGAATCACGCGTCGCTGATCGACGCCGGCCGCATGTCGCGTGCCCTCGTTCATCATTACCCGCACGGCGATGCCGCGGCGCTCGAGCGGCAACTCGCCGCGCTCGATTCGGGCTCAGCGCTCGTGCTGACGGACGGCGTCTTCAGCATGGATGGCGACCTAGCGCCTTTGCCTGCGCTTGCCGCCGCCTGCGCGCGACATGGCGCCTTCCTGGCCGTCGACGACGCGCACGGACTCGGCGTGATCGGGAGGAACGGCGGCGGCTCGCTCGAGCATTTCGGCCTCACGGTCAGGGATGTGCCGGCGCTCGTCGGCACGCTCGGCAAGGGTTTTGGCAGCTTCGGCGCCTTCGTCGCGGGCGACGAGGACCTGATCGAAACCCTCATCCAGCGCGCGCGAACCTACATCTATACGACCGCGCTGCCGGCTGCGGTCGCCGCGGCGACGCGCGCAGCACTTGCGGTATCGATCTCGGAAAGCTGGCGCCGCGAGCGCGTGCTCGCACTCACGCGGAGATTCCGCACGCTGGCAAGCGCCGCAGGATTGCCGCTTGCGGACTCGATCACGCCAATCCAGCCCATCCTGCTCGGTGGCGCCGACGCAGCCGTCGCGGCGAGCCGCGAGTTGCTCGAACGCGGCTTCTTCGTCGCCGCGATCCGTCCGCCGACGGTTCCCGACGGAACTTCGCGCCTGCGCGTGGCGCTTTCGGCCGCGCACCGCGACAAGGACGTCGAGGCGCTTGTTGCCTCGCTTACGCAGGTCGTCTCGCCCGAATGAGCGGCGCGAAGCGTCCGCTCAATCCGGGGCCGCGCCTTCTCGATCGCGCTGCCATCCGCCGCCAATTTGACGCGGCAAGCGGAACCTACGATGAATCCGCCGTGCTTCAGGAACGCCTGAGCCGGCAGCTGATCGACCGGCTCGACTGGATCGCCTTCACGCCCGAGGCGATCCTCGACCTCGGCTGCGGCACCGGCCGCGGGGCAGCAGCGCTCGCCGCGCGCTGGCCGCAGGCCCGCGTGTTCGCGCTCGACTGCTCGCCCGGCATGCTTCGCGAAGCCGGCCGACGCGATGGAGCCTCGCGAATCGAATGGCTCTGCGCGGAAGCGGAGGCGATTCCGTTGCCCGATGCGAGCGTCGATCTCCTCTTCTGCAACCTGATGCTCCCCTGGTGCGAGGACCTCGATGCGGTCTTCACTGAGATCACGCGCGTGCTCAGGCCGCGCGGCCTCCTGACATTCACGACCTTCGGCCCCGACACACTCGCCGAATTGCGCGCGGCATGGCGTGAAGCCGACGGCGCCGTGCATGTCCACCCTTTCACCGACATGCATGACATCGGCGACGGTCTCATCCGCGCCGGCTTGTCCGAGCCCGTGCTCGACGTCTGCCGCTACACGCTCACGTATCCGGATCTTCCCGCGTTGATGCACGACCTCAAGGCGATCGGCTCGCAGAATGCAGCCAGCGGCCGGCCCCGTGGCCTCACCGGCCGCAACCGCCTGCGCACGGTAACGGAAGCCTACGAGGGATTTCGCAGGCAGGGCGTGCTGCCGGCGAGTTACGAAGTCGTGTTCGGACAGGCCTGGGGTGCGGTCGACGGCCCCGGCCGCCGCGCCGATGACGCATTCGCAGTCCCTGTCAGCTCGATCGGCCGTCGGCTCCCGCGCGGAGTGCCGGAGTAGACTGATTCTATGCCAGTCGCAAACGGCGCCGCGCGGCCCGGGCAGGCGCCGGTATTCCGCGCGACCAGCCTGACCAAGGTCTATCAGATGGGCGAGATCGAGGTGCGCGCCTTGCGCGGCGTTGACCTCGAACTGTTTGCCGGCGAGTTCGTGGTGCTGCTCGGCGCCTCCGGTAGCGGCAAGTCCACACTATTGAACATCCTTGGCGGACTCGACGCACCGACTACGGGTACCGTGGAATGCCGCGGCCATCCGCTGACCGGCGCGGGCGACGAAGCGCTGACGCGGTTCCGCCGCGAGCATGTCGGCTTCGTATTCCAGTACTACAACCTGATCCCGAGCCTGACCGCGCGCGAGAATGTCGCGCTCGTGACCGAGATCGCACGTGAGCCGATGACGCCGGAAGCCGCCCTCGACCTGGTTGGCCTGCGCGATCGCCTGGATCACTTCCCGGCTCAACTTTCGGGCGGCGAGCAGCAGCGCGTCGCAATCGCCCGAGCCATCGCCAAGAGACCCGACGTGCTCCTGTGCGACGAGCCGACCGGGGCCCTCGATTCGACCACCGGAATCCTGGTGCTGCAGGCGCTTGAGCGCATCAATCGCGAGACCGGGGCGCTGACGGTCGTCATTACGCACAACGAAGTAATCGCGCGCATGGCAGACCGCGTCATTCGCCTCAGCGACGGCCGCATAGCCGGGGTCGAACGGAACGCGGCGCGTGTAGCTCCGGAGGAGCTCCGCTGGTGAGTGCGCTCCACCACAAGCTGTGGCGCGACCTGCGCCAGCTCCGCGGACAGGTAGTCGCGATCACGCTCGTCATGATCGGCGGCATCGGCACGATGGTGCTGGCGCAGTCCAACTACGGCGCGCTGGCGGAAACACGGGCGCTCTATTACGCCGAATACCGCTTCGCCGAAGTGTTTGCGCGTGCCAAGCGAGCGCCACTGCCATTGCTCGAGTCGGTGCGCGCGATTCCCGGCGTACGCGAGGCAGAGGCGCGGGTGACGGGATTCGTGACGCTTGAAATCGCGGGCTACGAGGAGCCCATCACGGGACAGATGGTCTCGTTGCCGGGGCCCGACGATCCGGGCCTGAACGCGCTGTTCCTGCGCCGGGGCAACCTGCCGTCGTCGGACGATGGGGTGGTTATCGGCGAGGCCTTTGCCGAGGCGCATGGGCTTCGGCCCGGCGACACGCTGATTGTCATCCTCAACGGCCGCCGCAGGGCCCTTTCAATCAGCGGCATCGGGCTGTCACCCGAATACATCTATCAGATCCGCCCCGGCGATGTGTTTCCCGACTTCGAGCGCTTCGGCGTGCTGTGGATGCCGCGCGAACCGCTGGCGATGGCCTTCGACATGGACGGCGCCTTCAACGACCTGTCGCTCACGTTGACGCGGCAGGCGCGCGAGGACGACGTCATCGATGCGCTCGATGCCCTGCTCGCAACCTACGGCGGTACAGGCGCGCATGGTCGCGATCTTCAGCTCTCTCACCGCTTCCTCGACGAGGAACTCGGCCAGCTGCAGGTGATGACGCGGCTGTTCACCACCATCTTCCTCGGTGTCACGGCGTTTCTGCTGAATGTCGTGATCGGCCGGCTGGTAACGGCGCAGCGCGAACAGATCGCGGTGCTGAAGGCCTTCGGCTACAGCCGGTTCGAGGTCGGCCTGCATTATGCCCAGCTGGTGCTGATGCTGGTTGTCAGCGGCGTGCCGCTCGGACTCGCACTCGGCGCGTGGGCGGGCCGCGCGGTCGCCGACATCTACATGGATTTCTTCCGCTTCCCGTATCTCGAGTGGTCCCTGGAGCCAGGGGTAATTGCACTCGCATTCGGCTTCGCGCTCGTGGCAGCCGTGCTCGGGACCGCCGGCGGCCTGCACCGTGTATTTCAGCTGCAGCCCGCCGAGGCGATGCGCCCCGAGGCGCCGCCGGTGTTCCGGCGCACACTGACCGAACGGCTCGGCTTCAGCGTGCTGCTCGATCCTGCCGCGCGGATGATCCTGCGCAATCTGGAGCGTCGCCCGATGCGCTCCGCGCTGTCGGTGCTCGGCATCGGGCTTGGCATAGGAATCCTCGTGATGTCGCGCTTCCAGTCAGGCGCGATCGAGGAAATGATTGAGGTGCAGTTCGGATTCGCGCAGCGCGACGACCTGGCTGTCGTCTTCTCCGAGCCGACTTCCGCGAGGGCCGCGTCCGAACTTGCCGCGCTGCCGGGGGTGCGGTCGGTGGAGGCGTTTCGCAGCGCGGCCGTGCGCCTGCGCAACGGCCACCGTGAATACCGGACCGCGCTGCAGGGACTGCTGCCTGACGCCGACCTGAAGCGCGTACTCGATGTGAACCTGCAGCCGGCGCAATTGCCTGCTGACGGACTGCTGCTGACAGACTATCTCGCGGGCCTTCTCGATGTCCGCCCCGGTGACACGCTCCAGGTCGAATTCCTCGAAGGCCACCGCCGCACACTTGATGTGCCTGTCGCCGGCACGGTGCGCGAGTACCTGGGCGTCGGCGCCTATGCGCACCGTGAATTCGTCAATCGCCTGTTCGACGAGGGCGCCGCGCTGTCAGGCGCCTGGCTCGCCCTCAAGCCAGGCGCCCGCCAGGAAGTGGTGGCCGAATTGCGCGCGCGGCCGCGCATCGCCGCTGTTACGGACCGCGGAGCGATGGTGCAAAGTTTCCGCGACACGATGGCCGAGAGCATCCTGACCTTCACGATGATTGCGACCTTGATGGCCGCAAGCATCGCCGTCGGTGTCGTCTACAATGCCTCCCGGATCACGCTGGCGGAACGCGGGCGCGAACTCGCAAGCCTGCGAGTGCTCGGCTACACCCGCGGCGAGGTGCGCGCGTTGTTGCTCGGCGAGCTGTTCACGCTGACATTCCTGGCCCTGGCGCCCGGCTTCCTGCTCGGTCTCGGCATGGCGTGGCTGCTGGTTCAGGGATTCTCGTCCGACTTGTATCGCTTGCCGCTCTCGATCGCGCCGTCCGGTTTCGCGGTCGCCGGACTCATCGTGCTCGCGGCAACCGCCGGTTCTGGACTGCTCGTGCGGCGGCAGCTCGATGCGCTCGATCTCGTCGCCGTGCTGAAGCTGAAGGAATGAAGTGAGATGAAACTCGACCCCAAGCAGATCCGCTACCTGGTTGCCGGCCTGATCGTCGCCGCGTTGCTTGCTGTTGCGTTCTGGCCGTCGGCCCGATTGATCGACAGCGGGCAGGCGGATCGCGGGCCCGTGGTCGAAAGCGTGGACGCGGAGGGCCGCACCCGACTGCGCGATCGCTATGTCATCGCCGCGCCAGTCGCAGCAGTGGCACGGCGCCTGCAGCTCGAGCCGGGCGATGCGATCGAGGCCGGCCAGATCCTCGTCGTCCTCGATCCGACGACCACGCCGACGCTGGATACGCGAAGCCGCGCCGAGGCGGTGGCAAGGCTCGCGGCGGCGCGTTCGCGTTATGCGGCCGCGCGCGAGGAGACGCGTGCCACCGAAGCCATCGGCGAACAGATCCATAACGAGGCCCAGCGGCAGCGCGAGTTGCTGACACGCGAGCTGGTGGCCGCCGAGTCGGCCGAGCGCTCGATTGCTGCCGATCTGCGCGCCCAGCGCGAACTCGCGAGCGCCCGTTTCCACGAAGCGACCGCGCGCCACGAAGTGCAGGCAGCGGAGGCCGTGCTCGCGCACGGCAGCCGTGACAAGCCCGCGACCTCCGCGCTCGAACTTGTGGCGCCGGTCGCGGGCGTCGTGCTGCGCCGTCATTACGAAAGCGCGCGTCCGGTCCAGGCGGGCGAGCCGTTGCTTGAGATCGGCGATCCCGCGGGTATGGAGGTCGAGGTCGACGTCCTGTCCGCCGATGCGGTTCGGTTGCGCGAAGGAATGCGGGTGGAGCTGCTGCGCTGGGGCGAGGCGGCGCCGCTGCATGGGCGCGTGCGCCGCGTCGAACCCGGCGGCTTCACGAAATTCTCGGCGCTGGGAGTCGAGGAGCAGCGCGTCTGGGTGATGGTGGAAATCACGAGTCCGCGCAGCGAATGGGTGAATCTCGGTGAGGCGTATCGCGTCAACGCGCGCTTCGTGCTGAATGAGGTCGCGGACACGTTACGCGTGCCAGCGAGCGCCATATTCCGCAATGACAGCGCGGATGCTGTGTTCCGCATCGACGGTTCGCGCGCGCGCCTGGCCGTGGTGAAGACCGGGTTGCGCGGCGGCGGCTGGGGCGAGATCGTCGAGGGACTCCGCGCCGGCGACCGCGTGGTCGTGCATCCGGACCGCGAGTTGTCGGACGGCCAGCGCGTACGGGCACGCTAGTACGATATGCCTCGCAGCTTTTTCGTGACCGGAACGGACACGGGCGTCGGCAAGACGCTCGTGACCGCGGCACTTCTCCGGCGTCTCAGGGAAGCGGGGGTCGCGGTCGCCGGCATGAAGCCACTTGCAGCGGGCGCCATCGCGGGCCCGGAAGGCCCGGCAAATGAAGATGCCTTGTTGCTGCAGGCGGAATCGAGCATCCGCCATCCCTATGCGACCGTGAATCCCTGGCTGTTCACGCCCGCCATCGCACCGCACATCGCGGCCGCGGAAGCAGGCGTCGCCATCGACACCGGCCGCATCGTCGCGGCACACGCGCGCCTTGCAGCTTGCGCCGAAGTCGTGCTCGCCGAAGGCGCCGGCGGTTTCCTGGTACCACTCGACGCAGGGGGTTCCTGCGCCGATCTTCCGGCCCTGCTCGGCATGGAAGTACTGCTGGTCGTCGGGCTGCGGCTCGGTTGCCTCAATCACGCCCTGCTGACGGCGGAAGCGATCGCGACGCGCGGCCTCGTGCTCACCGGCTGGGTCGGCAACGGCATCGATCCGGCATTCGCGCGGCGCGAAGAGAACGTGGCGACGCTCACTTCCAGGCTCGCCGCGCCATGCCTCGGCATCGTGCCCTGGATGCCTCTGCCTGCTGTCGCAGAGGCGGCGGCGGCGCTTTCAGGCGCGCTCGCACTGCGGCCTTGCTGAAACCCCGCTCTGCAGCCGCATCTCTCTGGAATAAAAGGAAAAAATCGGGTTGCGGCATACAGGGCCGTCCCTTACGATGCGCGGGCCGTGAGCCCGCGTACCGAGGGCCGCCCCGGGAGTTCCGTTGTCAATCGTCATGCGCAATCTGAAGCGGCCCATTGTTGCCGGCGTCCTGGCGGCGCTCGCCCTTCCCGCGCGTGCGGACTGGAGCCTCCTGAACATGCCGGAGGGCGTCAGCGAGCTGTCGCACGAGATCTATGGCATGCACATGATCATGGTGTGGATCTGCCTCGCCATCGCGCTCGTCACGTTCGGCGCGATGATCGTCGCGATGGTCCGGTTCCGGAAGTCGCGCGGTGCGGTCGCCGACCAGAAGATGCTCCACAACGCGCGCCTCGAGGCGGCCTGGACCATCATTCCGGTGCTGATCCTGATCGGCATGGCGATCCCGTCGGTCGAGAAGCTCGTGCTGATCGAGGACACTTCCGGCTCGGGGCTCACGGTGAAGGTCACCGGCCACCAGTGGTACTGGCAGTACGAGTATCTCGGAACGGGCGTGAAGTTCTACAGCCGCCTCGCGCGTGAGAGCGACGTGGCGCGCCAGAAAGGATCCGGCATCGATCCGGCGACCGTCGAAAACTACCTGCTCGACGTCGACAAGCCGCTCGTGATCCCGACCGGCGTCAAGGTCCGCATGCTCCTGACCGCCAACGACGTGATCCACGCCTGGTGGGTGCCGGACTTCGGCATGAAGCGGGACGCGATTCCGGGATTCATGAACGAAATGTGGATTTCGGTCGATGAGGACAAGCCAGGCACCTATCGCGGCCAGTGCGCGGAGCTCTGCGGCGCCGATCATGGCTTCATGCCGATCGTGGTCGTCGCAATGCCGAGGGCGGAGTTCGACGCCTGGCTCGAACAGCAGAAAGCACCGGCAGCCAGCGCGACGCTCGCCGCCACGGAGTGACACAGATGGCACACGGTATCGCGGCCGCGGGCCACGACGATCACGGACACGGACCGCCCAGGGGTCTCGTGCGCTGGTTCACGACGACGAATCACAAGGACATCGGCACGATGTACCTCGTGTTCTCGCTGCTGATGTTCCTGGTCGGCGGCGCATTCGCATTCGTGATCAGAAGCGAGCTGTTTCAGCCCGGCCTGCAGTTCGTCGATCCCGCTTTCTTCAACCAGATGACGACCATGCACGCGCTCGTGATGGTCTTCGGCGCGGTCATGCCGGCGACGGTCGGCCTCGCGAACTGGATGATCCCGATGCAGATCGGCGCCGCAGACATGGCGCTGCCACGCATGAACCTGTTCAGCTTCTGGCTGCTCGCCTTCGCGTTCCTGCTGCTGCTGTCGACGTTCCTGATGCCGGGCGGCGCGCCCGCGGCCGGATGGACGCTCTATCCGCCGCTCGTGCTGCAATCGGGCGAGGCGTTCCCGCTCGCGATCTTCTCGATCCACCTGATGGGCGCGTCGTCGATCATGGGCGCGATCAACGTGATCGTGACCATCGTGAACATGCGCGCGCCGGGCATGACGCTCCTGAAGATGCCGCTCTTCTCCTGGTCCTGGCTTATCACGGCATACCTTTTGATCGCGGTGATGCCGGTGTTCGCGGGCGCGGTGACGATGCTGCTGACGGACTACTATTTCCACACCAGCTTCTTCAATGCGGCGGGCGGCGGCGACCCGGTGCTGTTCCAGCACGTTTTCTGGTTCTTCGGGCACCCCGAGGTCTACATCATGATCCTTCCCGCGTTCGGGATCGTGTCGGAGATCATCCCGACGTTCTCCCGGAAGCCGATCTTCGGCTACGAGGCGATGGTGTACGCGATCGCTTCCATCGCGTTCCTGTCGTTCATCGTCTGGGCGCACCACATGTTCACGGTCGGCATGCCGCTCGCGGGGCAGCTCTTCTTCACGCTGTCAACGATGCTGATCGCCGTGCCGACCGGAGTGAAGATCTTCAACTGGACCGCCACGATGTGGCGCGGCTCGCTTTCCTTCGAGCCGCCGATGCTGTTCGCGCTCGCGTTCCTGTTCCTGTTCACGATCGGGGGCTTCTCGGGCCTGATGCTCGCGATCGTGCCGGCGGATCTCCAGTACCACGACACTTATTTCGTCGTCGCGCACTTCCACTACGTGCTGGTGCCGGGCTCGGTATTCGCCCTGATGGCGGCGGTCTACTACTGGCTGCCGAAGTGGACCGGCCACATGTACGACATGACGCTCGCGAAATGGCATTTCTGGCTGTCCGCGATCTTCGTCAACGTGCTTTTCTTCCCGCAGCACTTCCTCGGCCTGGCCGGGATGCCGCGGCGCATACCCGACTACGCCTCGCAGTTCGCCGACTGGAACATGGTCTCTTCGATCGGTGCTTTCGGCTTCGGGCTGTCGCAGCTGCTGTTCGTGTGGCTGATCGTGAAGTGCGTCCGGGGCGGGGAGCGGGCGACGGCAGGGGTGTGGGACTGGCCGCACGGCCTCGAGTGGACTGTGCCCTCGCCCGCGCCGTACCACACCTTCGAGAAGGCGCCGGAGGTCCATTGACGACGCCATCGCGCAACCTGCGCCTCGCGCTCGCGCTCGGCGCCGTCGCGGTCGCCGTGTATCTCACCTACGTGCTGCTCAGGCTAGCGGAGCACGGCGCATGAGCGGGCCCGGGCACCGGCTGAACCGGAGCCTCACCGTGAGGCTCGTGCTGATGGCGGCAGGCAGCTTTGCCTTCGGCTTCGCGCTCGTGCCGCTCTATGACGTGTTCTGCGAGATCACGGGCATCGGTACGCGCGGGCAGCTGAGTCAGGCGGGCACGGCTGACGGGCAGGCGCCGGTCGCGGGCCGCACGGTCGTCGTCGAGTTCACTTCGTCCGTGCCTTCCGGCGGCTGGGAGTTCGAGCCCGTCGCGGCGACCATGGAAGTGCAGCCAGGCCGGCTGTACGAGACCCACTATCGCGCCAGGAATCTCTCGGCGCAGGCGACCACCGGACAGGCCGTGCCGAGCGTCGCACCCGCGAGGGCCGCGCGCTATTTCGTGAAGACCGAGTGCTTCTGCTTCACGCCGCAGCATTTCAAGGGCGATGAGGAGCGTGAGATGGCGGTCCGCTTCGTCGTCGACCGCGAGCTGCCACCGGGCATCGACCGCCTGACCCTTTCCTATGCGTTCTTCGACGTCGGGAGATCGTGATGGCACATGCCGATCACACTGAAGACACCCGGGAATACTATTTCCCGCACGGCAGCCGCCTGCCGTTCTTCGGATCGGCCGCGCTCTTCGTGCTGATGGCAGGCGCCGCCGCGACTCTGAACGGCACTGCGGTCGGGCCGTGGGTTCTCGGGACGGGGCTCGCGCTCCTCTTCACGCTTTTCTTCCTCTGGTTCGGCGAAGTCATCCGCGAGAACCAGGCGGGGCTGTACAACGACCAGGTGAGCCGCTCGTTCCGCATGGGGATGATGTGGTTCATTTTCTCCGAGGTCATGTTCTTCGCGGCCTTCTTCGGCGCGCTGTTCTACGCGCGGCAGCTGTCGGTCCCGTGGCTCGGCGGCGAAGGCGCCAAGGCGGTCACGAGCCTCCTGTGGCCGGATTTCGAGGCGGGCTGGCCGAGCAACGGGCCGGGCGTCCTCGGTCCGCGCGACGATGGCAGCTACGAGATCATTCCGGCATTCGGCCTGCCCGCGCTCAACACGGCGCTGCTCCTGACCTCGGGTCTGACGCTGACGATCGCACACCACGCAATGAAGAATGGCCAGCGCGGAATCCTGAAGCTTTTCCTCGCGCTGACCTTCGTGCTCGGCTTCATTTTCCTCGGCGTGCAGATCATGGAATACGGGCACGCGTATCAGGAGCTCGGGCTCCAGCTCGGCACCGGCATCTACGGCTCGACGTTTTTCATGCTCACCGGCTTCCACGGCCTGCACGTGTTCGTGGGTGCGATCATGCTCGTCGTGATCTGGCTGCGGTGCATGAAGGGACACTTCACGCCGCGGCGGCATTTCGCCTTCGAGGCGGTGGCCTGGTACTGGCATTTCGTCGATGTCGTCTGGCTGGGTCTGTTCATCTTCGTCTACTGGCTCTGACGCGGCGTGGGGGCCGCGCCCGCAGCCGGTAAGCGCTTCATCGCCATCGCCGGCAACATCGGCGCCGGCAAGACCGAGCTGACGCGCTTCCTGTGCCGGCGCTACGACATCAAGCCGTTTTTCGAGCCGAACGAGCAGAACCCCTACCTCGCCGATTTCTATCGCGACATGAAGGCCTGGGCCTATAAGTCCCAGCTCTATTTCCTCACGCACAAGTTCCGCCTCCAGCTCGAGCTGCAGGACGAAGCCGGCACGGTCGTGCAGGACCGCACGATCTACGAGGACGCCGAGATTTTCGCGAAGAATCTCCACCGGCAGCGCTTCATCGACACTCGGGACTTCAAGACCTACTGGCAGCTATACCGCTCGATCAGCCAGGCACTCCGTCCACCGGACCTCATGATCCAGCTCTCCTGCCCGGTCCGGACGCTCCGCCGCCGGATCAAGCTCCGCGGTCGCGCGATGGAACGGGAAATCCCGGTCGCCTACCTGGGCCGGCTGAACCGCCTCTACGAGGACTGGTTCAAGCGCTATGACCTGTCGCCGGTGCTGAAGCTCGAGACCGACCGTCTCGACTGGCTGACGGACCTCGTCGACCGGGTCGACCTGTTTCGCAGGATCGAGCGCTACCTCGACTGACGGCCCGGACAAGCGGACACGTCGCCGAACGGCGACGCCGTGCCGCTGGCCGATTTTCAGGCGGATGACAGCATGAATTTTCGGGACAGCCCGGGTGTCCAATGGCATATTGCGCGACACGAAAATGATTGACCCGACCCAGACCCAACCCCTGTCTTGGCGCATGCATCAGGGGCAAGCCAAGCCGTGGGAGGATGTGCCCATGGAACCGCCGAATCGGCAAGCGCCGACCTTCGATTCGTCGCCCCCGGACCGGCTCTCGGAGCGCGGCTATCGCCTGCGCGCGCGGCTTGGCAGCGGAAGGCTCGGCGCCATCTACGAGGCGCAGGACGACCTCAGCCGGACTTCCGGCAGCCAGCACTTCGTCGCGATCCAGCTGATCGACGAGAAGATCGCCTCACGGCCCGGCTTCGCCGCCGAGTTCGAGCGCGGCGCGAAGGCGCTCCGGTCCATCGCGCATCCGAACATCGTCAAGCTGCTCGAGTACGGGCGGGACCGCGATCGCCTCTATCTTGTCAATGAATTGCTCGAGAGCGCGTCCGTCCGTTTCGTCCTGAACGACGTGACGGAGCTGCCGCTCGAGGAGGCCTCCGCCGTGCTCCGCGCCGTCGGCGATGCGCTCCAGTATCTGCACGCCAAGTCGATCGTGCACGGCAATGTCAGGCCCGAGAACGTCCTCGTCACCTTCGGCTACGAGGTCAAGCTGCTCGACATCGTTGCACCCGGCTGGCTCGAGAGTCCTGTCGACGAACTCGGCGTACCGGCCCGCCAGCCTGACAAACGCGATGACGTCTTCGGGCTTGCCTGCCTCGCCTACGAGATGCTCACCGGCCGGCATCCGTACAACGGGAACACCGCGCAGGAGGCCATTCGCGCCGGACTCGAAGCGGCGCCCATCGCGACGTTGTCAAAGCGCCAGTGGAACGCGCTCGCCCATGCGCTCGCGGTGCACCGCGACGACCGCACACCGGGCGTCGCGCAGTTCCTCGAGGAATTCGGCCTGACCGGAATCGAGCGACTGCGCTCAATCGTAGCGGCCGGCGCGGAAGCGCAACCCCCTCACGTACCGGCTACACACCTGCCCGCAAGGCCGCTGCTCGCCGAGCGCGAGACCCCGGCTGAACCGGAGCGCGCAGGGATAGCCGGCAAGCTGTTCCTCCTCCTCGTCGTGGTCGGACTGGGCGCGCTCGCCTACCTCTATCAGGATCCGCTGCGCGAAAGGGCCGTGGAATTGATGGCCGTGATCGACGCAAAGCTTCAGGGCAAGTCCACCGCAACGACCGCGGAATCAGACACCACGGCGCCGGATGCGCGCCTTTCGCAGGCCGCGACGGTCACGGACCCGGAACCCGCTCTCGTCCTGGCGCCCGGCGCGACCACCCCCGAAATTTCAGATTCTGCGCCGCAGGCGACCGAAGAGTCGGTGCCGGCCGTCGTCACTCCCGTTAATGCGGCCACGGCTCCGGCGGAGATGCCTGCTACGCCCGCAGCCGCAGCCCCGGTCTCAACACCGGGCGTCATGCGATTCAGCTTCGCCCAGCCGGTCGCGACGGTGCGCGAAAACGAGGTCGCGGCCCGCATCGTCATCCGTCGCACGGGCGATACCCGGGCTGCGGCAACGATTGCCTGGTGGACCGGCAACGGCACGGCGATTGCCGACGACGACTATGCCGATCTCGGGGCGCGCGTCGAGCGCTTCGAGCCGGGCGAGCAGAGCCGCACTGTCTACGTTCCGCTTACGAACGATTCGATCGCGGAATCGACGAAGAGCTTCGACGTCTACATCGGACGCGGTGAAGCCGCAGGAAACAGCCCCCCGCTTTCAAGAATGCGGGTCGACATCGTCGACGACGATTAACCTCGTGGCGCGGCCCGGGCGGCGGCGGCCTTGGTGCCCGCCCCCGTCGATATCTTGACCACCTGGCCGGGACGCAGCCTTTCCCCGCCCCGCACGACGACGCGATCGCCGACCTCAAGCCGTCCCGTGATCTCGACGCGCTGTGAATCTCCATTGCCAACCCGCACGGCGATGCGCTCGGCCAGGTCGCCCTTACCGACGCGGAACACGTGGGCGCCGTCGGCGCGCACGATCACCGCATCGCGCGGAACCATGAGCCCCGCGCTCTGCGTCGCCGCCGGCAGGTCGACGCGCACTGCCGAACCGATGGGCCAGCCGGCGCCGCTCATCGCGACCCGCACCTCGATCATTCGCGAGCGCTCGTCACCCACGGGCACGATTGCACGGATCCTGCTTTCATGGTCGCGCACGGCGCCGTGTACCGTCACGGCCTGACCGGCCGCAAGATGGCCCGCCTCGGACACGGGGGCGCGTGCGACGACCTCGACGTTCTCCGTGTCCGTGAGCCGGATCACCTCGGTGCCGGCGCCGACGAACTCCCCGAGCTGGCGGATGCGTTCCGCGACGTGGCCCGGGAATGGCGCGCGGATCACGGCGCGCGAGATGAGGTGGCGCGTGCTTTCGCGGGTCGCGCGCGCCTGCTCGAGTTCGTGGCGCGCCATTGCAAGTCGAGCCGCCGCCTCGTCGATCTGGCTCCTGGAGGCAATGCCGTCCGGCAGCGCATTGAGCCGCGCGAGTTGCGTGTCGAGCAGCTCCGCGTTCGCGGCAAGGCGAGATATCTGCGCGTCGTTCTCGCGCAACTGCAGTTCGAGTGAGCGCGCATCCACACGGGCAAGCGGTGCGCCCCTCGCGACCTTCGCCCCAGGCTCCGCGACCCAGTCGAGGCGGCCGGTCACCTCCGCGGCAAGGCGCGCATCGTTCCGGCTCACGACCGTACCGGTCGTGGAGACGGTTGCCGCGATCGTACCCTTCGTGACCGGCACGACCGTGACCGGCGCCGGCGGCGACTCCTGCCCCCGGGCCGCGCTGGCCGCCAGGGAGAAAGCGACCAGCGCGGCCGACGCCGCGCCCCATGCAAGGGACCTGCCACTCAACGAAATCATGCTGCACCCTCCTCGAGCGCACGCCCGGCCGCCGCCCCGCTCGTTTCCGAGGCGGTCTCGCCGAGGCGCAGGAGCGCCGGCAGCAGCACGAGCATGAAAACCGTGTTGACGAGCATGCCGCCCGCGATGACCGTGGCGAGCCCCCGATAGAGCGCGGCGCCCGGACCGGGCACGATGATCATCGGCAACAGCCCGGCGAGCTGGCCGAGCGACGTAGCGAAGATCGGTCGCGTGCGCTGCTCGAGCGCGTGGCGTACCGCGCTCCTGCGATCCATGCCGGCGCGCTCCGCCGAGCGCGTGCTGTCGACGAGCAGGATCGCGTTGTTGACCGCGGCGCCGAGCAGGATGATGAACCCGACCATGGTCAGCATGTCGAGCGTCTGCGGCGTGAAAAGGTTCAGGAGGCGGATGCCGAGCACGCCGCCGAGGCTCGCGAGCGGCACGGTCAGCATGACGAGCAGGCTGTCCTTCGCCGACCGGAAGAGCGCCGCCATCAGCAGGAACAGGACGAGCAGCGCAAGCGCGATGTTGACCCGCATGTCCGCGAGCGCCGTCTCGAGGCTGCCCGCATCGCCCGCGTAGCGGATGCCGCCGTCCGGCGGCAGGAGCGGCCGGATCGCCGGGTCGACGTCGGTCTCGAGCTTGCGCATCGCCTGTTGCAGCGACATCCCGGGCGGCGCGATCACGTTGATCCCGATCGTGCGGCGGCCATCCACGCGCCGAAACCCCGCGCTGCTGACGGTCGGCTCGATCGACACCAGCTCGCCGAGCGGCACCACGCCGCCTGTCGGCGTCGCGACCGGCACGGCCGCAAGTGCGTCCGGGCTCTCCCAGCCGCTCGCGCGCAGGATCATGTCGAGGCGTCGCTCGCCGTCGAAATGCTCTCCGACCCAGATGCCGTCGCCGAGTGCGCGCACCACGGTTGCGACGCTCGCGCGGGTCCATCCGGACTCGCTGATGCGCCGGTCGTCCGGCACGAGGCGCAGTTCCGGCTCCGACAGCTCGAGGTCCTGGAACGAACGCACCTGCGCGCCCGGCATCTTTTCTGTGATGACGTCCTGCGCCGCGCGCGCGCTCTCGAGCAGCGCGTCGAAATCCGCCGACTGCAGCCTCACCTCGATGTTGCGGCCGTCGCCGAAGCCGCCGAACAGGTTGCCCTGCTGTGCGAATACCTGCAGATCCGGGAAGCCGACCGTGATCTCCTCGTTGATCACGCGGCCGAGCTCGTCGATTTTCGACGGATCGAGCGGCCGGGCGCCGATCGTTCCGCCACCCGGGAAAATCAGGATGTAGTAGTTCTTGAGCCTCGGTTCCTTCTCGCCCGCCATGTATGGTGCAAGCCGCTGCACCATCGGCTCGACCACTTCCTGCTCGATCGCATTCACGTTCATGCCGGGCGGGAACTGGAAGAACCCGTCGATCGCATCGCGCTTGACCGGTGGCAGGTAGTCGATCGGCGGCAGCAGCGCCCAGGTGAGCACGGCGGGCGCGACCAGGCACAGGCCGATCGTGATCTTGCGCTGGCGCGGGCTGTCGGTGAGGGCCGCCATCCGCTCGCCGAGGCGGCGCGGCCACTCCGCTGCCTTCCGCGTGGCCTCTGTCGCTGCGAGCTTGAGCCAGCGTTCGGCCGCCACCGGCAGCACGGTCATCGCCATGACGAGCGACATCGCGATCGCGACCGAGATCGTGAGCGCGAGATCCGCGAAGAGCTGGCCCTCGGTGTTCTTCATGAAGATGACGGGCAGGAACACGATGATCGTCGTCAGTGTCGAGGCGAAGAGCGCAGGCCAGACCCGCGTCGCGCCTTCGAGCGCCGCCTGCCTCGCGGACAGCCCGGCCTCGCGTCGGGACAGGATGCTCTCGAGCACGATCGTCGCGGCATCGAGCGTCATGCCGACCGCGAATGCGATGCCTGCGATCGAAATGACGTTGAGCGAATGCCCCGTTACCAGCATTACAAGCACGGTTGCGAGCACGCTGACCGGAATCGCGACACCGACCAGGAGCGTCGAGCGGAACTGGCGCAGAAATAGCCACAGCACGCCGATCGCGAGGAAGATGCCTGCGATCAGGTTGCCGCCGACGAGCCCGATGGCCTGGTTGATGAAAACCGACGGATCGAAGGACTGCTCGATCGCGAGTCCGAGCTCGGCGAACGGCCCTTCGCGCAGCTCCGAGATTTCCGCCTTGACTGCCTTGAGCGTCGCCAGCACGTCGGCGCCGGACTCCTTGAGGATCTGGACCGCGATTGCCGGGTTGTTGTTCTGCACGGCGAGGGAATTGCGGTCGCCGCGCTCGACCGAGATGGTCGCGACGTCCGCGAGCCGCACGGGGCGGCCGTCGCGCCAGTCGAGCACCAGTTCACCCAGGTCGTCGGGCTGGTAACGGCCGGCGAAGCGCAGCGTGTACTGGCGCCGGCCGAGTTCCGCAAAGCCTCCAGACACGTCGTCGGCGCTTCCTGCAACGCTGACGATCGACGGAATCGGAATGCCGAGCTGCGCCGCGCGATACGGGTCGAACTCGATTCGGAGCTCATCCGGCGCGCCGGCGTTGACGTTGATCGTGCCGACGCCCGGGATCGACTCGACACGCGAGCGCATCAGGTCTTCGACCTCCCGGCGGTAGTTCTCGACCGGGCCCGGCGTGCCGGGCTTCAGCTGGACGAAGAACCAGGACAGCGTCTCGTTCGGTCCGCCGCCGCCATTCTCGCCGAGCGAAATGCGCGGCGCGTCGGCATCGCGCGGCAGCGGCGGCAGCTGGTTCATGCGCGCGATCACGTCGATCAGCATGCGGCCCATGTCTGTGCCGATTGAAAACTGGAGGTTGATGAACGCGCCGCCGGCGTTTGCGAAGGACTGGATCTGCTGCAGGCCCGCGAGGCCGCGCAGCGCCTGTTCCTGGGGCTCGATCAGTTCCGACTCGACCTCGGCCGGCGCGGCCGCGCGCCAGCCCGTGAAAATCGTGATGACCGGCTCGTCGATGTCCGGAAAGAGCTGCACGGGCAGCTTGATGAGCGCCACGATGCCGAGCACGACGATAAGGCCGACGCCCACGGCGACGGTGATCGGACTCTGCAGCGACTTTTCGGTCAGATTCACGCCGGGCTCCCTTGGCGTTACTGATGCGGCAAAACCGGAAAGGGTTGCGACCCCCTTGCGCCGCAGGAACATTCTAGGAACCGCGGGCCTGCAGCGGCGGGTGGCAGCCAACGCCCCGGCGCGGATCGCGTCCGCTTCGTCGAATCAAAGGGGACGTTCACCTTTAAAGGGGACGTTCCCCTTTACTGGCTAGCGCCGAAGAGAAAGCTCCGCACGGTAAAGGGGAACGTCCCCTTTAAAGGTGAACGTCCCCTTTAGGTCGCTAGAATTGCCGCATGAACCCAGCGAAATACCAGGCCGTCCGGCTGATCGCACCCGGGCGGCGCCTGGTCAACGAAATGCTGGTTGCTCCGGATCCGGCTCCCGGCGAAATCCTGGTTCGAGTCAGCGCGGCCGGCATCTGTCATTCGGATGCGCATTACCGTTCGGGCGTGGGATCGACCCGCCATCCCTGCACGCTCGGCCACGAAGTCGCGGGAGTCGTAGCCCGGGTTGGCGAGGGCGTCACGCAAGTCCGGCCGGGCGATCGTGTCTGCCTTCACTACCTCGTCACCTGCGGCGAATGCACTCATTGCCGTGCAGGCAGGGAGCAGTTCTGCGAAATGGGCGAGATGATCGGCAAGCATCGCGACGGCGGATTCGCGGAACTGATCACCGTCCCCGCGCGCAATGCCCTGCCGCTGCCGGCCTCCATTCCGTTCGAGCAGGGCGCAGTCCTGATGTGCTCGTCGGCGACGTCGCTGCATGCCCTGAAGAAGGCGCGCGTCGCGCGCGGCGATTCCGTCGCGGTGTTCGGTGCGGGCGGTCTCGGTGTCTCAGCCATCCAGCTCGCCCGGGCTTTCGGCGCGAATCCAGTGTTTGCCGTGGATATCAATGCCGCGAAACTCGCGTTTGCTGGGCGCCTGGGCGCCGTGCCTGTCGATGCACGCAATGCGGATCCAGTCCAGGAGATTTTCGGCCTGACGGACAGGCGCGGCGTCGACGTCTCGCTTGAATTGATTGGATCCGCGCGCACGATGGAGCAGGCGGTCGAGGTGCTGGCGGCGGGCGGGCGGGCTGCACTCGCGGGCCTCACCGATCAGCGCATGTCCATCGCGCCCTATCGCGACCTCCTGAACAAGGAAGCGGAGATCATCGGGGTGTCCGATCACCTCGTCCCGGAGCTCTACGAATTGTTGGATCTGGTCGTGGGCGGGCGGCTGGACCTGTCCGGAGCCATTAGCCGCATCGTGCCGCTCGATGCCGAAGCGATCAACGGCGTGCTGGATGACCTCGAAGCCTGCCGCGACGACGTGCGCACCGTCGTCAAACCCTGAAAACACTTAGGATTCGGAAATGAGCTCCGTCATTCCACGCTCGGAAGAAATCGTGAGCGCCGAAGCGGTACAGGCGGCGCTCGATCGCATCGCCGCAGAGATCACGGCCAGACTTTCCGAAAGTCACCCGCTCGTCATCACCGTGATGAACGGCGGACAGGTCTTTGCGGGCCAAATCCTGCCGCGATTGCCGTTCGCGCTCGACACGAGCTACGTGCATGTGCGCCGCTACGGTCCCGACACGCAGGGCGGCGAACTCGTCTGGATCGCGGGGCCACATGAGCCGGTGACTGGCCGCACCGTGCTCCTGCTCGATGACATCCTCGACGAAGGGCGCACACTTGCGACGATCCGCGAACGCCTGCTTGAGCAGGGCGCACGCGAAGTGCTGTTCGCCGCGTTTGCATTGAAGGAGCGCCCGACGCCTGCGGCGGTCGCAGCGGATTTTATCGGCGTGCGCGTGCCGGATCGTTTCGTGTTCGGCTTCGGCATGGATGTCGCGGGCGCCTGGCGAAACCTGCCGTCCATCCGTGCCTTGAGCAATGAGCCGTCGTGATTTCGCCGGCTCGAATGGTGTTAGTAACCTTGTCAGGAGTCCTGGCAATCAGCATCGTCGGTACCGCCCTCCTCTTTGCCGTGAGCGAATGGCGCCTGCGGGACGTCCTGGCGGCGCCCGAGTTCACGCAGTCCATTCCCGCCGATTCAGAATCGATCGAACGCGGGCGTCATCTTGCCCGGACGCGTGGATGCTTCGGCTGTCACGGCCCGCAGCTCGAAGGCGCTGACTTCACGGAGCAATGGCAGACCGGCGGACGCACCATAGCGCCAAATCTGGCAGTTCACGCCAGAAAACACGATGCAGTGGCACTCGAAGCAGCGATTCGACAGGGCATTGGCAGCGATGGCCGCGCATTGTGGTCCATGCCTTCTTACAACTTCGCGCGGCTGACCGACGAGGACCTCGCAGCGCTCATCGCCTTCCTTCGTTCGGCGCCGGTCGTGGAGTCGGAGTTACCCAAGCCATGGCTCGGCTGGAAGACGCGTTTGCAGATTGCGATGGGTGAGGAAGGGCACATGGCCGACTGGGTCGCGGAGGTGCCGTCGCTTCGCGCCGATTCCGCGGTAGATCCCGTGCTGGCTCGCGGTGAGTACATGGCGATGACGACCTGCAACGAGTGCCATGGCCTCGACTTGCGCGGTGCGATCCATCCCGATGGTTCGACGCCGGACCTAGCGATCGTCGCCGCCTATACGGAGGCGGACTTCCGCCGTCTGATGAAGGAAGGCATCGGAATCGGCGGCCGCGCGGACCTGGGACTCATGACCCTGGTGGCGACCGACCGATTCGCGGCCCTTACGGAGCAGGAATTGCTCGACCTGTATGCTTTTCTGCAGACGCTTGCAGACGCGCCCGCACCCCTGGGCATGCAGTGGAGGCGGGTCGATTAGAAGGATCAGCCGCCGACGGAGTGCGGTTCGATCCAGCCCATTTTCCAGGTCATCCACAGGATGATGAACAGGAAGATGGACAGGCCGATGCGAAGCGTGAGTGCTCGCACCATGCCCCGCGATTCACCGGTATGGTCGCGCACGAGACTCAGCATGGCCGACACCAGGCTCAGGATGATCGCGAAGAAAATGACGAGCACCAGCCACTTGATGCCAGACATGGGTCGGCCCCGGTTGTTCCGATTCGCGAGTATAGCCCGGTGCTGAACCCGGGCCGATCGCGATTCGCTCCCCGGCCGCTGCCGACCCTGGCGACCGTCGCGACGGTGCTCCTGTTCGCGGCGCTCGGCGTCTGGCAGCTTGGGCGCGCCGGAGAAAAGCGCTTGCTCGCGGCCGACTTCGCGGGGTCCGGGCCGGCACTCGAGTGGCAGCGACTGCCGCCCGACGCGCCCCGCTACCAGCGCGTGTCGGTGCGCGGCCGCTACGACCCGGACCACCAGTTCCTGCTCGACAATCGCAGCCACGACAGCGTCGCGGGCGTCGAGGTGCTGACGCCGTTCATCCTCGATGACGGCAGTGCAGTGATCGTCAATCGCGGCTGGCTCCCGTTCGGCGCGTCGCGCCAGGACCTGCCGGCCATTCCCGTGGACAGCGACACGCGAACCGTCGTTGGCCGCATCGACGAGCTGCCGCGCCCCGGAATCTGGCTGAAGGCACCTCCGGTCACGGGCTGGCCGCGGCTCATGCAATACCCGCGCATGGAGGAGTTGGAGGCAGCGCTCGGCCGCGAGCTCGCCGCGCACCAGGTGTTGCTCGATCCCGCCGTGCCGGATGGCTATGTCCGGGCATGGGCCGTGCCCGGCACAACGGCCGACCGCCATCTTGGCTATGCCGTCCAGTGGTTCGCATTCGCGGCGCTCGCGGGCGCGATCTGGTTCGTACTCAGCCTCAGGAAACGCGGAGAGTCGCCATGAGCCCGGCAGACGACGCGCGGCGATCGAGCCGGAACCAGCTTCTCCTCGTCGCTTCCCTCTTCGTCGTTCCGCTCGCAGCAGCAATCGCCCTATATTTCAGTTTCAACTGGCGGCCTGCGGTCGGCGCCCACGGCACGCTGATCGACCCGCCGCGGCCATTGCCCGCGGCCGAGCTGCAGGGCCGCTGGTCTCTCGTCTACCTCGCGGGTGAGAACTGCAACGAGCGGAGCCCGGCCGTACTCGAGGAGCTCGCGCGCCTGCGGCTTGCGCTCAATAAGGACGCTGCCCGCCTCCAGCGTGTCCTGCTGCATGCGGGCGAATGTGCCGCCCCGGATCCGCCGTCTGCAGAATCGGACCTGCTCGTATTCCGGGCAACCGGCGACGACGGTGCGGCGCTTCGCGCGCTGTTTCCGCCCGCGACCGACGGCAGCAATGGCATTTATATAGTGGACCCGCATGGCAACCTGCTGATGAGTTACCCTGCGACCGGCTCGGCGCGCGGACTGCTCACGGATCTCGAACGCCTGTTGCGCCTCTCGAGCATCGGATAGGGGGCGGGAATGCCGCAGACGCGGAGCTTGGCCTGGTTTCGGCGCGCGGCACTGGCCGCGACTCTCCTGTGCGCGATCGTGGTCGTGGTCGGTGCCTGGGTCCGCCTCACGAATGCCGGTCTGGGCTGTCCCGACTGGCCCGGGTGCTACGGCCACATTCATCCTTCGCAGGCCGTCGATCGCGTGGCCGAAATCAACGCCGCGAATCCGGACCGGCCCTTCGACTACCAGAAAGCGATCAACGAGATGGTGCACCGTTACATCGTCGGCGCACTCGGCATCCTCGTACTCGGCCTCGCGATCCTGTCCGTCTGGAATCGCCGGGACCCGGCGCAGCCCCGCCTCCTGCCCTGGGTCCTCGTCGTCCTGCTCGTGTTCCAGGCGCTGCTCGGCATGTGGACCGTCACGCTGCTCCTGAAACCGCTGATCGTGACGCTGCATCTGCTCGGCGGGCTCGCGACGCTTGCACTCCTCTGGTGGCTCGCATTGCCGCCGCAGCGGCGCGAGCTCAAGGCGGCCGAGCGGCCGGTGCGGCGGCTCGCGATTGCGGGTTTCGTCGTGCTCCTCGCGCAGATCTCCCTCGGAGGATGGACGAGCACCAACTATGCCGCCGCCGCCTGCCCGGATTTTCCGGCCTGCCAGGGTTCGTACTGGCCGGACATGGATTTCAAGAATGCCTTCGTACTGTGGCGCGGGCTCGGGATTGATTACGAGGGTGGCGTTCTCGATGCGCCGGCCCGCATCGCGATTCATTACGCGCACCGACTCGGTGCTTACCTGGCCGCGCTCGTGCTCGCGCTCGCGGTGATCGGCGCCTGGCGGCGCGGCCAGACGGACGCCGTGCGCGCGGCCGCGGTTGCGGTTGCGATCGCGCTCGTCATTCAGATAGCGATCGGGATGAATTTGATCTGGAAGGGCTGGCCGTTGTCGCTCGGCACTGCCCACAACGCGGGCGCGGCACTTCTTGTGCTTGCCACGGTCGCGCTACTGCGCTACCTGAGCCCCCGCTCCGAGGTCGGCCGGTATCGGCCGTCGCTTCGTTAACGGTATCTCAGAGGTACTGGAGCAGGACGGGCATTCCGGCCACGAACAGTGCCGCGCAAACCGCCAGTCCGGAACGATTGAAGAGAAACATGTTGCCTCCTGTCGATTGCCGTTCATCGTGAATCGGCGCCCGGGGGTCTTCTGTCATCCACCCGACACGCCAGCATCTTTCCGATGCGGGGCTACGATACGTGCCGGCTTTGTTCCGATAAACAGCTCAATATTGACATTATTGTTCACTAATATTATCTAATAAGACCGTGGAAGCCCTCCAGGCCATGCAAGCCTTCAGCCGGGTTGCGGAGCTCGGCTCATTTACGCGAGCGGCCGATGAGCTCGGCTTGTCCCGCGCAATGGTCAGCACCCATGTGCGCCGGCTCGAGCTGCGATTCGGCCTCAAGCTGCTGAACCGCACGACGCGGAAGGTCGCTGTGACGCCCGCGGGCGCGGACTACCTTGGCCATTGCCGGCGGATCTTTGCGGAAGTCGCTGCCGCCGAGGAAACGCTGCGACAGGGCAAGGAACAACCGACCGGCCACCTTCGCGTCGACGTGCCAGGATCTTTCGGACGTCACATTCTGTTGCCGCGGCTGCCCGATTTTTTCGCCCGCTATCCCGGCATCAACCTCGATCTCCGGTTCAACGAGCGGGTCGTGGACCTCGTCCGTGAGAACGTCGACCTTGCCGTACGCGCGGGCACGATTACCGATCCGAACCTGGTGGCGCTGCGGATTTGCGGTTCGCGGTGGATCACCTGCGCCTCACCCGCTTATCTCGACCGCCACGGGCGCCCGCAGACAATCGAAGACCTTGCGGACCACGCGTTGATCGGCGCCATTCCTGCAGGCAGCGCCCAACCACGGCCCTGGACGTTCGCGAATGCCGAGGGCCAGTCATTCGAGCCCCGGTTCCGCATAACCGCCAATGAAACGGAGGCCACAATGCTCGCAGCCGCAAGGGGCGCCGGCATCACGCAAACCATGGACCTGCTGGCCGCGCGTGAGCTCGTAGAGGGTCACCTCGTCATGGTCCTGCCCCAGCACACCGAGTTGGGGCCGCCGCTATCGATCGTCCACACCCTGGCCGCGCAGCGCCTGGCGCGCGTGCGGGTGTTTTCCGACTTCCTGCGCGGCCTCCTGGAGTACGTGGCGCAGCGCGCAGCGCTCCATACGGGCCTGCCTGCGATCCGCTGACCGTCTAAAGGGGACGAAGTTAAAGGGGACGTTCCCCTTTGAAAGGGAGCGTGCCATTCACCGGAATCGATTACTCCATTCAAAGGGGAACGTCCCCTTTAACT
>Ga0105106_10000253_pt1 | contig 38177 bp, 35 predicted proteins | sample PPLLaktember2015_5_FD_79109 | JGI IMG/M metagenome (GOLD analysis project Ga0105106, IMG submission 79109) | Freshwater sediment microbial communities from Prairie Pothole Lake near Jamestown, North Dakota, USA - PPLs Lake P8 Core (1) Depth... | ecosystem: Environmental > Aquatic > Freshwater >... | reverse complement strand
TGCTAGGCGCGACGAGGCCGCATAGCCCTTCTATGCAACGAGGAGCAACGACGCAGACGGGCCCTTTTGGCTCAACCCGCCGGGAACGTGCAGGCAGGGCCCATTGCGTTGTCGCCGCTCGCTCACAGTGTCTGGCACTGCGGCGCGAGCGCCTCCTAGCACTGAGCCCTCCCTGCACGTTCGTCGTGTGCGCTAAAGTCCATAACAGGCTCTAGCCCGCGCCTTTGAAAAGCGCGGCGGTCCTGTGTCGCAGACCCGAGAGCATGTCCGCGGCGGCCGCGGAGGGATCGACCGGGCACGGCGGGTAGCCGTCGAGCAGGTGCTCGGCTTTGACGCCGGCCGCCCACACCGCGCGCTCGATCTCCGGCGCTTGCTCTCCCGGGTATGACGCGGCGACGTGCGGGGGCAGGCGCTTGAGCGTTTTCAGCGCGCCGGAGTGGAGGTGCTCCACCTCGGCGCTCGCCGGGTCGAGAAAGCGGTTGTCGGCGAGATGGTAGAGGCGCCGGGCGCTTCCAGTGCTGCTCTTCAACTCCACTGCGGCTCCGTACGGCGGCGCGCCTGCGCTCTCCGTCGTCAGGCTGTGCATCACCATGCGGTTGAGCGTATCGAGCGCGGCCAGGCGTCGCTCGTCGGGACCGGCCCCCGGCAATGGCGCGGACCGGAGCTGCCACAACGCCCTGCCCCACCGTATGACGGTCTGGTCGTCGCTGACGTCCAGAAAAAACGGGTTGGTCAGCGCTGCCGGGTCGGCTTCGTAGCCGTAGGACTCGACCACCCAACGCTCCATTTCGTACTCGTCGGCCTCGTATGCGACGCAGACCGCGGGCACTGCGCGTGTGAGGAGCTGCGGAAACCCGTCGTCCGCGAGCCATCCGCGATGCTTTTGCAGGCCCGGGTGGAAGGCGAAAGCGAGGTCGGGCGCGGCGTGCGCCCGCTCTGAGAGATAAGCGGCGAGCCCCGTGCGGAACGCGGCCGCGGGAACCGGGGGCGCGCGCTGCGCGAGCTGCGAAGCGAACCCCGTCTCGAGCTCGAGCCCGACGAGCGTCACTCGCGTTTCGAAAGCCGCGCCGAGGAGTGTCGGCAGGAGCTGATACCAGCGACCCTGGTCCGGTGCGTCGGTCGCCTCGGCGCCGACGATGAGGAGGGAGAGCGCATCGCGCTGCGCGAGCTCCGGCGCACGTTTCGCGATCCACCACGCAATCGCGCACGGCGCGGCGAGGACCGCACGCGCAACCGAATCAGCAGCGTCGCCGAAAGTCTCGGGAGCGTGCGCCCGCAGCGCGACGAGTAAAGAGTCCCAGTCGGCGTGGGCGGAGATCAACCCCTATCCCCTGCGCCAGACGGTCCCTTGCGCGGTGTCCTCGAGCGCGACGCCCGCGGCCGTCAGCTCCTGGCGTATGCGGTCGGCTTCGGCGAAATCCTTCGCCTTGCGGGCGGCGGTGCGGGCCGCGATCAGGGCTTCGATCTGCAACGCATCGAGACCGCCCTCGGAGGGCAGCGCCTGCAGGAAAGCGCGCGGCTCGCGCTGCAGCAGCCCGAGCACGCTGCCGAGCGATTTTAGCGTCTGCGCGTGCTCGCGGCTGCGCGAGCGGTTGAGCTCGCTCGCGAGCTCGAACAGGACGGCAACGGCCTCGGGCGTATTGAAGTCGTCGTCCATCGCTTCGCGCAGGCGCGCCGCGTATGCATCGTTCCAGTCGACCGGCGCTGCCGCCACGTCGTCCCAGCCGTCGAGGGCGGTGTAGAGCCGCGTCAGCGCCTGCCTGGCGTCGTCGAGATGCTGGTCCGAATAGTTGAGCGGGCTGCGGTAGTGCGCGCGCACGATGAAAAACCGCACGACTTCGGCGTCGTACTTCGCCAGGATCTCTCGCACGGTGGAGAAATTGCCGAGGGATTTCGACATCTTCTCGTCGTCGATGCGGACGAATCCGTTGTGCATCCAGTAGTTCACGAACTTCGACTGGTGCGCGCCTTCCGACTGCGCGATCTCGTTCTCGTGATGGGGAAACTGGAGATCCTGGCCGCCGCCGTGTATGTCGAAATGGGGGCCCAGCAGTGCGCTCGACATGACGGAGCACTCGATATGCCAGCCGGGACGTCCCTTGCCCCACGCCGAGTCCCAGGAAGGCTCGCCCTCCTTGGCGTGCTTCCACAGCACGAAGTCGAGCGGATCGTGCTTGGCCGCGCCGATCTCGACGCGCTCGCCGGCGCGCAGCTCATCCAGCGACTTTCCCGAGAGCTTGCCGTAGCCCGGAAACTTGCGGACGGCGAAATTCACGTCGCCGTTGTCGGCGAGATACGCGAGCTCGCGCGTTTCGAGCACGCTGATCATCTCGAGCATGCCGGCCACGTGCTCGGTCGCCCGCGGCTCGAAATCGGGCTTCTCGATCCCGAGGGCCGCGCTGTCCTCGTCCATCGCCTGTATGAAGCGCGTCGTCAGCGCCTCCATGGTCTCGCCGTTTTCCTGGGCGCGCCGGATGATCTTGTCGTCGATGTCGGTGATATTGCGCACGTACGTGACGCTGTAGCCGGAGGCCCGCAGCCAGCGCTGGACTACGTCGAAAACGACCATCATGCGCGCGTGACCGAGGTGGCAATAGTCGTATACGGTCATGCCGCACACGTACATGCGCACTTTGCCCGGCGTGATCGGAAAGAAATCCTGCTTCTCGCGAGCGAGCGTGTTATAAATCTTGAGCATGCCGGTGCTGGGAGTAAGAACTACGGGCGGCGGCTACCCGGGGCGGCTTAGCGCGGAGGAGCACGCAAATTCAGGCTCCTGCGCTGTTTGATTTGGCGATCGTTCTTGGTAGAATTTCGAGGATTTCGCAAATAAGCCGCTGAAATATTCGGCAAAGTATAACATGAGGCTTCCACGCATCGCGGTGCTCGTCCTGGCTCTGGGCCTCGGATTCTCGAGCTGCGCCTGGGCACAGGGCGACCCCCTTCAGGACGCGAACCAGCTCTTCCGGCAGGGCCAGTTCGATCGCGCGATGGATCGGGTCAACGGCTTTCTCGCGACGCGTCCCAAGGACGCGCGGGGCCGTTTTCTGAAAGGCCTCATCCTCACCGAGCAGAACAAGCCCAACGAGGCGATCAAGGTCTTCACCGACCTCTCGCAGGATTTCCCCGAGCTCCCCGAGCCGTACAACAACCTCGCCGTGCTGTATGCCTCGCAGGGCGCGTACGACAAGGCGCGCAACTCGCTCGAAATGGCGATCCGGACTCACCCGAGCTATGCGACCGCCCACGAAAATCTGGGAGACATTTACGCGAAGATGGCGAGCCAGGCCTACGACAAGGCGCTCCAGCTCGACCGCTCCAACCAGGCCGCGCAGGGCAAGCTGAATCTCATCAAGGACCTGTTCTCGCAGACCAGCGCCGCCACCGCGAGCCGGCCGCCGAGCAAGGTCGCGGTCGCGAAAGTCGAACCGACACCCGCGCCGGCAGCGCAGCCCGTGCCGCCTCCTGCGCCCAAGGCCCCCGCGCCTGTCGCCCAGGCCCCAGCCCCGAAGCCCGCGCCCGCCGCACAGCCGGCACCCGCAGCCAAAGCCCCGGAGCCCGCACCGGCAAAACCCGCACCAGCGCAGGCCGCCGCACCCGCCCGCAATACCGACGACGTCTTGAAAACCGTGAACGCATGGGCCCGCGCCTGGGCTTCCAACGACGTGCCGGGATATCTCGCGTTCTATGCACCCGACTTCGACACGCCCAAAGGGATGTCGCGCAGCGCGTGGGAGTCTCAACGGAAAGCGCGCATCGCCAAGCCGCGCAAGATCGAAGTCCAGGTCGACATGCCGAAAGTGCGGTTCGACGAAAAGAATCGCGCCATCGTGAGTTTCCGGCAGCACTACAAATCCGGCGCGCTGGATGTTTCGAGCAACAAGACCCTGACCTTGGTTAAGAACGGGGACAAGTGGCTGATACAGCAGGAACGGGTGGGCAGCTGAACCCCGGGCGCCCGGGTATACATACCCTCACGGTCTCGGCGCTCGCCGTAGCACTGTGGGTGACTCTCCCCACCGCATCCGCGATGGGCAGCAAACCATCAGCAGACACGAGCGCACCGGCGCCCGTGACCGGCGCGCAGCCGGTGCAGAAGGTCGCGCGAGGACCCGCTACGGCCAGCGCATCGGTGGAACCCGATGCCGTTCTCATCAAGACGCTCCTCGCGATCAAGGCGAACCAGCTCGACGTCGCGCTCGCCGAAGTCGAAAAGGTCCTGCTGGCATACCCTAATTTCCGGCTCGCTCACCTGATCAAGGGCGACTTGCTCGTGGCCCGCGCGAAGCCGCTCCATGCGATGGGCGGCGCGGCAGGCGTGGCGCAGGACCGCATAGCCGATCTGCAGCAGGAAGCACGCGCGAGGCTCGCTCGGTCGCAGCACGAGCGTCCCGGCGACCGCGTCCCGCGCTATCTCGTCCAGTTGCAGCCCGAGCAGAAGTACGCGCTGGTCGTGGACGCCTCGAAATCCACGCTGTACGTCTTCGAGAATCGCAACGGCACCGCACACTACCTCGCCGACTACTACATCAGCAGCGGCAAGAACGGCATCGACAAGCTGCGCGAAGGCGACAAGAAGACCCCTCTCGGCGTGTACCACGTCACCAGCAGCATGCCTCGCGAAAAGCTCGCCGACCTGTACGGCAGCGGGGCTTTCCCGATCAACTACCCGAACGAATGGGACCGGCGCGAAGGGCGCAAGGGCTCCGGAATCTGGCTGCACGGCACGCCTTCTGACACCTTCAGCCGGCCGCCGCAAGCGAGCGACGGCTGCGTCGTGCTCACCAACCGCGACCTCGAGGCGATACGCCAGCGCGTGCAGGTCGGCATCACCCCGGTCATCATTTCCAGCGGCATCGAGTGGGTGCAGCCCACAGCCATTACGGGCGTGAGGCAGGAGCTCACCGGCGCGCTCGAGAGCTGGCGGCGCGACTGGGAAAGCCTCGATACCGACCGCTACCTGAAGCACTACTCGCCGGCCTTCACTTCGGGTACGCAGGACTACCGCGCATTCGCCCAGCACAAGCGCCAGGTGAACGGCGGGAAGCAATGGGTCAAGGTGAAGGTCGAGCGGGTAAGCATGCTGCTCTATCCCGGGAAGCAGAGGCTCGCAGTCGTCACGTTCGACCAGGATTACGCGAGCAGCAACCTCTCGAACAAGATGCGCAAGCGCCAGTACTGGCTCAAGGAAGGCAGCGGCTGGCGTATCATTCACGAAGGTTCGGCGTGAGGCGGGAAGCAGGGGCCCCGGAATCCGGGGAGGCGACCAGCCGAACGCCGAAAGCCGCCGGTACGCTTTCCGTTGATATCCGCCGGCCTCCCGGAGGCGGCGGGACCTGATATCCCGAATCCGTCCATTCCAACTCCAACTATTGAGAGGCCGGCGCTAGCCGGCTTTACTTCATCGGCATGCTGAAAACACTCCTACTCGCGCTCGCTTTCGGTCTCTCGTTCAACGCCTGGGCGGCGAACCCCCAGGTGGAGCTCCGGACGACCCTGGGCACGATCGTGGTCGAGCTCGATCGGGAGAAAGCCCCGCAGACGGTCGAGAATTTCCTGCAGTACGTGAAAGACGGCCATTACAACGGCACGATCTTCCACCGGGTGATCCCCGGTTTCATGATTCAGGGCGGGGGGTTCGGCCCGGACATGCGGGAGAAACCCGCGCGCGCCCCGATCAAGAACGAAGCCGGCAACGGACTGCGGAATGCGACGGGGACCATCGCGATGGCCCGCACGGCCGCCCCGCATTCGGCAAGCGCGCAGTTCTTCATCAACGTGGAAGACAACGCGTCGCTCGATTTCCGCTCGCCGACACAGCAAGGCTACGGCTACGCCGTGTTCGGGAAAGTCACCAAGGGCATGGACGTCGTCAACCGCATAGTCAAAGTCGCGACCGGAGACAAACCGCCCCATAGCAACGTGCCCCTGAAGCCCGTGGTCATCGAGCGCGCGCAGCTCCTCGGCGGCACTTCATCTTCCAGATAAGCAAGGACAGCATCATGGTCAAGCTTCAAACGAATCACGGCGTCGTCACGATCGAGCTCGACGCCGAGCGCGCGCCGGACACCGTCGCCAATTTTCTCCGCTACGTGAAGAGCGGGCATTTCGACAATACGGTGTTTCACCGCGTGATCGACGGCTTCATGATTCAGGGCGGGGGTTTCGAGCCCGGAATGAAACAGAAGCCGGTCGATGCGCCGATCAAGAACGAAGCGAACAACGGACTGAAGAACGACGCCTACACCGTTGCGATGGCGCGCACCTCCGACCCGAATTCCGCGACGGCGCAGTTCTTCATCAACGTCGGGGACAACGCGTTCCTCAACCACACCGCGCCTACGTCCCAGGGCTGGGGTTACGCGGTGTTCGGGCGCGTCGTCGATGGCAAGGACGTGGTCGACAAGATTCGCAAAGTGCCCACCGGCACCCGCGGCATGCACCAGGACGTTCCCGTCGACGACGTGATCATCGAGCGCGCCGAAGAAGTGTGAGCTTTACGCTCTTCATTTCGGACCTTCACCTTGCGGCCGAGCGGCCGCGCATCGTAGACCAGTTCTTTCAGTTCGTGTCAGGCCCCCTGCGCGGCGCGCAGGCGCTATACGTGCTGGGCGACCTGTTCGAGTACTGGGTGGGCGACGACGATCTCGACGATCCCCTGAACAACTCGGTCGCGCAGGCGTTCGCCGCGGTCGCGGCCACCGGGGTTGCCGTGCACTTCATGCACGGCAACCGCGATCTGCTCGTCGGACACGAATTCGCAGCACGCTCTTCGGCGCAGCTCCTCGGTGACCCCTACCTCACCGATTTGCACGGGACGCCGACGCTACTCATGCACGGCGACACCCTGTGCACCGACGACGTCGAATACCAGAAATTCCGCGCCTACGCGCGCCACCCTCAGAACCAGGCGCGTTTCCTCGCCCAGCCGGTTGCGGCGCGACACGCCGAGATGGAAGCGTTGAGAGTGCGCAGCGAGAGCGCCAAGCTCGGCAAGACGGCCGAGATCATGGACGTCAACGTGCCGGCGGTGGAGCAGGCGCTGCGGCAGGCGGGCTACCCGCGGCTCATCCACGGCCACACCCATCGCCCCGGGCGGCACGTGCACCGCGTTGACGGCCATGCCTGCGAGCGTTGGGTGCTCGGCGACTGGTACGAGAACGGAAGCTACCTGCGCTGCGACGCAAGCGGCTGCTCCTCGATCGCCTTATAGCCAAGGCGGCGCAGCGATCGCGAGATCGCCGAAGGAAAGGAGGTTACGGAGGGAAACCATGGGTTTCCCTCCGTATCGTAATATTCCCCCCGAGCGGAGCGAGGTTACGGAGGGAAACCATCGGTTTCCCTCTGTATCGTTTACCGCACCGGATCGGCACGCGGCATGCCGCGTGAAAGATCCGCCTTTATGTCGTCAAGCGCTTCCAGCCCGACTGCGATCCGCAGCAACCCCTCCCCGATCCCCGCGGCAGCCCGCGCTTCGGCGCTGATGCGCCCGTGCGTGGTCGACGCCGGATGGGTGATCGTCGTCTTGGTATCGCCGAGGTTGGCGGTGATCGACAGGAGCTTCGTATTGTCGATGATCCGCCACGCGGCTTCGCGCCCGCCTTTCACGTCGAAACACACGATCGCGCCGCCTCCCGACTGCTGGCGCATCGCGAGCGCGTGTTGCGGATGCGAGGCAAGCCCGGGGTAGCGCACGCGCTCGATTCCGGGCCGCTCTTCCAGCCAGCGCGCGAGCTCGAGCGCCGAGGCCGATTGCGCGCGTATGCGGATCGCGAGCGTTTCCAGACCTTTCAGAATGACCCACGCGTTGAAAGCGCTGAGGGTCGGGCCGGCGGTGCGCAGAAAACCGAACACGCCTTCGTAGATCACGTCGCGCCTGCCGAGCACCGCGCCGCCGAGCACGCGTCCCTGCCCGTCCAGATACTTGGTCGCGGAATGGATGACGACGTCGGCGCCGAGCTTCAACGGCTGCTGCAGGACAGGCGTGCAGAAGCAGTTGTCGACGACCAGCAGCGCGCGCGCCTTTCTCGCGGCGGCCGATAGCGCCTCGATGTCGTACACCTCCATCGTCGGGTTGGCCGGCGTCTCGACGTAGAACATCCGCGTCGCAGGCGTCACAGCGGCTTCCCACTTTGCCGGCTCGGTGCCGGAGACGAAAGTGGTCTCGATTCCGAAGCGCTTCATGATGCCGCCCAGCAACTGCACCGTCGCCCCGAAGACACCCGCGGAGCACACCACGTGATCGCCGGACTTGAGCAACCCCATCACGCACGCGAGTATCGCGGACATGCCCGAAGACGTAGCGACACAGCATTCGGCGCCCTCGAGCGCCGCGAGCCTGTCCTCGAACATCTTCACCGTGGGATTGGTGAAGCGCGAGTAGATGTTCCCCGGCTCCTGGTTGCCGAAGCGCGCTGCGGCCTGCGCGGCGTTCTCGAAAACGAAGCTCGAGGTGAGGTAGAGCGCTTCCGAATGCTCGCCGAACTGGCTGCGCTCGATGCCGGCGCGAACCGCCAGGGTGTCCAACTGGTAATCGTTTTTCATGTGATGGCCGCCCAATAAAAAACCCGGTCAGCTCGAACGCTAAACCGGGTTTCCCTCGCTTTAGCCGTATTTATAACGCGCCCGCAAGCTGATCCAGATCAAATCGGCGCCGCACACAAACTAACGCGCGCTCCATTCGATGTCAAGCTGCCACTGACGGGTCCAGCGCGCCTGAATCGACCTAAGCGAGCAGTTGTCGCGGCCACAAAGTGGAGGCGGCGAGGCGATCGCCAGGGAGCCGAAGGAAAGGAGGTTACGGAGGGAAACCTCGGTTTCCCTCTGTATCGTTCACCGGGTCTGGTAAGTGGTGGATGGTCCGTCAGGACTCAATCCACCACTTCGAGGTCCAGATCCAGCTGGCTTTCGGCAACGGCGGCTTTTTCCTCGCCGTCGCGGCGCGAGGCTTCGACGCCGTCGAGATATTCCTGGGTGATGTCGCCGGTCACGTAAATGCCGCTGAAGCACGACGCCTCGAAGCTCGTGACCTTGGGATTCACGCTGCGCACGTCCTCGATGAGGGCGTCGAGATCCTGGTAGATCAGCTCGTCGCAGCCGATCTCGCGGGCGACTTCGGCGTCGTTGCGCCCGTTCGCGATCAGCTCGTCGCGGCTCGGCATGTCGATGCCGTAGACGTTGGGGAAACGCACCGGCGGCGCGGCCGACGCGAAGAACACCTTGCGCGCACCCGATTCGCGCGCCATCTGCACGATCTCGCGACTGGTCGTGCCGCGCACGATCGAATCGTCGACCAGGAGCACGTTCTTGCCTTTGAACTCCATGCCGATCGCGTTCAGCTTCTGCCGCACCGACCTCCTGCGGATCGCCTGCCCCGGCATGATGAAAGTGCGCCCGATGTAGCGGTTCTTGATGAACCCCTCGCGATACGGGAGGTTCAACTGCTTCGAAAGCTGCATTGCCGCGGGACGGCTGGAATCGGGGATCGGGATCACCACGTCGATGTCGAGGTGCGAGTACTCGCGCCTGATCTTGTCCCCGAGGCTCTCGCCCATCCTCAACCGCGTCTCGTAGACCGAAATGCCGTCGATCACCGAGTCGGGACGGGCGAGGTAGACGAACTCGAAGATGCACGGATTGAGCGAGGCATTCGGCACGCACTGGGCGCTGTAGAAATTCCCGTCGAGGTCGATGAAAATCGCCTCGCCCGGATCGACGTCGCGCACGAGCTCGAAGCCGAGCGTATCGAGGGCGACGCTTTCCGACGCCACCAGGTATTCGGTGCCCCGCTCGGTCTCGCTGCGCCCGAAGACGAGCGGACGGATGCCGAAAGGATCCCTGAACGCGATGAGGCCGTAGCCCGCGATCATGGCGACGACCGCGTAGGCGCCGCGTACGCGCTTGTGCACGCCCGACACCGCGGAAAATATGTTCGCGGGATCGAGCTTGTAGTTGGTGGAGTTCGCCTGCAGCTCGTGGGCGAGCACGTTCAGCAGCACCTCGGAATCCGAGTTCGTGTTGACGTGCCGCAGGTCGAGCCGGTAGAGGTCGTTCTTGAGCTGCGCGGTATTGGTGAGGTTGCCGTTGTGCCCGAGCACGATCCCGAACGGCGAATTGACGTAGAAAGGCTGGGACTCGGCCGCTGACCACGCCGAGCCCGCGGTCGGATAGCGCGTGTGCGCGATGCCTGCATGACCGCGAAGCGAGCGCATGTTGCGCGTCCTGAAGACATCGCGCACCATGCCGGGCCCCTTGTGCGTATGGAAATTGGGGCCATCGGCCGTGACGATCCCTGCGGCATCCTGACCGCGATGCTGGAGCACCAGCAACCCGTCGTACAGCGTCTGATTGACGGGGCTGCTAGCGACTACACCGAGTATTCCGCACATCGCTTCCTCAGTCGTAAGACACGTTGCTCGCCAGGACCCGGGGCAGCCACGGCTTCGCAGCGGCTGCAAGCGCTTCGAGCGGCGGGCTCAGCATCGCCTCCGCCCACATCGGCTGGCGCGGGGCGGATGTGAGGCCGCCCAGCAGCACCAGCACCATCACGATCAGCATTCCACGCGCCAGGCCGAAAAAGCTGCCCAGCAGCCGGTCTTCCAGCCCCAATCCCACTTTCTTCATCAGCCCCGACACCGCCATCGCAATGAGGCTCATCGAAAGCAGCGTCGCCAGGAACACGGCGACGAAAGCGACCAGCACGCGCACCGACTCGTCCCCGATGCTCGTCGCGAGCCATCCGGCGACGAGGCCGCTCAGCATACCGGCGGCGAAGAATGCCACGACCCAGGCCGCCAGCGCGAGCACCTCGCGCACGAAACCCCTCACCACGCTCAGCACCACGGACGCCCCGACGATCGTCAGCACCGCGTAGTCGAAGAGCGTCATCTGACGTTACGCTCCCCGCTCTCTACGCGAGAGCTGACGCGGCGCAAGCGTCATCTCGTCATTTCGCCACCACCTGGCCGTCGAGCCCGGCTTTCTTCAGTTGCGTGCGCGCTTTCTCGGCCGCTTCGCGCGTGGGATAAGGCCCTGCCCTGACGCGGGTCACCTGGCCGGCCTGCGTGCTCACCACTTCGGTATACGTCTTCACGCCCGTCCCCGCCATCCGCTTCTCCAGCTGCTTAGCCTTCGCGGCGTCGGCGAGCGCGGCGACCTGAACGACGTAGGCACCGGCGGCCGGCGACTTTCTGGCCTCCTTCGCGGACGAAGGGTCCTTGCCCGTCGCTTCTTTTGCTGCGCTCTTTTCGGGGTCTTTGGCGGTGTCGGAGTCGCTCGCCGCGCGTTTCGGGGGCGCTGCAGGCTCGGCGCTCGGGGAGGCAGGAGCCGGGATCGCGGCGGGACTCTCGATCCTGCTTTGCGGGGCCGCGCCCGCCGTCCTGGCTTCAGTGCCCTGGGGCAACGCAGCGCCTTTGGGCGTGAATTCGGCCGAATCGGTCGAGGGAATCTGGATGTCGACGTTCTGGCTGGGCGGCCTGGGCTCGGAATCCAGGACCATCGGCAGTATCACTGCAACTGCAGTCACCAGCACGATGGCGCCGACGAGGCGCCGGCGCGCGCGTTTCTTGAGCTGCAGTTCTTCGTCGCTAATGGGTCTCGCCATGCCGTCTCAACGCGCCGCCACGACAGCAGCCACCGTGTGGAACGATCCGAACACGACGATTCTAGCATTTTGGCCTGCTCTATCGCACGCGGCGGCGTATGCCGCGGCGACGCTGTCGTAACTCGAAACGGCTACGACGACGCCCGCACGCACGAGCGCTTCGCGAATGAAGCCCGAATCACCGCCGCGCGCGGCTGCGATTCCGCTCACGAACCATTCGTCGACCTCACCCTTCAACGCCGCGATGACGCCGTCCACATCCTTGTCTTTCAGCATGGCGAATACGGCGAGCGTCGGACCTTCCCGCGGCAACCGCGCGAGGTTCCGCGCGAGCGCGGCCGCAGCGGCCGGATTGTGCGCGACGTCGAGAATCACCGCGGGACGCCCGGGAAGCACCTGGAAGCGCCCGGGATTCACGGCGGTCAGGAGCCCGGTGCGTATGTCGTTCGCGCTCACCGGCAAAAGCGCCCTCAGCGCGTCGAGCGCCGCGAGACACGCTGCGGCGTTCGGTACCTGGTAGTCCCCGCGCAGCGCGGGATGCGGCAACGCGTGACGCTCGCCGCGCGGTCCCCAGTAGCGCCACTCCCGCGGCCCGGCTTCGCAGCCGAAATCGCGGCCTATGAGGAGGAGCCCGGCGCCGATCTCGAGCGCACGTTCGACGAGCGCGCGAGGCGGATCGTAGTCCGCGCAGATCGCGGGGCGCCCGGGGCGAAAAATCCCCGCTTTCTCCGCCCCTATCGTCTCGCGCGTCTCGCCCAGATAATCCATGTGATCGAGCGCGATGCTCATCACCAGCGCGCAGTCGGGCTCGAAGGCATTGACCGCGTCGAGACGCCCGCCGAGACCGACTTCCAGGACTGCGGCCTCGACGCGCTTTTCGGCGAAAAGCCACATCGCGGCAAGCGTGCCGAACTCGAAATAGGTGAGCGCGATGTCCCCGCGCGCGGCTTCCACTGCCGCAAACGCACGCATCAGATCTTCATCGGATGCATCGCTGCGCGCCAGGCGGACGCGCTCGTTGTAGCGCAACAGGTGCGGCGAGACGTAGCAGCCCGTGCGGTAGCCGGCGTGATCGAGGATCGCCTCCAGCATCGCGCACGCAGAGCCTTTGCCGTTCGTGCCGCCCACGGTGATGACGGGACACGAAAGGTCGAGCCGCAGGGCGTCGCGCACCGCGGACACTCGCTCGAGCCCCATTTCGATCGTGCGCGGATGCACGCGCTCGATGTGCTCGAGCCACTGGTCCAGCGTCTGGGGCAGCGCGTGGCGGGCAGTAGGGTTCAAGCTGAAAAGACGCGCTCCAGGAGAGGCGCGCCGAGCGCGTCAGGCGCTCGCAGGCAGTTTCAGGAACAATCCGAGCAGGTGCGCGAGCTTGTCCGCCATCTGGCGGCGGTCGACGATCATGTCGATCGCGCCGTGCTCGAGCAGGAACTCGGAGCGCTGGAAACCTTCGGGCAGCGTCTCGCGCACGGTCTGCTCGATCACGCGCGGTCCTGCGAAGCCGATGAGCGCGCCGGGTTCCGCCATCACCACGTCGCCGATCATGGCGAAGCTCGCCGAGACGCCGCCCATCGTCGGGTCGGTGAGTATGGAGATGAAAGGCAGGCGCTCCCTGGAGAGCTGGGTCAGCGCCGCGCACGTTTTCGCCATCTGCATGAGCGAGAGCACGCCTTCCTGCATGCGCGCGCCTCCGGTCGCGGTGATGCAGATAAAAGGCAGGCGCTGCTCGAGGCACACCTGGATCCCGCGCACGAAGCGCTCCCCCACGACCGAGCCCATCGACCCACCGAGGAAACCGAACTCGAACGCCGCGGCGACCACGGGCAGCGTCCTGATGCTGCCCTGCATCACCACGAGCGCGTCTTCCTCCGAGGTGTCGAGGCGAGCCTCCTGCAGCCGCTCGGTGTAGCGCCGGCTGTCCTTGAACTTGAGGGAATCGACCGGCAGGACCTCGGCGCCGATCTCGTAGCGGCCTTCGAGGTCGAGCAGATAGTCCAGCCGCTCGCGGGCGGAGATGCGGTTGTGGTGGCTGCACTTCGGGCAGACGTAGAAGTTCTTCTCGAGGTCCGAGCGATACAGCACCGCCTCGCACGACTCGCACTTGCTCCAGAGGCCTTCCGGAACGGCTTTCTTCGCGAGGCCCGAATCGCGCTTGATCTTCGGTGGAAGCAGCTTCTGCAGCCAGCTCATTTGATGGGCTCCTCAACGCGGTCCATCGCTGCGCGCACGCCTTGCACGAATGCATGCACCCGCGCGTTCACTTCTCCCGGCGGCGACGTCTCGATCTCCTGCACCAGCCGGCTGCCGATGACCACGGCGTCTGCAACCGAGGCGATGCGGCGCGCGGTCTCGGGGTCGCGTATACCGAAGCCCACGCCGAGCGGGAGGCGGGTATGCTTGCGTATGCGCGAGAGCTGCCTCGCCACGTCGTCGAGATCGATGTGCCCGGCGCCGGTGACGCCTTTCAGCGAGACGTAGTAGAGATAACCGCGCCCGAGCGCCGCCACCTGCTCGAGCCGCGCCTCGGTCGTCGTCGGAGACAGCAGGAAAATCGTATCGAGCGCGCGCTCGTCGAGCAGGCGCACCATGTTCTGCGCTTCCTCGGGCGGGTAGTCGACGATCAGCACGCCGTCGGCTCCGGCGCGTTGCGCTGCGTCCGCGAAGCGCTCGGCGCCCATTGCTTCGACCGGATTCGCGTACCCGAAGAGGACGACGGGCGTCGCCGTGTCGGTCTTGCGGAACGCGGCGACGTAGCCGATCACGTCCGTCAGCGAAACGCCGTGCTTCAACGCGCGCTCGCTCGAGCGCTGAATCACCGGACCGTCGGCCATCGGATCGGAGAAAGGCACGCCGAGCTCGATCACGTCGGCCCCGCCCGCCACCAGCGCGTGCATGAGCGGCACCGCGGATCGGGGATCGGGGTCGCCTGCGGTGACGAACGGGATCAGCGCTTTGCGGTTTTCGCGCTTCAGGCGCTCGAAAGTGCCCGCGATACGGGACATCAGAAGGTGATCCCCGATCTTTCTGCGACGGTGTGCATGTCCTTGTCGCCCCGGCCCGAGAGGTTGACGAGCAGGATCTGCTCCTTCGGAAGTCGGGGCGCCATTTTCGCGGCGTATGCGAGCGCGTGGCTCGATTCGAGCGCCGGGATGATGCCCTCGAGCCGGCACAGATCGTGGAACGCCTGCAGCGCTTCGTCGTCGGTCGCGCTCACGTACTCCGCGCGGCCGATGTCTTTCAACCAGGCGTGCTCCGGCCCGACGCCGGGATAGTCGAGCCCCGCCGAGATCGAATGCGTCTCTATGATCTGCCCGTTGTCGTCCTGCAGGAGATAGGTGCGGTTGCCGTGGAGGACGCCGGGCCTGCCTGCGGTCAGGGTCGCGGCGTGCTTGCCGCTTTCGAGGCCGCGACCCGCGGCCTCGACGCCGATCAGACGCACGTTCTTCTCTTCGATGTAAGGATAGAAAATCCCCATCGCGTTGGAGCCGCCGCCGACACAGGCGAGGATCGCGTCGGGCTGGCGGCCCGCCATCTCCATCATCTGCACCTTAGCTTCGCGACCGATGACCGACTGGAAATCGCGAACCATCATCGGATACGGGTGAGGTCCCGCGACGGTGCCGATGATGTAGAACGTATTCTCGATGTTGGTGACCCAGTCGCGCATCGCTTCGTTGAGCGCGTCCTTGAGAGTCTTCGAGCCGGACTCGACCGGTACCACCGTCGCCCCGAGCAGCTTCATCCGGTAGACGTTCTGCACCTGGCGCCGGATGTCTTCAGCGCCCATGTAGACCACGCACTCGAGCCCGTAGCGCGCGGCGATCGTCGCGGCCGCGACCCCGTGCATGCCCGCGCCGGTCTCGGCGATCACGCGGGGTTTGCCCATGCGCTTCGCGAGAAGCGCCTGGCCGATGACGTTGTTCACCTTGTGCGCGCCGGTGTGGTTCAGGTCCTCGCGCTTCAGGTACATCTGGGCCCCGCCGAAATGCTGCGACCAGCGCTTCGCGTGGTAGATCGGGCTCGGACGCCCGACGTAATGCTTGAGCTCGTATTCGAACTCGGCCACGAAATCGGGATCGTGCTGGTAGCGCGCATACGCCGCTTTCAGCTCGTCGAGCGCGTGCATCAGGGTTTCAGCTACGAACACGCCGCCGTACGGGCCGAAATGGCCTGTCGCATCGGGCAGCTCGCCGGCGCTTTGTGCCGGTTCCACGTCACGCACCTGCATTGCGCACTCCTTCGATGAACGCGGCGATCTTCGCAGCGTCCTTGATTCCCTTTTCCGCTTCCACGCCGCTCGAGACGTCGACCGCATACGGCCGCACGCGGCGTATCGCGTCGCTGACGTTCTCGGGAGTGAGACCGCCCGACAGAACGACGGGCAGCGGCAGCGCCGGCGGGATGAGATTCCAGTCGAACACCGCTCCGGTCCCTCCGTGCAGACCCTCCTGGAAAGCGTCGAGCAAGAGCGCCCGGGCGCCGGCAAATTCGCGCGCGTATTGTAACAAATCGACTCCGGGCCGCACCCGCACCGCTTTCATGTAGGGCAGCGCGAAACGCCCGCAGTACGCCGCCGGCTCCGTGCCGTGGAACTGCAGCAGCCGAATGCCCGAGCGCGCAGCGACGTCGCGCACTTCGTTCTCGTCGGCATCGACAAACAATCCGACCGGCGTCACGAAAGGCGGCAGCGCGCGAACGATTTGCGCCGCGAGCTCCGGCTCCACGTAGCGCGGGCTGGGCCGATAGAAGACGAGCCCGATCGCGTGCGCGCCATACGCCGACGCTTTGAGCGCATCCTCCAGGCGCGTCACGCCGCAGATCTTGACGGCAGTAGTACTCACGGGTGGAGCGTCTCGACGAACTGCAGCGGCTGCGCTGCGGGCAGACCCCAGACGGGCTCGTAGTCCACCGATGCGAGATACAGGCCCGCGGCGTCGAAAGTGGGCGCGGCGAGCGAGCGATCGCGGCCCGCGAGAAGCTCCGCCGCCCACTCGGGGCCGTGCCTGCCTTTGCCGACGTAGACCAGCGTGCCGACCAGATTGCGCACCATGTGGTGCAGAAAGGCGTTCGCCCGGAATTCGAACACGATGTAATCACCGTGGCGCTCGACGGCGAGTCCGCGCAGCTCGCGCACCGGTGAGCGCGCCTGGCATTCGCTCGAGCGGAAAGCGCTGAAGTCGTGCTCGCCGCAGAGGAACGCCGCAGCGCGGCGCATGCGGGCTTCGTCGAGCGGCAGGTGGAACCAGCCGACGCGGCCGTGACCCGCGGCGGGCCGTACCCCGCGATTGAGCAGCACATAGCGGTAACAGCGTTCGAGCGCGGAATAGCGCGCGTGAAATGCGTCGTCCACCTGGTGCGCCCACAACACCGCGACCCCCCGAGGGAGCGACGCGTTGACGCCGCGCACCCACGCCGATGCGGGACGCTGCGCGGGGGTATCGAAATGGACGACCTGCCCGAGCGCGTGAACTCCCGCATCGGTGCGGCCCGCGCATATCGTGTCGACGCGCTCTCCCGCGATATGGCCGAGCGCCGCTTCGAGGTGGTCCTGTACGGCGCACGCCGACGGCTGCGTCTGCCAGCCGCAGAACTGGGAGCCGTCATACTCGACGCCGAGCGCGATTCTCAAGTCAGGTGACGTCCATAAAAAAGAAAAACCGCGGCAGCACGGCCGCCGCGGTTCGTGCGTGAAGCGCGCTTTCGGATCAGCCGAGGGAGCCGAGCAGCTTCTGCGCCTGCGACTTCTGCTCCGTATCGCCTTCGCGCAGGACCTCCTGCAGGATGTCGCGCGCACCGGATTTGTCGCCCATTTCCTCGTAAGCCTTGGCGAGGTCGAACTTCTGCTGAACGTCGTACCAGTGATCGTCGCGCGCCGGCGGCGCGGCACTGCTCGGGGCCGGCGCGTTGATGTCCAGATCGTTGAGATCGAGCTTGAAATCGACGCTCGCGGGAGGTTCCGAAGACACTTTTTCCATCTGCAGCGGCGCGCCGACCGGCGGCAGCGGATCGAGGTCGAAATCCATCAGATTCGGGTCTTTCGCTGGCGCCGCGGGCTCCGGCTTCGCAGGGGCCGGGGTGACGCCGGTCGAATCGAGCGCGAAATCGGGCATCAACGGCTCGAGCGGCTGCGGCTCGGGCTCGGGCGCGCGCGCCCTCGCCTGCGCGGCGCGCAGCGCTTCAGTCGCTCGCGCGGCGTGGTCCGGCGCGCGCGGCGGAGGTTCCGGCGCGCGAGTCGGTGCCGCAGTGGCCGCGGGGGGCTCGGCCCTGCGCGACGGCGGCTCGGGCATGTGCGGCGGCGCCGCCGCTGCGGCAGGCGGCTGGAGCACGCGAGCTGCGGGCGCGCTAGGCGGTTCAGGGGCGCGAGTCGGAGGCTCCGGCGCCCTCGGCGCAGGTTGGCGTTCCGGCTGCGCTCCTGCACCCGCAGTCGCTGCGGGTCCCCTACGCATGCCGACGTTGAAATCGAGATCGTTGTCGTCACCCTCGCCGGCGGCTCGCGCCGGCCTGGGTGCGGCTGCGGGTGCGCGCGCGGGGCTGGGGGCCGGTTCGGGTGCGCGTGCAGGGGCGGCCGGGAGCAACGCCGATCTCGGCGCTGCGGCGGGCGCGGCAGGCGCGGGAGCCGCGCCACCGCCGAGCGAAGGCGCGATCTTCTCGCGGTCTCCACCGGCAGGGCCCTCTGCGGCCGAGCGGCGGCGGCGCGCCATCATGAAGCCGAGCCCACCGAGCAGCAGGACGGCGCCGCCGGCAGCGAGATACAGCGGCTCCTCCAGGAGCGTCGTCATGATGTCCGGTTCCGGCGCGGGCGGCGGAGGCTCAGGCATTGGTTTGGCTTCGGCTTTCGCAGCCGGCTCGGGCATGCCGGGAGGCGCGGCTACCGGCGCGGCGTCGGGGTCTTTCGGTGCTTCGGCGACCATCGGCGCGCCGGCTTTGGCGGCGTCTGCCGGCGTGCCTTTGTCTGCCGTCGCGGCAGGCGCCTCGGGCGCCTTTCCGGGCGGCGCGGGTACGGACACCGCGGCCGCTTTTTCGGCGCTCTTTTGCGCGGCCGGTGCGCCGGAGCTCTTCAGCTCTGCGGCGCGCTGGGAATCCTTGATGATCTGCTCGAGCTGCGCGATACGGGTGTTCGCTTCGGACAGCGCTTTCTCGCGGGCGATGACTTCTTCCTCGAGCTCGCGTACGCGATCGGCCGCCCCCGCTTTGCCTTTCCCTTTGCCTTCGCCGCGCGAGAGCCGTACGGTATCGCGCGGGCCGGGGCCCGCGCTGTCTGCGACTTTCGATCCTATCCGGCCGCTCGTCACGCCGCCGCTTTCCGAGGCGGTTCCCGCCCGATCTGCGATCCTTCCGCGAAACGCGTTGAAGTCCGCCACCTGCAACCGCACTTCCTGCACCGCCTCGCGCTGCTGGACCGCCGTCAACTCGGCGGCTTCCGGCACGCGCAGGATTTTCCCGGACTTAACCAGGTTCATGTTTTTTTTTATGAAGGCATCCGGGTTCTCGCGATAGAGGCCGACCAGCGCCTGTTCGAGGCTCACACCTTCGGGCTTGACGCTGCGCGCGATGCGGCCGAGCGTTTCGCCGGGCTTGATGGGGCCGTACTGTCGCGCGCCTGCGGCCGAAGCCGCGCGCTTCGGCGCGGGCGCGGCGCCGCGCGCGGGCGGCGGCACCGGAGCGGCAGCCGGCGCGGGCGCGGCCGGCGCGGGCGTGGCCGAGACGGGACCGCTCGTCTGTGGCGCCGAGGCGACTCTGGGCGGCGGAATTTCGCCCGCAGCGCTCCCATAACCCGGCGGATCGAGCAGCGCGGTGTACTGCCGCAGCACGCGGCCGTTCTCCGAATTGATCTCTATAAGGAGCTCGATGAACGGCTCGTGAATCGAACGCGGCGTAGTCGCCTTGAGGTAGAGCTGTCCGTTCGGCCGTTTCTCGACGGTGACGCGCGTGCCGACGAGGGCGTTGTCGTATTGCGCGTTCGCCTGCTGGTAGACCTCGGGCGAAGCGAGCCGGGCGGTGATCGTCTCGCCTTTCTGCACCGACAGAAGCTCGACTTCGGCGAGCAGCGGTTGACCGAGCGTGGAAAGCACGGTGAGCCTGCCCAGACCGGCGGCGTGCGCAAGGATCGACGTCAGCAGCGTCATGGAGGCCGCCAATAACAACAGCTTCAAAGTGTTGTCGCGCACTGCGCCACCCTGTTGGTCAATTTTGTGGATTAGTAAGCTAACATCACGGGGTTAGCGATGCAAGCTGACACCGTACCTCAGATGCGGTGTCGAAGCGGTCTATTTTGGTTGAGATTTGGCGCTGAAGGCCACTCCCGGTGGATCGCCGGTCAGGCGTGCGCTACGGCGGATCGAGCGGCGCCCGATTTCGTTTGCGCTTCGAGCAGTATCCGCAGCATGCGCCGCAGCGGCTCGGCCGCACCCCACAACAGTTGATCGCCGACGGTGAACGCGGCGAGGTACTCGCCGCCCATCGGCAGTTTGCGCAAGCGCCCGACCGGCACTTCGAGCGTGCCGGTGACCGCAGCGGGCGTGAGCGCGCGCAGCGTCGCGTCGCGCTCGTTCGGAATGACCTTCACCCATGGATGGGCCGCGGCGAGCATGCGTTCGATATCCGCCAGCGGGACATCGCGCGTCAGCTTGATGGTGAGCGCCTGACTGTGGCAACGCATGGCGCTCACGCGCACGCAAATGCCGTCGACCGGCACCGCCCTGGCATTGCCGAGGATCTTGTTGGTTTCGGCCATCCCTTTCCACTCTTCGCGGCTCTGGCCGTTTCCGAGGTCCTTGTCGATCCAGGGCAGCAGACTGCCGGCGAGCGGCTGGCCTATGCTCTCCACCGGAAAGTCCGCGCCGCGTAAAGTCTCCGCGACGACGCGGTCGATGTCGGCGATGGGCGTGGCCGAATCGGCGAGGAGCCCGCTCACGGCCGCATGCGCGCTGCCCATCTGCTGCACGAGCTCGCGCATCTGCGCCGCGCCCGCCCCGGACGCCGCCTGGTACGTCATCGCGGTCATCCACTCGACGAGCCCCGCTTTGAAAAGCCCGCCGATCGCCATCAGCATCAGGCTCACGGTGCAATTGCCGCCGATGAAGTTACGCACTCCGCGCGCGAGCGCACTCTCGATGAGCTCCATGTTCACGGGATCGAGAATGATCACCGCATCGTCGTGCATGCGCAGCGCGGAAGCCGCGTCGATCCAGTAGCCTTTCCAGCCGGCCGCGCGCAACTTCGGGAAAACGTCGTTCGTGTAATCGCCGCCCTGACACGAAATCAGCACGTCCAGCCGCGCGAGCTCCGCCACGTCGCGGGCGTCCTTGACCGGTTGCGGTCCGCGCCCGATGTCAGGTCCGCGCCCGCCCGCCTGCGAGGTCGAGAAGAAAACCGGATCGATCAGGTCGAAATCGCGCTCGGCCTGCATGCGCTGCACGAGCACCGAGCCCACCATTCCGCGCCAGCCGATCAGCCCTACTTTCATGACGATTGCCTCATTTCAATGCAAACCGGGGTCAGTCCCGGTTTGGCCTCAAACCAGGGTCAGTCCCGGTTTCGCCGTGCGAGCCCGGGACAGGCCCTATAATGCAGCGACGACCGCGTCGCCCATTTCCGCGGTGCCGAGTTTGCGCATGCCGTTCTCGTAGATATCGGCCGTGCGGCAGCCTTCCGCGAGCACTTTCTGCACCGCCGCCTCGATGCGGTACGCCCATTCGTCCTTGTTGAACGTATAGCGCAGCATCATGGCTGACGAGAGGATCGTCGCGAGCGGGTTGGCGACGTTGCGCCCCGCGATATCGGGCGCCGAGCCGTGGATCGGCTCGTACAGGCCTTTTCCTTGCGCGTCGAGCGACGCGGATGGCAGCATCCCGATCGAGCCCGTCAGCATCGACGCTTCGTCGGACAGGATGTCGCCGAACATGTTCCCGGTGACGATCACGTCGAACTGCTTCGGATTGCGAACGAGCTGCATCGCCGCGTTGTCGACGTACATGTGCGAGAGCTCGACATCGGAATACTCCTTCGCGACGTCGAGGACGATCTCGCGCCAGAAACGGCTCGTCTCGAGCACGTTCTCCTTGTCGACCGAGCACAGCTTCCGGTTGCGCTTCCGCGCGGTGCGGAAGCCGACTTCGGCGATGCGGCGAATCTCGGGCTCGGAGTAGAGCATCGTGTCGTAGCCTTCGCGATGGCCCTGCGCGTTATCTCGGCGCCCGCGCGGCTCGCCGAAGTAGATGTCGCCGGTCAGCTCGCGGATGATCATGATGTCGAGGCCCGAGACGACTTCGGGTTTGAGCGAGGACGCGCCGACGAGCTCGGGATAGAGCACCGCGGGGCGGAGGTTCGCGAAAAGACCGAGCTCCTTGCGGATGCGCAAAATCCCCTGCTCGGGCCGCTGCGCCCTCGGCAGCGCATCGTACTGCGGGCCGCCGACGGCGCCGCAGAGCACCGCGTCGGCCGCCCGGGCGAGCTTCAACGTCGGGTCGGGCAAAGGGTCGCCGCACGCATCGAATCCCGCGCCGCCGTAAGGCGCTTCCTCGAGCTCGATCTTCAGTCCGTCGGACGAAAGCGCGCGCAGCACTTTGGTCGCCTGCGCGACGATCTCGGGTCCGATGCCGTCGCCGGCGAGAACCGCGATCTTCATGAGAACAGCCAGGGCTGCGCCTGCTTGTGCTTCACCTCGAAAGCCTTGATCTCGTCGGCGTGACCCAGCGTGAGCCCGATGTCGTCCAGACCGTTCAGGATGCAGTGCTTGCGGAAAGGATCGATGTCGAAGTGAAAGCTCTCGCCGCCCGGCGTGGTGACGGTCTGCTGCTCGAGATCGACCGCGAGCCGGTAACCGCTTTTCGCCCCCGCCTCGCCGAAAAGCTTTTCGATCACCTTCGGCTCGAGCTTGATCAGCAGGAGCCCGTTCTTCAGACTGTTGTTGTAGAAAATGTCGGCGAAGCCCGGCGCGATCACGGCCTGGAAACCGTACTGGAGGAGCGCCCACGGCGCGTGCTCGCGCGAGGAGCCGCAGCCGAAGTTCTCGCGCGCGAGCAGCACGGTCGCGCCCCGGTATTGCGGCTTGTTCAGTATGAAATCGGGATTGAGCGGGCGCTTCGAATTGTCCATGCCCGGCTCGCCGCGATCGAGATAGCGCCACTCGTCGAAGAGGTTCGGACCGAAACCGGTGCGCTTGATCGATTTCAGGAATTGCTTCGGAATGATCGCGTCGGTGTCGACGTTGGCGCGATCGAGCGGCGCCACCAGGCCTTCTTCCCGTACGAATTTTTCCATGTGCCTATCTCGTCTTTCTTTGTATCGCTTCGCCCACGGCTTCGACGTCCTGGCCGAGGCCGCGCATCGTATTGCAGCCGCTCAATATCGCGACCCACGCCGCCAGCACGACGAGCGCGACGCGCAAGCCCATCAGCGGAAGCTCCGGATGTCCACGAAATGTCCGGCGATCGCCGCCGCCGCAGCCATCGCAGGGCTCACGAGGTGCGTCCTGCCGCCGGGCCCCTGACGGCCTTCGAAGTTGCGGTTCGAAGTCGAGGCGCAGCGGTCGCCCGGCGAAAGCTGGTCGTCGTTCATGCCGAGGCACATCGAGCATCCCGGCTCGCGCCACTCGAAACCGGCTTCCGTAAACACCTTGTCCAGCCCTTCCTGCTCGGCCTGCTCTTTCACGAGCCCCGATCCGGGCACGACCATCGCGAGCTTGATGTTCGATGCGACGTGCTTGCCTTTCACCACGTGCGCCGCGGCGCGCAAATCCTCGATGCGCGAGTTGGTGCACGAGCCGATGAAGACCTTGTCGAGCCTGATGTCGGTGATCGGCGTGTTCGGCGCGAGCGCCATGTACTTGAGCGCGCGCTCCATCCATTCGCGCTGCACCGGATCTTTCTCCTGCGCGGGATCGGGAACCTTGCCGTCGACCGCCGCGACCATCTGCGGATTCGTGCCCCACGTGACCTGCGGCTTGATGTCTTCGGCCTTGAGCGTGACGACCTTGTCGAACGTAGCGCCTTCGTCGCTCTTGAGCGTGCGCCAGTACGCGACGGCTTCGTCCCACTGCTTGCCTTTGGGCGAGAACGTGCGGCCCTCGACATACGCGATCGTTTTGTCGTCGACCGCCACCAGCCCCGTGCGCGCGCCCGCTTCGATCGCCATGTTGCAAAGGGTCATGCGGCCTTCCATGCTCAAGCCGCGAATCGCCGAGCCTGAATACTCGATCGCATAACCGGTGCCGCCGCCGCTGCCGATCTTCCCGATCACCGCGAGCGTCACGTCTTTCGCCGTCACGCCTTCGGGCAACTTGCCTTCGACGACGATCTGCATCGACTTGTACTTCTGCATCACCATGCACTGGGTCGCGAGCACGTGCTCGACTTCGCTGGTGCCGATGCCGAATGCGAGCGCGGCGAACGCACCGTGGGTGCTGGTATGCGAATCGCCGCACACCACGGTCATTCCCGGCAGCGTCGCGCCCTGCTCCGGCCCGATCACGTGCACGATGCCCTGGCGGCTGTCGAGGAACGGGAAATAGACCTTGGCGCCGTACTTCTTCATGTTCTCGTCGAGTGTCTCGACCTGCAGCCGCGAGATCGGGTCGGCTATGCCTTTGTCCCAATCCTTGGTGGGCGTGTTGTGGTCCGCGGTGGCGACGACCGAATCGACCCGCCACGGCTTGCGCCCGGCGACTTCCAGGCCTTCGTACGCCTGCGGGCTCGTCACCTCGTGCACGAGATGGCGGTCGATGTAGAGCAGCCCCGTGCCGTCCTGCTCCTGGCGCACGAGGTGGCTGTCCCACAGCTTGTCATACAGGGTACGGGAGGTGCCGGAAGTCATCGGGGTATGAGCTAAGTCTATGAAAGATGGGATTATTACACGCTGGAGGGGTGTCGAACAAGCTCGGGGACCGACGTACGGTGCTCAAGTGGGCGCACCGCAGAGCGCCTCACGGTTTCAACCGCAGCACCAGAACCAGCAGGCCGGCGAGGGCGCATGCCGCACCGAACGTGAAAGTCGGGGCGGCGCCCCAGAGATCCCACACGTAACCGCTCGCAAAACCGCCGAGCGCACCGCCGACGCCGAAAGCGACGCTCCCATAGAGCGCCTGACCGCGCGATTGCAGCCTGCCGCGGAAAAGCCTGTGCACGTAACCGATCGAGGCCGCGTGGAAAGCGCCGAAAGTCGCCGCGTGGAGCACCTGCGCGGCAAGCAGCACGGCGAAGCTGTGCGCGAGCCACCCGATCGCGAGAAAGCGCACCACCGCGAGCGCGAGGCTCGCGATGAGAATCGCGCGCAGGCTGTAAGCGCGAAAAAGCCGCGGCATCCACGCGAAGATGCCGATCTCGCACGCGACGCCGAGCGCCCACAGCCAGCCGATCGCGGATTTGCTGTAGCCCTGCGCGACGAGGTGGATCGAAAAGAACGTGTAGTAAGGCCCGTGAGCCGCCGCCATGAACGCGCCGGCCGCGATGAGCGCAATCACTTCGGGCCGCAGCACGACGCGCGCGATCGAGGTCTCCCCGGCGTGGTGCGCCGGCGGTGCTTCGGGCACGAGAAAAACGGACACGAGTATGCCGCCCATCATCGCGAGCACGAGCACCGGCACCGCGGCGAGCGGGACGTAATCGAGCACATGCCCGACGCCGATCACCGCGGCGATGAAACCTATCGATCCCCAGACGCGTATGCGGCCGTAGCGCGCCGTCTCGTCGCCGAGATGACCGAGCGTCGTCGCTTCCATCAGCGGCAGGGCCGCGCTCCAGAAGAAAGTCATCGCGAAAACCACGAGGACGATCAGCGCGAACTGCGTCCCGGCGAAGATGCCGAGGAAGACGAGCGTGCCGGCGATACCGGTGAGGCGCACCACGCGCACCGGCGCCGAGCTCCGGTCCGCGAGCCAGCTCCACAGGTGCGGCGCGATGATGCGGGTCACCTGCGGGAGCGCCATCACCACGCCGATGTCGAAAGGCGTCAGCCCGACGCCGACGAGGTACAGGCTGAAAAACGGCGCGAAGGTGCCGAGGTAGGCGAAATAGAAAAAATAGAAGCCGCCGAGGCGGCCGTGGGGAACGCGCGGAGCGCCGCTCAAGCTTCGTCGGGCTCGGGGTCTTCGATCGGCGCGGGGTTGCGCAAGCGCGCGGCGACTTCGGGCGGCGCCTGCGCCGCGATGCGCGGCGTCGCACACGCGACGTCGGCATTCTGCGCGCGATGGCGCAGCGCGTGATCGATGAGCGTCAGCGCCAGCATCGCTTCGCAGATCGGCGTCGCGCGGATGCCGACGCACGGATCGTGGCGCCCGTGCGTCTCTATCGTGGTCGGTTTGCCGGCGATGTCTATCGTGTGGCGCTTGAGACGTATGCTGGAGGTCGGCTTCACCGCGACGTTGACGACGATGTCCTGCCCGGTCGAGATGCCGCCGAGGATGCCGCCGGCGTTGTTCGTGAGGAAGCCCTGCGGCGTCATCTCGTCCGAATGCTCGGTGCCTTTCTGCGTCACCGCCGCGAAACCGGCACCGATCTCCACGCCTTTGACGGCGTTGATGCTCATCATGTTGTACGCGAGGTCGGCGTCGAGCTTGTCGTACACCGGCTCGCCCCATCCCACAGGCACGTTGGACGCGATCGTCGTGATCTTCGCGCCGACCGAGTCACCGGATTTGCGCAGCTTGTCCATGAACTCTTCGAGGCGCGGCACGAAATCCGGATCGGCCGCGAAGAAAGGGTTTTCGTACACGCCGTCCCACGACCTGAAAGGAATCTCGATGGGCCCAAGCTGCGACATGTAGCCGCGGACTTCGATCGCGTACTGCTCGATCAGCCACTTCTTCGCGATCGCGCCGGCTGCCACGCGCACCGCGGTCTCGCGCGCCGATTGCCGCCCGCCGCCGCGGTAGTCGCGTATCCCGTATTTCTGCCAGTAGGTGTAATCGGCGTGGCCCGGCCTGAACATGTCCTTGATCTTCGAATAGTCCTTGCTCTTGGCATCGACGTTGCGGATGAGGAGCCCGATCGGCGTGCCGGTCGTGCGCCCTTCGAACACGCCGGAAAGAATCTCGACGCGGTCTTCCTCGTGGCGCTGCGTGACGTGACGCGACGTGCCGGGTTTGCGGCGATCGAGCTCGGGCTGGATGTCGGCTTCGGAAAGCGTCATCCCCGGGGGGCAGCCGTCGACCACGCAGCCGATCGCCGGGCCGTGGCTTTCGCCGAACGACGTGACGGTAAAAAGCTTGCCGAGCGTGCTGCCGGACATGGGAAAACCCGCAGTGAAGAGCGAACGCCGAGTTTAACAGCCGGGGTTGCGGTCAGTCAGCCGCGCGCTCGGTCTCGCCCGGTGGTACCGGCGCGACGTAGCCGATGACGAGCAAGCCCGCGCCGACGCCGATGAAGGACACGATGCGCGCCACCGTTCCCGTGTTGCTGAGGTCGTTCAGGAGGAGCTTCACGACGACGACGCCGAGCAACGCGGCCCCCGCCATCCAGAGCTGCCGGCGATTGCCGCGCGTCGCGCTCAGCATGACCACCAGCGCCGTCGCGGTCCACAGGAGCGAGAAGCCCGCCTGCACCAGCACCGAAGACCACAGCGCCGACCATTCGTATGCGATGCCCGCCCAGTAATGGAACGTGCGCAACATGACGCAGTTCACCCACAGGAAAGCGAGCGCGCCGGCAAGCGGTTTCATGGGCAGCGTCGTCATCTCGGTGGTGCGGGACCAGCGCCACAGCGCGGCACAGCCCGCGAGGAGCGCGAGGTCGAGGACGTTCAGCACCGGCACGTACGGCACCGGCCGCATCGACCCCGGCGCGCTCACGTTCGCATAGAGCACCCACAATGCGACGTAGGCCGCGATCGGCCCCAGCCCCGGACCGCGGTAGATCGACTGGTAGTGCGCGCCGAAAGGCCAGCTCGCGCGCGCGCCGATGCTCGCGATCACACCGAGTGCGGCGGCGGGAATCAGACCGTAGGCCGCGGTCACCCACGCGCTTCCGAACGGCAGCGTGCGCATCTGCCACACGCCTTCCCACGTCAGGATCGCCACGCCGAGCCACAGCGCCGCCACGTGCTGCATGGGGGCGAAGAGCGCGATTCGGTCGTCTTCCTGCCGGCGCAAAGCGACATACAGGAGCGCGAACGCCGCCGGCCACGTGATCCAGCCGTACGCCGCGAAGGGATGCGCGCTGCGCATGATCTGCGCCAGGAAGATGAGGACCATGCCGGCGACGAGAAGAGCTGCTGCGCGGCGTAGCGCGCGCCATGAAATCGCGCTGCCGACGACTTCGAAGACGAGACACGTGCCGGCGACGAAAGCGAGGGTCGCCATCAGCACCGCGTGTGGCGCGAGCGCACGGTCGATCCACGCCGCTCCGGGATAGAACCAGAACACCATCCCCCAGGCGAGCACCGGGACTGCGATGCGCGCGACGCCGTCGTCGGCGCGCTCGCGCAAGGAGAAGCGCAGGCACGCCGCCGCCATCGCCGCGCCACCCCACGCGAGCGCCTGACCGTAAAGGTCGCGATCGATGAGCCATAACGCGTCCCAGGTCGCGAGCACCCCCGCCAGCAGCCACGCGGCGCGATATGCCGCGCTGTCCGACGAGACCACGCCATCGCGCATCTGCCTTGCATGCACCCAGAAAGCGACGGCGAAATTGAGCGGCCACGCCCAGTAGCCGCCGTGCGCGAACGGACGCACGAACTCCACGCGCCCGTGCTCGCCGATCGCCATCAACACCGCGAGCGCGAAAAGCGCCGGAACGTGCGCGAGCGCGAGCTTCCTCAGCCCGGTCCATGCGAGGCGCCTGCCGACGAGCTCGACCGCGCTCATGCTCAATGCGACGAACGCGAGCAGCGCGACCACGAACCGCGGCCAGTCGTGCGCGTGGTAGAGCGCATGCACGCCCGCGATCGACCACCAGAGCGCACCCCACAACAGCAGCACCGCGCCGTTCGGCTCGGCAGCGACGACGAGCGTCTCGCGATAGCGGTGCAGGAGGCGCGCCGTGATGAACCCGGCCACCGAGATCAGCACACAACCGAGGACGAAATCGTTCCACCACGGGTTGGCGAGGCTGTAGCGCTCGTACTCGATCAGGAAATACGCCGCGCCCGCCAACTGCAGCGCGAGCCCGAACCAGCGCGCGAGGAGCCGCTTCTGCCGCAGCCCTACCCAGACGATCGCAGCGCCTTCGAGCGTCCACAGCGCGAAAGTGACGTAGGCGTCGAACGCGAAGAAAATCGCGAGCGTCGAAAAGACGATGGCGAGCGCCACGTAAGTCTCGCCGAGGAGCCGCAGGCCTGCGCGGCGAATGGTCATCGCCGCGAGAACGGCGTAGAGCGCGCCCGCAACGCCGGCGCTCCACGCGAGGCCGTACGGCAGGTCCTTCACCAGCCCCGCCTGCATGAACGACGCGCAGAGCGGCGTCCCGAAGACGAGCGTCCCGTCGACGAGCCCTTTCAGCTCGGGCGGCTGGCGCTGCGCGAAGAGGATCGGGATCACCAGATACATCGCGAAGAACAGCAGCACGAAAGGCTCGACGCTCGCGAAAAGCTCGGGCCGGTAGTTGTTCGCCCCCCACAACGCGCCCACCGCGAACGTGAATATGAAGCCGACGAGGTTCAGCTCCCGCCACGCCTTGAACCAGCTGATCGCGAGGATGAAGCCGTTCAGCAGCGCGTAATACGAAAAGAGCAGGACGTGATTGCCGCTTTGCGTGCTCGCGAGTATCGGCGCGAGAAAAGCGCCGGTGAGCCCCAGCACCGCGAGGATCTTGGCGTCCTGCCGCACCGCGAGCAGCGTCGCCGCGACGCCGAGCAGCATGAATGCGGCGAAGCCGAGCGTGGCGCCGACGAGACCGTAGACCTTCAGCGCGAAGAAGACGTCGAGGTACAGAAGACCGATGCCGCCGCCCTGGAGGATGAGGCCATAGAGCCTCCGGCGGCCGAGCAGGCGATGTCCTGCATAGAGCATCGCCAGACCCACCGCTCCCACACCGGCGAGCCGCACCTGCACCGGAAGGCGGCCCTGGTCGTAGGCATACTTCAGCAGGAAGCCGACGCCGAAGAAAAGAATCAGCACGCCGATCTTCGCGACGATGTTGCCGCCGATGAGGTGCTGCAGCCACGCCGACCCGTCCGCGGCGGAAACCGGGGACTCCACGGCCGGACCGGGCGCACTCGAGTCTGTGGGATGCGGGCGGTATTCCTGCGCGGGTTCAGCGACCCGCGCCTCCTCCACGACTGCGGCACTGACGCTCGCAGCCTGCTCGCGCGCCGCGCGATGCGCGGCCGCATCGCGCGCGGCGCGCCGGTTTTGCGACTGCACTGCGAACACCGCGAGCCAGCCGAGCAGCGCGCCCACGAGCGCACCCTCGATCCCGGCGAACGATCCGACGATCACCGCGCCGATCAGGGCGCCGATGACCTGAGGCGCGGTAGCGGATGGCTTGGGCTGCTCAGGCGCGCCTGGGGGCTGTGGAATCCGCGCGGCCGTCTCTTCGACCGCCGCTTTCAATGTGCCGAGTGCTGCGACGTCCTCAGGTGACGCGATGGGAACCGGTTCGGCGGACGCGGAAAACTCCGGCACCGATGCTTCGATCGCGCCCGGCGCGATCGTTGGAGCCGCATCGGACGGCGCTGTGGTGGTTTCGTGAGAAGAGCGCCCCTGCGAGTCGATGCGCCGTTCGAGCGCGGCGATGCGAGCCCGCAACTCGTCGAGCCCGCGTCCCAGCGCGTCGAGACGGCTTTCGTCAGCGCCTTTGGAAGAATTCGCGATCGCCCAGCCCACGAAGGCGCCGACCAGCGCACCGACTGCGGCGCCGGCACCACCCGAGGCGAAGCCGCCGCCGATAGCGCCGATGATCAGCCCGACGAACCACATGGCTCCCCCCTCTTCGTGGCGCGGTTTTTATCCTTTAAGGGCGCTCTGCAACGCCCCCGGTTGTCATTGCGAGAAGCGAAGCGACGAAGCAATCCCGGGGATCCCCGCGCATGTTCGTTTACCGGCCGAGGTGGCTGCCGAATGGCAGCCACGGCACACTGTGCCTCGCGATGACGATACTGCAGAGATCCCTGACGCGCGCTTATCACGGGAGCATAACGCAACGCGATCGGACGTCGATGACGCTTATTACTTCCGGCCGATCTCCGCCAACAGCGCGTAACCCCAAGCCACGCCGAAGCCGGTGACATCGGTGCCGATCGCGCCCAGTCCGCCTTTGGTGCTCGACGCGGACAGGTCCATGTGTATCCACGGGCGATCCTCGGTGAAGCGCTTGAGCAGCCGCGCGGCGAGGATGTGGTCGGCGCCGCCTTCGAGCGTGCACTGCTTGACGTCGGCGACCGGGCTTTCGAGCGCTTCGTCGTAATCGTCGTCCATCGGAAAGACGCAGATGCGCTCTCCCGAAGCCGATGCCGCATCGAGAGCGCGCCGCGCGACTTCGTCGCTGGTGGCGAATATGCCGCTGTAGCGATCGCCGAGCGCCACGTGCATGCTGCCGGTGAGCGTCGCAAAGCCGACCACGAGATCGGGTTTCTCGCGCGCGGCGAGCGTCAGCGTGTCGGCCAGCACCATGCGACCTTCGGCATCGGTGTGCACGATCTCGATCGTCGTGCCGTTCAACGCGGTGACGATGTCGTTCTGCTTGTAGGCGCGCGGGCTGATGTGGTTCTGCGCGAGCGCGAGCCAGCAGTCGATCGCCACCGGCAGGCGCGCGCGGCTCGCGGCGGTCAGGATCCCGAGCGCCACCGCCGAGCCGTTCATGTCTTCGTGCATACCCGCCATGTATTTGGCGGGTTTCAGGTTGTGGCCGCCGGTGTCGAAGCAGATGCCTTTACCGACGAGCGCGACCTTCTTCCTCGCGCCGCGCGGGCGGTAGCGGATATGAACGATCGCCGCATCGTCGACGTCGCTCCCTTTCGCGACCGCGACGAACGCACCCGCGCCCATTCTGCGCAGCCGCTTCATGTCGAGCTCGTCCACGCTCCAGCGCTCGGCCTTCGCCTGCCTGCGGATGCGCTCGCGATAGGCAGCCGGCGTGAGCTCGTTCGGCGGCAGCACGGTCAGCTCGCGGCAGAGCACGTTGCCTTCGGCCTGCGCGCGCATCGCGGCATAGCCGTCCCGTGTTTCATGACCGTGGATGCGGATGAGCCCCAGAGGCCCGCCTTCCTTTTTCTTCTTGTGCACGGGCAGGCGCACGCCGTTCACCCACGCGGCATAGACGGCGATCGCGCCTGACGACGCTTTCGCTTCGGCACTGCCGTGAAGCGCGATCGCGATCTCCGGCGGATGCTCGGCCAGGAGCGGCTTCAGCGCCTGCCGTATCAGCGTCTGCCGCTCGAAGAGCGTTCGGCCCGGATCGTCGATGACCCACGACGCGAGCGCGCCGTGTGCGAGATCGGTGGTGACCGGTGACTTGGCGAGCTCGGCGAGCTTCTTCCCGCGCCGCGCCAGCGCCGCTTCGAGCGCGTCGAAGAACGGGACAGTGCGGAGCTCCGCGCTCTTTCCCGACTTCGGCAGGATCACGAGCAGGTGGCGCGCGCGCTGCGCGTCCGCTTTCGTCAGGGCGGAACGACGTTGATCGAGCTTCGCAAGCATGGGGAAATGCGGCTGGAACGCGCAAAGACGCGGATTATAATCCGCTCATGCGACTCTACCTCGATCTCATGCGGCACATCCTGGAGGATGGCACGCGCAAAAGCGACCGTACCGGCACCGGCACGCTGAGCGTCTTCGGCGCGCAGCTCCGCTTCGATCTGAACGCGGGCTTTCCGCTCCTCACGACGAAAAGAGTACATCTCAAGTCGATCGTCCACGAGCTCCTGTGGTTTCTCAAGGGCGAGACCAACGTCAGCTACCTGAAGGAAAACGGCGTCTCGATCTGGAACGAATGGGCCGACGCGAATGGCGAGCTCGGCCCTGTCTACGGATATCAATGGCGCTCGTGGCCCGCGCCCGACGGTCGCCACATCGACCAGGTGACGCAGGTGCTCGAGCAAATCCGCAAGAACCCCGATTCGCGTCGCATGATCGTCTCGGCATGGAACGTCGCCGACCTCGACAGGATGGCGCTGATGCCGTGCCACGCTTTCTTCCAGTTCTACGTCGCCGACGGGCGGCTCTCGTGCCAGCTCTACCAGCGCAGCGCCGACATTTTCCTCGGCGTGCCTTTCAACATCGCTTCGTACGCGCTGCTCACGATGATGGTGGCGCAGGTGTGCGGGCTCAGGCTCGGCGATTTCGTCCACACCTTCGGCGACACCCACCTCTATCTGAACCACCTCGAGCAGGCGCGCGAGCAACTCTCGCGCGAGCCGCGGAAGCTCCCGGTGATGAAGCTCGACCCGGCGGTGAAAGACCTCTTCGCATTCAGGTACGAAGACTTCACGCTCGAAGGTTACGACCCACATCCCGCGATCAGAGCCCCGGTCGCGGTTTGATCTCCCTCATCGTCGCCATGGCGAAAAACGGTGTCATCGGCGCCGGCGGCCGCATTCCCTGGCACCTCCCCAACGAGCTCAGGCTTTTCAAGAGCCTGACGATGGGCCACCACATCGTCATGGGCCGCAAGACCTACGAATCGATCGACCGCCTTCTCCCGGGCCGCACCACCGTGATCGTCACACGCCAGCCTGACTACAGGTTACCCGGCGCGATCGTCGCGCATTCGATAGACGAAGCGCTGGCCGCGTGCGCAGGTGACGAAGAGATATTCGTGATCGGCGGGGCGGACCTCTTCGGCGAAACGCTGCCTCACGCCGATCGCCTTTACCTCACCGTCGTCGACGCCGAGCCCGAAGGCGACACGTTCATGCCCGAGATCGACATGAGCGCGTGGCGCGAAACATCGTCGCAGTCGTTCGCGCCTGACGAGAAGCACGCGCATGCATACCGCTTCGCGGTTTACGACCGCGTGAATGGCTGATGCAGGCGCAGGCAGCACCCAACCGGCGCGCATGCTCGCCCGCGCGTTTCGAGGCGCGCCGCAGCCGGTGCGCATAAGAATTATCAGACGTTCGCGAGCTCGCTGTAGAAAGAGATGATCGTCGCCGGATCGAGCTCGTGCCTGCCTTTGGATATTTCCGAGGCGAGCGCCTGGACGTAAAGGCTCATCAGCGGCAGCGGGCAGTCGAGCTTCGCCCCCAGGCCCAGGATGAGCCGCGCGTCCTTGTACGACGTCGAGAGCTTGCTCGCGGGCTTGCTGAAGTTACGCTCGACCATTCTCCCGCCCTTCTGGTCCATGGCGGACGAGTACGCCGCGGAGCTCATCAGGACTTTCAGCGCCTGGGCCTGTCCGAGCCCGGCCTTTGCCGCCAGGGTGAGGCCTTCCGCGAGCGCCATGCGGTTCAGCGACAGCACGAGGTTCACCACCAGCTTCATCTTCGCACCGGTGCCGTTCGGGCCCATGTAGAAGGCGGCTTTGGACGCCGCGGCGAAGATGTGCTCGCATTGCCTGAAAGCCGCGGGATCGCCCCCGACCATGAAAATCGCGTTCTTCTCGGCGAACATCTCGCTGGTGCCGCTGATCGTGCCGTCGAGCATGGCAATGCCGTGTTCCTGCAGCCTCGCCGCGAGCGCTGCGGACATGTCCGGATCGGGTGTGGAGGTATCGATCACGATCAGCTCTTTACGCCCCGTCTCGAAAAGTCCGAGCTGGTTCACCACTTCGTTGACGATGTGCGAATTGGGCAGCGACATCATGACGACATCGACTTCCCGCGCGATCTGATCGGGCGCGCCGGCACGGCTCGCGCCCAGCTTCACGAGCGCATCGACTTTCACGCGATCGACGTCGTGTACCACGACGGGAAATCCGGCGGTCATGAGATGCTTCGCGAGCGAAGTCCCCATGAGGCCGACGCCGATGACAGCGATTCTGGTCTTCATCTCTTCCTCCCGTCCGAGGTCATGGAACCGCGGGCAGTGCGAGCTCCGCGATTTCGTTGAAGCGAATCAGCCGGCGGCACTGACATCGACCCGCACATCGGGCGTCGCAACTGCGACGCTGCCATAAAGCGGTCACCTGGCTTTGAAGCGGTCGACGAGATCGGTGCCCTGGGCCTGCGTGACGCCGTCGAGGCGGAAGCGCAGATGGACCGCGTTGAAGACGGTCACGTCGCGCCGCACCGGGTTGCTGCGATCCATCGACGCTTCGATCTCGACGTCGACTTTCTGCAACGGGAGCTGCTGCTCTCGCGCGATCACCTGCATGAGCTCGACGCCGCAAGCGCCGACGCCCGCCAGAAAGAGCTCGGCCGGCGTGACGGCTTCACCCGGACAGCCGTTCTGGACCGGGCCGTCGACGATGAAATGATGATTGCGCGAATGGCATAGCACCCGTCCGAACGTGTCGGTCGAGCGAGCCTGCACTGCATAGCTTCGGATGTCGCCTTGTGCCATGGTGCTTGTCTCCTGATGATGCCGGTGGGTCAAAAAACAGAGGAAAACAGGGAGTCACTTTACCGGGCGGCGGCCACCTGAAAAAGCCCAGGTCAGCGTGGGCGCTGCGGCCGTTCGAAGTCCGCATGATGGGATTGAATACGGTCAGACTTCCTCCGCACGCTCTTGTCAGAGAGTCCACATATCGATCTATGACTCATGATTCGGCCGTTCGTTTGATCCAGGTCAATCTCGTCACTCCCCCGTGCGCGCACACTGACGACTCCGAGACAACCTCGGCAAGGAGAATCTGAGATGAACGTCGATACGACCGCGTGGATGATCGGTGTGCCGGTCCTGGTGGCATTTGGCGCGCTCATGTACTGGCTGATCAATAACCTTTCGCAAAGCCGGATCATGAGATGCCCCGAAACGGGGTCGGTCGGCACGATCCAGGCAGCACTTACAGCAGGCGGCGGAGACCCGGCGCCGCGGCTCACGGTCACGAAATGCGATTTATGGCCGCAGAGAAAGGGCTGTGCGCAGGGGTGCCTTTCGCGCTACGGGGAAAGCTCCGGTGGATTCCGCGTCAATCTGAAAGCGTTGAGGCCGTTCGAACCGCGGGGCTGACGCTGCAACCAAGGCTCAACGCATTCAGCGCGATAGTGCGGCAGGAAATCGTTGCCCGTCGGCGGCGCAAGACCGACGCGGTTGTGCTTCTGCGTGGTGATGACGCGCGCTACGAGACGTGCAGTTGCAGCTCGGCGGGCAGCGCGGCGTAGTAGCCGGCAATGTCCCTGGGCAGGGCGAACCACACTGCGTCGCCGGCTTCGAGCATGTGCTGGAGCGCGCGCCTGAAGCGCGAGAGCCGGAACGGCTGCCCGAGGATGAAGGTGTGTATCGATATCGCATACACGAGCGGCGCGTCTTCGGATCGTCTGAGCATTTCGTCGAAGTTGTCGACGAGCATCTCTTCGTATTCGGCCGCGGTGTTTCGGCGGTACACCACCGCGGGTTGATCGTTTAGCTCTATCGGGTAGGGCATGGCGAGCACAGGACGCGTAGGCGTGCGGACCCAGAATGGCTGCTCGTCGCAGATGCCCCAGTCCATGCAGTACTCGTATCCCTCTTCCGCGAGCAGATTCGTGGTGTTCGCGCTCGGCGTGAGATAGGGGCTCATCCAGCCGACAGGCCGCGTGCCGTTGTGCCGGGTCATGGTTTGCGTGACATCCCGGATCATGTCGCGCTCCTGATCGACGCTCATTTCGATCTGCCGCTCCACCTGCGAGCGCCCATGCGAGATCAGCTCGTCACCGCGCTTCACGTGCGCGGCGAGGACCTGCGGGCAATGCTCGAATATGACCGTGTTCGCGATGACGCCCACCGAGAGCTTCAGCTCGTCGAACAGATTCATCAGGCGCCACGCCCCGACTCGATTGCCGTACTCGCGCCAGAGCCAGCTGCGCTGGGCCCAGGGCTGGGTGGGCCGATCGAGATCCGGCCCGGACTGTACGCCGTAGGGAAAATGCTCGACGTTGAGCGCCACGTAGAGCGCGAGCCGCTTGCCGTCGGACCAGGTGTACTGGGGCCGCTGCGGCAGCGGCGAATACGAAAAGCATTCAGGGTTGTTCTGCATCGTCTTCCTCGCTGGGTAATACGGCATCAGATCGGCGCCGGATCTTCGCGCATAACCGCGTCGGCAAAGCGCGTATCGACATAGGCATCGTAATCCAGCCGCTCGCGGATCGCGCCGCTCGAGAGCATGGCATCCCGCTTCCATTCGAGCCCTGCCCGCTGCACGATCGGCTCCCGGCTCCAGACTCCGCTCTCCTTGTAGTCCTCGCAGCAGGCGGTCAGCACCGGCAATGGGACATCGGGGAGATAAGGCGCAACCACACGCGCGAGCTGGCCCGCCTCGTGCGCGGCTATCCACTTCTGCACGCGGTAGAGCGCGCGAGTCATGCGCAACACGACATCCGGATGCTTCCCGATAAAATCACGCGTCGTATTGAGCGTCGTGTAACACGCCGGACCCCGGCTCGCAGCGGAATACCACAGATGCCCCGAGCCTTCCTCGACCATCATTTTCGCCAGCGGATGAAACACCTGAATCACGTCCACCTCGCCGTCATGCAGTGCGGCGACGTTCTCGGCCATCATTCTCGCGGGCGCGCGCGTGATCGATTCAGGTGCAATGCCGGCGAGAGTGAGATCGTGTTGCAGACAGATCCAGGGCGTGGCCACTTCGCTCACGGTGGCGACTCTCTTGCCGAGCAGATCCTGCATGCAGAACGCGGGATTGGCAGTGCGCCCGATCAGGAAGAACGGATCGCGGCCCACGACCTCGCAGAAAGCGACGCCACTTGCGCGCGGATCCTTGTCGCGCGCGGCCATCAGCCGCATCGGCCCACCCCAAGACACATCGGCACCGCCCTCAGCCAGTGCCCGGAGGGAATTGCCGAACGCCGAAGGCGATTTCAACTCGACGTCGAGGCCTTCGGCTTCGTACGCCCCCAGCGCGAACGTCGCGTAGAACGGGGCATAGAAAAGCGCCCGAAAGTTTTCGAGGAGACTGATCTTCACCGGAGATCCCGCTGGGGAGAATCGTAGGACTTTAACAGGGCCGTTCGAAACCGGGCTTACTCGGCCTTGATTTCCACTTGCTTGATCACCTTCCTACTTGACGACTTCATATAGGCCAAGTTGCCCATGATTGGTGCCTCCATGACTGCCGAGAGCTCTATGTTTCGCGTGCTGGTGCTCGGCGGCTACGGACACTTCGGAAAGATCATTGCCGGGCGTGTAGCCGGCATTCCGGGCACCACGGTGATCATTGCGGTACGAGACCTTGCGAAGGCGGAGTCATGCGCGGCGAGGCTTGAAGCGCAAGCCGCCGCACTCATGATCGGCGGGCGTTTGCATGTCGTCGAGCTTATCACTGCGGCTTCAGCCCGATCTCGCGCGAGCAGCTCGAACTAGTCCGAAACTGCACACGGCGTCCTGAACCGCAGTTCGCCCGCAGGGTGCGCTGGTAGCGCACCGACCCCGATGGTGCCGACGCCCCGACCGCTCCCTACGCGCCTTTGTTGCGCTCGTCGTGCCTCGACGAGGCTTACCTGGCTCAGGACGAACGTTGGGGCGGCGGCACGCCGCGGTGGTGACTCAAGCTCCGCCGTGAGATGCGATCGCGACGACGGCGGGATGATTGGAGCGGTTGCTCCACGCGTG